>Ga0307415_100000356_pt1 | contig 19468 bp, 17 predicted proteins | sample DK1Cmetagenome_FD_204524 | JGI IMG/M metagenome (GOLD analysis project Ga0307415, IMG submission 204524) | Maize rhizosphere microbial communities from greenhouse at UC Davis, California, United States - DK15-C-2 | ecosystem: Host-associated > Plants > Roots > Rhizosphere > Soil | place: USA...
TTCGAACCCGAGCACGATCGCGTCGTGGGCGGCGATCTTCGCCGCCGCGTCGGTGGCGGGCGCCGCCGACTCGAGCGGTGGCGCAGTCGCGCTCGTGGCCGGCGTCGGGCTCGGGAGCCTGGCCTGGGTCAGCGCGCTGGCGACGGGTGTCGCGGTCGTGCGCCGCGCAGTCGGCGATCGCGCGACCCGCACGGCCGACGCGATCGCGGGCGCCGGGCTGCTCGGCTTCGGCGCGCTGCTCGCGATCGGCAGCGTGCGCAGCGATTAACCGCGCAGGAAGCGCTCGAGCGCGGTCCGCTTGGTCGCGTCGTCGACGGTCAGTCCGGCGCCGCCGTCGGGCAGCGTCACGCGGCCCGTCGGCTTGAGCACGCGCTGCTTGCCCGCGCCGCCCGTCAGCGACGCGCCGACGACGCCGAGCAGCGTCGGCCCGGCCATGTCCGAGCGCACCGCCTTCGGCGCCGTCCACGACACCCACGGAAGCCGGGCGAACGTCTCGAACGACGTGACCTTGTCCTTCATCGCGGAGACGAGCTGCTGCTGGCGCTTGGCGCGGGTCAAGTCGTCCTCGCTCGGGTTGCAGAGGTTCTTGCGCGTACGGGCGAGCGCCAGCGCCTGGCGGCCGTTGATCTCCGTCTCGCCGCGCTTCAGCCGCAGAGTGGTTCCGCCGTTGCGGCGCCCGCCGTTGATCTTCGAGTGCACGCAGCCGCCCTTGTACGTGATGCCGCCGAGCGCGTCGACGAGCTGCGGGAAGTCCTCGAAGCTCACCTCGACGACGTGGTTGACGTCGATCCCGAGCCACTGCTTGACGGTCTGGGTCGCCAGCGCCGCACCGCCGAACGCATAGGCCGCGTTGATCTTGCTCGAGCCGTGGCCGGGGATGTCGACGACCGTGTCGCGCGGGATCGACAGCGAGGCGTTGGCGCCGCCGCCGATCCGCAGCAGCATGATCGAGTCCGAGCGGCTCGGCCCGCCGGAGCCGGGCTCGGCGAGTCCCTCGGTGCGCGCGTCGGAGCCGAGCACGAGGATCGTGTTGGCGCCGGTCAGCGGGTAGGGCCCGTCGTCGAGCTGGGAGCCGACGCTGTCGGCGAGGTCCCCGTGCTCGATCTGAGCGGAGACCATGAAGAGCACGGCGGAGAGCGCGACCCATGCGAACAGCGCGATCGCGAGCCACTTGACGATGCGCCCGGGAGTGATGCGCCGGCGGCCCGGGAGCCGCGGACCGCGCCGCAGCGACGGGAGCCGCGGTCCGCGGCGGGCGTGCTCGACGCCGAAGCGGGACGGGTCGGCCGGCGGCGCCGCCGGCGCGCGCAGCTCCGCAAGGCCGTTGCCCTCCGAGCGCCGGCGGAACAGCCGCGGGCGGCTGCGGTAGACCTTGTAGTCGGGTTCCTCGTCGGCCATCGGCGGTGGGTATGGTGGCAGCCCCCATGCCGGCGGCCCGCGCGAGAACGAGCTGCGTCATCGGGGTCGACCTAGGTGGCACCAAGCTCCTGGCCGGTGTCGTCGGGCCCGATCTCGCCGTGCGCCACCGCGTCCGGCGCCAGGCGTTCGGGCTCGATCAGACGGGGCTGCTGACCACGATCGTCGAGGCGGTCGAGCAGGCGCGTGCGGAGGTCGACGACGACGTGACGGCCGTCGGCTTCGGGATCCCGGTGACGCTGGACCGCCGCACCGGCATGGCCGTCTACTCGACTCACCTGCCGCTCGCCGACGTCCCGTTCGGCGCGGTCATGTCCGAGCGCGTGGGGCTGCCGGTGGCGGTCGACAACGACGGCAACTGCGCCGTTCTTGCGGAGGCGCGCCACGGCGCCGGCGGCGGCTCGGGCGACGTCGTCATGCTCACGCTCGGGACCGGGATCGGCGGCGGGCTCGTGCTCGGCGGTCAGCTGCAGCGCGGCTGGATCGGGGCGGGCGCGGAGCTTGGTCACATGGTCATCGACATGGACGGACCACCGTGCCAGGGCCACTGCCCGAACCGCGGCTGCCTGGAGGTGATGGCGTCCGGCTCGGCGCTGGTGCGCGAGGCCTCGCTGCGCGTCGCGCGGCGGCCCGACACCGCCCTCGGCCGCGCGCTGGAAGAGGGGCGCGAGCTGACCGGCCCGTTCGTGACCGAGCTGGCGCACGACGGCGACCCGGTCGCGCGCGACGCGCTGGAGACGGTCGGCCGGGCGCTGGGCGTCGGGCTATCCAGCCTGGTGAACCTGTTCAACCCAGAGGTGATCGTGATCGGCGGCGGCGTGATCGCGGCGGGAGAGATGCTGCTCGAGCCGGCGCGGCGCGAGATGCGCCAGCGCGCGCTCGCGCCGGCGCGCGACGCGGTCCGCGTCGTGGCGGCGGAGTTCGGCGAGGAGGCGGGGATGATCGGTGCCGCCCTGATGGCGCGCGAGGTGGCGGGGTGAGCGGTCGGTCGGTCGTGTGCTTGGCGCGAGGCGGGGCCTGCGAGGTCGTGTCGTGAACGGCCGCCTGGTCGTGTGCCCGACGCCGATCGGCAACCTCGAGGACATCACGCTGCGCGTCCTGTCGGCGCTGCGCGACGCGGACGTTGTCGCGTGCGAGGACACACGCCGCACGGGCGTGCTGCTCGAGCGCTACGGCGTGCAGGCCAAGCTCGTCCCGTACCACGAGCACAACGAGCGCGAGCGCAGCGCCGATCTCGTCGAGCGCATGCGCGCAGGGGCGGTCGTCGCGCTCGTCTCGGACGCGGGCATGCCGCTCGTCTCGGATCCCGGTTACGTGCTCGTGCGGGGCTGCGTCGCCGCCGGGCTGGAGATCGAGGTGCTGCCCGGCCCCTCCGCGGCGCTCGCGGCGCTCGTCGCTTCGGCGTTGCCGGCCGACGCGTGGCGCTTCGCCGGCTTCCTCCCGCGCAAGCGCGGCGGTCTCGTCGAGGCGTTCTCGGCGCCGGAGACGCTGGTCGCATTCGAGTCGCCCAAGCGCGTGGCGGCTTCGCTGGCGGTGTTGGCCTCGATCGATCCGGAGCGTCCCGTGGCGGTCTGCCGCGAGCTGACGAAGCTCCACGAGGAGGTCGTGCGTGGCCGCGCCGGCGAGCTGGCGGCGCGCTACGCGCAGTCCGAGCCGCGCGGTGAGGTCGTGCTCGTCGTCGGCGGGGCGCCTCCACGCGCCGGGCTCGACGAGGCGGCGGTCGAGGCGGTGCGGCGCCTCGTGGCGGCGGGCGCGAAGCCGCGCGTGGCGGCGGGAGTGGTGTCGGATCTCACGGGCGCGCCGGCGAACGGGCTCTACAAGGCGGTCGTGGCGAGCTGAGCGGCGGTCGGCGCGGGCGGCGGGGGCGGGGCGCGAGCGCGGCGAGGTCCGGCGCGGCGAGGTGTGGCGTCGGGGGCGATCGTGGCGGCCCGCGGCGTTAACGCGCGGTTCCGCGGTAGGCCGCGGCGGGGTCGACCGGCGCGGCGAGGTGGTGGCGTCAGGGGCGATCGTGGCGACCCGCGGCGTCCAACGCGCGGCTCCGCGGTACGCCGCGCCGGGGTCGACCGGCGCATCGAGGGAAGGGCCCGGCGCGTGCGCGCTTCCGTCGTGCCCGGCAACGCGGTGGTCGGGCGGTGGCGCTTGGCGCGCGGCGTTGACGGCGGTGGTGACGCGAACACGAGGCGCCGCGTCGCGGCCGCCGCCGTGCGATTGACGCGCTCACCGGCCGCCGCTGTGCGATTGACGCGCTCACCGGTCGGTGCTGTGCGATTGACGCGCTCACCGGTCGATGCTGTGCGATTGACGCGCTCACCGGTCGGTGCTGGTCAGGTCCTCGCTGAGCCGGGGCGACCTGCGTTGACGGCGATAATTGCCGCCAATGCCGGTCGGGCCGGGCGATGTGCAGGGTGACCGGCGTTGACAGGCAGCGGCCGGGCGTCGTTCGCGACAAATCTGTGCCGACTCTGTGCCGATCCACGCAATTCGGGCTGCCCTCGGGCAATCCGGCCGTAAGTTCGCTCGATGCGCGCCACCTCGCTCCCGACCGCTCTTCCCATCGCGACCGCGGCCGTCGCCCTCGTGGCCGCCGTCCTTGCGCCGCTGGCGGTTCCCTGCTCCGCCCTGGCCAAGCGATGGCTGCGGCCGGTCTCCGGCGAGGTGGCGCGCTCGTTCTCGTACGCGCGGGCGGCGCCGTTCGTCCGCGGCGCGCACCGGGGCGTCGACCTCGCCGCGCCGCCCGGCACGGCGGTTCGAGCCGCGTGCGCCGGCCGCGTCGTCCACGCGGGACCGGTCCCCGGTAGCGACGAGGTGGTGAGCATGCGCTGCGGCGCGCGCCGCGTCAGCTACCTGCCGCTGGCGACTGTCGCGGTGCGGGCCGGCGCGACGATCAAGGCGAGAACCGCGCTCGGCACGGTCGCGCCCGGCCACGGCGGCCTCCACGTCGGCGTCCGGCGAGCGGGCGACCCGTTCGGCTACGAGGACCCGATGCCGCTGCTGACGCCGAACCCTGCGCGGCCGCGGGGGGCGTTCCCGACCACGCGAGCACCACGGTCGACGCGGCCGCGCGCCGCACCGGCGCGACCGCAAGAGCCCCCGATGCTCCCTCGCCCGCTGCCGCTGAAGGCGCCGTCGCTTCGCACGGCCCCGTCATCCCTGCCCGCCGCTCACTCGCCGCCGTTGAACGCGCCGTCCGTTCGCGCGGCTCGGTCATCTCCGCCGGCCCTTCACTCGCCGCCGTTGAACGCGCCGTCCGTTCGCCCGGCTCGGTCGTCTCCGCCGGCCCTTCACTCGCCGCCGTTGAACGCGCCGTCCGTTCGCCCGGCTCGGTCATCTCCCCCGGCTCCTCACCCGCTGCCGTCGAACGCGCCGCCGCCTCACCGAGCTCCGTCATCGCCGCCGGCCGCTCACCCCGCGCCGCTGCACCTCACGACCCCTCGCCCGCGGCGATCATCTCCGCGTCTCGCGCCATGGCCGGTGTGGGCCGGACTCGCGCTCGTCCTCGCCGGCGCGGCTGGAACCGGAACCGTCGCGCTTCGCCGCCGCCGGGCGCGCACCGCTCCCGCCGCAAGACGGCTCGAGGCGCCCGCATGACCCCCACGGCCGGCACGCATGCCCGCGAGGGCTCGAACACGACCGCGCCACCGCGGCTCGCGGCGGCGCGGCCGGCCGCCGCCGCTCCACCGCTAGCCTTCGACGCCCCCGATGGCCTTCTACGTCACGACGCCCATCTACTACGTCAACGCGGCACCCCATCTGGGCCACGCGTACACGACGATCGGCGCCGACATCCTCGCCCGCCACCACCGCCAGCGCGGCGAGGACGTGTTCTTCCTGACCGGGACCGACGAGCACGGGGAGCCGGTGGCGCGCGTCGCGGACAGCGAGGGCATCTCCCCGAAGGAGCTCGCCGACCGCAACGCCCAGCGCTTCCTCGACCTGCTGCCGCGCATCAACGCCTCGAACGACTTCTTCATCCGCACCTCCGACCCGCGTCACAAGCGGCGCGTCCAGCAGGTCATGCAGCGGGTGCACGACAACGGTCACGTCTACAAGGACCTGTACGAGGGCTGGTACTGCCCCAAGTGCGCGGACTTCAAGACCGAGGGCGAGATCGGCGAGGGCAACACGTGCCTGATCCACGTCGGCACGCCGCTCGACCGCGAGCACGAGGAGAACTGGTTCTTCCGGCTGTCGACGTTCGAGCAGCCGCTGAAGGATCTCTACGCGCAACGGCCGGACTTCGTTGCACCGCGCTCGCGCTACAACGAGGCGCTCGCGTTCATCAACGGCGGCCTGCAGGACGTCTCGCTCAGCCGCGCCAAGCTGACCTGGGGCGTTGAGGTGCCGTGGGACCCGGGCCACGTCTTCTACGTCTGGTTCGACGCGCTGCTCAACTACTACACGGCGCTGTCCTTCGCGCGCGACGGCGAGGACCTGACCGACCGCTTCTGGCCGGCCCGCTACCACATCCTCGGCAAGGACATCCTGAAGTTCCACGCCGTCTTCTGGCCGGCGCTGCTGATGGCCGCCGACCTCCCGCTGCCGGAGCGCGAGCTGATCCACGGCTACCTGTTGATGCGCGACGCGTCGGGCGCGGAGACGAAGATGTCCAAGTCGCTCGGAAACGTGCTCGACCCGTTCGAGGTGATGGACGCGTTCGGCACCGACGCGCTGCGCTACTACTGCTTCCGCGAGGTCTCCTTCGGCCAGGACGGCGGCGTGTCCACGACCACGTTCGGCGAGCGCTACGAGTCAGAGCTGGCGAACGACTACGGCAACCTGGCGAGCCGCACTCTCGCGATGGTCGAGCGCTACCGCGACGGCGTGGTGCCCGACGTCGACGTCGACCCGGCGCTCGCGGCCGACTTCGCGGGGCTCGTCGAGGAGGTCTCCGACCTGCTCGACCGCGCCGAGATCACGCAGGCGCTCGACCGCATCTGGCAGCGCGTGCGCCGCCTGAACCGGTACGTGGAGGAGCAGGCGCCGTGGCAGCTGGCCAAGGAGGACTCCAAGGCGGCCGAGCTGGAGACGACGCTGCGGTCGCTCGCGGAGGGGATCCGCACGGTCACCGTGCTGCTGCATCCCTACATCCCCGATACCGCGACGAACCTGCTCGCTGCGCTCGGGGAGCCGGAACTCGCGCTCGCGTCGGCCGGCTTCGGCGCGCGGCGCGGCGGCGGCACCGTCTCCAAGCTGCCGCAGCTCTTCCCCAAGCCGCAGTGATAGACAGCCACACGCACCTCACGACCACGCCCGGACCAGAGTCCGAGATCGTCGCGGCGGCACGCGCAGCAGGCGTCACGCGGATCCTCACGATCGGCACGGACGCCGATGACTCACGTAAGGCCCAGGCGGCCGCCGAGGCGCACGACGAGGTCTGGTTCGCCGTCGGCCATCACCCCAACAACTCGACCGGCTACACGCAGCGGCACACCGACGAGCTGCGCGAGCTCGCCGGCCACTCGCGCTGCGCCGCGATCGGGGAGACCGGCCTGGACGATTACCGCGACTACGCGCCGCGCGCCGACCAGGAGCGCGCGTTCGCCGCCCAGATCGGCCTGGCGCGCGAGCTCGGCAAGCCGCTCGTGATCCACACGCGCGCGGCCGACGACGACACGATCGCCACGCTCGCGCGGGACGCGCAAGGGCTCGAAGTGATCCTGCACTGCTTCTCGATGCCCGGCCGGCTGGACGAGTGCCTCGAGCACGGCTGGTGGATCTCGTTCGCCGGCAACGTCACGTACCCGAAGGCACGCGAGCTCGCGTTCGCCGCCGAGCGGACGCCGCTCGATCGCCTGCTCGTCGAGACCGATGCCCCGTACCTGACGCCGCAGGCCGTTCGCAAGGAGCGCACCCAGCGGACTTCGTCCGCGGGCACAGGCAACCAGCCGGCTTACGTGGTGCACACCGCCCGCTTCGTCGCCGAGCGCCGTGGCGTCGCCTACGACGAGCTCGAGGCGGCGGTGCACGCCAACAGCGCGCGCCTGTTCGGCTGGTGAGCGAGCCGCGCGGCGAGCTGCCGGCCCAGCCGAGCCTGCGGCGGCTGAAGGAGTTCGGCATCCGCCCGAAGCGCGACCTGGGCCAGAACTTCCTGATCGACTCCAACCTGCTCGACGTGATCGCACGCGCCGCGGCGCTCGACCCGGCCGACGTCGTGCTCGAGGTCGGCGGCGGCCTCGGCGTCCTCAGCGAGTACCTCGCCGAGCGCGTGGCGCACGTGCACGTGGTCGAGCTCGACCGCGCGCTCGAGCCGGCCCTGCGCGACGCGCTCGACGCCCACGCCAACGCGACGCTGCACATCGCCGATGCCGTCAAGCTCGACCTCGCGGCGCTCGATCCCACGCCGACCAAGGTCGTCGCCAACCTCCCGTACGGCGTCGCCGCCAGCGTGATCCTGCGCACGATCACCGACCTGCCGCGCGTGACGACTTGGGTCGCGATGGTGCAGAAGGAGGTCGGGGAGCGGTTCGCCGCGCGCGCCCGCACCCCGGCCTACGGCGTGCCGAGCGTGCTCGCCCAGCTCGCCTGCGACGTGCGGGTACTGCGGCCGGTCTCTCGTACCGTGTTCCGTCCCGTGCCGAACGTCGACTCCGTGCTCCTGGCCCTGACCCGCCGCGGCCCCGCGCCCGAGCCGGCGCTGCGGGCGCTGGTCCAGCACGGCTTCGCGCACCGGCGCAAGGCGCTCGCGCGCTCGCTCAGCCTCGCACCGGCCGCGCCGCTCGACATCCGCGACCGGGCGCGCGCCGCACTGGACGCGATCGGCGTGCCCGCCGACGCACGGGCCGAGCAGCTCGCGCCGGAGCAGTGGCGGGCCCTGCACGCGGAGCTGGCGGCGTGACGCGGCTGCGCTGCCGCGCCCCCGGCAAGGTCAACCTGTGCCTCTTCGTCGGGCGCCCCCGCGCGGACGGGTACCACCCGCTGGTGTCGCTCGTGCAGCCCGTCTCGCTGGCCGACGAGCTCGAGCTCAGGCCCGCGTCCGGCGCCCAGGACGAGGTCGTCTGCCCGGGCATCGAGGGCGAGAACCTCGCCGCGCAGGCGCTGGGACGCTTCCGCGCGGCGACCGGCTGCGATGTGCCGCCGGTGCGGATCACGATCGCCAAGCACGTCCCCGTCGCGGCCGGCATGGGCGGCGGCTCGGCCGACGCGGCCGCTGTGCTGCGGCTCGCCGCCGCGGCGGCGGGGCGCGACGCCGCGGGCGCGGAGCTGCGGCGGGCCGCGCTCGCGCTCGGCGCCGACGTCCCGAGCCAGCTCGCCCCCGAGCGCTGTCTGATGACGGGAATCGGCGACAGCGTGCGCCCGCTCGGCGACCCGGACGCGTTCGGTCTGCTGATCGTCCCGTCCGCTCTCGCGCTCTCGACGCCGGCGGTCTACGCCGAGTTCGACCGCCTCTCGCTTGGGCGCGACCCCGACGAGCTCGACCGCCTCAGCGGCCAGGTTCCGGGCGCCGCGTGCGACAGCTCGCTGCTGGCGGAGCGACTGCTGCACAACGACCTCGAGGCGCCGGCGCGCTCGCTCTGCCCGCCGATCGGCGATGCGCTCGCCGACGTGCGCGCGTCGGGCGCGGTGCGCGCGATGGTGTCCGGCTCGGGGCCGACGGTGTTCGGCCTGTTCGGCGGACCGGACGGAGTCGCGCACGCGCAGGCCGCCGCGGCGGCGCTGCGTCCGCGCCACCCGCACGCCGTCGCCGTGACGCCGGTCGGGCGGGAGTTCGCGGAGCCGATGCCCGCATGAAGCTGCACCCGCTCTGGCTCGCGGGCGCGGTCGCGCTCGCGGTCTACCTCTACGTGCGCCGCGGCGCCCACGGCCGCGCCACGCTCGTAGCAGGCGGGCTTGCGGCAGCCGGCGCCGCGCTGATCGGGCTCGGCGTGATCGAGCTGCCGAACGTCGAGAAGCTGATCGAGGACGCCGGCAAGGCGCTCGGGGAGTGGACGTACCTCGCCGTCGGCATCCTTGCGTTCCTCGAGACGGGCGCCTTCATCGGCCTCGTCGCGCCGGGCGAGACGACCGTGATCGTCGGCGGCCTCGTCGCCGGCCAGGGCCGGATATCCCTGCTGCTGCTGATCGCGATCGTCTGGACCTGCGCGGTGCTCGGCGACCTCACCTCGTACACGCTCGGCCGCAAGCTCGGGCGGGACTTCATGGTCCGCCACGGCGAGCGGGTGAAGATCACCGAGGAGCGGCTCCAGCACGTCGAGGCGTTCTTCGAGCGGCGCGGCGGGACGACGATCCTGGTCGGCCGCTTCATCGGCCTGGTCCGCGCGATCGCGCCGTTCGTCGCCGGCGCCTCGCGCATGCCGCTGCGCAAGTTCCTGCCCTACGACGTGCTCGGCGCCGGCCTCTGGGCCACGACGTTCTGCGTGCTCGGCTACGTCTTCTGGCGCTCGTTCGACCAGCTCACGGCGTGGGTCTCGCGCGGGCTGTTCGCGTTCGGCCTGGCCGTCGCGATCATCGTGGCGATCGTCTTCCTCGTCCGGCTGCAGCGCGACCCGGAGCTGCAGAAGCGGACGAAGGCGTGGATCGCGGCGCAGCTCGAGCGGCCGCTCCTGCGCCCGGTGGCACCCTACCTGCGTGCCGGCTGGCGGCGCGTCGTGCGCCCGCTGGCACAGCGCTCGGAGGCGCCCGCGCGCTTCGTCTGGAACCGGCTCACGCCGGGCGATCTCGGGCTCGAGGTGACCACGCTGCTGGCGCTGGCGGCGGTCGGCTCGTTCACGTTCGTGCTGCTCGGCGACGGACCCGAGGCGCGGGCCCAGGCGCGCTTCGACGACATGGCGTTCGACGTCGCCGACCAGCTCTACTCGGAGCGGCTGAAGGACGTGGTCGCCTGGTTCACCGGGCTCGGCGCGTTGCCGGTCGGCGCGCTGCTCATCGGCGCGACGTCGCTGTGGGCGGCCGCCCGCCGCCGCTTCGCCGACGCGCTGGCGCTGCCGGTTGCGTTCCTGCTGACGTGGCTGGCCGTCGACGTCGCCAAGGCGGCCTACGACCGTCCGCGCCCGCCCGGGTCGCACGTGCTGACGGAGGGCATGGCCTACCCGTCCGGTCACGCCGCCTACGCGGTCGCCTGGGTGGCCTGCGCGGTCGTACTGATGCGTGGTGGCGCCCGCCTGGCCACGCGGTTCGCGGCCGTGACAAGCGCGGTGGTGCTCGCGGCGGCGATCGCGCTCAGCCGCGTCTACCTGCGCGCGAACCACCTGTCCGACGTCGACGGCGGCCTCGCGCTCGCGACGGCGATCTTCGCGCTGGTCGGCGTCGTCGCGGCCGTCGTCGGCCACGTGCGTCAGAATCAGCCGGCGAGAAGATGAGCAACGAGACCTGGACCTACATCGCCCTCGGTGGGGCCGCCGGGCTGTCGCTGATCGTCTGGATCGCGCTCGTGCTCGTGCCCGCGTGGACGTCCTTCTCCCGCGTCTGGGAGCGGGTCGTCGCGACGGTGCTCAGCGTCTACGTGCTCGCCGCGTTCGTGCTCGCGGGGCTGCTGCTCGGTGGCGGCTTCCTGTGGTACTTCGACGAGCTCTGACCCCCACCTAGACTCTTCCCGCATGACCGCGTCCGGCGAGACGGGGACGCTCGACCTCGGCGCGCTCGAGGCGATCACGGACGCCGTCGAAGCCGGCCACGGGCTGCCCGAGGTGGTCCGCGCGGCCGCGCGTGCGCTCGACGCGTCGCTCGTGCTGATCGACCGTTCGAGCGCGGTGCTCGCCGTCGCGGCACGCTCGAGCGCCGACGAGCGCGCGCTGATGACCGACGCGTCCGGCGTCGCCACGCATGAGCTGCGCGTCGGCGATGCGTTCGTCGGCCGGCTGCGGCTGCGCGGCCGCTCCGGTGGGCCGTCGCCGGCGCTGCTGCGGCTCGTGACGACGCTGATCGCGTCGGAGGTCGAGCGCGTGCGGGCGCCGGAGCGCGCGTCCGAGGCGGCGCAGGAGGCGTTCCTGCGGGCGGTGCTGCACCGCCACGTGACCGATCGCGGCGACATCGTCGCGCGCGCCGCCGAGCTGGGCATCGAGCTCGAGCGCGGCGCGGCCGTGATCGTCGTCCGGGCGCATCACTTTGCGCCGGCCGAGGACGACTGGCGCATCCGCGTGCTGGTCGCGGCCGAGCGCGCGGCGCGCGCTGCGGCGCCCGGTGCGATCGCGGCCATCGACGCGCCGACGAGCGACACGGCCGGCCAGGTCCTCGTGCTCGGGCCCGCGGGCGGCGACCCCGAGACGCGCCGCACGGCCGAGGCGGTCGCGCGCGAGCTGCGCGCGACGCTGCACGGCTTCACGTTCGCGGTCGGGTACTCGCGCGTCGCGTACGACCCCGTCGACCTCTATCGCGCCGGCAACGAGGCGCTGCTGGCCGCCAACGTCGCGGAGGCGCGACCGACCGGCGAGGAGACCGCGGCCGACGGGCCGTCCGTGCTGGCGTTCGAGGCGACCGGCGCCTACCGCCTGCTGCTGCCGGCGATGAGCGAGGACCCGGGCGAGCTGCAGCGGTTCTACGCCGAGACCGTCGCGCCGCTCGTGGCCTATGACGAGCAGTACGAGACCGACCTCGTGCAGACGCTCGAGACGTTCCTGGAGTGCGACGGCAACGTCGCCAACACCGCCCAGCGCCTGTTCACGTACCGCCACACGATCCGCTACCGGCTCGAACGCGTGCGCGACCTCTGCGGGCTCGACGTCGGCTCGACCGACGGGCGCGAGAAGCTCGGCCTCGGGCTCAAGGCGATGCGCGTGCTCGGCATCGCCGCCCCGCGCGGCCCGGCGACCGAGCGCGGCGCCGGGGCCGGCCGCGTGCCGCGCGGCGCACGGGAACGGTGATCGCCGCTGCGGGTGACGCGACCGGCTCGGAACCCGGCTCGCCTGCGGCCCGCGTCCCGACGCTCGAACGGCGTCGTTGACTTGCAGTTGCCAGCGACTACGGTGCCGCGATGACGACGAACGTACCCACGTTGTACGAATGGGCCGGCGGCGAGGCCGCGCTGGAGCGCCTCACCCGGGTCTTCTACGACCGCGTCCGCGCCGATCCCGTGCTGGCGCCCGTGTTCGCGCAGATGTCGGACGATCACCCGAGGCACGTCGCGGCCTGGCTCGGCGAGGTCTTCGGCGGTCCGCCGCGGTACACGGAGGAGCACGGCGGCTATCCCCACATGCTCGCCAAGCACCGCAACCGCGCGCTGACGGAGGAGCAGCGGCTGCGCTGGGTCCAGCTGATCTGTGCGGCCGCCGACGACGCCGGGCTGCCGGCCGACCCGGAGTTCCGCTCGGCGTTCGTCGCCTACATCGAGTGGGGGACGCGGATCGCGCTCGCCAACTCCCAACCGGGCGCCGAGCCGCCGCCCGAGGCGCCGGTGCCGCGCTGGGGCTGGGGCGAGGCGCCGCCGTACACCGGCGGCTGACTCCTCAGACGTCGGCCGGCAGCTCGACCGGCGCATGCCGCCTGCGCCGGTGCCGCCACAGCAGCAGGCCGGCGAGCGCGACGATCGCGAGCCCGCCCACGACGGGGCCGACGATCTCGATCACGTCCTCCGCGAGGTGACCGGCGAAGTAGACGGCGAGCCCGACCGCGCACGCCCAGAAGATGCCGCCGAGCGCGTTCCACAGCAGGAACGTCGGCCAGTGCATCCCGTTGATCCCCGCCAGCCACGCGCTCGCGATGCGCAGGCCCGATATCCAGCGGCCGAGGAAGACGGCCTTCGGACCGTGCTTCGCGAAGAACGGCTCGCCGTACGCGAGCGCGCGCAGCCGCGCGTCGTGGAACGGGCCCGGACGGGCGAACAGCCTGCGCCCGCCCTTGCGGCCGATCGCGAAGCCGACGTTGTCGCCCAGGATCGCGGCCGCCGACGCGAGCGCGACCAGCGGGACGATGTCCATCTGGCCGTCGTGGGCCAGCAGCGCGGCCGCGATCAGCGCCGTCTCGCCCGGGACCGGGATCCCCATCGTCTCGATCGCGATCAGCCCGAACACGACCGTGTAGCCGACATTGGAGGGGATTTCGACGATCGCGGCTAGCAGGGCGAACGCGAGCACAGCGTCAGCCTAGCCCCTAGGATCCGCGCCCGATGGAGATCGGGATCATCACCGGTTCCGGCACGCACGCGCTGCCGGGGTTCGAAGGCGCGGGGCCGGACCCGGTGGCGACTCCGTGGGGCGAGGCGCTCGTCTCGCGCGGGACGTTCGCCGGCGTGCGCGTGGCGCACGTTTCGCGCCACGGCAGCGGGCACGTGCGGCTGTCCAACCACGTCGCCCATCGCGCGAACGTGGCCGCGCTTACGCAGCTCGGCGTCGACGCCGCGGTCGCGGTGACGGTCTGCGGTGCGGTCGAGACGGGCGTCGAGCTCGGGTCGCTGATCTGCTTCGACGACCTGCACTTCCCGGCCAACCGCCTGCCGGACGGGTCGCTCTGCACGTTCTTCGCCGAGCCGGGCGATCCGCGGCGCGGGCACTGGATCTACGGGGATCCCTACGCGCCGGCGTTGCGCGGGACATTGCTCGACGGCGCCGAGCGGTCTGGGCTGCCGATGCGCGACGGCGGCTGCTACGGACACGTCGACGGGCCGCGCTTCAACACCAAGGCCGAGATCCGCGGGCTTGCTGCCGCCGGCGTGACCGCCGTGTCGCAGACGGCCGGTCCCGAGACGGTGCTCGCGGGCGAGGCCGAGCTGCCGTTCGCGCTCGTCGGCTACGCGACCGACTACGCCAACGGCGTCCAGGTCGAGGCGACGCCGGTCGAGCGGCTACTGGAGCTGATCGCCGCAAGCACCGAGACGTTCGCGCGCGTGCTCGCGGCGGCGCTGCCGCTGATCGACACGTCCGCGCTCACTCCGGCGGGCGTCGTGTACCGGTTCCACGAGGAGTGAGCGGCCCGGCCGATCGCCCGCCGGCCGCGCTGGTCATCGCCCGCGGCCCGTCGGCCGGCGGCGTCGACGCGCCGCTCGAGCCGCTGCTCGGGCCCGAGCGATACGCGGCGCTGCAGGCGCTGCTGATCCGTCGCGCCGCGGCGTGGGCCGCCGCAGCGGCGCCCGGCGCGGCGTTCGTGGCCGTCGAGCCGGCCGGCGCGGTCGGCGAGGTGGCCAGGCTGCTGCCGACGGGCGTGAGCGCGTTCGCGCAGGACGGAGGCGACCCGTCGGAGGTGCTCGCCGCCGCCATCGCCCGCGTCGGCCGCGGACCGCTCCTGATCGCCGCCGCCGACTGCCCGCGCCTGTCGCCGGATCACGCCGCGGCCGCGCTCGACGACCTCGCCGCCGGCTGCGACGTCACGACCGGCGCGACGCTCGACGCAGGCTGGTACCTGGCCGGATTGCGCGAGCCGCGACCCGAGCTGCTGACCGTGGCCCCGGAGGCGTGGCAGCGTGCGGGCGGCATCACGCTGGTGCTGCGCCGCGCGCGCGAGCTCGGCGCCGAGGTCGGCATGCTCCGCTACGAGCGCCTGCTAGTCACACCGGACGACGCGGCCGCACTGCTCGCCGATCCGCTCGTGCCGGGCGATCTCCGCGCCGCGCTCGCTTCCCGCGCGGACTGATCCGGATCGTCGCCCGCGCGCGGCCCGAGATCCGCAGCTGCGGATCGCGGTACGACGGCACGCCGGGATCGAACTCGTCGGGATCGGCGCGCGGGCGACGCGCCGAGATGCCGTCGAAGCGCGCGAGCCCGGCGATCTGGAACGCCAACTCGCGGATCCCGGGCGGGCCGAGCTCGCCGACCGGCGGGCCGGTCTCGAACCCGAGCTCGAAGAGCTCGAACAGACCTCCGCCCGGCGAGTCGACGTCGACGCCGGTGAAGACGACACGGCGCTTGCCGCGCGGCAGGTCCGGCGGCAGCCGCAGGCTGACGTGGCGCCGCTCGAGCCCTCCGCGCACGTGGCGGAGGACCAGCGTGGCGCGCACGCTCTGGCCGGCCCGTGCCCGGCGCGGAAGCCGGACGCGCCGGAGGAACGCCTGGCGCTGGCCGCGCGCGATCTCCACCGCTACGTCGACCGACCTGACGTGCACCTTGCCGGCCTTGAACGAGTCGACGAGGGCGAGCGCCGCGAGCAGGTCGCCACCGGCCGTGCTCGCCACGACGTTGCCGGCGCCCGGGTCGGGCACGTCGGAGACGTAGCGGTTGCAGAACCGCACTGGCTCGCGGAGCTCGCGCAGGGCGATCGCGAAGCACGCGCGTCCGGTCAGCCGCGCCGGCGAGCCGCCGAGCACCGTGCCCGCCGCTTGGATCGCCGCCAGCGGCGCGAGGAAAGTGAGGATCGAGCCGCCGGTCGGCTGGTCGACGTCGCTCTCGTCCGCGACGTTGGTCGCAACGGTGCGCTCGGCGCCGGTGTCGAGGTCGGTCGCCACCACCCGCACCGGCACGGTCGCCGGCAGGGCGCCGACGCGGCCGACGACGGCGTCGAGCGCGTCGTTGGTCAGCGTGCCGACGTCATGGCCGGCCGCGGCGTACTTGTACGTGCCGGTGCCCGGCAGCTCGGCGATCGCGATCGGGTTGTCGATCACGCGGTAGACGTAGGCGTCCTGGAGCAGCAAGGCGCGGGCGCCCACGCCGTCGAGCCGATGCCCGAAGCCCCACACACGGTCGCCGTCCGCGTACGTGACCGTGCCGATCGCGCTCGCGGCGATGTCGCCGGACGCGTAGCCGACGCCGAACGCCGCGCCGGGGCGCAGCTGCTGCGGCGGGAACGAGCCGAGCGGTCCCGCCGGCGCGGCCAGCACGAGGCGCCCACGCTTGGCGGCGGCGCGCTGGAGCGCGTTGCCGAGCCGGGTGCCGAGTCCCGTGACGGTCAGCGGCGCGGCCAGCGGCCTGGCACGGGCGAGCGTCGCGGGCGCCGGCTTCGCGCGCGGCGCGTCGACCGAATTGCCGAGGATCGCCTCGATCGGCGTCGCCAGCACGACCTTGCCGCCGTACTCGCCGATCGCCTCGGAGATCGCGCCGATGCTACGTGGCGTGCCCTGCGGATCGGGGCAGTAGATCGGCGAGCCCGAGAACCCGGGCCCGATCCCCGTCTCGTCGACCGCCGGCCCGGAGACCTTCACCAGTATCCGCGGCCCCGACCCGCTCGCGCGGTCGTCGACGACGTCGATCAGCTCGACGCCGAACGAGGCGATGTCGGTGCCGCGCACGACCGAGTAGCCGGTGCACTGCATCCCCGACCGCACGTCGCCGAGCGGCATCACCGGATCGCCGGCGAACGCCTCCGTCGCGGGCATCAGCAGGGCGGCGGTGGCGACGGCGACGATGGAGCGCATTGGCGGCGCAGCGTATCGGCGATCGGACGGTCAGGCCGACACATTTCGAGATTCCGCCACCGCCTACCATGCGGTCTGCCACCGATGGGGGGTGGTGTACTCGGTCAGCACGCTTCACTTTGGATGAAGAAGATGGGGTTCGACTCCCTGCCCCCCAGTGCGAAGTCGCTGCAGCCTTCTGTTGCACTCCTTCCGCAACGGCCCCGACCATCCGGCTTGGAAGGTCCCGCGGCCGGACTCGTCGTGCTCGTTAGCGAGATCGAGGAGCGTGGATGGTCCGCCGTCGGACGGAAGCAAGGAGTGTCGGACAACGCCGTGCGCAAGTGGGTCAGCGCCTGTGAACGGCGGGTCGCCGCGACGGAGTGAACGCAGCCGATACTACGATGCCACCCCATGCCCGCCCCGACCGTGGTCCTCCTCGCCGCGGGTGAGGGGACCCGGATGCGCTCGTCGCTTCCCAAGGTCCTGCACCCGATCTGCGGGCGTCCGATGATCCTGTGGCCGCTGCTCGCCGCGCGCGCGGCAGGCGCAGATCGCGTGATCGTCGTCGACAACCCCGGGCAGCTGCTGCGCGAGCACCTGCCCGACGACGTCGAGATCGCGATCCAGCAGGAGCCGCGCGGGACGGGCGACGCCGTCGCCGCGGCCGCCCCGCTGCTCGACCCCGACGCCCCCGTGCTGGTCGTCAACGGCGACATGGCGCTGCTCACCGGCGAGGCGGTCAAGGAGCAGGTCGCGGCGCACGAAGCCGCGGGCGCAGCGCTCACGCTCGGCAGCGTCGAGCTGAGCGACCCGACCGGGGTCGGCCGCGTGATCCGTGGCGCCGACGGCGCCGTGGAGCGGATCGCCGAGTCCAAGGCGCCCGGGGACGCGACCGAGGAGGAGCTCGCGATCCGCGAGGTCAACGCCGGCCTTTACCTGTTCGCCGGCCGCGCCCTGCTCGACGCGCTGGGATCGCTCGGGAGCGACAACGCGCAGGGCGAGCTCTACCTACCGGACACCGTGCCGCTGCTCGCCGCGCGCGGCGATCTCGTCCAGGCCCACCCGCTCGACCACCCGAACCTCCCGGTGGGCGTCAACGACCGGATCGAGCTGGCCGTGGTCACGCGCGCGATCCAGGACCGCATCCACCGGGCGCACCAGCGCGCCGGCGTGACGATCGTCGACCCCGCGAGCACGCTCATCGACGCGACGGTCGCGATCGGCGCCGACACGACGATCGAGCCGTCCACGTTCCTGCGCGGCGCTACCCGCATCGGCGAGCGCTGCATCGTCGGCCCGTTGAGCACGGTGATCGACTCCGACCTCGCCGACGAGGTCGCCGTGCGCCATTCCTACCTCGAGCGCGCTAGGGCAGCCGACCGCGTCGTGATCGGCCCGTTCGCCTACCTCCGCCCGCAGGCGGTGCTGCACGCGGACGCCAAGGCCGGCACGTTCGTGGAGATCAAGAACTCGACCGTCGGCGAGGGCTCGAAGGTCCCGCACCTGTCATACATCGGCGACACGGAGATCGGCGAGGGGACGAACATCGGCGCCGGCACGATCACCGCCAACTACGACGGCCGCCGGAAGCACCGGACGACGATCGGCGACCGCGTCAAGGTGTCGGTCGACACGGCCTTCGTCGCGCCGGTCACGGTCGGCGACGACGCCTACACCGCCGCCGGCTCGGTCATCACGAAGGACGTGCCGCCGGGCGCGCTCGGCGTCGCGCGGCAGCGCCAGACGAACATCGAGGGCTACGCCGACCGCGGCAAGGACGGCGAGTGAAGACCCAAACTGCGGAAACGGCGACCACTCCGTCGCCGCGTGGGATTACACTGGCCGGGCAAGTGAGCGCGCTGGAACCCCATGCCGTGGCCGGCACCTCGATCAACCTCGAGTACGGCAAGCGCCTCATGCTCTTCTCGGGGCGCGCGAATCCTGCGCTCGCCGCTCGGATCGCCGGCAAGCTCAACGTCGACCTCGGCGGCGTGACGCTGAAGACGTTCTCCAACGGCGAGGTCTACTGCCGTTACGAGGAGTCGATCCGCGGCGCTGACGTGTTCATCGTCCAGCCGACGTGCGCGAACCCGCAGCAGGGCGTCAACCCGAACGATGCGCTGATGGAGCTGATGGTGATGATCGATGCGGCGATCGGCGCCTCGGCGCATCGCGTGATCGCCGTGACGCCGTGGTACGGCTACAGCCGCCAGGACAAGAAGTCGGCGCCACGCGAGCCGATCACCGCGCGGCTCGTCGCCCGCATGCTCGAGGCCGCGGGCGCCGACCGCGTGCTCACGATGGACCTGCACGCCGGCCAGACGCAGGGCTTCTTCCAGAAGCCGGTCGACCACATGACGGCGATGTTCATCCTGACGCAGTACTTCCGCGATCTGCGCCTCGACGACATCGTCGTCGTCTCGCCCGACGCCGGCCGCGTGAAGCTGGCGAAGAAGTTCGCCGAGAAGGTGGGAGCCGAGCTGGCGATCCTCAACAAGGAGCGCCCGGCCCAGCAGGTCGCCGAGATCGCGTACGTGATCGGCGACGTCAAGGACAAGACCGCCGTGATCGTCGACGACCTCATCGACACCGCCGGCACGCTGCGCGCGGCGGCCGAGACGGTCAAGGACGAGGGCGCGCGCTGCATCTACGCGTGCGCGACGCACGGCGTGTTCTCCGGCAACGCCTGGGAGAACCTCGCCGCCGCGCCGTTCGAGGAAGTCGTCGTCACGGACACGGTCCCGATGCGCCCGGGCGCGCCGCCGAACATCCGCGTGCTCTCGTGCGCCGACCTGCTGACCGACTCGATCCGCCGCATCTTCACCGACGACTCGGTGTCCGAAGTGTTCGGCGGCGAGA
>Ga0307415_100000358_pt1 | contig 19438 bp, 17 predicted proteins | sample DK1Cmetagenome_FD_204524 | JGI IMG/M metagenome (GOLD analysis project Ga0307415, IMG submission 204524) | Maize rhizosphere microbial communities from greenhouse at UC Davis, California, United States - DK15-C-2 | ecosystem: Host-associated > Plants > Roots > Rhizosphere > Soil | place: USA...
GCGGCCAGTTCCGGGTACCCGAAGCGGAAGCCCGCGCCGAGCAGCATGGCTCCGGCGACCAGCAACCCGATGCCGCGGGCGGTGATCCGCACGCCGATCAGGCCCGGGCCGCGACCGGACTCGGCGCGGGCACCGACTCGACCACGCCGCGCAAGACCTCGGCCGGGGTCACGCCGCGCATCGCGGCGTCCGGCGCCAGCAGCAGGCGATGGGCGAAGACCGGCTCAATGAGCGACTTCACGTCCTCCGGTATCACGTAGGCGCGGGCGTCGATGAGCGCGTACGCCTGGGCCGCCCGCGTCAGCGCGATCACGCCACGCGGGCTCACCCCGACCCGTACGTGCTTGTGGTCCCGGGTCGCGGCGGCCAGCCGGATCGCGTACGTGTACAGGGCGTCGGCGACGTAGACGCGGTTGGTCAGGCGGATCAGTTGCGTAACGGTGTCGGTGTCGGTGACCGCGCCGAGGTAGTCGGGCGAGCGGCCGGCCGCCGCCCCGCGCAGCACCTCAACCTCGATCGACTCCTCGGGGTAGCCGATCGTGAGCTTCATCAGGAACCGGTCGAGCTGCGCCTCGGGCAGCCGGTAGGTGCCGTCCATCTCGACCGGGTTCTGCGTGGCCACCACGAGGAACGGGCGCGGCACGCCGTGGCGCACGCCGTCCACGGTCACGTGGCGTTCCTCCATCACCTCGAGCAGCGCCGACTGGGTCTTGGGCGAGGCTCGGTTGATCTCGTCGCCGATCACGATGTTGGCGAAGACCGGACCGGGGTGGAACTCGAAGTTGCGCGTGGCCTGATTGAAGATGGTCACACCGGACACATCGGACGGCAAAAGGTCCGGTGTGAACTGGATACGCCGCCATTGCCCGCGCACCGACGCCGCGATCGCCCGGGCCAGCGTGGTCTTGCCGACGCCGGGCACGTCCTCGATGAGCAGGTGCCCCTCGGCGAAGAGGCCCGTCAGCGCCTGCCGGACCACCTCGGGCTTGCCCAGCACGACCGAGGCGACGTTGCGGTGCAGGCGTCCGGCCACATCGGCGAACGCCTGTACCTCGTCGGGCGTCAGGGTGGATGTGGTGTTCGGGGCCGATTCGATCGCTGGGGTCTCGGTCACGGTGGTGCTCCTGGCTCGGGCGCCGGGGGGACTCCCCGATCCGCGCCCATACTAGGCACCGCTGTGTCACCCGTCGAGTGCCGTCCGTATGCCTGTGGATCAGTAGTTCCCGCCCGGCAGGAAGATCCTGGCGATATCGCCGGACACGCGGGTCACCACGGTGAGCGCTCCGGTTTCCGGCGCGACCATCTCGATCGCCACCACGCGGCCGCTCATCCGGTCATTGGCCCGGGGAGATATGTGCACAAGCAGTACGCCGTCCGCCGGAGCCGCGGCCAGTTCCCGCCGGTCGGACTCGCCGTGGGACTCGCTGCCGTCGGGGGCCTTGCTCACAGAGGGCGCAAGCCGGTCGGGCAGCGGGTACCGGGCCGTAACCCGCCCTCCGTCGATGTCGATCGCGACGAGGTCGGACTGGTCGGTCGTCGGGGCGGGCGGGCCGAGGAGGGGCAGCAGCAGGGTCGTGTCGTCCGGCCGCAGCACCAGCGGTCCGGCGATCGAGCCGATGCCCTCGCCCGGTCGCATCCACGCGTGCACATCGATCTCACCGGTGGTCCGCCCGGTGCCGCCGTCAACCAGGCGAAGGTTCGTCGAGGAGGACTCCGCCCGCGGACAGAGGACGATGAGCCCCGAGTTGCGAAGCGCGCACGGGAAGTCGTGATTGTCGGTCAGCGGCACCGTGCGTTGGGCGAACGGCCGCAGGTCGACCATCACGGTGTCGCGACCGGGCTGATCGATGAGTTCCGGCACGGGCTCATGGACGAACTGGACCACCAGGCGCCGGCCGTCCGGCGACCATACCGCCGAAACCCAGCCCCCAGCGGCAGGAAATTCGTGCCGCTCCGTACCGGTCAGGTCGCGCAGCACGACCCATTGGCTCTCGGCCCACAGCACCCAGCGCCCGTCCGGGGAGATTCCGACCACGCGCAGGGCCCAGGGCAGGGCGTAGTGCCGCCCGCCCGTGGTCACCAGCCGGAGCTTGCCGTCGTCCTCGATGTTCGCCCGCCGCAGGTAGGCGAGCGACGCCGGCCCCACGCCCCGGTCGGACGGCAGCTCCGGTGGCGCGTGCGCCGGGCTCAAGAGGGTCGGTAGGCCGGCGGCGACGGGGCTCGGGCCGGGTTCGGAGCCGCGGCTCAGGGCCAGCGCCGACACGACCACGACCATCACGAGCAGCGCCGCCGCCACGGGCGCGAGCCGGGCCGCGGTCCGTCGCCGCCGCATCGCCCGCACCGCGCGGTCGGTGCCGTCGTAGAGCCGGGCCTCGTCGGCGACCTGCGTGAGCAGGTCCTTCAGCGCGGTCATGTCATTACCTCCGAGTCGTGGAGAAGGTCCGCCAGTTCGGGAGCGACGGCGCGCAACCGGGCCAGGGCGTGATGGGTCTGGCTCTTGACGGTGCCGACCGAGCACCCGAGGGCCTGCGCCGTCTCCGCCTCCGACCGGTCCTCGAAGAAGCGCAGAACGATCACCGCGCGGTGGCCGGGGGCCAACCGTTGCAAGGCCTGCCGGAGCACCAGCCGGCGCACCGCCTCCTCGGACTCGTCGCCGCCCGCGGCCCGCTCGGGCGGCGTCGTGGAGGCCTCCTCCCGGCCGCGGTGCCGCCGCCAGGACGACACGTGCTCGTGGTAGAGCACCTTGCGCAGGTACGCGTCGGGCGACCCGGCCTGCACCACCCGGCGCCAGTGCCGCGCCGCCTTGATGAGCGTCACCTGGACGAGATCCTCGGCGGCGTGGTGATCGCCCGTGAGCAGGTACGCGATCCGGGACAGCCAGCCGACCCGGGCCGCCACGTACTCGCGGAAACTCGCTTCGTCGTTCACAGCCACCGTCCCATCGCGCCGTCACCGGAGTACACGACGGCGTGAACGGCAAAGGTTGGCCGCGGGCTCAATCTTCGAGGGCGCTGACCACGTCGCCGACGACCATGACGGCCGGGGGGCGCACGTCATCGGCCGCCGCGACGATGGTCGCCAGCGTGGCCCGCACCACGCGCTGCCGGGTCGTGGTGCCCTCCTGGATCATCGCGACCGGCGTGTCGGGGGCCCGCCCATGGGCGAGCAGCGCCGCGACGATCGCGTCGAGGTTCTTCAACCCCATGAGGACGCAGAGCGTGCCCCGCAGGCGGGCCACGGCGGCCCAGTCCACAAGGGACGCCGGGTCGTCCGGCGCCACGTGACCGGACACGACGATCAGCTCGTGGGCCACGCCGCGGTGGGTGACCGGGATGCCGGCCGCCGCCGGTGCCGCCACCGCGCTGGTGACTCCCGGCACGACGACCACCGGCACGCCGGCCCGGGTGCAGGCCAGCACCTCCTCGCCGCCCCGGCCGAACACGAACGGGTCGCCGCCCTTGAGCCGCACCACGAACCGGCCGGCGAGGGCATGCTCGACCAGCAGCCGGTTGATCTCCTCCTGGGCCCGGCCCGGCCCGTACGGGACCTTCGAGGCGTCGACCAGCTCGACCTCGGGGCGAAGTTCGTCCAGCAGCAGGCCGGGCGCGAGCCGGTCGGCGACCACGACATCGGCGGCGGCGAGCAGCCGGCGGCCCTTGACGGTGATCAGCTCGGGGTCGCCCGGCCCGCCGCCGACCAGGGCGACCGTGCCCCGGCGGTGCTCGCCGACGGTCGCCTCCGGCCCGCCGGCCAGCAGGGCGCGGATGGCGTCCCGGACGGCCATCGCGCGGCGGGGTTGCCCGCCCGCGGTGACGGCCACGGTCACCCGGCCGTGCCGGGTCACCGCCGGGGTCCAGGCGGTCGCGGCGTGCCGGTCGTCGGCCCGCACGCAGAACACGCGCCGCGCTTCGGCCGCGGCGCTGACCTCGGCGGCCGCCTCGGGGTCGTCGACCGCCACGTGCACGAGCCAGGCTCCGTCCACATCGGAGGACTCGAACCGGCGCGGTATCCAGGTCAACCGCCCGGCGTCGGCCAGCCCGCGCAGGGCCGGCGTCAGCCCGGTCGACACCACCACGACGTCCGCGCCCGCCTCCAGCAGCGCCGGAATGCGCCGGGTGGCCACCGCTCCGCCGCCGACGACCAGGACGCGCCGGCCCGTGAGGATCAGGCCGATCGGGTACGGGTTCACGGGCGCGCCACCGGGTCACGTTGCTCGGCCACGCCGGCCGTGTCGAAGGTGGCCACATCGTGGAGCACGCGGGCGGCGCTGGCCACGATCGGCAGGGCGAGCGCGGCCCCGGTCCCCTCGCCCAGGCGCAGACCCAGGTCGATCAGCGGGGTCAGCCCGAGGTGGGCCAGCGCCACCGAGGCGCCCGGCTCGGCCGACCGGTGGCCGGCCACCAGGGCGTCCACCGCCGCCGGGGCCAGGGCCGCGGCGGCCAGGGCGGCCGCGCAGCCGGCGATCCCGTCCAGGATCACGGGTACCCGCAGCGCGGCCGCGCCGAGGATGTAGCCGGCGATCGCGGCGTGCTCCAGCCCGCCCACGGCCGCGAGGACGCCGACCGGATCGGCCGGATCCGGCCGGTGTCGCGCCAGCGCGGCCGCCACGACGGCCCGCTTGCGGGCCAGGGTCTCGTCGTCGACGCCGGTGCCCCGCCCGGTCACGTCGGCCGGGTCGGCCGCGGTGAACGCGGCCACGAGCGCCGCCGCCGGTGTGGTGTTCGCGATGCCCATGTCGCCGGTGAGCAGCGCGTCGTGGCCGGCCGCCACCAGTTCCGCCGCGACGGCCACGCCGACGTCGAGCGCGGCCAGCGCCTCGTCCCGCGACAGCGCCGGCTCGGTCGACAGGTCGCGCGTCCCGGCCCTCACCCGGCGCCGCCAGAGCTTTCCCAGGCCCTCATCGACCTCGCCCGCCACGCCGACGTCGACGATCACCACCTCGGCCCCGACCTGCCGGGCGAACGCGTTGATGACCGCGCCGCCGGCCAGGAAGTTCGCCACCATCTGCGCGGTGACCTCCTGCGGCCACGGCGTGACCCCGGCGGCGTGCACGCCGTGGTCGCCGGCGAACACGGCCACGACCGGGCGCCCCGGCACCGGTGGCGGGCACCGCCCGGCCAGGCCGGCCAGGCGTACGGACAGGTCCTCGAGCACGCCCAGCGACCCGACCGGCTTGGTCAGCCGGAGATGCCGCTCCCGGGCGGCCGCCATGGCCGCCGCGTCGGCCGGCCGGATCGCGTCGATGGCCTCCCCCAGTCGCATGGGGCAAACGCTAGCCGCGCCCCACCCCGGCCGCCGCCGCGCCTCGCCCGCACCCCCGCGATCTTGGATGGTTTGTAGGGTCCCGACCCAACGGATCATCCAAGATCTGCGGGGAGGGTGGCGACGACGTCCGCCAGGGTCGCCAGGAACGCGTCCGAGGTGTCCCGGTCGCGGACGGCGACGCGCAGCCAATCGGGACCGAGCCCGGGGAACGTGTCGCCGCGGCGGACCGCGTACCCGCGGTCGCGAAGGGCCAGCCGGACCGCGTCGGCGCCATCGATCCGTACCAACACGAAGGAACTGGTCGGCCGACCCGGGACCGTGACGGCGGGCAGGGCCCGCAGCCCGGCGACGAGGTGTTCGCGATCCCCGGCGAGCGTCTCGGCGTACCGCGAGATCTCGGCCCGAGCCGCCGGCGACAGGCCGGCCACGGTGGCCGCGAGGGCCGGCGTCGAGACCGGCCACAGCGGGGCGGCCGCGGTCAGATCCCGTACCAGCGAGGCCTCGGCCAGCACGTAGCCGACCCGCAGGCCGGCCAGCCCCCAGGTCTTGGTCAGACTGCGGACGACCACGAGCCCGGGCAGATCGGCGCGGCCGGCCAGGGACCACCGCTCGCCGTCGGGATGCAGCGTGTCGATGAACGCCTCGTCGACGAGCAGGGTCCGCCCGGGCCGGGCCAGCGCGGCGATCGCCTCGGGCGGGTGGGCGACCGAGGTGGGGTTGGTCGGGTTGCCGATCGCGACGAGGTCGGCGCCTTGCGGTACCAGGGCCGGGTCGAACCCGAACGGCTCGTCCAGGGTCAACCGCTCGACGCGATGACCGGCGTGCCGCAGCGCCGCCTCCGGCTCGGTGAACTGCGGGTGCACCACGACCGCGTGCCGGGGGCGCAGGGCCGCGGCCAGCAGGGTGAACGCCTGGGCGGCGCCCGCGGTCGGCAGCACCTCGTCGACCGGACGGCCGTGGTACGCGGCGATCGCCTCGCGCGCCGCCGTCTGGTCCGGATAGGCGGCCAGTTCACGCAACGAGGCGAGCAGCGCCTCGTCCAGCCAGGCCGGGCGTGGGCCCGGACGGACGTTGACCGCCAGGTCGACCAGGCCGGGCGCCAGCTCCGCGTCGCCGTGATGCCGCAACACCCCGCGATCTTGGATGGTTTGGGCGGCCCGGGCAACCCAGGCCATCCAAGATTGGCCATAGGCGCGCTCGGCTTGTCGTATTTGTCGTACTTTTTGCACGTGATAACTCGCGACCTGCGAGCCATGGCATTCCTCACGCCGCTCCTGCGCGCCGGGCTCATCACGGGCATCTCGGTCGCCGTGGTGGCGTTCCCGCTCGCGGCGGTGCTCGGCGTGGGCACGATGATCGCGGCCGACTTCATCCACCAGTTGCCGGACAAGGTGCGGCCGGCGCCCTCGGCCCAGGTCACGTACGTCTATGCCAGCGACGGCAAGACGCTGCTGACGCAGTTCTACGAGGAGTACCGCACGTATGTCCCGCTGAGCCAGGTCTCACAGAACATGATCAAGGCGATCGTGGCCAGCGAGGACGCCCGCTTCTACGACCACGAGGGCGTCGACATCAAGGGAATCCTGCGCGCGTTCGTGGCCAACCAGCAGTCCGGTGCGGTGGAGCAGGGGGCGTCGACGCTCACCATGCAGTACGTGCGCAACGTCCAGCGCGACTCGGCCCGCACCCCGCTGGAGGTGACCGAGGCGACCGAGCAGACGAACCTGCGCAAGCTGAAGGAGATGCGCCTGGCCGTCGCGGTCGAGCGGGAGCTGACCAAGGACCAGATCCTCGAGCGGTACCTCAACGTGGCGTACTTCGGCCATCGGGCGTACGGCATCCACGCCGCCGCCAGGGTCTTCTTCACGAAGAAGCCGAAGGACCTGACCCTGGCCGAGGCGGCGACCCTGGCCGGCCTGGTCAAGGCGCCGTCGGCGTACGACCCGGCCGGCTCGAACCGGTCCGCGGCCCTGCAGCGCCGCAACTACGTCATCGACCGGATGGTCGCCATCGGGTACGTGGGGCGCCAACTCGCCGAGCAGACCAAGAAGCAGAAGATCCGCCTGCGGCTGACCAACCCGCCCAACGACTGCGTCTCGTCGCAGCGCAACGACTGGGGCTTCTTCTGCGACATGTTCAAGAACTGGTGGCGCCAGCAGAAGGCGTTCGGCGGCACGCCGCACCAGCGGGAGGAGAACCTGCGGCGCGGCGGGTACCGCGTGGTGACCACTTTGGACCCCCGGGTTCAGAAGATCGCGATGCAGGAGGTACGGGCCAAGGAACCCATCGGTAGCGCGTTCGCCCTCGGCCTGGTGGCCATCGAGCCGGGCACCGGGATGATCAAAGCGGCCGCCGTGAACCGACGCTACAGCCTCGACCAGCGGCGCAACGGCCCGCATACCGACCGGCGGCTGGGCCGGGCCAAGGTGCGCAGCAACTATCCGAACACCGTGGCGCCCCTGCTCGGCGGCGGCGACATGCCGGGCTACCAGGCCGGCTCGACATTCAAGATCTTCACGCTGACCGCGGCGCTCGACCTGGGTCTGCCCCTGGCCACGCGCATCCACGCCCCCGGCCGATTCGTCTCCGTCTACCCGGCCGGGCCGACGTCGACCAGCCGCTGCGCGGGCGACCGATGGTGCCCGGTCAACGCGAGCAAGGCCATGACCGGGGTACAGACGATGTGGTCGGGCTTCGGCAAGTCGGTGAACACGTTCTTCGTCAAGCTGGAGCAGCTCGTCGGCGCCGAGCGCGCCGTGCGCATGGCCGAGCGCCTCGGTCTGACCTGGCACACCACTGTGGACCGTCGGATGGCCTCGCCCGAACACGCCAACGGATGGGGCGCCTTCACGCTCGGCGTGGCCGACACGACGCCGCTGGAGATGGCCAACGCGTACGCGACCCTGGCCGCCGACGGCCGGTACTGCAAGCCGCTTCCGGTGCTGCGCATCACCGACTCGGCCGGCCGCCGTCTTACCTGGGCCCGACCCGACTGCCGTCAGGTGATCCGGCCCGAGGTGGCCCGGGCGGCGGTCGACGCGGCCCGGTGCGTCACCGGATACGGCGCGGCCCACGGTTCGTGCGGCGGCTGGTCCACGGCGCCCGGCGTATTCGGGGCGGTGGGCCGGCCGGTCGCCGGCAAGACGGGTACCACGGACGACACCCGGGCGGCGTGGTTCATCGGCATCACGCCCGGCCTCGCCGCGGCCAGCTTCATCGCCGACCCCGACAACCCGTTCCACGTGGCCGGCGACTGGAACTCGTGGAAGCCGATCCAGGCCGTCTCCGGCACGCTGCGCCGCGGGCTGGCCGGAACACCGGTACGCCACTTCGAGCCGCCCTCACCCGAGACCGCCCGCAGCGGCGCCCCCGACCGCTGACCCCCTCACCATTCCTTGCCGATCATGGACCTAGATCCATGATCGGAGCCAAATGATGTCCCTAGCCTCATGATCGCGGAGGCATGATCGCCAGGCAGGACTCGCCGACCGCGCCGGCTGGCGGGACGGTGGGGCGGAGTAGCCTGCAGTGGCGTGTACCGGTTCCTTCTCTCGCCCCGGTGGCTCGGCCTCGGACTGCTGATGTCGCTGGCCGCTGCCACGATGGTCGGGCTCGGGCTGTGGCAGCTGGACCGGTTCCACCAGCGCAGCGCGACCAATGCCCGGATCGACGGTGCCGGCGAGCCGGTGCCGATCGCAGCCGTGCTGCCGCGGCCCCCGGCCGGCGGGGTCGGTGCGCCGCCCGCGGCCGAGTCGAGGTGGGCCCGCGTCGTCGTCACCGGCCGGTACGACCAGCGACACGAGGTCCTGGCCCGCGCGCGAACGGTCAACGGACAGGTCGGGTTCGAGGTCCTCACCCCGCTGGTCCTCGACGACGGCACGGCCGTGCTGGTCGACCGGGGCTGGCTCCCGCCGGCCGGCGCGGGGGCGACCGCGCCACCCCGCGTGCCCGGTGCACCGTCCGGCCTGGTCACCGTGGTCGGGCGGGTCCACGCGCCGGAGAGCCGCGCGGGGGCCGCCGAACCGTTCGCCGGGCGGGTCGCCGTCCGGCGCGTGTCGCCCCAGGCACTCGCCCCGGCGATCCCCCATCCGCTGTACGGGGCGTACCTCACGCTGGAGACCCAGACCCCTCCGGTCGACAAGTCGTTCGTACCGATCGCGCCCGACCACGAGAACGCGGCGATGAACGCGAGCTACGTGGTGCAGTGGTGGCTGCTCGCCGGGCTGACATTGTTCGGGTACGGGTACCTGGTGGTCCGCGAGCGCCGGGGCCCGGCGGTGCCGGTCGGCTCGTCCCTCGCCGAGGCGCCCGTCTCGCCCGCCGTCTGATTCCTCCCCGGCCAAAGATCCCGTTCCTCCGCGCCAAAGATCCCGTCCCTCCGCGCCAAAGATCCCGACAATATCGTCGATACTGTCGCTTCAGCACACCTCAAACGCGACAGCTTTGCCAAAGTTGTCGCGATCTTGGTCCCTCCCGGCCGGCGGGCGCGAGCGGTCGGCGGGCCCGAGCGGTCGGCGGGCGCGAGCGGTCGGCGGGCCCGAGCGGTCGGCGGGCCTGAGCGGTCGGCGGGCGCGAGTGGTCGGCGTAGTCCCGGCGTACGGCCGCGAGCGCGCCCGCGCCCGCCGAGAATGGAGGCGACAGCCGGGAAGGAAGGGGTGCGGCGAATGACCACGATGACGGCGACCTGGACGATCGAGATGCGGTTCGAGGAGGATGCCGACCACACCCGGGCGACGGCGGTCCTGCGGACCCCGAACGGTCGCGAACTGCACGGACACGGACAATCGTGGCGCAATCCGGTGGACCGGCCGGTCGCCCGCATCGGCGAGGAGGTGGCCGGCGCGCGGGCTCTATCCAATCTCGCTCACGAACTGATCGACTTCGCCGCCGGCGAGATCGAGACCAACGTCGCCCGCTACCCGTCACGCTGACCCCAGCCGCTCCCGCCCAGCACGGCGGGTGGCTGAAGATGCCGTCAGCGCCGCCGGGTCCGAGGCACCCGACCAGGTCGACAAGCGTCAGGGGCGGGCGACCGCGCGGACCGCGTCAATCGTGTCGGCCTCGGCCGCCGACTTGTCCTCCCGGTAGCGCAGTACGCGCGCGAACCGCAGCGTCACCCCGCCGGGATAGCGGGTGCTCGCCTGGATGCCGTCGAAGGCGATCTCCACGACGAGTTCCGGACGGACGGCGACGACCCACTCGCCCCGGTCGGTGGCCAGCTCGAGCAGCTTGTCGGTCTGCCAGCGCAGCATCGCGTCGGTGAGGCCCTTGAAGGTCTTGCCGAGCATCACGAAGCCACCCGATGGGTCCCGGGCGCCCAGGTGGAGGTTGGACAGCCATCCACGCCGGCGGCCGTGGCCCCACTCGGCGGCCAGGATGACCAGGTCGAGCGTGTGCCGGGGCTTGACCTTGACCCAGGCCGCACCCCGCCGCCCCACGTCGTAGGCCGACCCGGCCGCCTTGACCACCACACCCTCCTGACCGTGGGCCAGCGCCTCGGCGAAGGCGGCGTCGCCATCGGCCGGAGAGTCGACCAGACGCCGGGCCACCCGCGACGAGACGGGAACGGCGTCGTCGAGCGAGGCCCAGCGCACCGTGCCGGGCTCGTCGACCAGATCCACGCCGTCGAGGTGCAGCACGTCGAAGTAGTACGGGCGCAGAGATCCGGGCGCCATCCGGGCGGCCCGACCCGACGTCTCCTGGAACGGCCGGGCGCGCCCGGAGTCATCCACGGCGAGAGCCTCGCCGTCCAGCACGATGGCGCGGGCCGGCAGCTGGCGGGTCGCCGCGACGACCTCGGGCAGGCGCGACGTGATGTCGTCCAGGCTGCGGCTGAACACGGCCACGTCGTCACCGTCGCGGTGCACCTGGATGCGGATGCCGTCGAGTTTGGCGTCCACGGCGGCGGGCGAACCGGTGGCCTGCAACGCGTCGGCCACGGTGGGCGCCGACTGGGCCAGCATCGGCGCCAGCGGCCGCCCCACGGTGAGCCGGAAGGCGGCCAGGGCCGCCTCGGCCCCGGTGAGCGCGGCGACCGCCACGACCTTGAGGTCGCCGCAGAGCAACAGCGCCCGGCGTACCGATCCGACCGGTACGGCCGCGGCACCGGCCACGGCGTCGACGAGCAGTCCGGCCTGGGCGCCCTGGCGAACTTCGCCGGAGATGATCCCGCCGAGCAGGCGCTGCTCGTCGGCCGTGGCGGCGGCGAACAGGCTTCGTACCAGGTCCCGCCGTTTGCCCTGCGAACCGGCGCCGGCCTGCGAGCCCATCTCGGCGAGCCGCCGGTCCACCTCCGTCACCGTCAGCGTGGCCGACTCAGCGGCCGGCGGCAGGTCACGGAGGCTGGCCCAGCCAACCCCGATCTGTCGTTGACGCATCTCCCCCGCGAGGTAGGCGGCGCCGGCCTCGATCTCGCGCGGATCGCCGCTCTCGGCCAGTGCCCGCAGGGCGCCGGCCAGCAGATCAATCTTCGCGCGGCGGCCGGACACCGCCGTGACCGCTACCGACGTCGCCGCCAGATCAGCAAAGAGCATTGGCTCATACTGCCTGGTGGCACCGACAATGCCTCTTTGCGCTCGCTCCGCTCGCGCGGGCCCTGGACCCCTCCCACATCGTCTTCCCTCGTCGCTTCGGTCGCTTCGCTCCCTGCGCTCCTCAGTCCAGACGATGCCGGCCCAGGGCCGGGTTCCGTTGCGCTCGCTCCGCTCGCGCGGGCCCTGGCCCTTCCTGCATCGTCTTCCCTCGTCGCTTCGGTCGCTTCGCTCCCTGCGCTCCTCGGTCCAGACGATGCCGGCCCAGGGCCGGTGATGGCTGGCGAACCACGAGTGCCAGTTACGCGGCGACGAGCTCGGCGCCGACCTCGGTGACGGTGAAGGCCCGCGACAGGACGGCGTTGGCCACGCGGGTCAGGTGAGCGTCGAGCTGGTGGAGGATCGCGACAAGTTCATCGATCTGCTCGGTGAGTATGGCCTCCGGAAGGGCACGGACGTCCTCTTCCTCGAGAGCGGTGATGGCGGCGTGAAGCTGGTCCATGACGTCTTTCGTACTCATGTACGACACCTTACCATCGTTGGATCGCTTAGCAAGACCGTAACGAACTTTTGTTCGATCTTCTGGGCGACACGCCGGGGGTTACGACGTTGGGGAGACGGTACGAGCGACGTGCGACAAGAACAGCGTCTCGGCCAGGCAGGCCCGCTCAAATTCCGCCAGATGCAAACTCTCGTTCGCCCCGTGAGCGCGGGCGTCCGGGTCCTCCACGCCGGTGACCAGGATCTCCGCGCGCGGGAACAGCGACTGGAACGTGGCGATGAACGGGATCGATCCGCCGACGCCCATGTGCACCGGCGCGACCCCGTCCCACGCGGCGCCGTACGCCTCTCGCGCGGCGGCGTACGCCGGGCCGGTCGTGATGAGCACGCACGGCTCGCCGTCGTGCTCGCGCGTCACCACAACCTGTGCGCCCCACGGCGCGTGGCGCTCGACGTGCCGCTCGACGGCCTGCAACGCGCTCTTCGCGTTGTCACCCGGCGCGATGCGTACGGACACCTTGGCCCGGGCCGAAGGCACGAGCGCGTTGGGCGCCTCGCCGGTCCGCGGGGCGTCGATGCCCAGCACCGAGATGGCCGGGCGCGTCCAGATCCGGTCGACGATGCGACCCGTACCGATCAGAGAAACGCCATCAAGCACGCCGGCCTCCCGGCGGAACCGGTCCTCCGGATAGTCCAGCGGCGCCGCCGGGCCACCGAGGAGCCCATCGACCGCGACATCCCCCACGGCATCGTGGAACGTCGCTAGCAACCGGCACAGGGTGGTCAGCGCGTCGGGCACCGCACCCCCGTAGCCTCCACTGTGGACAGCGTGGTCCAGCACGCGTACGTCGACAAAGATGTTGACGATCCCGCGCAGCGAGGTGGTCAGGGCCGGCTGACCCACGTCCCAGTTGCCGGAGTCGGCGATCACGATGACGTCCGCGGCCAGCTCGTCACGGTGGCCGACGAGGATGTCGGTCAGCGAGTCCGACCCGTACTCCTCCTCGCCCTCGACGAACACGATCACGCCGACGGGCAGGTCATCGCCGAAGGCCCGCAGCGCGGCCACGTGCGCCATCACGCCGGCCTTGTCGTCGGCGGTGCCGCGCCCGTACAGGCGCCCGTCCCGCTCGGTCGGCTCGAACGGCTCGGTGAGCCAGGCCGTGCGGTCGCCGATCGGCTGCACGTCGTGGTGGGCGTAGAGCAGCACCGTCGGGGCGCCGTCGGGCGCGGGCCGGCGCCCGATGACCGCCGGTTGGCCGCCGGCGGTCACGATCCGCACGTCGGGCAGCCCGGCCCCGCGCAGCAGGCCGGCCACCGCCTCGGACGAGCGCTGCACCTGAGCGTGGTCGAAGCCCTCGAACGCGATGCCGGGAATGCGTACCAGATCGCACAGGTCGGCCAGGACGCCCGGCATCTGGGCGGTGACCGCGGCGCGGAGGTCGGAATCGCTGAGGCTCATGGGGCCCGATCGTAGACTCGGCTCACCCGTTATCGCCCGGCGGTGGCTCCGAAGTCGGGCCGTTGCCGCTGGCGCCGGTGCCCCCGGCCATCCAGTCCCGGACCCGGGACGCGCCGGCCCCCACGCCCCCGCCGACGCGCCGCAGCAGCGACATGAGCGGGTCCTCGGAGCGGGCGAACGCCTCCCGGTACGAGTCGGCGGCGGCCTTCGCGTCGGCCGACATCGACGCGGCCCGGTCGGTGTCGCGTCGCGGATAGTCGCCGGCCAGGATCTGGCCGTACGCGCCGGAGTCGATCCACTGGCGCAGCGTGGCCGCCCGGGCCACCGGAAGCGGATGCGTGCGACCCAGTACCATCCCGATCTTGATCAGGCCGTCGCGCAGGTCTCCGGTGCGCTCGAACTCGGCCGCCTGCTCGAGGAAGGCGGTCGTGTCTACTTCGGACAGATCGCCGCCGCCGGCCGTCTTCATGTTGAGGCGCAGCGCCGCCGCCGGGTCCTGACCGGCCAGCAGCCCGGCCCGATCGCAGGACAGCTCGGCCTTGCGCCACCACTCCCGCAGGGCCACGATGATCGCTCGCAGGGCCAGGGATCCCAGCGGCAGCCAGGCCAGCAGGATCGCCCAGTTGGTCAGGATCATGAGCATCGTCCGGTACACCGCGTGCCCCGACATCAGGTGGCCGATCTCATGGCCGAGCAGCTGGCGCAGCTCATCGTCGTCCAGCAGCTCCAGCGCCCCGCTGTTGACCACGATGAACGGCTTGGCCATGCCGATGCACATGCCGTTGAGGGTCCGGTCGTACTGGACGTACAGCTCGGGCAGCTCGGACAGGTCCAGCGTTGCCGCCGCCTCGGCGAAGAGCCGGTGGATCCGGGCGTACTGGCGATGGTCGACCCGGATGGCGCCGCCGAGGTACTCCAACCGGAACGCCCGCTCGGCCCACAGGGAGCTGAGCGCCTTGAGTACCTCGTCGAACCCCTTCAGCTCCCGCAGGGCGGTCAGCGCGCCCCGGTCGGCCGGGTGTTCCCAGGCGCGCGAGGATATCCCGGTCAGCGTGACCCGCCGCCGAGCCGATACCAGTTCCTCGGTCATCGTTGTCCCCCGATCCTTGGCCGTGCCGCGATCGTCCCCCGTCGACCGTCGGCCTGTCCATCCTGACCACACCGGTCAACCCCGTCCAGGCCGGCGGACATACTCGCACTCGGGATCATGGGGTACCCGCGGAGCGCCGTCGACGACGAGGTCCACGCCCGCGATCGTGGCGTCCGCGGCGAAGTGCCGCTCCTCGCTGACCATCCAGCGCTCCCAGTCCGCCCGCAGCGCCTCGCCGTCACGGTCGATCCCCCGGGCCAGTCGGAGGTCGGGATCGGCGATGACGAAGACGGACAGGGAAAGGCGGGGCCGGATGGCCGCCCGCGCGCTGGTGACGCCCTCAACCACCAGCACGTCGGGCAAGGGCATCTCGCGCCAGGAATCCTCGAATCGCCGGCGTTCCCAGTCGTAGCACCGGTAACGGGCCGCGACGCCGCGGGCCAGCGGCTCGAGGATCCACTCGCGCAAACGCGGCCAGAAGCTGACGATGTCGGTCCAGCCCTCGAGCAGGTCGTCGGTGTGGATCTCGGCGACGGTCGAGCCGGCGGCCCGCAGCGCCCTCGCGAGCCGCGCCGCGAACGTCGTCTTGCCCGACCCGGCCGGCCCGTCCACCGCGACCAGCCGCACCGGACCCAGCCCCGGCGGAGCCGCCCGGACCCTCCGGGCCAGCTCGGCGTACTCCTCGACGGTCACGCCCGGCCGATCGACAGGTGCGGCAGATCGGCCGGCGGACCGCTCTCGATGAGCCGCCACAGCGCGTCGGTGTCGAGGTGCTCCTCGACGAGGTCGCCCAGCAGGTCGAGCATGCGTTCCCGGGCCGCGCCGAACCGGGTGTCCGGCGCGACGCGGAACCCGGGCCGTCCGGCCAGGCGCGCCGCCTCGGCCAGGAACGCCCGGCGGAAGCCGTCGGACTCGAACGCGCCGTGCCAATGCGTACCGAAGACGTTGGCCGCCGCGATCCCCTCCGCCGCCCCGTCGGTGTGGCGCAGCAGCGGCCGGGCCCCGTCGGCCACCCGGGTCACGATCCCGTGGTGGATCTCGTACCCGGACACCGGCCCGCCGCCGAACCGCTCGCTCGCGGTTCCGGCCGACCGGCGCACGGTCTTCTCCGGCTCGAACGCCACGTCGGCCGGGAGCAGCCCGAGCCCGGCCACGGTGCCGCGCCGGCTCTCGACCTCGTCCTCGATGCGCTCGGTCAGCATCTGGAAGCCGCCGCACAGACCCAACACCGGCCTCCCGGACGCCGCGTGCCGGGTCACGGTGTCGGCCAGGCCGGTCTCCCGGAGCCAGGCCAGATCATCCACAGTGGACTTAGAACCCGGCAGGACCACGAGATCGGCCTCGTCCAGCTCACCCGGCTCGACGGTCAGCCGGACCCGGACGCCCGGCTCGGCGGCCAGCGCCTCGGCATCGGTGGCGTTGGAGATCCGGGGCAGCCGCACCACGGCGACCCGCAGCCATTCGCTGCCGTGGGCCGGGCCGGGCCGGCCGAGCACGCGACCGTACGCCAGCGAGTCCTCGCCGTCGAGCCAGAGGTCGACGTGGAACGGCAGGACACCGTACGTGGGGCGGCCGGTCAGGTCCCGCAGCATGTCCAGGCCCGGCGCCAGCAGGCCCGGGTCGCCGCGGAACCGGTTGATGACGAAGCCGGCGATGAGCGCCTGGTCGGCCGGCTCGAGCAGCGCGACCGTGCCGAACAGCGCCGCGAAGACGCCACCGCGGTCGATGTCGCCCACGACGACCGCCGCCAGGTCGGCCTCCCGGGCCAGCCCGAGATTGACGTAGTCGTACTCCCGTAGGTTGATCTCGGCCGGACTGCCGGCGCCCTCGCAGACCACAACGTCGTACTCGCGGCGCAGCTCCTCCAGGGCGGTGAAGGCGGCCTCGGCCAGCGTGGCCCGCTTCTGGGCCAGCCCGGCCGCCTCGACGTGTCCGATGGCCCGACCGCGTACCACCACCTGGCTCGTCCGGTCCGAACCGGGCTTGAGCAGGACGGGGTTGAATCGGACGTCCGCCTCGAGGCCGCAGGCAGCCGCCTGCATGGCCTGGGCACGGCCGATCTCGCCGGCCCGCCCGTCCCGGTCGACGACGACGGCCGAGTTGTTCGACATGTTCTGCGCCTTGAACGGCGCCACCCTCACGCCCCGACGGCGCAGCCAGCGGCAGATGCCAGCCGTGATCACGCTCTTGCCGGCGTCCGAATGGGTGCCGGCCACGAGCAGCCCACCCGTCATCGTCTGGTACGGGATCGGCGGCGCGGCCGGGTCAGGACGCGGCCGACGCAGATGGCCAGGGCGGCGGCCCCCACGGTCGCCGACAGGTGAGCGGCCCGGCGGATGTCGGCCGGGTCGGGCGAACGGCCGGCACCCAGCGTCGGCCGTTCCTCCGAACGTCCGAAGTAGACGTTCGTGCCGCCCAGGCGCACGCCCAGCGCGCCGGCCATCGCCGCCTCGCACTGACCGGCGTTCGGACTCGGATGGCGGCGACCGTCGCGGAACCAGGTCCACAGTGCTCGGACGACCGACCCGTCGACCGTGGGCGCGGCGGCGGCCGTCAACAACGCGGTCAGGCGGCTGGGCGCCAGGTTGGCCAGGTCATCGGCCCGGGCCGCGGCCGTGCCGAACCTTTCGTAGCGCGGCGAGCGGTGGCCCACCATGGCGTCCAGCGTGTTCACGGCGCGGTAGCCGACGAGCCCGGGCAGGCCGGCCAGGGCTCCCCAGACCAGCGGCGCCACGACCGCGTCCGAGGTGTTCTCGGCGACCGACTCCACCGTCGCGCGGGCCAGCCCGGCCGTGTCCAGGTTGGACGGATCGCGGCCGCAGAGATTGGGCAGCCGGCGCCGGGCCGCGTCGAGGTCGCCGGACCCGAGCGAGTCGGCCATGGCGGTCGCCTCGCGCCGCAGCGATGTGCCGCCGAGCACCGCCCAGGTCGCGGCGGCCGTCAGCGCCGCCCGGGCCACCGGCCGGCGACGGGTCAGCGCCGAGGCCACGACGGCGGCCAGCACGGGAAGGCCGACGGCGGTGGCGGCGTAGCGGGTGCCCGCGTCGACGGTGGGCGCGTACGTACGGCGTTCCAGCGCGGCCGCCATACGGCCGTAGCCGGCGACCGGATGCAACCGTCGCGGGTCGCCCAGCAACGCGTCGAGCGCGTACCCCGCCATCAACCCCACCGCGTCGGCCCACCTGGACGCGTCGGCCCGCCCCGCGCCCGCCCGCCTCACGACCACCCCTTCTCTGCGCCGATCATGGACTTAGGTCCATGATCGGCGCTATTTTCGGTCCCTAACTCCATGATCGTGGCTCCAGGCGTCGTGGGGATCTTGGACGTCACGTCGACGCCTCGACGACGCGGGCCGGCTCGAACAGACCGATGTCGTACGCGGTCCCGCCCGCGGTGAGCATGTCCACGATGATCTCGCCGACGACCGGGGCGAACTTGAAGCCGTGCCCGGAGAAGCCGCAGGCGACGACGACGCGGGGCTGTTCCGGATGCCAACCGAGGACGAAGTGACCGTCCGGGGTGAGCGTGTACAGGCATGGTTTCGAGCCGAGGTACGGTGCGGCGGCCAGTCCGGGCAGGCGGTCGCGCAGCCAGCCCCGCATCTCATCGATCTCCGCCGCGGAGGCCGCGGCGGCCCCCGCGTCGGGATCCACCTCCTCCGCACCGTCGTGGAAGGCTCCCTTGGTCTCACCGTCCACTGTGGGCAAGCCGTAGGCGATCCGGGAGCCGGCCTGCCAGATCCAGACGGGTAGCTCACCGATCCCATGACCCTCGACGCGCCAGTAGTGCTGAACCCGCCGCTCCACCCGCATCGGCACGACCAGTCGGGTCAGGCCCGGCGACCAGGAGCCGGGCGCCAGCACCAGCGCGTCGGCGTGCACCTCGCCGTCGCGGGTTGTCACGGTCACGCCGGTGTCGGTCGCGCTCCACCCCTCGACGGCGACACCGGTACGCAGCTCGGCACCGGCCGCGGCCGCCAACCGCAGATGCGCCGCGATCGCCCGCTCGGGCCGCACCAGGCCGGTCGTCTCATCGAATACGCCGATCTCGTCGTCGTCCGGCGCGAACGCCGGGAACCGGCGGCGTACCTCGGCCGCGTCCAGGACCTCGTGGGCCAGCCCGTGGGCCCGTGCCGTGGCGAGCGCGCCGGCCACCGGCAGCGTGTCGGGTCGGCCGAGCATCAGGCCACCGGTATTGGTGAGCAGCGTCTCGCCCGTGGCCGACTCGAGCTCGTGCCACAGTTCGTAGGCGCGGCGGACCAACGGCACGTACTCCGGGCCCTCCATGTAGGCGGTCCTGATGATCCGCGAGCCGCCGGCGTGCTCGCCGCGACCGTGCGGCGGACTGAAGCGGTCCAGCCCCACCACGCGCAGTCCACCGACGGCCAGCCGATAAGCGACGGCCGAGCCCATGCTCCCCAGCCCGACCACCGCCACATCCGCCCGCACCAGCGCAGCGTATGCCACTCATGTTCGGCCCTGGCAGTGCGTCCCTCGGATCAGCAACGCAACAGCCGCAACCCAACACGGATCCGGAGCCGGGCTCGTCTGGACTGACGAGCGCAGCGACGAAGGAGCGGAGCGAGGAGGG
>Ga0307415_100000360_pt1 | contig 19407 bp, 18 predicted proteins | sample DK1Cmetagenome_FD_204524 | JGI IMG/M metagenome (GOLD analysis project Ga0307415, IMG submission 204524) | Maize rhizosphere microbial communities from greenhouse at UC Davis, California, United States - DK15-C-2 | ecosystem: Host-associated > Plants > Roots > Rhizosphere > Soil | place: USA...
GCGAGGACTCCGCGCACCCACGCGACGTCGAGGCGTACGACCTCCGCAAGCGCACGCCCGGGCACACGGACCTCCAACGGCTCCGCCAGGGGATGGTCGGCGCGCAGTTCTGGTCGGTGTACATCCCGGGCGAGCGGGACGACAACACGTACGCGCCGAACGGCGCCGGGTCGAGCGCGCCCGGCTACGCGCGGGTGCAGCTCGAGGAGCTCGACATCGCGCGGCGGGTGATCGAGAAGTATCCGGAGCGCCTCGCCCTCGCGCGCACGGCGGCCGCCATCACGCGCGAGTTCGGCCGCCGGCGCATCGCCTCGCTGCTCGGCATGGAGGGCGGCCACGCGATCGAGAACTCGCTCGGCGCCCTGCGCGCGTACTACGACCTCGGCGTGCGCTACATGACGCTGACGCACAACGTGACACTCGACTGGGCGGACGCGGCGCTCGACACGGCGCGGCACGGGGGCCTCACCAAGTTCGGCGAGGAGGTCGTGCGCGAGATGAACCGGCTCGGCATGCTCGTCGACCTGTCGCACGTGTCGGACGGGACGATGAGCGATGCGCTGAACGTGGCCGAGGCGCCGGTGATCTTCTCCCACTCGTCGGCGCGCGCCGTCACCGACGTGCCGCGCAACGTGCCCGACTCGATCCTCCAGCGCCTGCCGAAGAACGGCGGCGTGGTGATGGTCACGTTCGTCCCCTCATTCGTGTCGCCGAGTCAAGCGGCCCACGCGAGCGCACTGCAGGAGGCCGAAGCCGCGGCGCGCCGCCGCTTCCCGAACGACACGGCCGCCGTGCGCCGCGAGCTGGACGCCTGGACCGCCGCCCACCCCGTTCCGGCCAAGGCGACGCTGAGCCAGGTGGCCGACCACGTCGAGCACGTGCGCAAGGTGGCGGGCGTGGACCACGTCGGAATCGGCGGCGACTTCGACGGGATCACCGAGACCGTGGAGGGGCTGGAGGACGTGTCGAAGTACCCCGCCCTGTTCGCCGAGCTGGCGCGCCGCGGCTGGAGCGACGCCGACCTGCGCAAGCTGGCCGGACAGAACGTGCTCCGCGCGCTGCGCGAGGCCGAGCGCGTGGCGGCGCGGCTGCAACGCGAGCGGCCGCCGTCGACGGCCACGATCCAGCAGCTCGACGGCGCGCCACCCACCTCCAGCCAGAACTGAGCGGCGTGGCGGCTCCCGAGAGCCACCCTCCACTCCGCATCGACCGCATCGCGTTGCGCGAGATCCGGCTCGCCCTCAAGGAGCCGTTCCGGATCTCGTCGGGCGTCTGTACCGAGCGGCGGATCATGCTCCTCGAGCTCCACCACCCGGACGGCGTCGTCGGCCGGTCGGAGTGCGTGGCGGGCGAGCTGCCCAATTATAGCGCCGAGACGATCGACACGGCGTGGCTGGCGATCCGCGAGTGGCTGGCGCCGCGCGTGCTCGGGCGCGACCTGCTCGGGCCCGAGCACGTGGACGAGCTGCTCAACGACAACGTCCGCGGCCACCCGATGGCGAAGGCGGCGGTCGAGATGGGGTGCTGGGAGCTGGCCGCCCGGCTGCGCGAGCAGCCGCTCGCGCGCCTGCTCGGCGGCACGCGCGAGCGGATCGGCACCGGTATCTCGCTCGGCATCCAGGACAGCCCCGCCGCGCTCGCCGAGAAGGCGGTGGCGGCAGCCGAGCAGGGCTACCGCAAGGTGAAGGTGAAGATCAAGCCCGGCGCCGACTTCGAGTACGTGGCCGCCGCGCGCGACGCGGTGGGACCCGACGTGGCGCTCATGGCCGACGCCAACTCCGCCTACACGCTCGACGACGCCGACCTGCTCGCCCGGCTCGATATCTTCAGCCTGACGATGCTCGAGCAGCCGCTCGGCCAGGACGACCTGGTGCGCCACGCGGCGCTCCAGCGCCGGCTCGCGACGCCGGTCTGCCTCGACGAGTCGATCCTCGGCGTGGAGCGCGCGGAGGACATGATCGCGCTCGGCAGCGGACGCATCGTGAACATCAAGCCGGGCCGCGTCGGCGGCTTCACCCAATCCCGCGCGATCCACGACTTGTGCATGGAACACGGGATCCCGGTGTGGTGCGGGGGGATGCTGGAGAGCGGCGTCGGCCGCGCCCACAACGTGGCGCTCGCGTCGCTGCCGAACTTCACGCTGCCCGGCGACCTGAGCCCGAGCGCCCGCTACTGGGCGCGCGACGTCGTCACGCCGGAGTGGACGATGGACGCCGAGGGCATGGTGGCGGTCCCGCTCGACGCGCCGGGGATCGGAGTGCGGGTCGACGAGGATTTCTTGGATGACATCACGGTACGGCGGGAAGTACTGGGACAGGGAGTAGGGAGTAGGGAGTAGGGAGTAGGGGCTACCTCCTGGGGTCCTCGCGCCTGGTGGTCATGCCGCGCGCCTTCGTTGTCATCCTGAGCGCAGCGAAGGATCTGGGCTCGTGGCGCGCGAAAGCCTCCTCTCGCCACGAGCCTAGATCCTTCGTCGCTCCGCTCCTCAGGATGACAAGTGACAACCACGCCACTCCCCACTCCTTCCTCCCTACTCCCCGGAGCATTGCTGTGACCAACACGGCGGCAGACATCCCCGGCGTTCCCGCACGTGTCGCCGAGCTCTTTTCACCGGGGCTGCGCGACCTGCTCGTCGGCCTCCGCCGCGACCTGCACCGGCACCCCGAGCTGTCGTTTCGGGAAGAGCGGACGGCCGCGCGGCTGTGCGAAGCGATTGAAGTGATCGGCGCGGACAGGCTGGCGCGCCTGGAGCGCGTCGCCGGCACGGGTGTGGTGGCGCGTGTCCGCGGGCGCGACGCGAGGGCGCCGACGGTCGCCGTGCGCGGCGACATCGACGCGCTGCCGATTCACGAGTCCACGGGCCTGCCCTTTTCCTCCGTGAACGATGGCGTGATGCACGCCTGCGGGCACGACGTGCACGCGACGTGGGCCGTGGGCGCGGCGCACTTGCTGGCCGAGCGGCCGGCCGCGGGCGACGTGGTGATCGTCCTGCAGCCCGCCGAGGAGGCGGGAAACGGGGCGCTGGCGATGATCGAGGGCGGCGCGCTCGACGGCGTGCGGGCGATCTTCGGCGGGCACGTCGACCGCCGCTTTCCGGTGGGGCAGGTAGTTGCCGACGCGGGACCGCTCGCCGCCGCGGCGGACACCTTCGCGATCGAGCTGGTGGGGCGCGGCGCGCACGGCGCGCGCCCGCACGAGGCGGCGGACCCGGTGGTCGGCGCGGCGGCGCTCGTGACGGCGCTGCAGACGATCGTCGCGCGGCGGCTCGACCCGGCGACGCCGGCGGTCGTGACGGTGGCAACGCTGCACGCGGGTACGGCGCACAACGTCATCCCCGAGCGCGCGACGCTCGGCGGCACGCTCCGCTCCACGAACCCGGCGACGCGGCGCCTGCTACACGACGAGGTGCGCCGGATCGCCGAGGGGGTGGCGGCGGCGCACGGCCTCACGGCGGACGTCAGGCTCGATCTCGGCCCGCCACCCGTGGTGAACGCCGCGGCGCCGGCGGCGTGGGCACGCCGGGCCGCGGTGAGCCTGCTCGGCGAGGATGGCGTCGTCCCCTTCGGCATGGTGAACATGGGGGCCGAGGACTTCGCCGAGTACCTGGAGCGGGTGCCGGGGTGCTTCCTGCGGGTCGGAGCGCGCGAGCCGGGCGGCGACGTGATCCCCGCGCACACGCCGCGGTTCTACGCGGCGGAGGAGAGCGTGTTCGTGGGGGCGGCGGTGCTGGCGGAGTGCGCCCGGGTGGCGAGCGAGGCGCTGAGCACAACGTAGGGGTCGGATACCCTGGCCCTCACCCTGACCCTCACCCCGACCCTGCAACGGGTGCTCGGGCCCGACCCCGTGTGTGGTGGGACGGCGTCGATCGAAAGCGCCCTTTGAAGGGCCAGGGCGAGGGTCAGGGCGAGGGTTAGGGAACTACACTGCCCTCTATCGCTCCACGCCCCTCCGCAGCACTTCCGCCGCCTTGGCGCGGCCCAGGTTCTCCGCCTCCTCGAGCGGCGTCGCGAAGTCGTCGATGTCGGTCCTCGCGCTGAGGTCGGCCCCGTGAGCCAGGAGGAGCTCGACGGCCCGCGGGTCGTCGAGGTTGGCCGCGTAGTGCAGCGGCGTGTAGTCGTTGACGCCGCGCTGCTGAACGTCCGCGCCGAAGGAGAGCAGCAGCTCCACGATGTCGTACTTGTCCAGCCGGTCGGTGGAGAGCGCGGCGATCAGCGATGGGAAGCCCGTACCGTCCTGGTAGTTGGGGTCGGCCCCGAGCTCGAGGAGCGTGCGGATCAACGGCAGCGGGCTGTGATAGATCGCGTACTCCAGCGGCTCGCCGAAGGCGTGCTGGCCCCGCGAGTTCGGAAACTCGGGCGGGTCGCCGAGGGCGCGCTTCACCGCCGCGAGGTCGCCGCGCGTGAACGCCTCGTGGAAGTTGGTCGGCTCGGCCGTCACGGAGGGCTCACCCCGTTTGCCGCCTCGGGACTCCGGGCGCGCACGAACTTCAAGTTCCGGATCCGCCCCAGGTCGAGCGTGAACCCGCGCACGCGCCGGTCGGCGCCCCGCTCGAAGTGCAGCGTGTAGTAGCTCACCGAGAACTCGTCCGCGCGCAGCGGCCGCAGCGCCTCGGCCGGCAGGTTCCGCCCGCGCAGCACGAGCGCGCCGGAGTCGACGGCGACCGCGAGCGTGGTCTGCAGCTCGTCGCTGAAGTAGGTGCCGGCGTACTCGGCGAGCTTCGCGGCGCTCGGCGTCACGACCGCGATCGCTTCGGCGACGCTCGGCGGGCGCCCCTCGGGGATGACGCGCAGCCGCCGCGCCCCGCCCTGCGCGCTCTCGAACGACACCGTGGTCTGGTACGGTGCGCTGTCGACGCGGAACTCGCGCCCCCGCGTCCGCACCAGCGGGTACGTGTCGCCCGACATCTCGATCGCGAGCCGGCCGTCGCGCGCCGCGACGCGGTAGACGTCGCCGCCGACCGGGTCCCGGTAGGTTCCGGCGAGCGCCGCCAGATCACGCGCGCCGATCCCGTGCGGGGTCGGCGGCTGGCGGCTCTCCTGGCGCGCGGCCACCGGCTTCGGTTGCCCCTCGGGGAACTGGCCGGCGAGCTGCACGTCGGCCACTTGACGGGCACGCTGGCTCGGCCGCGCCGTCGCCAGGTTGCAGAGGCAGGCGATCGACAGGTGTTGGGCGGGGAAGCGGAGCAGCTCGGCGCGGTACCCCGCCCAGGCGCCGCCGTGGCTCACCGCGCGCACCCCCCGGTAGGTGTCGACGAAGAGCCCCGCGGCGTACGTGAGCGGCTTGCCGTCGTTGAGCGTCGCGGTGCGCTGCATCGAGTCGAGCAGAGGGCGCCCGCCCACCTGCCCCGTGTAGAAGTTATCGTCCCAGCGCAGCAGGTCCTCCACGGTCGTCATCACCGCGCCGTCGCCCGTCTGCTCCCAGTCGCTCATCGCGATCGAGAAGCCCGTGCCCTTCGTTGGGTCGCGCGGGGCGTACCCGGTCGCTCGGCCCGGCACGATCATCGTGTGGTCGTCGTGGAAGTGCGTGCTGCGCATGCCGAGCGGGGCGAAGATCCGCTCCCGGGCGAACGCCGGCAGCGGCTTCCCGGACGCGCGCTCGACGATGACCGAGAGCAGGAAGTACCCCGTGTTGCTGTACAGCCACTCGCTGCCGGGCTCGAAGTTGAGCACGCGCTGGCGGCTGATGACGGCCAGCGCGTCCTTCGCGTCGGTGACGTCCTCCTCGCGCGCGCCGGCGAGCGACATGAGCTCGATGTAGTCGCGCATCCCGCTCGTGTGGTGCAGCAGATGGCGGATGGTGACCGGGCGGCTGTAGTTGGGGACCTCGGGCACGAACTTCTGCACCGGGTCGCCGAGCGAGAGCCTGCCCTCTTGCGCGAGGAGGAGGATGCTCATCGACGTGAACTGCTTGGACGTGGAGCCGATGTCGAACACCGTGCGCGGGGTGATCGGCACGTTCAGCTCGAGGTTGGCGAGGCCGTAGCCGCGCGCGTAGGCGATGCGCCCGCCGCGGTACACGGCGACCGCGCATCCCGGCGAGCCAGGCTTCGCGAGGTCGGCGAAGACCTGGTCGGTGCGTGCGGCGAGCGCGGCACTGTCGTCCGCGGCGCCCCCCGCGGGCTGGGCGATCACCGGGCGGCCGAGCGGGGCGGCGAGCGACGCGAGCAGGGGAAGCACGAAGAGCACGGCCGCCGTGCGCACAGCGCCAGACGTGAGGGACTGCCAGTCGGCGACGCGTGACGCGGTGACGCATGAGGCAGTGACGCGTGCGGCGGCACGGCGCGGGACGGCGCGGGCCGCGCCGCGCGGCGTGAAGGACATCTCGGGCACGGAAGCTCCTGGGGCTCCTGGTGCGGCGCCCTGCCGCGCCGCAGACTGTGAGGTGACGTAGACCCGGCCAACGTGCGCCGCCATTCCAGTGCTCGCAAGAGACCACGAGAGACCGCCCCACGCCCATGCGTATCGCACTCCCCGTCCCGGCGCCCCTCGCGGCCACCCGCCCACGGGGCACCCGCCCGCGGCTCGCCGTTGCCCTTGCCCTGGCGTTGCTCGCGGTGGCGTGCACGCCGCGGCCGGCCGCGGCGCCGTCGTCGTCCGCCGCCACGACGCTCATCACCAACGCCACGCTGATCGACGGCACCGGCACGCCGGCCCGCCGAGCGAGCGTCCGCGTCGTCGGCGACCGCGTCGAGGCCGTGGGGGAGCTCGCGCCGCGCGCCGGCGAGCGGGTGGTGGACGCGGGCGGGCTCGTGCTCGCGCCCGGCTTCGTGGACACGCACAGCCACGCCGACGGCGACCTGTTCGAGCACCGCGACGCGCTCGCCGCGGTGAGCCAGGGGATCACCACCGTCGTCGTCGGGCAGGACGGCGGCTCCCCGTTCCCGCTCGCCGACTTCTACGCCCGTGTGGAGCGCGAGCCGCCCACGGTCAACGTCGCCGCGTACGCCGGCCACGGCACCCTGCGCGAGCGCGTGATGGGCGACGACTTCCGCCGCGCGGCGCGGCCGGCGGAGGTGGACAGCATGCGCGCGCTCCTGCGCGCCGAGCTCGCGGCCGGCGCGCTCGGCCTGTCGACGGGACTCGAGTACGACCCCGGCATCTACTCCGCGCGCGAGGAGGTGGTCACGCTCGCCGAGGAGGCGTCGGCCGCCGGCGGCCGCTACATCAGCCACGTGCGCAGCGAGGACCGCAACTTCTGGGCGGCGGTGGACGAGCTGATCGCGATCGGTCGCGAGGCTCGGCTGCCGGTGCAGCTCTCGCACGCCAAGCTCGCCATGCGCAGCCTCTGGGGGCAGGCCGACTCACTCGTCCGGGTGCTCGACCGAGCCCGCGCCGCCGGCGTGGACGTCACGGCCGACGTGTACCCGTACACGTATTGGCAGTCGACGCTCACCGTGCTCTTCCCCGAGCGGAACTTCGACGACCGCGTGGCGGCGACGTTCGCCCTGACCGAAGTGTCGACGCCGGCGGGACTGCTGCTCGGCCGCTTCGACCCCGACTCGTCGTACGTGGGCAAGACCGTGGCCGACGTCGCGCGCCTCCGCGGCACCGACTCGGTGACGACACTCATCGCGTTGATTCGCGAGTCGCTGGACATGGCGAAGAGGACGGGGCGCGAGACGGAGAGCGTGATCGGCACGAGCATGGAGGAACGCGACGTCGAGCGGATCCTGCAGTGGCCCCACGCCAACGTCTGCTCCGACGGCGGACTCGCGGGGCGCCACCCGCGCGGCTTCGGGACCTACCCGCGCGTCCTCGGCCGCTACGTCCGCGAGCGCAAGGTGCTCGCCCTCGAGGACGCGGTGCGGAAGATGACGAGCCTCGCCGCCGCGCACGTCGGGATCTCGGGCCGCGGCGTCGTGCGCCCCGGCGCCTACGCGGACCTGGTACTCTTCGACCCCGCCACCGTGCTCGATCGCGCCACGCCGACCGACCCCCAGGCTGTGTCGACCGGCATCGCGGGCGTATGGGTGAACGGGCGCGAGGTGTACCGGGGCGGGACGGTAACGGAGGAAAGACCGGGGCGGGTGTTACGACGAGCGGCGTCGAAGGCGCGGATGTAGCTCTTGTCTGGCCCCTGGCCCTAGCCCTCACCCTGACCCTTCAACGGGTGGATGCCCTCGACGCGGTCCCGCCGCGCACGGGGTCGGGCCCGAGCACCCGTTGCAGGGACCAGGGCCAGGGAAGAGGGCCAGGGGCGAGCAACTGCGCCGCCCTCACCCCATCAGCAGACTCTCCGCCCCGTCGATCCACACCTCCGTCCCGGTGATGTGGCTGGACGCGTCTGAGGCGAGGAAGAGCACCAGCTCCGCCACCTGCCGAGCGGAGCCAGGCTTGCCGTCGGTGAGCGGGATCTTCCCCTCGGGGAACTCGACCGGCTCCTTCTCGCGCTCGATGCCGCGCTTCTCCGTGCTCTCCTCGATGTTCGTGGTGATCGCGCCGGGGCAGATCACGTTCACGCGGATGCGGTGCTTGGCCAGCTCGAGCGCCGCCATCTTCGTGAACGCCACCTGGCCCGCCTTGGACGACGAGTAGGCGGACGCGCCGGTGTTGCTGAAGATGCGCGTCCCGTTCACCGAGGACGTGACGATCACCGACCCGCCGCGCACCTTCAGGTGCGGGATGGCGTACTTCAGGGTGAGGAACGTGCCCATGAGGTTGATGCGGAGCGTCTTCTCCCACTCCTCGGGCTCGATCTCCTCGATCGGCGCCCACACGCCGTTCACGCCGGCGTTGGCGAACACCACGTCGAGCCGACCGTAGCGCCCCACGGTCGCCTCGACGGCCCGCCGCATCTCGTCCGGCTTCGAGATGTCGGCCAGCGTCGGGATCGCGTCGCCGCCCTTGTCGCGGATGCTGGCGACGACCTTCTCCAGCTCGTCCCGGGTGCGCCCGAGCGCCGCGACTCTCGCGCCCCGCTCGGCGAACAGCGCTGCCGCCGCCGCACCGATCCCGGACCCGGCGCCAGTAACCAGCGCCACTCTTCCATCGAGCCGCATGTGTGCTTCCTAGGAGGGTCGGAGGGTCGGGTGGTGCGGGTCGGGTACCACGGGTCGGGTGCGGCGGGTCGGAGGGTCGGACGAGCCCTGTCGACCCGCCGCATCCGACCCGTCCTACCCGACCCGTCCCATCCGACCCGCAGTAGCCGAGCGCCGAGCGCCGAGAGCCGCGGTTAGGAGAGCTGTCGTTCGCACATCCCGCGCCGCACGGGCCGCGCGTACGGCATTGACAGCGGGAACGGGCGCGGGCACTGTCAGGCGGTCCCACGTGCCCACGAACTTCATTCTGAGAGGTCCCGTGCCGCGCAGCGTCTCCACCGCTCTCACGCTTTCCGCCCTCGTCCTCGCCGCCTGTCGCGCGGGGGACCGGGGCGCCGGCCGATCGGATTCCGCCACCGACTCCGCGTCGACAACGACGGCCGCCGCGCCGAACGTCGTCACCATTCACGCAAGGGACTTCGCGTTCGACGCGCCCAAGGAGGTCCCGGCTGGCCTGACCACGTTCCGCCTCGTGAACGATGGCCCCAACTTCCACCACGCGCAGCTCGTGCGCCTCGACAGCGGGAAGACGTTCGACGACCTGCAAGAGGCGCTGAAGCGCAAGGGCCCCCCGCCGCGCTGGATGGTGCCCATCGGCGGACCCAACGCGCCCGACCCGAACACCGAGGCGAACGCCACGGCCGACATGAAGCCGGGCAACTACGCGCTCCTCTGCTTCGTCGACATGCCCGACGGCGTCCCGCACGTCGCGAAGGGGATGGCCCAACCGCTCACCGTGACCGCGGCGTCCAACGGGGCCGCGAGCGTGCCGACGGCGGACGTAGTGGTCACCCTACGCGACTACGATTTCCAGCTCTCCAAGTCGGTCGCCGCAGGCAAGCGCACGTTCGAGGTGCGCACCGAGGCGTCGCAGCCGCACGAGATCGAGCTCATCCGCCTCGCACCCGGCAAGAAGGCTGAGGATCTGCTCGCGTGGTTCGGGAAGCCGCAGGGCCCACCACCCGGCCAGGGCCTCGGGGGCGTGGCGGCGCTCGCGCCGGGTGCTCCTGCCTACTTCACGGCCGACCTCACCCCAGGCAACTATGTACTCATCTGCTTCGTGCCTGACGCGAAGGACGGCAAGCCGCACTACGTGCACGGGATGATACAGACGATCCAGGTGACCTGATACGTGACTTGATACGCGGCTCGATACGCGGCTCGATACGCGGCTCGACGCGCGCGGCACGGGCGCGACCGGATCACTCGTCAGGCGTGGTCCGGTCGCGCGATCCGTCCCTTCCCTCCCGAAAGTGTCGCGCGGCGGCGCCGACGCCCGCCCCGAGCAGCGAGAGCACGGAGTAGACGCCCAGAAACACTACGCCGAGCGGCCAGAGGCCGCCGCTCGCCGGCGTGGCCAGCACGCCCCCGAGGAGCACCAGCGCCTGCCCGGCAAAGACGCCGAGGGCAGTGGTGCCCCAGTGGGTCGGCGCCGCGAGCCCGCCGAGGATTCCGGCGGCGACCAGCGCGCCGACGTAGTAGCCGCCCGGCGCGTCCCAGGGCTCGCGGCGGCCGGTTACGACCGGCGAGAGGAGCCAGATCAGCGCGCCGAGCCCAACCCCGATCAGGAACGCGAGGCTACGGCCTGGCTTCATCGGCCGCTCCCGGCAGGGAGTGATGGCGCTCTCTCACCGCGCCGCTGCGTATTTGGCCGCCAGCTTTCGGACGGTGGTCACGTTGCGCATCGTCATCGGCGCTCCGAGCGCCCGCTCCAGCAGTGCGCCGGAGATCGCGGACTCGCTGAACTTGGTGCGACGCGCCCAGTAGACCTCGCGCCCGTGCGCCTGGAAGTCGTCCGTGGCCGTGCGCAGGCCGAGGAGCCTCTGCCGTGCTTCCTCGCTCGGCGGGGCTTTCAGGAACCCCACCCAGAGCGCGTGCCCGGCGGCGGCCTGCTCCGAGGCGCCGAACGGCTGGTACGCCGCAACGGCCGCGAGCTCGGGTGCGGAGCGGAGGAACGTGGCGACCTCGTAGCCGAGCGCTTGCCGGAGCTGCTCCTCGATCCGCTGCTCCAGCGCGCGCGGGGCTTTCGAGGTGGAATCGAAGATGACGTTCCCGCTCGCGATGAACGTCTCGACGTCGTCGAGCCCCATCGCCGCGAAGAGCGCGCGGAGGCGGTCCATCTTGACGACGCGACCGCCGACGTTGATGGCGCGGAGAAAGGCGATGTAGCGGGGCACGGGCGAGCCGTGGGGGATCGTCAGGAAGCCGGTTCCGGATCACGCTCACCCGCGGCTACACCGCCCCGTCAGGCCGAGACCTGGATCGCGGCGAGCCTGTCGCGGATGCGCTGCTGCAAGTGTCGCAATTCCTGGATGCGTGCGTCCAGATCGGCGAGCTTGCCGTGATAGAGCGTGACCACCTGGCTACAGACGGCGTCGACGTTGCATTCGTCCAGGGTCACGGCCACCGAGCGGATCTCGTCGAGGGTGAAGCCGTTTCGCAGCAGCACTCGAATGCGGTCGACGAGTTCGATTGCGGACTCGTCGAACTCGCGGTATCCGCTCGGCCGGCGCCCCGCTCGGAGGAGCCCCTGCTGCTCGTAGTACCGGATTGAGCGGACGCTCACGCCCGTTCGGCTTGCCAGTTCTCCGATCCGCACGCCGGCCTCCGCTGTGAGCGGGTCTCGTCGCCGCCTGCTCGGGCAAGGGGCGCGGCTTCCGAGGCTCCACGCTGACTCAGGGTGACCCCGCTGGTCCGAACGTACTGGACCCAACCGCTCCACCACAGCCCGAGCACGCGCCGAAGCATCCCGCGCACGCCCGGCAGCAGCGACGACGCCGGCAACGCGAGGCGGTCCGATGATGGCGCGACCAGGCAGAGCGAGGCAGGTCGCCCCGCGGCGGGTGGTAGCCGAATCTCACGCACGATGTCCTCCACGGAAAGGGGGTGAACGGCTTGGCGTGAGAGTCTACACCCTGCCACAGATGTCAGAGTCAAGGGGGTACCCTCGGGTGGACCGGCGGCCGGCGCTCAGGCCGTGATCTCGACGGCGTTCCCGTCAGGGTCCTCGACGACCGCCTCGAAGTAGCCATCTCCGGTCCAGCGCGGCAGGGACACTACGCGGACCCCGTCGTCGCGCATCCGCGCCGTGAGCGCCTCGACCGCCGCCGTCGAGCCGACGGCGAGGGCGAGGTGCGCGTAGCCTGTGGCCGGCGCGGCCGGTGTCGCGGCCAGGTCGGGTACGGTCATCAACTCGAGCCGACCGCCGCCCTCCGGAAAGGTGAGGAAGTACGAGGTGAATCCCGGGCGCGTGGCGCTCCGGTACTGCGCGCCCGCGCGCGCGTCGAAGTACCGCTCGTAGAACGCGCGCAGGCGCTCCAGGTCCTGGGTCCACACCGCGACGTGCTCGATCCGCATCACTCGCTCCCCTCCGTGAAGGCTGCCGGCCGGCGGCCTCACCGCCAGAACTGCCACCACCGCGCGCGCGGCTTGCGCGCGATCGCCGCCTCGTCCCGGCGGATCTCGTCTTCCGTGGCGCGGCACTGCGCGACGAATTGCTCGAGCCCCGCGGCGTGCTCCCGCAGCTCGCCGCGCTCGACGTCGTACACGTAGACGGGCGAGTCCGTGCGGCCGGGCGCGAGGAGGTAGCACTCCTCTCCGCCGTCGCTGCCGATCATGACGTACCCACGTGGCGGCCACTCGTCGCCCCTCCGGCCGGGCGCGCGGCTCTCCACGCCCCGGTTCATCTCGATGAGCTGGTCGGCGTCGTCAGGCAGCAGGCACTCCGCCGTGAACGAGTCCGCGGGGAACGGATAGGCCAGCATCAGCGCGCGGTAGCTCTCCGGGAGGCGGATCGCCAGCGCGGCCTCGACGCGCGCGAGTTCCTGAGGTGTCATAGCACGACGGTTGTAAGGCGAGCGGCACCCGAGCGCACGCGCGGGCAGCGCCTCGTCAGGGCGCGGCGCCCCCGGCGTCGGGAAGCAGCTTCGCGTAGCGCACCGTGTCCACCGCATACCCCGCGCGCTCGTACAGCAGGCGGGCGCGCGCGTTGCCGCCGAAGACGTTGAGCGTGAGGAAGCGATAGCCACGCTCCGCGCCCCACGCCTCCGCCGCCTGGAGCAGGGCGCGCCCCACGCCATGCCCCTCCCCCGCCTCGGACACGATCAGGATGCCGACGTGTCCGTGCCGCTCCTGCGTGAAGTAGTCGGTCTCGGTCTCCAGGTAGAGGACGCCGACCGGATCGGCCCCGTCGCGCTCGGCCACGAGCAGCGCGCTCCCCTCGGGCGGCGCGTCGAGGGCGCGCTCCAGGGCCTCGCGCTCCGCCCGGTCCAGCGCGTCGGGCGGCCGCAGCGGCGGCGGCGTGCCGAAGGCTCGCAGGCGCGGCACGAGCGAGACGACGAAGCCGCGATCCGCCGGCCGAGCGGCTCGAACGGTGATCCGCATCCGGACAATCTAGCGCGCTCCCGGTGACGGACTAACACCCGAGCTCCGTCGCCGGCGCGAGCTCACCGTTGGGGAGTAGCCCGCACTCCGAAAAGCGCTCGTCCGCCTACGGTCGGATCACACGGCGCTCGCTGCCCCGCTGCAACGTCAACGACGTGCCGGCGAGCGTCGCGAGGATGTGGACGCCGGGCTCGGTCGCTTCGTTGGCCAGGACGAGCCCGGACCCGTCCTCCGACGCGCCCAGCTTGACCCGAACCGCGCCCGTCGCGTCGCGGAGCCGGAACACCACCTCCCCGTCGGATTCGACCGTGAGCTGTGCCCGCACGTGCCCGCCGGCGTCGACGAGCTCGATGGCGCGGGCGCGAACGACCTCGGGTGCCGCTTGGGCAGCGTGGGCGCCGGTGGAACGCTCGTAGGCCACCGCGCCGAGCAGCGGGAGGAGCGCCAGAGTGGTGAACATGATCGCGCGTCTTCGGCTCTGCATGATGCCTCCTAACGCAGCGGTTCGATACCACAGTCCGGAGCGTCCGGATGTGTCGGTTGGATGCCACCCGCGAGACAGACGCTGACGGGGCGCCTCGCTAATCCACGCGCGCACCGTCCTCGAGAAACGGGCGCCACGCCTCGGACTCGGTGACCCGCTTGAGCACCGCGTTCCGCTCGGTGAGCAGTCGGCGCATGTAGCGCGTCAGGAACGTCGCTTCGGCGAGTCGCCCGAGCGGCCCGAGTGGCGCCTCGAAGTCGAAGACGTCGCGCAGCACCGTCCGGCCGTGCCCGTCCGGCTCGAAGTGGTGGTCGTGGTCGAAGCGCCGAAAGGCGCCGCGGACCATGGAGTCGCGGAAGTGCCGCGGCCAGTCGTAGGCCGTGATGCGGCTCGTGAGCCGCTGGCGGACGCCGAAGTGCGTCGCCTCCCACGTCACGCTCTGGCCCGGGCCGATGAGGCCGGCCGTCACGCTCTCGATGGCGCGCTCCCCGGTGCGCGTGAGTGACTGCGCGTGCAAATCGATGCTCCGCACCAGGTCGAAGCAGCGCTCCACGGGCGCGGCGATGTGCGTGGTCAGGCGGATCGTCGGCACGCGGGAGTCATCAGGTCGCGAACCGGCTCCCACCAGGGACGGTCACGCTCGTCGATGCCGTACATACCTCGACCCGTTAGGCATCGGGGACGGGCAGGATCTGCCACGTCCCGGCCACGCGGCTGATCCGGACGCGCCCGGCGCGGGTGGGCCCCCCACCCTGAGTCGGTACCAGGCGGACCGCCTCGATCGTGAGCGAATCGCGCCAGCGCGCGCTGTCCGCGGCCCACCCCGTGGTGTTCTCGAACTCGGCGGTCTCTTGCCGCCACTCGACGCGGAGCCCCGCCGAGTCGACTCGGTAGATCGTCAGGCGATTCGGAGAGTACCCGGCCTCGAGATCGGCCGACGCGACGAGCAGCCGCGCTCGCCCGGGAGCGACGAGGGGCAGGTCATCCAACACGGTGGTATCGCCCGTCGCGTGGTGGATGGCCAGATACGCCCCGCCCTCGTAGTAGCTTCGCTCGACGATGTCGTAGGGCAAGCCGGGGAGCACGCCCAGGTAGCGGTGACGTATGTAGCGCTCCCCCTCGGTGGGGTCGTCCCGCAGCAGCAGGCCGGCGCGCCCTGGGACGCGGACCCGAAGCTCGGTGCCGCGACGCTCGATCCGACCGCCGGTTGCCGCGAGAGCAGTGCTCTCCGCCGACGGCGCGCACGTCGGCCAGTCGCGGCCCGCACAGGGATCGGTGAGCTGCACGGTGAACCCGCCGGCGGGAGCGGTCACCGTCTCGCGGGTGATGGCTGTGGGGGGCGGGGCGGGAGACCGCGCCCGCGGAGAGGGCTGCTCGCATCCGGCGAGGAGGGCGCCGAAGAGGCCTATCAAGACCAAGCGCGATGTGGCCATGTCTCTCGCACTGCTTCGGCAGGCGGTGGTTGCGGTCCGCGGTCCGGCACAGCTACTGATCCGGCCGCTCGCGGACGAGCGGCACGAGCGGCACGAGCGCGGATGCGCGGGGTGCGGGCCTGATGGCATGTGCACGAGCAGCGAGTTGGCGCGGATCACCAGGAAGAGGGCGCAAATAGCACCGCACGCGGCGCGCCGTCACGAGCGGACGGCCCCGGCCGAGACGACCGTGCCGGGCCCGTCACTCAGCGCCGCCCCTTCCGCCCCCGGACCGAGCGCCACCGCCGTCCCCGCCAGCTCCTTCACCAGCTTCGCGCACACCGACGCGCTCACGCCGTCCACGTCGCGGCTGGGGTTGTACTCCACCAAGTCGGCGCCGACGAGCCGGCCGGTGAGCCGGTGCAGCACGCCGAGCAGTTGGCGCACCGTGAGCCCTCCCGGCTCGCGGTGCGACACGCCCGGCGCCGCGGCCGGGTCGAGCGCGTCGAGGTCGAGCGAGACGTACGCGGGCGACGCGAACGATAGCGCGAACGACTCGCCGAGTGCATCCCACGGCACGACCTCGACCCTGAACCGCTCGGCTTGCACCCGTTGCGCCGCATTCATGGTACGGATGCCCACCTGCACGAGCCGGTCGGCCAATCCCTCCTCCATGATGCGCGCGAACGGCGACGCATGTGAGAAGGGGTTCCCGTCGTACTCGGGATACAGGTCCGGGTGCGCGTCGAAGTGCAGGATCGAGAGCGGACCCACGCGGCGGCTCAGGGCGCGCACCACCGGGTACGTGACGCTGTGGTCCCCGCCGAGGACGAGCGGCACGCTGCCCGCGTCGGCCACCGCCCCGACCCCGCGCTCGATCTCGGCGACCAGTCGTGCCCACTCGGCGCCCCGCACGTCGAGGTCGCCGGCGTCTCCGAGCAGAGCAGGGTCGCCGAGGTCCACGCCCCGCTCGCTCCACATGTTCGACGCCGGGCTGGCGAGCGCGAGGCGAATGGCCGGCGGCGCGTCCGCCGCGCCCGCCAGGAACGACGAGCCGCCATCATACGGCACGCCGAGGAGCGTGACACGCCTCGAACGGCAGTTCTCGGCTCTCGGCCCTCGGCCCTCGGCTGAAGCGTTCGTCGGGAACTTCTCGGCGTGAGGCACGTCCTGCTGACCCTTACCGCACCTGCCGAGAGCCGAGAGCCGAGAGCCGAGAGCTGTAGTTCTTCAGCCGCAGCCAGTCGAGCGTCACCAGCACCGCGCACAGCGTGATCGTCACCGCCGACACCGCGCACCAGGGGCAGAACGTCTTCAGGATGAAGAACTCGGCGTGCTTGAGCCGCACCGTGAACAGCACCGCCGGGTAGATCAGCGCCATGAGCGCGAGCGTCGGCCACTTGGCGGACTCCCAGCGCGGGAGCGTGCCGAGCACGCTCACCGCGAAGATCGCCGCGTACCCCACGGCGCCAATCAGCGCGACGTCGACGCCGAGGAACCACCCCCACGAGCTGAGCTGCACGATCTCGCACCCGTGCCCCTCCCCGCAGCTGAGCGGCCCCATATATCCCAGCTTCCACAGGTGCAGGTACGCGGCGACGAGCCCGGACACGAGACTGGCCGCGGCCATTGCCATGCGATACGCGCCGCCCACGCGATCGGCGGACTCGCTGGCCTCCTCGTCGCCGGCCGCGGATTCCTGGTCTGGTTCGATAGGGGTAGCCGTCATCCGACAAAGATCGGCGCTCGCTGCCGCGTCGGGCAATGGGGCCGCGGCCCCTTCTGCTCTCATCGCCGGCGCTCGAACTCGGCCCTGGCCGCGCCCAGCATCGCCATCACCGAGTCGCGCTCGGCGGCCGTGTTCCAGTCGGTGTGGGCCCGCGTGCCCGCCTCGACGCGGGCGAGCCAGGCCAGGAAGTACTCGGCGTCCTCCGGCGAACGGACGGGCGCGTCGCCGACGCGCACGTACACCGGGCTCGTGCTCCCGAACGGGTAGAGGTCGAGCACCGGGAGCCGCGGCCGGTCGGACCAGGCGCGGAGCACGTACCAGCCGCTGCGCTCGACCGGCAGCTCAATCACCGTGTCGGCCGACGTGCGCTCCCCGCGCAGCGGCACGGTCGCCACTACTTTGCCGCTGCCGACGATCTCCAGGTGGTCGACGGGAACGGCGGAGCGTAGGGAGACGCGAGCGCGGAGCGCGCGGCCGCCGGCCGGCAGCGCGACCTCCTCGCCCGGCATCCGGCCGGCGAGGGTGAAGTCGAGGAGCGGCGCGTTGGTCACGAACGTGCGGCCGGCCACCAGGCTGTCGAGCCACCGCCGGTGGTCGAGCGCCGGGCCGGACCGTACGTAGACGCGCACGAGGCCCGGCGGCCCGCGCAGCGACGCGAAGTTCGGGAACGCGTCCGTGCCCGCGCCGGCCGGGATGCGGAAGCCGCAGTTGAGCAGGCGGTACCAGACTTCGGACGTGATGAGATGGTCGCTGTAGCCCATCACCTCCAGGTACTCGACCTTGCCGAGCGCGACGTCCGCCGGGAGCTCGTACATCAGCGGCTCGGCCGCGTTCTGCGGGTTGGGGCGCGCGTCGAACGGGTGCACGTACCCCATGATGCCGCCCTGCGCCCGCGCCAGGTCGTGCACGTCGGCGTTCGTCGGCACGAGGCTGGCCACGGCGGTGTTGACGTAGCCGGCGTAGTCCGGCAGGAGGTAGTGGTCGCGCAGGCCGAGCAGCGCGGTGTGGCCCCACACGCTCGTGTGGAACTCCTGCCCGTGCGCGAGCAGGAACTCCTTCGTCGACACCGGGTCCAGGCGCGGCGAGAAGGCGGCGATGTCGGGGATCCGCTGCTCCTTGTTCACCACCAGGTTCTCGAGGACGTGCAGCCCCTCGGCGCGCCCCTGCAAGGCGAGGTGCGGCGGCGTGTTGCGGTAGGCGCCGCCGTAATTCATGTGGACGTGCAGGTCGCCGCCCCACCACCCGCGCGCCGGCAGGTTGGCGACGCGGGCCGGCGCGACGCGCACCTCCTGCTCCCCGCCGGCGCGCACCGCCACCCGCCGCGTCACGGCCTGGTACTCCGGCCCGCGCCACACGTCCACGGTCACCGACTCCGCGGGTGCCGTGAGCGCGGCGCGGCCAGGCGTGTGGAAGTAGCCGTACTCCAGGCGCTGCTCCCCGCGCACGAACGCCTCGTCGGCGTGGCGCCAGGCGTCGTCCGGCGCGTAGCTCCGCCCGTCCGCGCCGCGCACGGAGATGCGCGCCGGCACCACGGCGCCCGTCGCGTCGGTCACGACGACGCGCAGCGTTCCCACCGGACGCTTGTAGCGCCGCGTGCGCGCCTCCACCCGGCGGCGGCGCCCGCCGGGCACGTCGACCGTCCAGAGGGCGGTGTTGCCCGCCTCGTTCGAGACGTAGGCGATCCGGCGCCCGTCGGGCGACCAGCGCGGCGACGTGGCGTCGAACTCGCCGTAGGTGAGCTGGAGCGGGTCGCCGCCGTCGGCCGTCGTGAGCCAGAGCTGGTTCCACTGGCGGCCGTGGTAGCCGCTGTAGACGACGCGCTGCCCGTCGCGCGCCCAGTCAGGCCGCGCCTTCCACGTCGTCTCCTCGTAGTGCAGCTCGCGCATCGGCGCGCCGGAGCGCGCCTGCATGCGCCAGAATCCGCCAGTCCCCCAGATGCGGCCCCGGTTGGAGACGAGGATCAGGTCGCGCCCGTCGGGCGACCACGTCGGAGAGAGATAGTGGTCGAAGGGGCTGTAGTAGTAGCGCGGGAGCTTGCTGTCCTGGTCCACCGTGATGCGCTCCGTCCGCTCCACGCGGCCGCCGCGCACCGTGGCCACGAACACGTGCCACCGCCCCTCGTGGGCGGTGGACACGTACGCGATCCGGCCGCCGTCCGGCGACCAGCGGGGCTCGAGGTTGACGCCGCCGTTGGCGACGAGCGCCGTGTCGCGCCCGCTCGCGAGATCGAGCAGCCGGAGCGCGACCTGGTCGTCCCGGTACGAGGCGTACACGACGAGCCTGCCGTCGGGCGACCAGTCCGGCTGCGAGTCGTAGCCCGGCCCGTCGGTGAGCTGCGCGGCGGAGTCCGCGTCCACCCGCT
>Ga0307415_100000363_pt1 | contig 19318 bp, 18 predicted proteins | sample DK1Cmetagenome_FD_204524 | JGI IMG/M metagenome (GOLD analysis project Ga0307415, IMG submission 204524) | Maize rhizosphere microbial communities from greenhouse at UC Davis, California, United States - DK15-C-2 | ecosystem: Host-associated > Plants > Roots > Rhizosphere > Soil | place: USA...
ACGCCGGGACCCGCAGACTCAGGGTCGACGGCGCAAAGCCTTCGGTGGCGGCGACACCCTCCGCGGTGCGTCACTGGCCGGCCTGCTCGTCACCTGCCGCGGTCGCTGGGCACAGTCATCGGGACTGCTGCAGATCGCTGTCACCGATCTGCGTGCCGCGTCGCGGTCTGGCGACGACGTACCAACCACTGTGCCGGCCCACGAGGAGCTCGGCGAGAACGTCGTCGGGTCGACTCCTGACGGCAAGCCGTCGTCTCGTCGACCACGGCGAGTATCGCACACCGATCGCGAAACCCTCCTATGACGCGGTGTGCAGCGGGTCGCCGATCGCACCCGTGGCGGCGTCCAGCGGGCCCTGCGCGAGCCGGGTCAGCAGCGGGTTCTCCCCCACCTGGACCCCGGCCACCGACGCGATCCCGGTGAGCACGTCGTCGGGCCGGACCGCCGGCACCGTGTGTCGCAGGGTCAGCTCGAGGCGGGCGCCCCGCTCGTGCGGGCCGGCCTCCAGGGCGACCACGGCGGCGCGGCAGTCGAACTCCCGCATCCCCTTCTTGGTCATCCGCTCGACGAGGACCGCGTCGGTGGCGAGGAACCGCGCGACCGCGGCGACGAGCTCCGCCGACGGCGCCCCGAGGTCGATCTGCCACCGGCTCGCCTCGAGCCGGTCGGCCAGGGACCCGCCGGGCGACTCCACCACCTCGACGACGTCGAGGCCGTCCGGCAGCGCCTCGGCGAGCGAGGCGTGCACGGTGGCCGGGTCGACGACCTCGGCGAGCCCGATCTCGAGGTACTCCGCCTCGCTGGCCGACCCGGTGGGGGCGGCGCCGGCGTACGAGATGCGGGGGTGGGGGTTGAAGCCGGAGGAGTACGCCATCGGCACCCGGGCCCGGAAGACCGCGCGCTCGAAGGCCCGGCTGAAGTCACGGTGGCTGGTGAAGCGGAGCCGGCCTCGCTTGGCGTACCGGATCCGGAGTCGCTGGACGGGTGGGGCTTGCTGCTCGGGCTGGTCACGCACCCGGCAAGCGTAGGGCCGCGGCCGCGGCCTTCATGGCCGGGGACGGGTAGACCGTGCCCACCCGTACGCCCGCCAGCCACTTCGTGAGGCGTTCGGCCTCGGTGTCGAGCGCGGCGCGGCCGTCGGGGTCGACGTCCTCGAGCAGGCTGAGCAGCACGACCCCGTCGGTGTCCTGGACCCAGCAGCCGACGACCCGGCCGTTCCACCAGGCGGTGGTGCCGGCGTTGCCGTTGCGGTCGAAGAGCGCGGCGCCGTGCGGCCCGAGGAAGAACCCGCGCTCCTTCCAGCCCATCACCGTCGGGTCGAGCACGGGCAGCAGCGCGGCCCAGGGCTCGTCGTACGTCGTGAGGCCCTCGTCCCCGGGCAGCACCCAGCCAGGGGCGCCGCTCGCCAGGCTCACCTCGACCGCACCGACGTCCGCCAGCGCGTGCTTCACGGCCCCGGCCGTGCCGCCGAGCCACCACTGGACGTCGGCGGCCGTCCCGGGGCCGAACGTGGCGAGCCAGGCGGCGACCAGCGCGGCGTACCCCTCGCGGCTGGGCAGCGGCACCGGCTCCTCGCCCAGCCAGGCGCTCATCGAGGTCCAGAGGGGACGCGAGATCCGCCAGTGACCGGCGTTGCGGCCGCGCACCACGAGGGCCTCCACCCCGAGCTGGGAGAGGACCCGGGGCGCGATCGGGAAGCTGCCGCCGTAGGCCTTGTCCACGGCCAGCTCGATCCGGCCCTGCAGCTCGGGCACCTCCTCGCGCAGCGTCTGCGCGGGCAGCGCGGAGCCGTCGGCCAGGCGGGCGAGCACGGCGGCCTCCGCGGCGTCGAGCCATGCCGCCCCGTCCGCGGCGAGCCCGGCGCCCTCGACCTCCTTCGCCAGCCGAGTGCGGAGCTGGGCGGCCACCCGGGCCGAGGCGCTGCCCCAGGCGGCCGGGAGCAGCTCGCGCGGGAAGACGAACATGGTCCGGCGCATCGCGAGCTGCTTGACCAGCGACCGGTCGTCGTACAGCGCCCGGTCCACGTCCTCGACGGCGAGCCCGTCCACGCGGGCCAGCAGCGAGAGGTAGACCGTCGCCGGCTCGGTGGCGTGCAGCACGGTCATCGCCCGGGTCGCCGCGACCGGATCGTCGAGCCGGGCCTGGGGGGCGAGCGCATGCCGGACCGCGATCCGGGCCCGCCGCTCGTCGTCGGTGATGAGCCGCATGCGGCTCATCCTGCCCCACCCTGGCGACAGCGACCGGCCACCGGCCCCGGCAGCCGCCCCGGCTCCTGGTCCTGAGAGAATCAGCCGAGTGACCGCGCCCTCCCGTCGTGCCTCCCTGCTGTTGCTGCTCGGCCTGGTGCTGCTGTCCGCGAACCTGCGCCCCGCCGCCGTGAGCGTGGGCCCGGTGCTCGCCGAGGTGCGCGACGGGCTGGGCATGTCCGCACCGGCCGTGGGCCTGCTGACCTCGCTGCCGGTGCTCGCGTTCGCGCTCTTCGGCGCCCTCGCCCCCGCCGCCGCCCGCGTCGCCGGCGTGCACCGGGTGACGCTGGTGTCGCTGCTCGCGGTCGTCGTCGGGCTCTTCGGCCGGGCGTTCTCACACCGCGAGGCGGTCTTCCTGCTGATGTCGATGCTGGCGCTGGGCGGGATGGCCATGGCCAACGTGCTGCTGCCGTCGCTGGTGAAGCTGCACTTCCCCGATCGGGTCGGGACCGTCACCGCGATCTACACGACGGCGCTGGCCGTCGGGCTGACCGCCGCGCTGGTGTTCACCGTCCCCATCTCCGAGGCGTACGGCGGCTGGCGGGTGGGGCTCGCCACCTGGGCCGTCGTCGCCCTGGTCGCCGCCCTCCCCTGGCTCGGCCTCATCGTGCACGACCAGGCGATGGAGACCGGGCCGCGGTCGATCCGGTTCACCGAGGTGGCTCGCACCCGGCTCGGCCTGGCGATGGCGTTCTTCTTCGGGCTCCAGTCCATGCATGCCTACGCCGTTTTCGGCTGGTTCTCACTGCTCTGGCGCGACAACGGGTACACCGCCGGGCAGGCCGGCGCCCTCGTCGGTGGTGTGGCCGCGATGTCGATCCCGCTCTCGCTGTGGGCGCCGGCGGCGGTGGCCCGGCGGGAGCACCCGCGCCGGCTGCTGCTCGCGATCATGCTCTGCTACCCGGTCGGCTACGTCGGGCTGATCCTGGCCCCGCACGACCTGGCGATCCTCTGGGCCGTGCTGGTCGGCACCGCGCTGGTGACGTTCCCGATCGTGCTCACGCTGATCGGCCTGCGCTCGCGGACCCCGGAGGGCACGGCTGCGCTGTCCGGCTTCACCCAGTCGATGGGCTACCTGCTGGCCGCGGTCGGCCCGTTCGGGGTGGGCACGCTGCACGAGCTCACCGACGGCTGGACCGCGCCGCTGCTGCTGCTGACCGGGCTGGCGGTGCCGCAGATCTGGCTCGGGCTGTACGCCGCCCGGCCGGGCTACATCGAGGATCAGCTGGCGTCGCCGGGCTCCCGGACCCCGAGTGCGGTGGCGGGCCCCAACACGCCCCGGGCCTAGGACGGCACCGGGGCGGCGACGTCAATCTCAGACGACGCTGAGCGGGAGGAGCTGTCGGCCGGTGGGCCCGATCTGGATCTCGGTGTTCATCTCCGGGCAGACCCCGCAGTCGTAGCAGGGGGTCCAGCGGCAGTCCTCGACCTCGACGTCGGTGTCGGGATCGATGGCGTCCTCCCAGTCGGCCCAGAGCCAGTCCTTGTCGAGACCGGAGTCGAGGTGGTCCCAGGGCAGGACCTCGTCGTACTCCCGCTCGCGGGTGGTGAACCAGTCGAGGTCGACGGTGCTGCCGGCCAGCGCGGTCTCGGCCGCCGCGACCCAGCGGTCGTAGGAGAAGTACTCGCTCCAGCCGTCGAAGCGGCCGCCGTCGCGCCACACCTGCTCGATCACCGCACCGATCCGGCGGTCGCCGCGGGACAGCAGTCCCTCGATGATGCCGGGCTTGCCGTCGTGGTAGCGGAAGCCGATCGCCCGGCCGTACTTCTTGTCCTCGCGGACCAGGTCGCGCAGCTTCTTCAGCCGGTCGTCGGTGGTCACGTGGTCGAGCTGCGCGGCCCACTGGAACGGCGTGTGCGGCTTGGGCACGAACCCGCCGATCGACACCGTGCAGCGGATGTCGTTGCGGCCGGACACCTCGCGGCCCTTGGCGATCACCTTGCGGGCGAGGTCGGCGATCTGGAGGACGTCGTCGTCGGTCTCGGTGGGGAGCCCGACCATGAAGTAGAGCTTCACCTGCCGCCAGCCGTGCGAGTACGCCGCGGCGACGGTCCGGATCAGGTCCTCCTCGGTGACCATCTTGTTGATCACCTTGCGCATCCGCTCGGAGCCGCCCTCGGGCGCGAACGTCAGCCCGGACCGGCGACCGTTGCGGGAGAACTCGTTGGCGAGCGAGATGTTGAACGCGTCGACCCGGGTTGACGGCAGCGAGAGCGAGACGTTCGAGCCCTCGTAGCGGTCGGCGAGGCCCTTGGCGACCTCGGCGATCTCGGTGTGGTCGGCGCTGGACAGCGACAGCAGGCCGACCTCCTCGAAGCCGGACTTGCGGATGCCGTTCTCGACCATGGCACCGATCGTCTCGATCGACCTCTCGCGGACCGGGCGGGTGATCATGCCGGCCTGGCAGAACCGGCACCCGCGGGTGCAGCCGCGGAAGATCTCCACCGAGAACCGCTCGTGGACGGTCTCGGCGAGCGGGACCAGCGGCTTGGCCGGGTAGGGCCACGCGTCGAGGTCCATCAGCGTGTGCTTGCGGACGCGGTACGGGATGCCGGGCCGGTTGGGCACGACGGCCTCGATCGAGCCGTCCTCGGTGTAGACCACGTCGTAGAACTTCGGCACGTAGATGTTGCCGCTGACCGCGAGCCGGCGGAGCACCTCGTCGCGACCGCCCGGGCGGCCCTCGGACTTCCAGTCGCGGACCACCTCGGAGATCGCGAGCACGACCTCCTCGCCGTCGCCCAGCACCGCCGCGTCGAGGAAGTCCGCGATCGGCTCCGGGTTGAACGCCGCATGGCCTCCGGCCAGCACGATCGGGTCCCCGTCGCCGCGGTCGACCGCGTGCAGCGGGATCCCGGCGAGGTCGAGGGCGTTGAGCATGTTGGTGTAGCCGAGCTCGGTGGAGAAGGAGAGCCCGAAGACGTCGAAGTCGCGGACCGGGCGGTGGGCGTCGACGGTGAACTGCGGGATGCCGTCCTCCCGCATGATCTTCTCCATGTCGGGCCACACCGAGTAGGTGCGCTCGGCGACGATCCAGTCGCGCTCGTTCAGCACCTCGTAGAGGATCTGCACGCCCTGGTTGGGCAGGCCGACCTCGTAGGCGTCGGGATACATCAGCGCCCAGCGGACGGTCTCCCCGCCTTCACCGGACTCGATGGCGCAGTTCCAGTCCTTGACGGTCGAGTTCAGCTCGCCGCCGACGTACTGGATCGGCTTCTGGACCGACGGGAGCCGCGGCTCGAGACGGGAGAAGACGCTCTCGGACGTGGTGGCAGACACGGGACAACCTCACAACAGGGAACTCGGGGACCCCTCAGCGTACGTCGCGGGCCCGCCGACCGCCCAACCGCGAGGATTCCCGCGCTCAGCCCTTGACGTACGACAGCTTCTCGGCGACCCGGCCGTCCCGGAGCCGGAGTACGTCGACGCCGCGCACGTGCCCGGGGCTGCCGGACTCGTCTGCCCAGTCGAACCGCCAGCGCAGCAGGCCGCGGTCCCCGCAGACGAACGACTCCTCCTCGGTGAACGCCGGGTCCCGGGTGCCGGTGAACAGCTCCTCCCACACCGCGCGGACCGCGTCGGCGCCCTCGTGCAGGACGCCGTCGGGCGCCGGGCCGGTGGCCTCGAAGACGCAGTCGTCGGTCATCAGCGCCATGATCGCGTCCACGTCACCGCGGCCGAACGCCGCCGAGAACCGCGCCAGCGCGGCGTGGTTGGGCCCCCAGCCGGGGTCCCGCCCGAAGTCGGCCAGCAGGTCACCCTGCGCGTCGCCGTGCGAGGCCGTCCGCGGGCCGACGGCACCCGCCGCGCGGTACAGGTCCTCGCGGTCGGCGAACCAGGTCGCCACCTCGGTCACCAGGTTGGGGTCGAGGCGCTTGTCGCCGTCGGTGGCCGCGGCCAGGTCCCAGCCGTGCACCAGGTGGTCGGCGGCGAGCTGGTGGACGTACTCCTCGATCCGCTCGTCGCCCTGCGCGAGGTGCACGGTGCCTCCGGCCGGCAGAGCCGCCGCCACCGCCAGGGTGGCCTCGGAGGCGGCGACCAGCGCGCTGCGGATCGGGTCCTCGCCGAGCAGGTCGCCGTCCAGGTCGTCGCCCACGTCGTCGATCGTGCGACCGGCCACCAGCGGCGGTGTCCACCGGTCCTCGCCGCACACGTGGTTGACGAGGTCCCGCACCGTCCAGTCCCGGCACGGCGTGGGGTCGTCCCACTGCTCGGGCCGGACCGCGTTGACCCGGTCCGCCCAGGCCTCGACGGTTCGGTGGTACAGCGTGTTGAGATCCATCGGAGTCCTCCGCTCGCGAATCGGGTGCGTGGCCGGCTCCTGTCACGTTCCCACCAGACCGGGCGGGACGCCATGGCCCGCCGGCGAGGGCGCCCGCCGGTGGTCGAGCCTGTCGAGACCGCGCGGGCGATCCGTCGTTTGTTCACGGTGAGTCGGCGTGCTGGCGGTGAACAAGCGACGGATCGGCGTCGTACGGCGGTCGACCGGCAAGAGCGTGGTGGATCCGAAGCACCTGGTGCTTCAGATCAACCAACTAGTGCCCGATCGGCCGAGCCGTCGTTTGTTCACGCCGAGTCGGCGCGCTGGCGGTGAAGAACCGACAGCTCGGCGTCGTACCGCGTCAACAAACGACGGATCGACGCCGTACTGCGTCAACAAGCGACGGGTCGGCGTCAGCGGGAGGCGAGCACCCGGACCGGCATCACGTACCGGGTGGGCAGCGAGGCGGTCGAGCGCAGATGGATGTTCTGGAGCAGGCCGATCGCGAGCATGCCGGCGAACATCGAGCTGCCGCCGTACGACACGAACGGCAGCGGGACACCGGTGACCGGCATGATCCCCAGGCACATGCCGATGTTCTGGAACGCCTGGAAGCCGAACCAGCAGGCGATGCCGGCGGCCGCGAGCCGACCGAACACGTCGTCGGTCTGCCGGGCGATCGTCAGCGCCCGCCAGATCACGACGCCCAGCAACGCGATGAGGAGGCCGGCGCCGACCAGGCCGAGCTCCTCCCCCGCGACGGTGAAGATGAAGTCGGTGTGCTGCTCGGGCACGAAGCCCGAGCGCGTCTGGGAGCCGTCGAAGAGACCCTGCCCGAACAGCCCGCCGTTGCCGACGGCGATCCGCGCCTGCTCGACGTTGTAGCCGGCGCCGCGCGGGTCGAGGTCGGGGTTGGTGAAGGCGAGGAAGCGGAGGACCTGGTACTCCTTGAGCAGTCCGGCGGCAACGGCGACCACCGCGGCGGTTACCCCGCCGCCCAGCAGCAGCAGCAGCCACCGCCGAGGCGCACCGGAGGCCGCGAGCACGCCGAAGACCGTCGCCGACAGCACGAGCATCGTGCCGAGGTCGGGTTGGCCCATGATCAGCGCCGCGGGGATCCCGGCGATGACGAGCATGCCGATCACCTCGGCGCTCCCGATCTGGCTGCGCCACCGGCCCTCGGCGCGCTCCACCACCAGCAGGGCCATGCCGATGACCACGGCCAGTTTGGCGAACTCGGACGGCTGGATCGACATCCCGCCGAACTGGAGCCACGATCGCGACCCGTTGATCGTCGAGCCCATGATCAGCACGAGCAGCAGCCCGACGATCGACGCGAGGTAGACCAGCGGCGCCACGATCCGCACCACCCGGTGGTCGGTGGCCATCACGATCATCAGCAGCACGAGGCCGACCGCGACGTTCACCAGCTGCTTCTTGAGGTACGCCGCGGGGTCGCCGGCCGTGAGGTCCTCGCGGTGCGAGGTGGCGGACCAGACCAGCAGGCTGCCCAGCACGATCAGCGCCAGCACCGCCAGCATCAGGATCCAGTCGAGCCCGGGCGCACGCAGGGTGGACAGGGCGGGTCGCTGCACGGGTCGGGTGGCCACGTCAGTCCTTCCGGGCCGGCGGGAGGATCGAGCCGTCCCGCATGAAGTTGGGCAGTCCGGGCGGCGGGACGGTCCCCGCGATCGCGGCCTTCGCGGGCACGACCTTCTCGCCCCTGATGCCGTAGAGCGTCTCCCAGATCTTGCGGACCGCCGGGCCGGAGGTGCCCGAGCCGGTGCCGCCCTGGCTGACCATCATCACGACCACGTAGTCGTCGGTGTACGACGCCACCCAGGAGGTGGACTGCTTGCCGTAGACCTCGGCGGAACCCGTCTTGGAGCGGACGACCACGTCGTCGAGCGGGAAACCGCCCATCCGCCAGGCCATCGTGCCCTGCCGGGTCACGCCCTTGAGCGCGTCGTCGATGTAGCCGATGGCGCTCTGGGGGACCTTGACGGTCCCGACCTTCTCGGGCCGGATCCGGCGCAGGACCTTGCCGTCCGCCGCGACGACCGCCTTGCCGATGCGCGGGGCGTACAGCGTCCCGCCGTTGGAGATCGCGGCGTAGGCCCGGGCCAGCTGGAGCGGCGTGACGATGGTGTCGCCCTGGCCGATCGCGAAGTTCACGGCATCGCCGGCGCGGTACGCGAAGCCCTCGATGCAGAACTCGCGCGCGAACTTGTAGACGAAGTCGCTGGTGTCCTCGTCCTGCGGCTTGGCGGCGAGGCCGCAGTAGTAGTCCTTCTGCGACTTGTAGTAGGCCAGCTTCCACTTGCGGTCCGCGATCCGGCCCGAGGCCTCGCCGGGGATGTCGATCCCGGTCTCGCTGCCGAAGCCGAACTTCTTGGCCTCCTCGACCAGCGGGTCGCGGGCGTCCACGTCGGACACGTCGGAGCCGAAGCGCTGCCAGAAGTCGTAGCCCACCCGATAGAAGAAGGTGTTGCAGGAGACCTCGAGCGCCTTGGCGAAGCCGATCGAGCCGTAGGCGCCGGACTCGTAGTTCTTGAAGTCCCGGTTGCCGACGCGGAACGACGAGGAGCAGTTGAGCTGGGTGTCTTGGGAGTACCCGTTGGTCAGCGCCCCCGCGGTCATGAACGGCTTCCAGGTCGAGCCCGGCGCGAACTGCCCCTGCGTGGCGCGGCCCAGCAGCGGGGTGCCGGCCTTCTCCGAGTAGAGGCGGGCCAGCTGGTTGTTCGTGATGCCGCCGACCCAGACCGAGGGGTCGTACGTCGGCTGGCTGGCCATCGCCACGACCCGCCCGGTGTTGGCCTCCATCACGACCACGGCGCCCGAGTCGGCCACGTAGTTGCGGCCCGTGACCGTGTCCCGGGTCTGGCGCGCGAGCTTGATGGTCTCGGCGAGCTGCTTCTCCACGACGCCCTGGACCTTGGCGTCGATCGAGGTGACGAGCGTGTCGCCGGGCTGGCCCTGGACCTCGCTGTCGTCGCCGAGCACGCGGCCCATGGAGTCGACGGCGACCCGCTTGTAGCCGGGCATCCCGCGCAGCCAGGTGTCGTACTCCTTCTCGACGCCCGCGCGGCCCACGGAGGACGCGCCGTTGACCGAGCGGTCGCCGTCCTCCTTGGCCTGGTCGAACTCGTCCTCGGTGATCGGGCTCAGGTAGCCGAGCACGTGCGCGAGGTTGACGCCGTACGGCTGCGGGTAGGCCCGCACGCTCTGCTGCTCGGCCAGCACCGAGGGGTAGTCCTCGGGCTGCTCGAGGATCCGCAGGGCCTCAGCCTGCCGCACGTCGGTGGCCACCGGGACGGGCTGGTACGGCGAGCCGTTCCAGCAGGTGCCGACGATGCTGCCCGCGTCGCCACAGGTGATCAGGCGCTTGCGGATCTGGCCCGGCTCCTGGCCGATGACCTGGGCCAGCCGGTCGATCAGCCGGTCGCGCTGGTTCTCGGGCATCTTGTCGAGCATGTTCCGGTCGACCGAGACCACCCAGGAGGTGCGGTTGGCGACCAGCGGACGCCCCATGTCGTCGACGATGAGGCCGCGCTGGGGCTGGACCACGATCTCGCGGACGGACTGGGAGGCCGCCTGCGCGTGGTACTCCTCCCCGCCGACCACCTGAAGGTAGTAGAGGCGCACGAACAGCGTCGCGAACAGCGAGAAGACCAGCGCCTGGATCACGACCAGCCGCAGCCGGCTCTTGGTCGTGGCGGCCTGTGACGCCCGTCCCGTCGTGGGGCGGCGTCCGTCGTGGGAGTGCGGCGCGACCATCAGGCGGTGGCCCGCGCGGGCTGGAGCCGGTGGAACATCCGCATCACGAGCGGCAGCACGAACGGCGTCAGCAGGATGTCCCAGAGCACCGCGACCAGGATCACCTGGAGCAGGTCGGGCACGGAGAGGACCGGGTCGCGCAGCAGCAGGCCGCTCAGGGCGAAGATCGAGGTGCCGACGAACGACGACGCGGCCACGGTGACGACCACCGCCGTGGCGGTCGGTCGCACGTCCTGGCGGACCCGGCCCGCGACGTACCCGACGACGACGAGCGCGAGCGCCCAGCGGCCGGCGACGTGGTCGGCCGGCGGCGCCAGGTCGAGGAGGACGCCGGCGGTGAAGCCGAGCACGGCCGCGAACTGCGGACCACGGGTGAGCGCGGCACCGACGACGACCAGCAGGCAGAGGTTGGGCACGATGCCCTGCCACGCGAGGTGCGGGAACACGGAGACCTGCAGGACCAGGGCGAGGCCGACAGCCAGCGCCGCGGCAAGGGCGCGGAACACGCTCACTGCGCTCCTCCGTTCGCTCGCAGTTCGAGCGCACTCACCGGGCGGGCTGCCGGGTGCGGACCGCCGCGCTCTCTCGCTTCGCTCACTGCAGGCTCCCGTCGGCTTCCACCACTGCCCGGTCACTGGTCGTGCCCGAGGGGACGACGACGCCGACGAGGTCGAGCGAGCCGAAGTCGACGTACGGGTCGATCACCGCGTGCTGGGTGGTCTCCCGCACGCTGCTGAAGACGCTGGTCACCCGGCCGACGGGGATGCCGGTGACGTACGGCGCCCCGCTCTCGCTGCCCCAGGTGACGACCGTGTCGTCCTTGTTCGGGACCACCGAGTCGTCGACGAGCTCGAGGTCGAGGCGGCCCTCCTCGCCGAGGATGCCGCGGCCGTGCAGGAACCCGAGGTCCATGCTCTCGCCGACCCGGCCGCCGACGACGGACTCGCCGTCGACGACGAGCAGCACGGTGGCGGTGGAGCGGGTGACGCGCAGCACCCGGCCGACCAGGCCGTCGTTGTTCATCACGGTCATGTCGGGGCGGATGCCCGCGTCGGTGCCCGCGTCGATGGTCGCCGTCCGGGAGAACGACTGGCTGGGGCCCAGCCCGACCACCCGGGCCGGCACCAGCGCGTAGCCGAGGGCCTCGGCCGCGGCGGTCAGCCCGTCGAACTCCTCGAGGCGGTTGCGGTCGTAGCTGCTGGTGGCGGCCTCGCCACGGAGCCGGGAGTTCTCGGCCTGGAGCGCGGCCAGGTCGTTCCGGAGCTCGCTGCGGGAGCGGACCCAGTCGGGGACGGCCGTGAACGGCCTGACCGCCGTCGTCACCCCCGCCTCCACCGGCCCGAGGACCTCGCCGACCGCGCGGCGCGCGGGCTCCACCGGGGAGTCGGAGCCCCCGCGGTAGTCGAGCGTGATCAGCGTGAGGCAGCCGAGCAGGAGCGCGACCAGGAGCGCCCGCGAGGGGCGGTTGCGGTCGTCCAGCCGGTCGCCGGTGCGCCAGCGGCGCTCGTGCCGAACCCGCTTGTCGAACCCGTTGAGACCCGCCATCAGAACCGCCGGGGGTCGGAGACGAGCACCTGCTGCAGCGCCTCGAACTCCTCGACACACTTGCCGGCGCCGTGGGCGACGGAGGTGAGCGGGTTCTCGGCGAGGTGGACGGGCATGCCGGTCTCGTGGCGCAGCCGCTCGTCGAGGCCGCGGAGCAGGGCGCCGCCGCCGGTCAGGACGATGCCGCGGTCCATGATGTCGCCGGCCAGCTCGGGCGGCGTCTGGTCGAGCGTGGCCCGGACCGCGTCGACGATCGCGTGCAGCGGCTCCTCGAGCGCCTGGCGGACCTCGGCGCTGGACACCACGACGGTGCGCGGGAGCCCGGAGACCATGTCGCGGCCGCGGATCTCGGCCTCGGGCTCGTCGGGCAGCGGGAAGGCGGAGCCGAGGGTCATCTTCACTTCCTCGGCGGTCCGCTCCCCCAGCATGAGGGAGTACTCCTTCTTCATCCACGCCACGATCGCCGCGTCGAGGTCGTCGCCGGCCGTGCGGACGCTCAGCGAGGTGACGATGCCGCCCAGCGAGATGACCGCGACCTCGGTGGTGCCGCCGCCGACGTCGACGACCATGTTGCCGGTGGCCTGGTGCACGGGCAGCCCGGCGCCGATCGCGGCGGCCATGGGCTCCTCGATGATGTACACGCGCCGGGCGCCCGCCTGGTAGCCGGCCTCCTTCACCGCGCGCTGCTCGACGGCGGTGATCCCGCTCGGCACGCAGATGACCATGCGCGGCTTGGCGAAGTAGCGGCGCCGGTGCACCTGCTGGATGAAGAAGCGCAGCATCTGCTCGGTCGCCTCGAAGTCGGCGATGACGCCGTCCTTGAGGGGTCGGATCGCCGTGATCGCCTCGGGGGTGCGCCCGATCATCCGCTTCGCCTCGTGGCCGACCGCGAGGATCTCGCCGGTCGTTGAGTTCAGCGCGACCACGCTGGGCTCGTCGAGCAGCACCCCCTTGCCACGGACGTACACGAGGGTGTTGGCGGTGCCGAGGTCCACGGCCATGTCCCGACCGATGAAGCTGTTCGCCATGTTGCCGCCCTGCTGGTGGAGTGGTGCTGCTGGGGAAGAAGTGGTGCAAGGCTAGGCAGCGGGAGCGCGCCCCAGCGGGAGGACACGCGGCGGGCCGGGGGTGAGTTGCCCCCGGACGGGGCACGGGCCCCGGTCAGCGCCGCAGCAGGTCGGGCGTGGGCTCCTCCCGGCGGAGCCAGGCGTCGCGGTCGCGCGCGGGGACGTCGACGCACGCGCCGTAGACGTCGAGGCCGACCGAGGCGCCGCCGGCGTGGGTGAAGACGGCGGTGAGGTCGCGGCGGGTGCCGACGAGGCTGCGGATTCGGCCGTCCCCGGGGTCGGGCCTCACCGCGCCGGCGATGAAGCCGGCGTCCTCCAGCACCGCCCTCAGCGTCGTGAGTGTCGGGTCGGCGGTGCCGACGGGGACGTCGAGCCTGGCCTGGCCGAGGTAGCGGAAGTTGCGGTACTCCTCGATCCCGGCCGACTCGCAGCCCCGCCAGGCACCCGTGCTCAACGCGGTGCGGCCTCGGAGCCGGCGTTCCGCCTGCCGCAGCATGGTCCGGGCGGCGGCGCGCACCTCGCTGCGCTGCCGTTCCAGCCGGGTGGCGGCGGGCTCGGCATGGGCGGATGCGCGACCGGCGGGGTCGTCGACTCCTCCGGGAGTGGCGCACGCACCCAGGCCGGTCAGGAGCAGGACGACCAGGAGGCGGCGCGGGCTCACGGCCGGCCGTCCGTGTCGGGCGAACCCGGGCGACGCCCCCACTCGGGGTCCTGCGGGTCGGTGTACCAGGGGTCGGTGACGTGCCCGGCCGGCCGGACCGCGCCGTAGCGGCCGTTCACCACCTGGCTGATGTTGTAGAGCGACTCGGTGTCGTGGTCGAAGTACTTCGAGTGGTCGCCGAACGCCTCGATCCCGTCGTTGTCCGCGCGCGTGGTGGACTCCGCCCGGAACCGGTGGGCGCCGAAGTCGTCCTCCACGGGGTCGTCGCCCAGGCCCGCTCCGTCGAGGGCGGACTCGAGGTGCCACGAGCCGTGGTTGCCCAGGTTCGCGACCGGGTCCCGGCTGTTGGCGCCGGCCCACACGTGCCCGGGGTCGACCCCCAGGTCGGTGGCGTGGTCCGTGGCGCCCCCGACCCCCGGGCTGCCGACGAACACGAGGTCGTCCGCGGGGACACCGTGGTCGTGCGCGCCGTGCCCGAGGGTCGTCGAGCCGTAGCTGTGCCCGATCACGGTCAGGTGGGCCGGCTCTCCGTCGCGGGAGGCCCGCAGTCCGTCGATCGTGTCGGCCAGCCGTTCCCCGCCGCGGGTGGCGAGGTCCTCGTCGAGGACGCCGGCCCCGTCCCAGCCCCCGTCCCACGGGGTGTTGTCGGGGGCGTCGTACCCGATCCAGACCATCGAGGCGTTGCTCTGGCTGCTGTCGAGGGTCCGGCTGGACTCGTGGAGCGTCAGCACCCGCTCGCCCTGGTAGCCCGCGCTCGCGCCGTCGCTGCCGAACCCCGGCACCACCACGGCGACGTTGTCGGCCGTGGCCAGGTCGCCGGCACACACCGCGACGGCGCCGTCGCCGTCGAAGGCGGTGGGGTCGTAGAGGTAGAGCTGGCTGCGGACCGGGACGAGGTCGACCGGGTCGATCCCCTGCTCGATGGCATGCTGGGCGTCTCGCGCCGACCGGGCGTTCTCCAGCCACCTCTCCTCGTCCGCGGTGAGCAGGCCGCGCTCCTCCAGGTAGCCCCACTCCGCGAGGTCGCGGCCCAGCGCCACCGTGTTGGCGGCGTCGCGGGCGCCGGGCGGGATGCCGTCGCGGTTGCCGATCGAGCCCGGCGCGGTGGCGATGACCGCGCGCCGCTGCGCCCGGGTCAGGCTCCCCCACCAGGCGTTGACCTCCGCGGGCGTCGCGCCGGACCCGGGGGCCGCGGAGAGGGCGGCGTCGGCCGGGTCCTCCACCCCGGCGTACCGCTGCTCGACCTGGTCGAGGTCCAGCGCCCGGGCGAACGCCTCGCGCATCGCCTCCTCCGCGGCGATCACGTCGGTCACCCAGGTGTCGAGGTCGGCCTCGAACCGGCGGACGCGGAGCGCGCAGTCGTCGCAGGCGGTCTGGAGGTCGGCGGCCAGCGCCGCGGGCGCCGCGGTCGCCCGGTCCCGCAATGCCTCGATCGCGCCGATGAGGTGGGAGCGCTCGTCCACCAGCGACCAGCGCCGCTCCACGAGGCGCTGCAGGGCATCGGCGTGCTCGTCGGCGCGTCGGGCCACGTGGCGCAGGGCCAGCGACATCGCGTCCGCGCGGCGCCCGGTGGGCCGGATCGCCTGGTGGTACGCCGTGGACGCGACGCCCTCCCAGTCCCCGATCCGGGCCGCGCCGGCGACGAACGAGCCCAGGTCGTCGACCTGGGCAGACGCCGCGAGCAGGTCGGCCGCGAACGTCCGGATGGTGCCGGGATCGACCACGAGCGGGGGGACCGCCCGCGGCACCGGGGGCGGCGTGATCACCGGGCTCATCTGATCTCGTGGAGGAAGCCCCGCAGGACGAGCTGGTCCTGGCCCACGGCCTCGTCGGTCCGGAGGTGGTCCGCGAGCGTGACGCGCAGCCCGTCGGCGGTGGCCTCGGCCCGGGCGGCCAGCGCGGCGGCGTGCCGCTGCCAGGTCGCGACGAACCGGGCCGCCGCCCCGGCGACCGCGTCCGGGAAGCCGTGGACGGGGGCCGCGCCGATCTGCCCGGCCGCGGCCGCGACGTCGAGGTGCTGCTCGTCCCACGACCGCGCCGCGCGGCCCACCGAGAGCGGGACGACCTGCATCAGTGCCTCACCAGCTCCCGGGCGTGGTCGGCTCCGACCGCGAGCGGTCCGGAGGTGAGCACCACGAGCAGCGCGCCGGTCTCCACGGCGTACGTCGCCCGGAGCTCCACGCCGTCCAGCCGGCCCACCAGCCGCTCGACCTCTCCCCAGGGCCGTCGGAACTCCCAGCCCTCGTCCTGCAGCTCGTCGTGCAGCTCGTCGAGGATGCCGGGTCGGTCGGGGACGATCGCGGCGTGTCGGGAGCGGGCGACGACCGTGCCGGGCAGGGCACCGAACGTGAGCCCCACGGTCGGCCCCTCGCCGTGCTCGGCGACGTGGGACCAGAGCTCGGTGGCCTGGTGCTGCAGGCGCTCGACGGCGGCGTGGACGGCCGCGTCGTCGACGCGGCCGTCGGGGGGCGGTGGCTCGGGCGCCCGGGCCACGAGGTCGGCGTCGGGGTGGCGGCGGCGCACGGCGGCCAGGAACGGATCAGGAACGGGCTCGTTCGGCGGTTGCAGCTCCATACCAGGAAGGGTGCCCGGCCCGGTTCGGCCGAAACCGCCCGGGCGGACGGTGTGGAAAACGCCTGCTACAGGCCGGGGAACCAGATCGCGATCTCGCGCTTGGCGGACTCGGGCGAGTCCGAGCCGTGCACGAGGTTCTCGCGGTTCGACAGGGACAGGTCGCCGCGGATCGTCCCCGGCGCCGCCTTGCGGCCGTCGGTCGCGCCGTTGAGCGCCCGGACCACCTCGATGGCCTCGTCGCCCTCGAGCACCAGCGAGACCATCGGCCCGCTGGTCACGAACGCCCGCAGCGGCGGGTAGAAGTCGCGCTCGACGTGCTCGGCATAGTGCTCGTCGGCCAGCGCGCCGTCGATCGTGCGGTGCTCCATCGCGACGATGGTCAGGCCCTTGGCCTCGAACCGGGAGAGGATCTCGCCCACCAGCCCGCGGCGGACGGCGTCGGGCTTGAGGATGACCAGGGTGCGCTGAACAGACATGGCCCGCACCCTACCGAGGCGTCAGCTCACCTGCGCGCCGGACCACGTCGTGCGGGACCGGGCCCCCGGCGTCGGGAGCCGTCACCGGTTCGTCGATGACGCGCCTGATCGGCAGGTGCCCGGCCCAGGCGCCGGCCGCGACGTCCTCGGGATCGTCCACGGGGCCGCCGTCGCGGACCTTGAGCGAGGCCTCGTGGAGGGGCACCGCGAGGACGGCCGTCGCCGCGAGCTCCTTGCGGCTGTTGGCCCGCAGCGTGGCGGCCCGGCCCGGGATCATGTGGTCCACGATCAGCCCCAGCGCCCGCGCCTTCTCCCCGGGGTCGTCGACGAGGCGGGCGGTCCCGATCACGACCGCCGACCGGTAGTTCATCGAGTGGTGGAAGGCGGAGCGCGCGGCGACGAGCCCGTCCAGCTCGGTGATCGTGACGCAGACGGTGGCGCCGGTGGCCCCGCGCAGCCAGCGGGCCGCCACCGACCCGTGCACGTAGAGCGACCCGTCCCGGTCCGGGCCGTCCAGGTCGACCGCGAAGGCGGCCGGCAGCACCACCGGGTGGTCACCGACGGTGACCCCGAGGTGCGCCACGAAGGCGTCGTCGAGCAGGCGGTGCAGCTCGGTGCGGTCGCTCACGGCACGGTTGCGGCCCCGGGTCACGGTCGTGCGGGTGGTCGGCTCGAGCGGGTTCATGTCGACTAGTCTGGGCGCCAAGTGGCCCGCACGCACGGGCCATTCTCCAGCGATTCGAACGGACCACTTGTCATGGGCGCCACCACCCCGCTCGTCGTCGGCCTCGACCGCACCGACCCGCGCCCGCTGGGCGGCCAGCTCGCCGACCAGGTCCGCGACCAGATCACCGGGGGCGTGCTGGCCGCCGGCCTCCGGCTCCCGAGCAGCCGCGCGCTGGCGGCCGAGCTCGGGGTTTCCCGGGCGGTGACCGCACAGGCGTACGAGCAGCTCGTCGCCGAGGGCTGGCTCGAGGGCCGGCACGGTTCCGGGACGTACGTCGCGCCGGTCGCCCAGCACGCGCAGCACGCCCGTGCCCGGCGGCTTGCTCCCCTGCCAGAACGCCCGCTGGTCCGGCTGGACGCGGGCACCCCGTGGATCGACCCGCGGTACGTCGCCGCCTGGCGCCGCGCCTGGCGCGACGTCTCCTCCGCGACCCCGCCCCGCGGCTACGAGGACCCCCGCGGCCTGCCCGAGCTGCGGGCCGCGCTGGCCGACCACCTCTCCCGGACCCGCGGGCTCGCGTGCGATCCCGACGAGGTCGTCGTGACCTCCGGGACCGTCGACGGGCTGCGCCAGGTGCTGAACGTGCTGCCGCCCGGCCCGGTCGCGCTCGAGGACCCGGGTTACCGGGCCGCCGCCGAGACCGTGCTCGCCGGCGGGCGTCGGCTGCGCGACCTCCCCGCGCTGGAGCCGGTCCGCGACCTGACCGGCACGGTCGCGGCGTACGTCACTCCGGCGCACCAGCACCCCCTCGGGCCGGTGATGTCGGGGGCGGACCGGCTCACGCTGCTCGGGGCGGCCCGGACTGCGGACGCCGTGGTCCTCGAGGACGACTACGACTCCGAGTTCCGCTACGACGTGGCTCCGGTGCCCGCGCTCGCGACGCTCGACCGGGACCGGGTCGCCTACCTCGGCACCGCCAGCAAGTCGGTCGCCCCGAGCATGCGGCTCGGCTGGCTGGTGCCGCCGCCGCAGCTGCTGGACGCCGTGAACCGGCTCCGGGCGCGGACCCACGACTCGGCGCCCTGGCCGGTGCAGCGCGCGTTCCTGTCGCTGCTGCGCGACGGCTACGTCGACAAGGTGGTGCGCTCGGCTCGGCGGACCTACGCCGCCCGCGCCCCGCGGGTGGCCGCGGCGCTGGCGCCGTACGGCGAGGTGGCGGGGCCGGTCGCCGGCATGTACGCCACCGTGCTGACGAGCCCGGCGCGGGCCCGGGCGGCGCAGCGGTCCGCCCGCGCCGCGGGCTTCGACGTACCCCTGCTCGCGGACTACTGCCGCACCGCCCGCCTCCACGGCCTCGTCGTGGGGTTCGGCGGCTGCACCGACGAGGAGCTCGACGCGGCCCTGGCGGCGCTCACGGCCCCGCTGACCCGTCAGCTCCCATGACGGGTCAGCGGTCGAGGGCGGCGTACGCCGCCGCGCGTTCCCGCTCGATCTTGCGCCCGAGGAAGTACGCCGTGCCCCACAGCAGCGCGAACACCGCGCCGAGGAAGAACATCAGCGGCACGAGCGCGCCCAGGGCGAACGCGGCGACCTGCAGCACCCAGCCCAGCAGGTAGGCCCACTCCGCACGGAGCATGCCGGCCAGCAGCAGGCAGGCGAGGGCCAGGCCGAGCCCGGTCGCGAGCGCGGTGCCGGTCGCGACGTCGCCGACCGAGATCATCACCGGGGTCGAGAGCCCGATCGTGATGGCCTCCAGGCAGAGGACGGCCGCGCACATGCCGCGGCGCGGCGAGCGCCCGCCGCCGGGGGCGGTGGCGGGGGCTTGCGCCTCGCTCACGAGCGGGCTCCTGCCTCGGGACGGGTGAGCAGCGTGCGGGCCTCCCCGACGGTGACGACCGAACCGGTCACGAGCACGGCGCCGGCGCCGAGCGGGTCGCCGAACGCCTCGCCAGCCTCGGCGAGCGCGGCCGCCTGGTCCAGCGCCTCGGCGAGCCGGGGCGCCACCGAGACCCGGTCCTCCCCGAAGATCGCGGTGGCCGTCTC
>Ga0307415_100000364_pt1 | contig 19313 bp, 20 predicted proteins | sample DK1Cmetagenome_FD_204524 | JGI IMG/M metagenome (GOLD analysis project Ga0307415, IMG submission 204524) | Maize rhizosphere microbial communities from greenhouse at UC Davis, California, United States - DK15-C-2 | ecosystem: Host-associated > Plants > Roots > Rhizosphere > Soil | place: USA...
CCCGCACCGACGCACGCGACTCTCACGAGCGGATTCCAACAAAGTTGACGAAGTTGACGCCATCAATCGAGCAAGGGCGCCCGCATCCAAGCAGTGGTGCGAGGCTCAGGCAGGAAGAGCGAAACCGCATCGCCGCAGCATGGCACAGCAGCGCGGGTGTAGGACAGCCCCTCAGCGCTGTTCCACGTCGGCAAGGAAGCGGTCGACTGCGGCGTTGAACAGCTCCGGCTGTTCCAGGTTCGTCAGGTGGCCGGCGCGAGGGATCATCGCGAGGTGCGACCCGGCAATCATCTGGTGCAACTCGCGCGAAAGATCCGGCGGCGTCGGCTTGTCGTCGTCGCCGCAGATGATCAGCGTCGGCACGCGGATGTCCCGGACGCGGTCGAGCTGGTCGGCGAGCCACACCGCTTCCGCGCCGATGCGATAAGCGGCGGGGTCGATGCGCGACATGGTCTCGACGATTTCCTGACGGACCGCCGGATCGGCGGGCTGGGCGATCAGCACATCGACGCGTGCTTCCGCCATCGCGCGGAGGTTGCCGCTGGCCGCGACCCCACGCTCGTAGATTGCGCGGCCGTCGGGATGGACCGCGAAGGTGTCGGCGAGGATCAGCGAGACGCAACTCTCGGGCGCGGCGTTGTGCATGGCGATGGCCACGACTCCGCCGAGCGAGAGGCCGCAGACGTGGGCCTGGCCGACGCCGAGCGCGGTCATCGACGAGAGGATGGCGGCGGCATAATCGTCGCGGGTCGTGCCATCGGGCGCGGGATCGCTGTCGCCGTAGCCGGGATAGTCGAACGCGATCGTGCGGCGGATCTTGCCGAAATGGTCGAGCTGCGGGTGCCAAACCGATTTGTCCGAGCCGACCCCGTGGAGGAAGACGATGGGCGTCGCGTGGCCACCGCCGGACTCGATATAGCCGATGGAAGTGCCGGTGCTGGTGGTGATGCGGGGCATGGTGTCTCCCACTACCGTCATGCTGAACTTGTTTCAGCATCCATTTTGGGACGTACGGCGTCCGTCGGAGAATGGGCCCTGAAACAAGTTCAGGGTGACGGTTGCGGGGACCCGCGCTAGCGTCGGCGCATGGCGCGAATGACGGTCAATGGCGAGGGCGTAAACTACAAGCTCGACCCGAGTACGCCATTGCTGTGGGCGCTGCGCGACGCGTCCAACCTCACCGGCACCAAATATGGCTGCGACAGCCGCGATTGCGGCGCCTGCACGGTGATCGTCGACGGCCGTGCGGTGACCAGTTGCAGCGTCGCCTTGCGCGAGCTCGAAGGCGCGACCGTCACGACGATCGAAGGCCTGTCGGCGAACGGGACGCACCCGGTCCAGCAGGCATGGATCGCCGAGCAGGCAACGATGTGCGGCTATTGTGAGCCGGGCTTCATCATGGCGATCGCCGCCCTGCTCGAGGCGAGTCCGGTCCCGTCGGAGGAGCAGGTCGCGGCCTTGCCAAACATCTGCCGTTGCGGCGCTTATCCGCGGATCCGCAAGGCGATCGCCCGGGCGGCGCGAACCTCGTCCCCGGCGAACGCGCGGCCCGGCTGACAAGGCTGAATATACGCTTCCGAAACGGTTAAGCCGCCGCTCATCGATCGAGGCGCAATTCGCAGGACAGGGAACTTTTGAGAGTCACCGTCATGCGTAAATTCCTAATCTCAATCCTCCTTGCCGGCGCCGCAGTATCGCCGGCCCTCGCCCAGGACCACGGCGACCGTGGCGACCGCGGGGAGCGCAGCGAGGAGCAGCGAAGCGAGCGCCAGCAGGCGCGCCAGGAACGCCAGCAGGCGCGCGAGCAGGCGCGCCAGGAGCGCTCCGCCGAGCGCCCCCAATTCCAGGTGCGGGAGCGCCAGGTCGAAGTCCGCCAGCAGCGGCAGCTCGAAGCGCGGGAACAGCCGGCTGAAGCCGGCGACCGCGGGAATTTCGAGCGCCGGCAGCGCGCCGATGGAGTCTCGCGCTGGACCCGCGACCGCGTCCAGCAGTCGGGCGAGACTTCACGCTGGACCCGCGACCCCAACCAGCGCGCCGGGGAAATTTCGCGCTGGACTCGCGATCGGGACGCCGGGCCGGCCGTCGGCGGCGATTTCCGGCAAGGCGACCGCGCCGTTCCGAACGTGATGCGATCCCCCAACCCGTTGGCGGTCGACAATGCGCGCAGCCGCGACGTGCAATCGCATTATCGCGACCGCCACCGCTGGGCCGGAGGCGGATGGGACCGGAACTGGCGCAACGACCGGCGTTACGACTGGCGCAACTATCGCGACCGCCACCGGTCGGTCTTCCGCCTCAGCGTTTATCTGGATCCGTTCGGCTATCGCTATCGGCCGTACAACGTCGGCTACCGTCTGGTGCCGGCTTATTACAGCCAGCGCTACTGGTTCGACCCGGGCATGTACGGCCTGCCCTACCCGCCGCCCGGAACGCAGTGGGTCCGCTACTGGGACGACGCGCTGCTGGTCGACGTCTACACCGGCGAAGTGGTGGACGTGATCCAGAATTTCTTCTGGTAGAGCTTCGAGGCTCATTGATCGAAGGGGCGTTGCGGCCTAGCCGCAGCGCCTCTTCCGCATTGTGCGGTGCGTAACACGATCGAGGTTGCGATGAAGCTTGCCCGACTGATCCTTTCGACATCCGCGCTGCTGGCCGCGGCGCCGGCAACCGCTGCGCCGCCCGTGGTGGTCGCACAATCGGCGCCGGTACCGGCGGCGCAGCAGAGCGCGCACGACCGGCTGTTCCAATTGTTCAAGGATAGCGATGAAGCGAGCCTGAAGCGCAACCCGCTGCAGGCTTTGTTCCGCGGCGATTACCGCTACGCCGACCGGCTCGGCGATTTGTTCAGCGACGCGCATTTCCAGGGCGAGAAGGCCGCAGCGGAGCGCGACCTCGCCGCGCTTCACCAAATTCCGCGGGCTGAGCTCGGCGCCGACGACAAGCTCGCCTATGACGTGTTCGAATATCAGACCAAGGACACGCTGCGCGGGCTTCAGCCGGACATCCTGCAGCTGACCGAAGTGCTGCCGATGAACCACTTCTTCGGCCTGCACACGGCTTACCCGACGATCTCGAGCGGGCAGGGCGGGGCGCCTTACGCCACGGTCCGGGATTATGAGAACAGCCTGAAGCGGAACGCCGATTTCGCGGCCAATGTCGACGAAGCGATCCGGCAATGGAAGCGGGGCGAGGCGGCGGGCGTGGTCGACACCAAGCTGACCGTCCGCAACATGATCGAGCAGCTCGACAGTCAGCTCAAGCTGAAGCCCGAGGACTCGCCTTACTGGGGACCCGTCAAGACGTTCCAGAAGTCGATCGGCGCGGCCGACCAGGCGCGGCTGACCAGCGCATTCCGGCAGTCGATCACCGGCACCATCTATCCCGCGCTCACCCGGATGCGCGACTTCTTGAAGAACGACTATCTCGGCCGCGCGCGCGACAGCGTCGGCCTGATGGGCATGAAGGGCGGCGACGCGCTGTACCGTTACCAGGTGCAGTCGACGACGACGCTGCCGATGACGCCCGACCAGATCCATGCGCTCGGCCTCAGTGAGGTCGCGCGCATCACCAGGGACTTCGAAAAGGTGCAGGCCGAGGTCGGCTTCAAGGGCAGCCTGCGGGCCTTCTTCGATTATATGCGGACCAGTCCGAAGTTCGCGCCGGCCACCCGCAGCCAGCTCCAGCAGGATTTCTACCGGATCAAGCGCGCGGTGGATGCGAAGGTGCCGCAATATTTCTCGGTGCTGCCCAAGACCCCGCTCGTGATCCGGCCCTATCCGCCCTATCGCGAGAAGTTCGAAGCGGGGGGAAGCTACGACAGCGGCACGCCCGACGGATCGCGGCCGGGCACCTTCTATTTCAACGCCTACGACCTGCCGTCGCGGTTCACCTGGGAGGAGACGACTTTGTTCCTCCACGAGGGCGAGCCGGGGCACCATTTCCAGATCAGCCTGGCGCAGGAGAACAAGGCGCTGCCCAATTTCATGCGGTTCGGCGGCAACACCGCGTACGTCGAGGGCTGGGCGCTCTACGCCGAGACCCTCGGTTACCCGATGGGCTTCTACGCTGATCCGATCCAGCGGTTCGGGACGCTCAACGACGAGATGCTACGGGCGATGCGGCTGGTCGTCGACACCGGGCTCCACGCCAAGGGTTGGACCCGCGACCAGGCGATCAAATATATGCTCGACAATTCGGGGGAATCGAAGACCGATGCGACCGCCGAGGTCGAACGCTACATCGCCATCCCAAGCCAGGCGACCGCCTACAAGGTCGGCGCGCTGACCATCCAGCGGCTGCGCGACAAGGCGAAGGCGGCGCTTGGGGACAAGTTCGACATCCGCGAATTCCATGCCCAGGTGTTGGGCTCGGGCGCGCTTCCGCTGACGATCCTCGAGGAGAAGATCGACCTCTGGATCGCCGCGAAGAAGGCCTAAGGTTTCAATTCGACGAAGGGCGCGAACTTGACCTCGCGCTTGACGAAGCTGGTCTCGTAGCGGCGGACGGTCGGGTCGGCGGTCAGCACCGTGTCGCACAGGCTGTTGAACTCGGCCATGCTCGCGCAATCGAACAGGACCAGCAGGTCGGTTTCGCCCGTCGTCTCGTAACAGAATTGCGCCTGCGCCACCGAGCGCAGGCGTTCCTCCAGCGCCGACTTGCCCTTGAGGTCCGCGTGCTCGGCGAGCTCGATGAAGACGAGCGCGCGCAGCCGTTGCGCGGTCAGGCGATCGGACAGCAGCGCGAGGGTCCGCGCGATCCAGCCGTTGCCGCGGAGCCGCCGGAGCCGCCGCGCGATCGCCGAGGGAGATAGTGCGACGCTTTCCGCGAGCTGATCGGCAGTCCGCGAATCGTCGCGCTGGACGAGGTTCAGCAGGGCAAGGTCGAAACGGTCGAGCATGCCGCGATCGTGCCAAAATTTGGCACGTCATGCATCAATTTTGCGCGCGCTTGGCAATCTGTGGGTGCCGGGCCCGTTCGTTCATCCGGCAGACAGCGGGCAGGCGTCCGATGGCGGTCATGTCCGCACAAGGGGAACAGTGAATGCGCAAGGCCTCGTCAGTTTCGATTGCACTCGTGCTTGCTTTTGCGGCCGGCCTCCCACCGCGTCCCCTCGGCGCACAGGCCGCCGCGCCGGCGCCTTCGGCAGCGGGTCAACCCCAGAATGCCGCTGCCGCGGCGTCGGCAAGTCTCGCCGTCGAGCCGGGCGAAGGGCGAACCGTCGCCCTCAAGCTGGCCGACGATCTGGTCAGCCAGTTCGTCTATCGCGATCAGGCCGAAGCCTATGCGGCAATGCTGCGCAAGAACGCGGCTGCCGGCCGCTACGATAGCGGCACGCGGCGGGAACTTGCGAAGCTGCTCACCGACGACCTCCAGGCGGTGCACAAGGACGGCCATCTCCACGTCATGCTGGCCGAGCCGCGCGAGCAAGGCGGCGCAAGCCGTCGAGGGCCGCCGGCGAACTTCCCGCCGCTGATCCAGTCCGCCAAGACGATCGCTCCGGGGATCGGCTACATCCGCTTCACCGCTTTCTTCGGCAGCGACGAGGAAATGGCGGGCGTGCGCAAGTGGCTCGCGGAGAACAAGGACGCCAAGTCGCTCATCTTCGACCTTCGCAACCATCACGGCGGCGGTCTCGACGAGCAGGACGTCATCTTCTCTTACCTGTTCGCGAAGAAGACGCCGCTGGTGAAGATGGCGATCGCCAAAAGCATCTATGACGAGCACCAGGCGCCGATCGTGCCGGGGCCAACGCTGGTGTTTGCGACCCAGGGCGACAAGATCGTCGCGACGCACAGCGCGATCCCAGGTGCTGCGACGCCGCTGCGCCAAGCGAAGGTCTATCTGCTGGTCTCGAACCGGTCGGGGTCGGCGGCTGAGCATTTCGCGCTCGCCGTCAAATCGAGCGGACGCGGAACGCTGATCGGCGAGGCGACCGCCGGCGCCAATCACTTCGGCGGGGTCCGGCCGCTCAACGACCATTTCGCGGTGTGGATGCCGGTCGGGCGCACCTACGACATCAAGACCGGCAAGGACTGGGAAGGCGATGGAGCAGCACCGGACATCGCGGTCGATCCCAAGCAGGCGCTGGTGTTCGCGCTGGAGAAAGCAGGGCTCAGCCACGAGGAAGCGGTCAAGCTCGACGCGCTGGAAGTGCCGGCCGAACCGGTCCACCGCGACAAGCTGCGGGCGAGGTAGGTCGTTCGTCGAACTGTTCCCCACGCGCATCGACTTTGTGGCGAGTATGCCCGGGGATCGCGTAGGGTGATGGAGGAGGCATGCGCATGTTGAAGCATCGGCTCAAATTGCTTGCTCTCGTTGGACTCCTCGCGGCGGCGCCGGCTTCGGTCGGCCATTCCTCGGCGGCGCTCTCAACCTCCACGCACCACTGGGACTGCCCCGATGAAGCGCGGGCGGAGCTGGCCGCGGCCGGCTATGAAATGCTCCCAGTGTCAATGGAGGGCGAACCCGCCGAAGGGTCGCTGTTCGACCCGGGGCGGCGTGCGCTGCTCGCACCCTAGGCCCTGGCCCTCGACGAACGTCGAACTCTTCGCCAATTTGAGCTAGCCTGCCGCCGCAAAGCGGCGAGGCAGGCCCAGATGTTGCTCGACCCGACGAAGTCAGAAGCTGTCGCCTACGACACAGTCGCCTTCCCGACGGCGCCCGTCGTTCAGACCCACCCCGCTCGCCTCGCGGCGATGGCGAGCCTGCACGGAATTGCCGCGGCCGACCCTGCGACTGCCAGCGTGCTCGAGATCGCGTGCGGTGACGGGATGAACCTGCTGGCGATGGCGGTCGCCGCGCCCGAGGCGAGCTTCACCGGATTCGATCTTTCACCCGCGGCCGTCGCGAGAGGACAGCAGCGGGCGGCGGCCGCGGGACTCGGCAACATCGCGCTGGAAGTCCGCGACCTGCTCGATGCGGGGGAGTCCCTCGACGGTCAGTTCGATTATATCGTCGCGCACGGCCTCTACGCCTGGGTCCCCGGCGCGGTCCGCGAAGCGGTGTTTCCACTGATCGGCCGCCTGCTCGCGCCGAACGGAATCGCCTTCGTCAGCTACAACACGCTGCCCGGCGGCCACTTCCGCATGGCGGTGCGCGACCTGATGCGCCATTTCGTTCCCGCCGATGCCGATCCCGCGACGATGCTGCGGACCGCGCGCGAGGTGCTGACCGAGTTCGCGCCGCCGCAGCCGGACGACGGCCCGGCGATGGCCGCCTACCGCCATCACGCCTCGCTGACGCTGCAACAGCCCGACGCGCTGCTGTTCCACGACGAGCTCGGACGCGAATATCACCCGCAGCTCCATTCGGAAGTTTGCGCGGCGGCCGAGCGGGCGGGACTGATCTTCCTCGCCGATTCGGGCCGCGGGCGGTTCGACGACGGCTTCCTGCCCGAGGAGGTCGCGGCAGAGAGCGATGTGCACGCCCAGATCGCCCGGCTGGCGCAGGAGCGCGACTTCATGAAGCTGCGTTATTTCCGCCGCAGCCTGTTCGCGCGGGCGGAAGCCGAACCGCGCCGGACGCTGGAGCCCGGCGCGGCCCGGGGGCTGTGGGCCGCGTCGCGCTGCACGCGCGAGGGCGATGGCTGGCGCGGCAATGAAGGCGGCGAGTTCGCGGTCAAGGACCCGCTGCTGGCGGCGGCGCTCGACCGCCTCGCGGAGGCGCGCCCCGGCCGATTGCCGATCGCAGACCTGGGGCTCGACGACGATCGCATCCGCTCGCTGCTGCACCTGTTCGACCTTGGCGCGGTCGAGCTGTTCGCCGCCGCGGCGCCGTTCACGACCATTCCGCCGGAACGGCCGGCGGTGAGCCCGCTCGTCCGTGCGATGCTCGGAGAGGGGCTCGACGTCGTCTGCACGCTCGACCATTCGGTGCTGCGGGTCGACGATCCGGCCTTGCGCGCATTCCTCGGCGGGCTCGACGGCAGCCGCGACGCCGGGGGCCTGGAAGCGCTTGCGACGGAGAGCCGGTTCGCCGAACCGGCGCAATGGCGCGCCGCGCTCGACATCGCGCTGCGCAAGGCCTTGATCATGCCGGCTGCCTAGGGTTGGCTAGGCCGCGACGCTCTCCAGCGCCTCGGCGATCAGCCGCCGGCTGTTGTCGATGCCGTAGAGTGCGATGAAGCTGCCCATGCGCGGGCCCTGGCTCGAGCCGAGCAGCGTTTCGTACAGCGCCTGGAACCAGCCGCGCAGCGATTCAAACGGGTGGCGCTTCCCGACTTCGAAGACGGCATGCTGGATGACCTCACTGTCCGCGTCGTTCGGCAGATTCGCCAATTCCGAGTCGAGGTCGCGCAGCGCCTCCGCCTCCGCGGTGGTGGGCGACCGGCGCTCGAGCGCGGGCACCACGAAATCGCGCGCGTAGTTGACGGCAAGGCCGATCAGTTCGTCGAGTTCCGGGTCGGATTCGGGTGACGTGCCGGGCGCATAACGCTGGACGAACCGCCACGCAGTGTCCTTGTCCGCAACACCCGGAAGGCTGACGAGGTTCAACAGCAAGCCGTAGGTCAGCGGCAGCGTCTCGCCGGGCACCGTGCCGCCGTGGATGTGGTGCACGGGATTGCCCAGCTGTTGCTCGAGCGGCTGGCTCGGGTAATTGCCGCGGAACTGCCAATATTCGTCGACGGCGCGCGGAATCACGCCGATGTGCAGGCTCTTGGCGCGCTTTGGCTCGCGATAGATATAGAAGCTCAAGGACGGCTCGCTGCCGTAGCGCAGCCATTCCTCGAGGCTGAGGCCGTTACCCTTCGACTTGGAGATTTTCTCGCCCTTCTCGTCGAGGAACATTTCGTAGTTGAAGCCCTCCGGGGGACGTCCGCCGAGCACTCGCGCAATCTTGCCCGACTGCGTGGCGCTGTCGATCAAGTCCTTGCCCGACATCTCATAATCGACCCCGAGCGCGACCCAGCGGGCGGCCCAGTCGACCTTCCACTGCAGCTTCGCCGCGCCGCCGAAGGCTGATTGCTGGACTCGCGACCCGTCCTCGTCGTCGAAGGCGATGAGGCCCGCCTCGGCATCGATCACGTCCACCGGCACTTGCAGCACGCGGCCCGTGGCCGGCGAGATCGGCAGCACCGGCGAATAGGTCTTGCGGCGGTCCTCGCGCAGGGTCGGGAGCATCACGCCCATGATCGCGTCCCAGCCGTGCAGGACCTTGCGGATCACATCGTCGAAGCGGCCCGAGGTGTAGCAGTCGGTCGCTGACAGGAATTCGTAGTCGAAGCCGTAGCGGTCGAGGAAATGCCGCAGCATCGCATTGTTGTAGTGCGCGAAGCTCTCGTGGGTGCCGAACGGGTCTGGGATCCGGGTCAGCGGACGCCCAAGATTCTCGGTCAGCAGCGCCTGATTGGGGACGTTGTCGGGAACCTTGCGGAGCCCGTCCATGTCGTCGCTGAACGCGACCAACCGCGTCGGATTGCCGGTCAGCTCCTGGTAGGCGTTGCGCACGAAGGTCGTGCGCGCGACCTCGTTGAAAGTGCCGATGTGGGGCAGGCCCGAAGGCCCGTAGCCGGTCTCGAAGATCATCGGCGCATCACCGGGTTTGCCGTTAGGCCAGCGTTTCAACAGCTTGCGCGCTTCCTCGTACGGCCACGCCTTCGAGGTCATCGCGGCGGATCGAAGCGTTTCGGCGTCCAAATTCGTTGCTCTTCTGTTCTGCTGGCGGCAGGGTCGCGGAGATGGCCGCTCCTTTGCCTCTTCCTGCATTGCACGCAACCCATGCGGGGATTTGGCTTGCGGGCGGCAACGGCGAGGTGCGCGAGGCGAGCCGCGGAGAAGCAATCGCGAGGGCGGCCGAAACGCCGCACATCATCCTCAATGCGCCATTGGTCGGGCAACGCCTCGGCTACCCTGAGCTGAGCGGGCTCGACCTGCTGGAATTGTTCGCTTTCCTGCATCCGGCTCGGTTCGCGGTGCCGACGGCCGCCGGCCTCAGCCGCTCGCTCGGATTGGCGCCACCGGCGAGCGAAGCGGAAGCGGCGATTGCGCTGAAGCGGATTGCCGACCGGCTGCTGTCGGTGCTTGCCGATCCGGACTGGGCCGAACGGGAGGGGGCGTGGACGTCGAACATGACGCTGCACCGCCTGGGCTGGGGGTGGGCGCCGCTAATCGGGGCCCAGCTCGACCGACCTGAGCGCGGGGAGCGGATGCTCTTCTCGCGATTGAAGCAGTGGGACGAGGCCGCCGAGCGCCCACCGCCGCGCACCGTCCTGGTCGCCCCCTCCGACGCGCGCGCCAGGCTCGACCGCCTGACCGGCCGGGCGGAGGCGCGCGAGGGGCAGCGGGCAATGGCCGAAGCGGTGACGCAGGTGTTTGCGCCCAGGCCGGCCAAAGGATCGCCCAACGTGCTCCTTGCCGAGGCGGGGACGGGCATCGGCAAGACGCTCGCCTATCTCGCCCCGGCGTCCTTGTGGGCCGAAGAGGCCGGCGGCGCGGTGTGGGTGTCGACCTTCACCAAGGCGCTACAGCGGCAGCTCGACGCCGAGGGGCCGAAGCTGTTCGCCGATCCGGCGGAGCGCGCGAAGCGGATCGTGGTCCGCAAGGGGCGCGAGAATTACCTCTGCCTGCTCAACCTCGAGGACGCGCTGCAGGGCGCGTTCAGCGGACGCGCCGCGGTGCTGGCGCAGCTGGTCGGGCGCTGGGCGGCCTATTCCAAGGACGGCGACATGGTCGGCGGCGACCTGCCCGGCTGGCTGCCGAGCCTGTTCCGCCGCGCCGGCGCGGCCGCGCTGACCGACCGGCGCGGGGAGTGCGTGTACGCCGGCTGCCCGCATTACCGGCGCTGCTTCATCGAGCGCGCCGAGCGGGCGAGCCGCGATGCCGATATTGTCATCGCCAACCACGCCCTGGTCATGGTCAATGCCGCGCGGGCGAGGGAGGACGCGCCGGGGCGGATCCTGTTCGACGAGGGCCATCATTTGTTCGACGCCGCCGACTCGACCTTCGCGGTCGCGCTCGGCGGTCAGGAAGCGATCGAATTGCGCCGCTGGATCGTCGGCCCGGAGGGACGCTCGCGCGGGCGGCGGCGCGGGCTGGCGGCGCGGCTGATGGACGTCGCTTCCTACGACGAAGAGGGGAATCGGGCGCTCGACGCGGCGGTCGAGGCGGCGAAGGCGCTGCCATCCGACGGCTGGCTGCAGCGATTGCACGAAGGCGCGCCCTTCGGGCCGGTCGAGGCCTTGCTCGCGGAGGTTCGGGGCACGGTGTACGCGCGGTCGAAGGCGCAGGAGGCAGGCTACGGTCTCGAGACCGAGCTGGCCGAGCCGGACGGCGCGCTGGTGTCCGCCGCGGCGGCGGCCGCGGAAATTCTGGAAAGCCTCGCCAAGCCTCTGGCTGCGCTCGCGCGGCGGCTCGAAGCCGTGCTCGAGGATGCGCCCGACTGGCTCGATTCGGCCGCCCGGGCGCGGGTCGAAGGTGCCATCCGCGGCCTTTCATGGCGGCGCGAGACGGTCGCTGCGTGGATCGCCCTGCTGTCGCGGATCGGAGGCGCGGCCGATCCCGAGTTCGTCGACTGGCTTGCGGTGGAGCGGGTCGACGGGCGCGAATATGACGTCGCGATCCACCGCCGCTGGCTCGACCCGACCAAGCCTCTGGCCGCGGCGGTGATCAGCCCCGCGGACGGCGTGCTGGTGACATCGGCGACGCTGCGCGGGGGCGAGGATTGGGCGGCCGCCGACGCGCGTACGGGCGCCGTGCATTTGCCAGCGCCGGCCGCGCATTTCGAAGCCGAGAGCCCGTTCGATTATGCCGGCTGCTCGGAAGTGCTGATCGTCACCGACGTGAAGCAGGGCGATATCGCCTCTCTCGCCGGGGCCTATGCGCGGCTGATTGCCGCGGCGAATGGCGGAACGCTGGGGCTATTCACCGCGATCCAGCGATTGAAGGCCGTCCATGCGCGGATCGCCGACCGCTTGGCGCGCGACGGGCTGCCGCTGCTCGCGCAGCATGTCGACCCGATCGATGCTGGGACCCTGGTCGACATTTTCCGTGACGATCCCCGGGCGTCATTGCTCGGCACCGATGCACTGCGCGACGGGGTCGACGTGCCGGGCGAATCGCTCAGGCTGGTGGTGATGGAGCGCGTGCCGTGGCCGCGGCCAACCGTGCTCCACGCGGCCAGGCGCATGGTGGGAGGCGGTAGCGCCTATGATGACCGCGTGGTCCGCGCGCGGCTGGCGCAGGCGTTTGGGCGGCTGATCCGGCGGCAGGGCGATTGCGGGCTGTTCGTGGTCCTGTCGGCGGCGATGCCGTCGCGGCTGTTGCGGGCCTTCCCGCCGGGCGTGGCAATCAGCCGAGTGCCGCTCGATGTCGCGATCGCGCGGGTCGAGCAATTCCTCCCCGCAACGGGGAGGCGGGAATCCGAAGGACTGACGGGCGGGGTCCCCTCCACCAGCGAGCTGGCGTTCGGCGGTCCCACTCCCGATTCGGGCGAGGATTAGCTGTCGATCGCCGCAGCCAGGCGGTCGCGCAGGGCAATCAACCGGAACACGTCCACGCCGGATTCCTGCTGCGCTGCCTGCTGCAATGGCGTCGCCATTTCACGCGCCGCCGTCGCGACTTCGACCGCTTGCGCCTCCTTGTCGCGAAGCAGCTTCTGCACGCCCCGGACGGTATAGCCTTCCTGATTAAGCAGGCGATGGATCCGCCGCGCCAGCTCGACGTCGGCCGGCCGGTAATAACGGCGATTGCCGGCGCGCTGCATCGGGCGAAGTTGCGGGAAGCGCGTCTCCCAATAGCGCAGGATGTGCTGCGGCAGCCCAAGCTCCTGCGACAGCTCGCCGATCGTCAGAAGAGCGCCGGGATCCTTCTGTCCGGCGGTGGCCAATTCGCGCGCCTTACCTGGCGATCCGGTCGCGCATGATCTGGCTGGCGCGGAAGGTCATCACCCGGCGCGGCGCGATCGGCACTTCGACGCCGGTCTTGGGGTTGCGGCCGATACGCTGGCCCTTGTCGCGGAGAATGAAGGTGCCGAAGCCGGAGACCTTGACGTTCTTGCCCTCGGACAGCGCGTGGCACATGTGGTGGAGCACGCGTTCGACAAGCCCGGCGGACTCGGCCCGCGACAGGCCGAGGCGGCGGTGGACGACGTCGGCGAGGTCCGCGCGCGTCAGAGTATTTGCGGCGTCCGCCTCGTTGGTGACCCGCGCGATCCCAAGATCGGCCATTTCATTCTCCCGCCCTGGAACGGCGTGCCCCCGCCGTTTCGATTACACATTCGTAACGGAATTCCGCTCCGTCGGCAATTCGACTAATTGCCGGATATTCCAAACTTTTCAATACCTGAGCGCTGCCGCGCCCCAGGTAAATCCGCCGCCCATCGCTTCCAGCACGACAATGTCGCCGCGCTTGATTCGTCCGTCGCTGATCGCCGTGTCGAACGCCAGCGGAACCGAGGCCGCGGACGTATTGGCATGTTCGTCGACAGTGACCACGACCTTCGCCGCCGGCAGCCCCAGTTTCTTCGCGGTGGCGTCGAGAATGCGCGCATTGGCCTGATGGGGGACTACCCAGTCGACGTCCTCCGCAGTCAGCCCGGCGTCCGACAGGACCTCGTTCAGCACGCCGGCGAGGTTGACGACCGCGTGACGAAAGACCTCGCGGCCCTTCATCCGAAGCTTGCCGACGGTCCCCGTGGTCGACGGTCCGCCGTCGACGAACAACAGGTCGTTGTGCCGTCCGTCGGCGTGGAGCTTGGTGGAGAGGATTCCTCCCTCGGTTTCCTCGGCGCTCAGCACCAGTGCGCCGGCGCCGTCGCCGAACAGGACGCAGGTCGCGCGGTCGTCCCAGTCGAGGATTCGGCTGAACGTCTCCGCGCCGATGACCAGGGCCTTGGCCGCGTTGCCCGAGCGAAGCATCGAATCGGCGACGGACAGCGCGTAGAGGAATCCAGTGCACACGGCGTGCACGTCGAAGGCGATGCAGTCGTTGATTCCGAGCGCCGCCTGGACCTTGGTGGCGGTCGATGGAAATGTCTGGTCGGGGGTCGCGGTCGCAAGGACGATGAGGTCGACATCGGCGGCATCGACCCCGGCGTTGGCGAGCCCCTTGCGTGCCGCCTCTGTGGCAAGGGTGCCAGTCGTTTCCCCGTCGCCAGCGATATAGCGGCTGCGGATGCCGGTCCGCTCGACGATCCATTCGTCGGACGTGTCGACCTGCGCCGCCAGCTCGTCATTGGTCACGCGCCTTTTCGGGAGCGCGCTGCCGACACCGGCGATAACCGAGCGCCGGCTCATTGCGCGGCCTCGTTGGCGAAGGCGTGCGCGCGGAAATTATCGAGGTCGTCGCCGATCTTCCGGGTGATGTCGTTGCGGACCATGCTGCCCGCCACCCGGATCGCATTGGCGACGCCCTTGGGGTTGGCGCTCCCGTGGCTTTTCACGACCAGGCCGTTGAGGCCGAGGAAGACCGCGCCGTTGTGATTGTTGGGGTCGAGATGGTGCTTCAGGAGATTGAGCGCCGGCCGCGACAATGCAAAACCGGCCTTGGACCGAAGCGAGCTCTTGAAGGCGCGGCGAAGCAAGTCCGTGACGAAACGCGCGGTGCCCTCGGCGGTCTTGAGCGCGATATTGCCGGAAAAGCCGTCGGTAACGACCACGTCGACTTCGCCGCGCGACAGCTGGTCACCCTCGGTGAACCCGTCGAAGCGGAACGCCAGATAGTCCGCCTCGCGCAGCAAGGCGGCGGCGTCCTTGAGCTCGTCCGTACCCTTCAGTTCCTCGGTGCCGATGTTGAGCAGCTTCACGCGCGGGCTGGAGAGGCCGAGCACGGTGCGCGAATAGGCCGCGCCCATCACCGCGAACTGGACCAGGTTCTGGGCGTCGCATTCGGTATTGGCGCCGAGGTCCAACATGATGACGTCGGTTTCGCCGAGCGTCGGCAGCAGTGCGGCGAGCGCGGGCCGGTCGATCCCCGGCATGGTCCTCAGCGCAAGCTTGGACATCGCCATCAGCGCGCCGGTGTTGCCGCCCGACAGAGCGGCGTCGGCAATGCCTTCCTTCACCGCGTTGATTGCCATGCCCATCGAGGTCGTGCGGGCGCGGCGGATCGCCTGGCTCGGCTTCTCGCTCGCCGCGATCGCCTCGGGCGAATGGACAACCTGCGAATGGCCGGCCAGGTTCTTGTGCGCGGCGATCTGCGCTTCGACCTGCCGCTCGTCGCCGTAGAACAGGAACTGCAGCGAATGGTCCTTGCGCAGCGCGCGCGACGCGCCCGCGATCATCGCCGCCGGGCCGGCGTCGCCGCCCATGGCGTCGATGGCAATGCGTGGGCCCGTCGTCATGGCCCTTTGTCGGCTTAGGCCTCGGTCGAAACGATTTCGCGGCCGTTATAATGGCCGCAAGCCGCACACAGATTGTGCGGCAGCTTCAGTTCGCCGCAGTTCGGGCACTCCTGGAACTGGGTCGCCTTCAGCGCATGATGGCTGCGGCGCATGTTCCGCTTCGACGGCGAGGTTTTTCTCTTGGGGACAGCCATTGCGGCACCTTTGAATGCAAGTTCGACAACAATAAAAATTGCGACGATCTGCGCCTCGTCTCAGCAGGGTCCCTTTAGGGATAGCCCGCAGGCGGCGGCCGGATCGTCGCGAACCGCGGCTCCTATAGCGCAACGCGCCGTTGTTGCAAGTCAGGCGGCGGCCAGAGCCGTGTCGCTGACGAAAGGATTCGTCTGCCGCTCATAGCCGAAAGTCGACATCGGCCCATGGCCGGGGACGAAGGCGGTGTCGTCGCCCATCGGCCAAAGTCGGGTCGTGATCGAGGTCAGCAGCTGCTGCTGGTCGCCGTGCGGGAAGTCCCAGCGGCCGACCGAGCCGCGGAACAGCACGTCGCCGACCAGCGCGAGCTTCGATTCCGGATGATGGAAAACGACGTGGCCCGGCGTATGGCCGGGGCAGTGGCGGACGTCGAAGGTGAGTTCGCCCACTGTCACCTGGTCGCCGTCGTTCAGCCAGCGCGAAGGCTCGAAGGGGCGGCCGATGACGCCATATTTGGCGCCGTCCTCGGCCAGCCGGTCGATCCAGTAACGGTCAGCTTCATGCGGTCCCTCGATCGGCACGCCGAGCTCCTCGGCAAGGACGCCGGCGCTGCCGCAATGGTCGATATGGCCGTGGGTCAGAAGGATCTTCTCGATGGTGACGCCGGCCTGCGCCGCCGCGGCCTTGAGCCGCGGCAGGTCACCGCCGGGATCGACGAACGCCCCGCTCATGGTCTCGGTGCACCACAGCAAGGTGCAATTCTGCTGGAGCGGGGTGACCGGAACAATCGCCGCGCGAAGCGGGGCTTGGCTCACTGCGCCGGCGCCTCATCGACCGGCGAGAGCGCGGCGAACTCATTCTTCATCGACGCCGCGACGGCTTCGGCCCGGCGGAGGACCCGCAGCACGTTGCCGCCGGCGAGCTTGGCGAGATCCTGGTCGCTCCAGCCGCGGCGGATCAGCTCGGCGAACAGCCTGGGATAGTCCTGCACCCCGGTCAGATCCCGCGGGGTCGAGTCAATCCCGTCGAAGTCGCCGCCAATGCCGACATGATCGTGGCCCGCGACCCTGGCGATATGATCGATATGATTGGCGACATCGGCAACACTGACGGCCGGCGCGGGGTGAGCGGCGTCCCAAGCCTTGAGGCCGGCCTCGACCTCGGCCTTGCTCGCGCGGTGGAGCGCCTTCAGCCGGGCCTCCTCCGCGCTACGGTCGGCGCCCCAGCGCCACACGGCGTCCGAGAGGAAGCCCGGGACGAAATTGACCATCACCACCCCGCCGTTCGCCGGAAGCAGCCGCAGCACGTCGTCGGGAACGTTGCGCGGGTGCCCGCCGACCGCGCGCGCCGACGAGTGGGAGAAGATGACCGGCGCGCGGCTGGCGGCGATCGCGTCCTTCATCGTCGCCGGCGAGACATGGCTCAAGTCGACCAGCATGCCGATCCGGTTCATCTCGTGAACCACGGTCACGCCGAATGGGTTGAGGCCGTCATATTTGGGCTCGTCGGTCGCGCTATCGGCCCACTCGGTGGTCTGGTTGTGAGTCAGCGTCATGTAGCGCGCGCCGAGATTGTAATATTGCCGGAGCGCGGCAAGCGAGCCGCCGATCTGCCGCCCGCCCTCGACTCCGATCATCGAGGCGACGCGGCCGGCCTTGTGGATTCGCACCAGGTCGTCGGCGGTGCGGGCGAGCTCGAGGTCCCTGGGGTAAGCGTCGATCATCCGTCGGACGATGTCGATCTGCTCGATCGTTTCGCGGATCGCGGCGTCGCCGGTGATCGTGCCGTCGATATAGACCGACCAGAACTGGCCGCCGACACGGCCTTGGTGAAGCCGCGCCATGTCGGTCATCAGCGGGTGCGGCTGACGCTGATCGGTGCCGCTGGCGAGCCCGTCGATGCTCCGCTTGTAATTCTCGGCGAGCTGCTCGGCGATGTCATTGTGCCCGTCGATCAGCGGCGTGGCCTTGAGGATGCGGTCGATCCGCGCCTGGACCGTGGGGTCGATGGCCTGGGCGGTGGCGGGCGAAGCGAGGATCATGGCGGCGAGCAGTAGCGCGGCTTTGGCTGTCATCTGCCGGGTTTAGGAACAGCCGCCCGCGCGCGCAATGACGCCCCTTGTCCTTCGGCTGCTCCCGGACGATGAATGACCAGGATGACCGACCTCGAAGAGACGATGCAGTTCGATCCCGACGAGGGCATCGCCGACCTCGATACGCATCTCGACCGGCTGAAGGCAGCGGCCGAGGCGCAGGGCTTCAAGTTCGACCGCCACGCGGCGCGCAATGAGCTGCAGGCCGCGACCTTCGGCAAGCGGCGGGCGGCGACCGCTCGGCTCGTCCTGTCTTCGACCGGGGCTATGGCGATCGAGGTGAAGTCGACCTAGGCGGCGAGGGGGAAGCGGAGCAGGCGGTCGGATACGGGCACCAGCGCCGCCGCCTTGCCGCCGACCGAGCCCATGATTTCGGGATGATGTGCGTCGAGCCCGCCGGTGAGCGAGCCAAACGCCGGCATGATAATCTTGCGCGCGGAGGTGACGAAGCAGCGCCGCGATACCTGGCGCCCGCGCACATGGACCCTGAGCTTGGGGTGGAAGTGACCCGAGATCTCCGGCCGCACCTCGTCGCGCACCGCCTCGTGGCGGAGGACGATCCCCGCGACCTCGACCTCCTCCTCTATCCGGCCGCCGCAATGGTCGGCGAAACCGGGATCGTGGTTGCCGACGATCCAGATCCAGTCGAGGTATGACGTAAGGGAAGTCAGCAGCTCGCGTGCGCTCGCAGGTAGCCGATCGCAGCCGAACTGGTCATGAAAGCTGTCGCCGAGGCAGTAGAGCCGCGTTGCGCCGGTGCGCTCGACCACTTCCGCCAGCGCTGCCAGCGTCGCCTGCGAATCATAGGGCGGCAGGAATTGCCCGAGCCGCGCGAACCAGCTTGCTTTCTCGAGGTGCAGGTCGGCGACCAGCAGCGCCTGTTGCGACGGCCAATAAAGCGCGCCGTCCGGCGTCGCCTGGAACGTTTCGCTGGCGAACGAAAAGGGAACCATCCTCGCCGGTCTAAACGCGGCGCTAAATTTGTGAAGCCGGAAAACGAGGGCTCACGAGCAAACGCGCACGAGCGCCTCTCCGACAGGGGTCGGCGAGGCGCCCGCCGGCGAAGGCCGCACCCGTCGATGAGGCCGACAGCTGACCTTCGCCGGCAGTCAGTGCACTCGGAGCGGGCGCCGGTTCACCGCGCCCCGCCGATAAGCCTAGTGCCTGCCGCCAGTCCGCTGCGGATTGCAGCCTTCGCCAGGAAAGGCGAAGCCGGCGCGCTGGTCGGGATCGCTGGGATCGAACAGTCCGGCCTGCGCCATGAAATAGCCGTAGGACTGGACCTGTCCGCCGGGATCGAAATCGAGGTCGCCCGGCTGGCCGACTCCGTCGGGCGTGTCGTTGAGGCCGGAGAAGGAGCAGCGCGAGTTGCCGTTGCTGATGCTGGTTCCGGGCGGCGAGGGCTGGTTGGTCGGCGGCGGCGGGCCCTTGATTTCACCGGCGATTGCCGCCGAAGAGCCGATCAGCAGATTTGCCGCGACCAGCAACGTCCCGAGCTTATAAAGCTTCGTCATGAGCATGCCCCTCGATGTGGTTAGGAGACAATTGGCGACTCAGCCGCCACAGCCGCTTTATCACAAAGTTAATGACGGTTTTAGCATCGCCAGGTTAGGACTGCCGGGGTGACGTCTTCTATCGACGTCGTCCCCGACAGCGAGCGCCGCGGTTTCATCGGCGCGCTGCCGCCGAGCTTGCGCCCCTACGCCTCGTTGATGCGGCTCGACCGGCCGATCGGCACGTGGCTGCTTTACTG
>Ga0307415_100000365_pt1 | contig 19290 bp, 18 predicted proteins | sample DK1Cmetagenome_FD_204524 | JGI IMG/M metagenome (GOLD analysis project Ga0307415, IMG submission 204524) | Maize rhizosphere microbial communities from greenhouse at UC Davis, California, United States - DK15-C-2 | ecosystem: Host-associated > Plants > Roots > Rhizosphere > Soil | place: USA...
GAGCTCCTGGTGGTGCTTGCGGAGCGCCTGCCACTCGGGGGTCTGATCGATACGAACCGCTTCCTCGGCCATCGCGCTCAGGTCACCGCCTCCTGGAGTAGGGTCAGGACGCCCTCGGGCCCGTCCACCACAAGATCTGCCGCCTCGAGCAGCGTCGGCGGTGCCTCGGCCGAGCGAACGGCGACCCGGATGCCGCCGTAGCCGCGCTGCGCAAGCTCGGCGACCACCGCGAACGCCGGAAGGTCGCCGAGGTCGTCGCCGACCATGATCACCGCCTGGGCCTGTGATTCGGTCACCACCTGGCGCACGGCGTCACCCTTATCACGGTGGACAGCTGGCCGGAGCTCCCAGACGAGCTTCCCCGGGACAACCTCCAGCCCGTGCCTGGCGGCCATGGTGTGCGCGGCTGTGTCGATCGGCTCCTCCCATGCTTCTGGGTCTGGGACGCGGCGTGTATGGACCGCCACCGAGTACGTCTTGTCCTCCAGGTGAGCACCGGAGTTGCGAACCGCCGGGTCGACGCGCAGGTCTTCCAGCGCGGCCCGGACGGCCGGTTGCGCCGCTTCGAGGCGAGGGTCGACCCGGATCACATCGTCCTGGATCTCTTGCAGGCCGTAGAGGCCGAGGTAGCGCACCCCAGGGACGGCTGCGTGCTCGGCGAGGAACGTGGCCGGGCGTCCCGACACCAGGGCGACCGCGGCGAACCGGCCTGCCAGCCGCCTCCTCACTGGCGGCGCCGCTGCGGACGACCTCCAGATGACGGTTGTTGAGGTCCTTGTACCGCTGCACGCCGGCGTTGACGACCCGCCCGTCGAGCCCGGAGCGGACCTCCAGAGTCCCTGACCAGTTCTCCGCCTCGAAGGTCGTCTCCAGCCGGCCAGGTGCATGTCGACCAGGTGCACGAACCGGCGCTGCGTCAACCGGGTGCGGCGGCCGTCCCCGTCCTCCCAGCGGAGCTGGCGGATGAGGAGCCCCCGGTGCATGTCCAGCTCCTAGTGGTGCTCGAGGAGGTCGACGTTGCGGACGTCGAACCATTCCCCGTCGGCCACGCGGAACGAGAGCGGCAGCCAGTTCGGGACGTTGACCAGGTCCTCGTTCTCCACTGTGCGGCCGGCGATGTCGGTGCGCAGCCGGTTGTAGAGGCCGGCGACGTAGGCCGCGGGGTAGTTCACGCCATCGGCCTCGGCCTCCGGGAGCGCACCCCGGGTCGCGAAGTACCCGTTGCCGAGCGTGCACAGCGCCTCACGCCGGCCCTGGCGGCCAGGGTCGAACTCCTCGTAGACGAGCGACCAGACACCCATGATGCCCACCTTCCCTGATGGGACTTCGAACGTAGGTGGACCGCGGAGGGCCGTCCAATTCGAAGAACGTATCGTGTCGTTCTTCGATTGGACGCTTTGCAGGCGGCGTCGCAGCCTGATCCCACACCGCGGACGATCGAGAAGGGTCGTGAGTTCATGGGCCTTCTCGGCGCGATCTTCGACGTCGACGGGTGGTCGTCGATTCCCCACACGAGCTGGCATGGCGCGAGTCGCTGCGGGTGCTCATGGAGAACGATTGGCGCGACATCCGCGGGCAGACGAGCTACAGCCCCGAGGTGTTCACCCCGGCCGTCTACCAGGAGGTCATGGCCGGCATGCCGCGCATGAGCGGCGCCCGCGCCGCCCTCGAGCATTTCGGCGTGCCGGACGTAGAGCGCCGGGCTGAGCAGTGCGCAGCGGGCAAGCAGGAGATGGTGGTCGAGCTGATCGAGGCGGGCAGGTTCAATGCCTTCCCCGACGCGCTGCGGTTCCTCCTGGCGGTCAAGGGCTCGGGGATCCAGGTCGCGTCGGCCTCGTCGTTCAAGAATGCCAAGCTGTTCCTGCGGCAGATCCGGCTGGACACCTTCGCCGACGACCAGGGCCTGCGCTACGACTTCCTCAGGCCGGGGCTGACCTTGATCGACGTCTTCGACGGCGACGTCACCGGCCGGGACTTCCCGCGCGGAAAGCCCCACCCGATGATTTTCCTGACCGCGGCCGAGGAGCTCGGCCTGGCCCCGGCGGCCTGCCTGGTCGTCGAGGACGCCTCCTCAGGCGTGCAGGCGGCCAAGGCGGGCCGGATGGCCGCCCTCGGGGTGGCGCGGCTGGACGACGAGGCGCTACTCGCGGAGGCGGGCGCGGACCTGGTGGTGACCACGCTCGACGACGTCGCCGTCGACGCCCTGGGGGAGGGTCGCCTGGAGCGGCGCCGGGTAGGGGTGGCGACGTGATCGCGGCACGCTGACCGGAAGGACGCTCGCGACGACCGAGAGGGTCCAGCCAGACCTGGAGGATCTGCCCATCGCAGCGATCGGCGGCGGTCGCCGGCTCGCGGCGACGCTGTCGGCCCTGCGGCTGGCCGGGGCCCGGCCGACCGCGATCATCGCCATGACCGGCGACGGTGGTTCCTCTGGCCGGCTCCGGCGGGAGCTCGGCGTGCTGCCACCGGGCGACGTCCGCAAGGCCCTGCTGGCCCTGGCCGAACCGGCCTCGCCGATCGCTCCCCTGCTCGCCTACCGGTTCGTAAGGGGCGAGCTTGCCGGGCATCCCGTCGGCAACTCGTGCTGGCGGCCCTGGCCGACCTCAAGGGTGGCTTCATCGAGGCCGTCGACGCCATGTCCCGGCTGCTCGGAGTGCAGGGCCGCGTCCTTCCCTCGACGCTGACGCCGGTCGAACTCCGCGGGCAGGTCGACGGCCGAGAGGTCCACGGTCAGGAAGCCCTCACGCGGACCCCCGGCCGCATCGAGCAGGTCTGGCTCGAACCGCCGGCGCCGGCGGCCGTCCCTGCTGCGGTTGCCGCGGTGGCGGCGGCGGACCGGTGGTGATCGGCCCGGGCTCCACTTTCACGTCGCTGATTCCCAATCTGCTGGTTCCCGACCTCGCCGCCCTCGTCGGAGACCGGAGCGGGTGGTGTACGTCTGCAACCTCGAGTCGCCACAGACGAAGACGGCTGGGTTCCTCCCAGAGGCCCATCTGGCCGCGCTGCTGGCCCACTGCCCGGGGCTTGCCGTCGGGCGGGTCCTGTGCCAGCGGCCGGCCGATGCGGCGGCGCACGCACGTGAAGTGCATGCCTTCGCCGAGCTCAAGGCCGAAGTGGTACATGCCGACCTGCTGGTCGCCGACCGCCCGGAGCGCCACGACCCAACCCTGCTGGCAACCGCGCTTCGATCCCTGATCGTCTAGCCGCTCGAGCGGTGGCCGGCGGTTGCGCAGGTCCGACGTAGCGCGCCTCCAGGACTGGCTCGTGGCCACCCTCCACGACCCAGACGGAACCCTTCTCCCGCCGCGGTGGATCCAACAGCCGCAGCCCGGCCTCGCCACTGTAGTCGAGCACCGCGCCGATCACTTCACCATGGGTGCACAGCACGGCCGTCGTAAGCCCGGCCCGGTCAGCATGCGGAGCACATGGCGGGCGTCCCCGTCGACGGCCAAGGCGTCGACGGTCTCGACCTGGAGGCCGCGGTCGGCGGCCAGCGGCGTGACGGTCTGGAGACAGCGGATGGTCGGGCTGCTCAGGATCCGCGTCACCGGCCAGTCCCTGAACCGGTCGACCAGGCCGACGGCCTGCGCGTGGCCACCTCCGACGCGGCCGGAGCGCATCCGGGCCGATCCAGGCGTGCTTGCTACCAGCATGGGCATGCCGAACCAGGTAGGCCACCTCGACCTCCAGGACACGGTCGTTCCGGCCCAGGGTCCAATCGGAACTGGCCCCGGTCCATGTCGTATTTCGTATTGGACCGGGCCAAGCCTCGGTTGGACGCTATGAGTTCAACGGGAGGACCGATGGCCAGGAGAAGGCGCCTGCCGGGGAGATGAACATCGTCGACAGAGAAGGGAGCGGCGCCATGACCACCATCGCGATCCTCGGGTCGGGCATCATGGGTTCGGCCCTTTCCGTCCCCCTGGCCGACAACGGCCACGACGTCCGCCTGGTCGGGACGTTCCTGGACACCGAGATCATCGCCAGCATCAAGGCCACTGGGATCCATCCCGGCCTGCGGCGCAAGCTGCCCGAGTCCGTCCGCGCTTACCAGCTCGAGGAGGCCGAGACGGCCTTCGAGGGCGCCGAGATCGTCTTGTCCGGGGTCAACTCGTTCGGGGCTCGCTGGGCCGGCCAGCAGCTCGCCCGCCTCCTGAAGCCCGGCATGCTGGTGATCGCGATCGCCAAGGGGATGGAGGCCGCTGAGAACGGCGACCTCCGCATCCTGCCGGAGGTCCTGGCGGAGGAGGTTCCCGAGGACCTGCGGTCCCAGATTCCCTGGGCGGCGATCGGCGGCCCGTCGATCGCCGGCGAGGTGGCGGCCCGCCGTGACACCTGTGTCGTCTTCGCCGGCCGCGACCAGGCCGTGCTGGACCGTCTGGCCGAGACCTTCCGCACCGACCATTACCACGTGTGGACGTCCACCGACTTCGTCGGGGTGGAGGTCTGCGCGGCGATGAAGAACTGCTACGCCCTGAGCGTCGGGTTCGCCGAGGGTGTGCTGGAGCGGCTGGGCGAGGCCGACAGCATCGACCGGATCCACAACTACGAGGCGGCGCTGTTCGGACAGGGAGCGGTCGAGATGGGCCAGATGCTGCGCCTGCAGGGCGGCCGGCCCGAGACCGCCTACGGCCTCGCCGGCGTCGGCGACATGTACGTCACCAGCGCCGGGGGCCGCAACGTCCGCGTCGGCCGGCTCATCGGCGCCGGCATGACCTTCTCGGAGGCACACGCCAAGCTTGGCCATATCACGCTCGAAGGGGCGGCGGCGATCAAGGTCATCGGCGGCGCCCTGCCCAAGCTGACCGAGCGGGGCGTGGTCGAGCCGACGGACTTCCCACTCCTGCGCGCCCTCTACGAGGTGATCGGCAAGGACCAGCCGCTCCACATCCCCTGGAGCAGCATGTTCGGCGGCGAGCCGATCCCGGCGGAAAGGGCCGCGCCCGAGGTCGAGCCGGTGGCGTCGAGCGAGGACGAGCGGGCGGCCGAGCTGGCCCACGAGCCAGACTGAGCCACGGCTCGGGCGGTCGCCGCACTCCTCTCGTCAGGCCCGGTAGGCCCGGTCGAGGACCTGGACCGGGTGGTAGACGGGCAGCCCGGTGGCCTTGGCGATGAACCAGCGGCAGGTCTCGGAGTCACAGACGATGAAGTCCGGCCGAGTGGTCCTGGCCTGCTCCCAGAGACCGTCCCCGACGTCCATGGCGATGTCGTACTTCTCCACCTTGGTGCCGTAAGTGCCGGCCATGCCGCAGCAGCCGACCACCGACAGTTCGACCTTGAGCTCGGGCACCAGCGCCAGGAGATCCAGCGCCGGCATGCCCGCCCCATGGGCCATGAGCTGGCACTGCGGGTGGTAGATGGCCTTGGCGGACAGCGGCCGGAACGAGGTGTCGAGCGCGCCCTCGTCGGCGAGGTCGGCAAGGTACTCGCAGATGTCGTAGACGGCCCGTGAGACGTTGGCCGTGCGCTCGTCCTCCATGCCGAGCAGCTCACGGTACTTGGCCTTGAGGGTCATCCCACAGGAGGTCGAGTTGGCCACGATCACGCCGGGGTCGCGGGCGGCACCTTCCAGGCTGGCCATCTGCCTGGTGGCGAAGCGGCGGGCGGCGTCGAAGTCGCCGTTGGAGATGAGCGGCAGGCCGCAGCAGTACTGCTTGGGGTAGGTGACCCGGACGCCGCTCCGCTCCAGCACGCGTACCAGGGCAGCGCCGACCTCGGGCTCGTACTCCTGGGTGGCGCAGCCGTGGAAGTAGGCGACCGTCCGCGCCGGGTCGGTCGGCGGCCGGTGGCTGCGGGCCCACGAACGGAAGGTCATGACCGAGAACCTCGGCATGGGCGCCTTGCGGTGCACCCCCATGACCTTCTCGAGCAGCCAGCGGACCGCCGGGTTGGCGAGGGCCAGGTTGGCCAGCGGGGCGACCGGTCGGGCCAGCCGAGCCATGAGGGTGGGGCGGCAGACCAGCTTGTCCCGCAGCCGCAGGCCACCCCTTGAGCGGACGAGCTTCTCGCGGGCGACCTGGTTGATCTCGGCCACCATCACACCCTCGGGGCAGGCCTGGGTGCACAGGCCACAGCCGGAGCAGTAGTCGAGCGAGTAGTCCGGCGAGGCATCACCGTCGAGCCCGGCCCGGAAGCGCTGGCCCTGCGGCCCCTCGTACTTGGGGCCCGGGAACAGGTCGGTGACCGCGGACACCGGGCAGACGGTGTTGCAGATGTTGCACTTGACGCAGGAGTCGGCGGTCTGTTCGACGCGGAGCATGGTCGGGCCTTTCAGACGGGAACTGCGGCGAGCCGCTCGGCAGCGCGGGTGGCGGTGGCGAGGGCGACGCCCTCACGGGACCCTTCCGCGGTCGGGTCGTGGTCGGCTAGCAGACCGCCGACGCAGCGCAGGCCGCGCAGCGCCGGCTCGCCAGCCGTGTCCAGGGGGCGGAGGCCGGCGTCGACCACGACCCCGGCGGCCCCGAGGGGGTGGTCGTCCAGGAACCGGTCGGCCAGGTAGTCCACGCGCTCCGGGAAGCCCCGGACGGGCAGCCCGGCCACGGTCTCGACCAGCGAGCCGTCGCGTCGGGCCTCGATGCCGCGGCCGGCCACCCCGCCGGTGGCTAGCACGACCTCCTTGCAGCGGGTCACGATCGGGCGGGAGGCGCCCTCGCTCACCACCGCGGTGACCGCGCCGTCGGCGACCTCGACGCCGGTCACCGGGAACCCGAGCTGCACGCGGACCCCGAGCTCGCGCAGCCTCGCCAACCAGACCGCGTACAGCCGGACTCCGGGGATCGAGGGCGGCACCAGCGCCGCCTCGATCAGCGCGGTGCCGGTGCGGCGTTCCAGGTCGGCCCAGGCCTCGTGCCGGGTCGCCAACCCGAGCACGGCGGGGACAACCGCGACCTCGGCGTCGCGGGTGGCGCGGCCCAGCCCGTCGGCCAGCCGGCCGCGGAAGCCGGCGTCGTCGATCGCGCGGGCCAGGTCGATTGCGGTGAAGTTGCGCTCGTGCTTCCAGGTCGGCAGCTCGACGGTGTGGACGCTGGTCTGGTGCCCGGCGTCGCGCAGCCCCCGCGCGCACAGCGTGGGCGAGAAGTCGCGGAAGCCGGCGAAGCCCACCACCGCCACCCGGCCGGCCAGGGGCCGGGCGGCGGGCGCCGGGACCAGGCAGGTCGGCCGAAGCGTGCCGAGCGCGGTGACCTGCCGGCGGCTCTGATCCAGGCTGCCCTCATAGGCCAGGCCGGCCGCGGCCACGAACCGCTGGAACCCGTCGATCGCCCGGCGCAGGACCTCGTCCCCGAGCAGCCGGTAGGGGTGCCGCTCCGGCAGCCGGGAGATGCCATCGAGTGGCCGGTCGACCGGCTCGCCACCAGCGCGGGCGAGCACATCGACCGCGCCTGGGCTCCAGTGGGTGAAGCCGTTGCCGCGGGCGATCACCCGCACCTGCCGCCCGGCCTCGGCCAGGGCGGCGGCAGCGGCCAGCCCGGCCGGCCCGGCCCCGACCACGATCACATCGGTCCGCATCACGACTCCCCTTCCGCGGCGGCCTCGGTCACGCGCAGCTCGTCGCGCCGCTCTGGCATCGCGTCGGCGACCTGCTTGGCCCCGGCCGACTCCCGCTCCGGCTGCAGGTCGAAGATCCCCCGGTAGATGGCATGGTTGAGTAGGGCTTGGACGGCGCCGTCGCCCCAGGTCGTCACCTGCTGCCCACGCCAGCGCTCTTCCAGAAAACGTTCCAGGTTGGCCAGCGGCTCGGTTGCGCCCGGTCTCCGGTCCTCGACGATCGCGGCGGCCCGCCAGCCACAGAATGCGGCCTGGCAGGGGCCGAAGCCGAGCCGGAGCTGGCGGCGCAGGTCGTCCAGCTCGGTGGTGCCCTCGTCGACCGCGGCCTCGATCCTGGCTCGGGTAACCAGCTCGCATTCGCAGACCAGCTCGCCGTACTCCCTCTGCCTCTCTACCGTGGCCAGCGGGTCGGCGAGCCGGTGGAGGCCGTGCTCGGCACCTGGGATCGGCGCCTCCCCGGTGGTGCAGGGAGTGTCCAGGCTCATCCTGCGGACCAGCGTGTCAACGGTCCGCTCGGCCATCTGTCGGCAGGTGGTGAGCTTACCGCCGACGATCGACAGCAGGTTGCCCGGGCCGTCGCGCTCGCTGTGGTCGAGGACGAAGAAGGCTCGGGTGATGTCGCGACTGTCGCCGCCCGCGTCCTCGGGCTTGAACAGCGGTCGTGAGCCGCTGAAGGCGCGCAGGACCCGGCCGGTCGCGATCGCCGGGACCATCTTGGCCGCCGAGTCGATCATGAAGTCGACGTCGCGTGGGTCGACCGAGATGTCGTCGGGGTCGTCGGTCTCGACGTCGGTGGTGCCCAGGATCGCCACCTCGTGCACGGGCACGATGATGTCGCCGTCGCCCGGCATCCGGCAGTCGTTGACCACCCCGCGGACGTAGCGGCCGACCATCACCACCATGGCGCCCTTGCCTGGCGCCATGCGCAGCTTGCCCCCGGCGAGCGTGGCGATCTGCCCGGCCCAGGCGCCGGCCGCGTTCAGGACCCACTGGCAGCCGATCAGCCGCTCCCCGCCGGCCACCATGTCGCGCACGCGCACGGCCCGAATCTGGTCGCCGTCCCGCTCGAACCCGACGACCGGCTGGCGGAGCAGGACCCGCGCCCCCCGTACCGTCGCGTCGGCGACGAAGCCGCCCATGAGCTTCCAGCCGTCCAGCGTCCCGTCGGGCACGGCGAACACGCGCGACAGGTTCGGCGCCAGCTGGGGCTCTCGCTTACGGGCCTGGGCCGGGGTCAGCTCCTCGCACGGCACCCCGGTCTTGGCGCAGGCTTCGACGAAGGCGTCCCCGTAGCTCTGGTCGTTCTCGGGGAGTAGCACGAACAGCCCGCCGGTGTCCTCGATGCAGTGGGGCGCGATGCGCCGCAGGGCCATGTTCTCCTCGATGCACTCGGTCGCCGAGACCGGGTCCTTCACCACATAGCGGCCGCCGGAATGCAGCAGCCCGTGCCAGCGTCCCGACGTGCCCGTCCCCAGGTCGGCCCGCTCGACTAGCACCGCGTCGATGCCGCGGAGCGCGAGGTCGCGGAGCACCGCCGTCCCGGTCGCTCCGCCGCCGACGACCACGACCTGTGTCTCAAGGTCTGCCACGGTTCCTCCTCAGGGTCGTGAGCCTTGTCGGCTCGAGAGCGTCTCGATACGGCCGTCGGGCGAGCCCAGGAGGACTTCGTCGGCCATGCCGAGGAACAGCCCGTGCTCGACCACGCCCAGCGTCGCTTTGATCGCCGCCGCCAGCTCCGCGAGGTCGTGGCCGGGAGGCACGGCGCAGTTGAGGATGTGGTTGGCTTCGTCGGTGACCAGGGCGGCACCGTCGAGGTCACGCCGCATGGTGGCCGCCGGTACGAGGTCCAGCAGGCGGCGCCGCGTCTCGGGCCAGGCAAAGCGCACCACCTCCACCGGCAGGAGCACGTCGTCTCCCAGCCGGTGGGCCAGCTTGCTCCGCTCGGCGACGACCAGGAACCGCCTGGCCGCAGCGATCACGAGCTTCTCGCGGAGCAGGGCCGCCCCGTGGCCCTTGATCAGGTTGCGGTCCGGGTCGACCTGGTCGGCACCGTCGACAGCCACGTCGAGGACGACATTGCCGTCCAGGGGGACGACCTCGAACCCGGCCGCGGTGGCGCGTGCCTCGGTGGCCGAGGAGGCCACCGCGACCCGGGTCGGCCGGCCGGCCCAGCGGGTGGCGAGCACCTCCAGCAGCGCCCACACGGCGCGCCCCGACCCCAGGCCGAGGGTCATCCCCGGCTGCAGCCGCGACGCGGCTGCCTCGGCGACGGCGGCGCGGGCCGGGTCGTCCAGCAGCGCGGTCATGCCGACCCCGTGGTGAGTGAGCGGCGAAGCTCGGTCACGGCCGCCTTCTTCCCCTCGGGATGGGCGAGGATCGCCGAGCCCGCCACCAGCCACTCGGCCCCTGCCTCCCGGGCCCGCCGGGCGGTCGCAGGCGAGATGCCCCCGTCAACCTCGATCGTCACCTGGAGGCCGGACTCGGCGATCAGCTGGCGGGCCTCGGTGATCTTGGCTTCCATGGTCTGGAGGTAGAGCTGCCCGCCGAAGCCCGGGTTGACGGTCATGACCAGCAGCACGTCCACCTGGTCGAGGACGTGGCGGACGGACTCCAGGGGGGTCGCCGGGTTGAGGGCGACGCCGGACCGGATCCCGAGCGAGCGGGTCCGTGTCAGCGTGCGGTGCAGGTGCCGGCAGGCCTCCTGGTGGACAAGGACGGCCTCGCAACCCGCCTCGGCGAAGGGCTCGAGCCACGGATCCGGGTTCTCGACCATGAGGTGGGCCTCGAAGGGCACGGTGGCCCGGGGGCGGCAGGCCGCAACGACGTCGGCGCCGAAGGTCAGGTTGGGCACGAACCGCCCGTCCATGATGTCCCACTGGATGCGGTCGACGCCGGCGCGTTCCAGCTCGGCGACCTCCTCCCCGAGGATGCTGTAGTCCGCCCCGAGCACGGACGCCACGATTTCTGCCTCGCTCACAGGGTCTTCGCCTTCTTCCCGCGTGGATCGGTGAGGGCCTGGTCGGTGTGGCTGCCCGTGAACTCCTGGGTGTGCTCGCGCTGGAACAGGAAGAAGAGCAGGGCCAGCGAGGGGATCAGCAGCAGGGACCCGACGGCCAGGCTGACCAGGACGGCCTGCATGACCGTGCGGCTGGCGGCGGCCTGGGCGATGGTCAGGTCGGGGTCCAGTAGGTAGGGGTATTGGGCGGCCGCCCAGCCCCAGATGATGGCGACCACGGCCAGGGCGGCGGTCACCCGCACCGCGACCAGGCGCCGGCGGATCAGCAGGACCAGGGAAGCGGCCCCGAACAGGGCCGAGACGACCACCAGGGGCAGGGCCCGCCCGGTGAGCCCGTCGAACAGCCGCGGCGCGTCGGCCCGCAGGATCCCGATGCCGCCGAGGGCGACCACGCCGACCACCACCCCGGCGGCCACCGCCCGCGCCCGGAACCACTCGGTCAGGTCCTGGTCGCTGGTGCGGCGGGCGTCGTTGGTGAGGTAGACGGCGGCCAGGTAGGCGCAGACCCCGACGGCCAGGACGCCGCCGAGCAACGAGGTCGGGTTGACCCAGCTGGCGATCGGCTCGCCGCGGGCGGTGCCGGGCGGGACCCGGCCGGTGGCCACCGCCCCGGCGACCGTGCCCAGGAAGAACGGGGTGATGACCGAGGACGCGGCGAAGCAGGCCCCGAACGGGCGCTTGAGCCACAGCTCCTGGACCGCCTTGCGGAAGGCGAAGGCGGCGCCGCGCAGGATCACCCCGAAGGCGACCGCGGTCAGTGGGATGTACAGGGTCGACATGATGGCCGCGAACGCCGTCGGGAACCCGGTCCAGAGCATGACCAGGGCGAAGATCAGCCACACGTGGTTGGCCTCCCACACCGGCCCGATCGAGTGCTCGATCAGGGCCCGCTGGCGGGCCCCGCCGTGGGCGCCGCCGGCGATCAGGTCCCAGAACCCGGCGCCGAAGTCGGCCCCGCCCAGCAGCGCATACGCGGTGACGCCGAGCCAGGTGACGGCCAGCACCACCTCGGCCAGGGTCATCGGCGCCCCACCTCACGACCCACCGCTCCGGGTGCGCCCGCCGGGGTCATGTGACCCTCTCCCGGATCACGTCGGGCTCCTGGGGGGCGACCGGCAGCGGCCGGCGGGCCAGCCGCCGCAGCACGTACACGGTGGCCACCGTCATGAGGGTGTACACCACCAGCAGCACGTACAGGCCGAACCGCAGCCCAGGAGCCGAGTTGACCGCCTCGGCGGTCCGCATGTGCCCATAGACGATCCAGGGCTGGCGGCCGACCTCGGTCGTGACCCAGCCGGCCTCCAGGGCGACCACGGCCGCGACCCCGGCCAGCGCCGCCGCCCGCAGGAACCACGGCGAGCGGGGCAGGTCCCGCCGCCGCCACCAGGCCAGGGCGAACCAGGCGGCCAGGGCCAGCAGGGCCGACCCCATGGCCACCATCGTCTGGAACGACAGGTGGACCATGTTGACCGGCGGCCGGTCGGCCGCCGGGACCACGTCGAGGCCCTTGATCTCGGCGTCCGGGTCCCAGTGGGCCAGCAGCGACAGGCCGTCGGGGATCTCGACCGCATAGCGCAGCTCGCCGTCGACCTCGATGCCCCCAAGGTGCAGGGGCGCGCTGCGCTCGGTGTGGAACACCCCCTCCATCGCGGCCAGCTTGACTGGCTGGTTGTCGGCCACGAAGTGGGCCGCCCAGTCGCCGACCCCGAGCTGCACCGGCGTCAGCACCGCGGCCAAGCAGAACGGCAGCAGGAACCCGAGCCGGTGGTAGCGGTCACGCCGGCCCCGCAGCATGGCCACCGCGTACACGCTGGCCACGCCGTACCCGGTGACCAGGAAGGCGGCCAGGATCATGTGCACGGTTTGGGGCGGCGTGGCCGGGTTGAACATCGCCGCCCAGGGGTCGACGTTGGTGACCTTGCCGTCGACCAGGTCGAAGCCGCGTGGTTGGTTCATCCAGGCGTTGGCGGCGACCACGAAGAACGCCCCCGCCACCCCGGAGATCACGATCGGGATCCCGCACAGCAGGTGCAGCCGCGGCGGCAGCCGGTCCCAGGCGTACAGGTAGATGCCGAGGAAGATGGCCTCGGTGAAGAACGCCACCCCCTCGATGGCGAACGGCAGGCCGATGACCTCCCCGAAGGTCCCCATCATGCCCGGCCACAGGATGCCCAGCTCGAAGGAGAGGATCGTGCCCGACACCGCCCCGACGGCGAATAGCACCCCCAACGTCCTGCCCCAGCGGCGGGCCAGCAGCCGCCAGGCGAGATCGCCGGTGCGGAGGCCGCGCCACTCGGCGACCAGCACCAGCAGGGGGAACCCGACCCCCAGGCAGGCCACGATGATGTGCCAGCCAAGGGACACGGCCATCTGGGTCCGGGCCGCCATCAGGTCGGCCGCGCTGGCCGCCGTCGCGGCCACCTGCGTCTGAAGCTCCGCCACCACCCTCGCTCTCCTCCACGGGGGCGGCCGCTACCGGCTCCGGGCCACCAGGTTCGACTTGCCGAGCTGGTGGCGGGTGTCAATCAGGCGAACGGCGCCCGACTTGGAGCGCATCGACAGCGACTGGGTGAGCACCTCGTGGCGTTCGAAGCGGACGCCCCGCAGCAGCTCGCCGTCGGTGACGCCGGTGGCGGCGAAGAACACGTTGTCGCCCCGGACCAGGTCGTCGATGGTCAGGACCTTCTCCAGGTCATAGCCGGCGTCCTGGGCCGCGCGGCGCTCGGTCTCGTCGCGGGGCCACAGGCGTCCGAACAGCGCCCCGTTCATGCACTTGAGGGCACAGGCGGTGATCACCCCTTCCGGGGTGCCGCCGATCCCGACTGCCACGTCGACGCCCGTGCCCGGCCGGGCGGCCATGATGGCGCCGGCCACGTCGCCGTCGAGCAGGAACTTGATCCGCGCTCCGGTGGCCCGCACCCGGCGCACTAGGTCCTGCTCGTGGCGGGGTCGGTCGAGGATGCAGACGGTCAGCTCCTCCACGTCTGCACCCTTGGCCTTGGCGATGCGGCGCAGGTTGTCCTTGATCGGGGCCTCGAAGTCGACCACGTCGGCGGCATCGTCGCCGACGGCCAGCTTCTCCATGTAGTAACACGGTCCGGGGTCGAACATGGTGCCCCGCTCGGCCAGGGCCACCACCGCAATGGCGTTGGGCAGGCTCCTGGCCGTCAGCGTCGTACCGTCCACCGGGTCGACGGCGACGTCCATCCGCGGCTCGCCGCCGCTCCCCAGCCGTTCGCCGTTATACAGCATGGGGGCATTGTCCTTCTCGCCCTCGCCGATCACGACCACGCCGTCCATGGCCATCGAGTTGAAGACCGGCCGCATCGCGTCGACGGCGGCCTGGTCGACCAACTCCTTATCACCGCGGCCCAGATGGCGCGCGGCCGCCATAGCGGCCGCCTCGGTGGCCCGGACCAGTTCGAGGGCCAGGTTGCGGTCCAGATCGAGCCGAAGATCCCCCTGCTGTTCCATGTCATCTCCCCTGACGACGCCGGCTGGGGAGGTGACCGCGGCGGCCACCTCCCCGCCTTCTCGGACCGTCAGGCCGTCAGGAGCGGCCGGCCGCTGCACCGGCCCCAACGGTCGGGGCTCCCTGGCTGGCGAAACCGGCGATCACAGCGGGAGCCTGAGCAAGGTTGGTGATCACCGCATCCGCCTCGGAGAGTTGTTGGATGGTTGGTGAGGAGGGCGCCTCGCCTCGCAGCAGCCAGATGGTCCGCATGCCGAGCTGCTTGGCCGGTCGGACGTCGGCGTCCAGCCGGTTGCCGATGTGCACCGCCTGGTGGGGCGCCACCCCGGCCTGAGCCAGGGCGTAGCGCCAGATCCGCGGATCGGGTTTCATCGCCCCGGCCGCCTTGGCCAACGCCAGCACGTCGAACAGCTCGAACAGCCCGTCGCGGCGCAGCGCCTCCAGCACCCGCTCGTCCTGGTTGGCGATCACGGCCAGCTTGTAGCGGCCGGCCAGCGCCCGCAGCGTCGGCGCCACCTCCGGGTACAGGTGGTTGCGGCCGTAGCTCAGGTAGCGGCCGGCAAGGTCATGGATCTGGGCCCGGTCGACCCCGAAGCGGTTGGCCATGGCCGTGCGCAGGTCACCCTGGCTCTCGCGTTGCTGGTTGTACTCGTCCCAGAACGCCTGCTCGTCGAAGCGGTCGCCGGCCAGCTCGCCGACCGCCTGCTTGAGCGCCTGGGCCCACCCGTCGTCGTCGTACAGGCTGCCGCCCATGTCGAAGGTGACCAGCTTGATCGGCCCACCCCGGCCATCGCCTGCCACCGCCGGCAGCGGCCCCAGGTCCGCGGGCAACCTGGTCAGGACCGCCGGCTCGCGGGCCATGTCGCCCGGGTTCTCGATCCGTGGCAGCGGCCTGACCTGGAGCGTCGCCAGCGTCCGACGGATCACCCCGTCGTGGATCAGCAGGCCGAGCAGGGCTCCGATGATCGGCCCGATCGTGGTCACCAGCAACGCCAACCCGCCCCTGGGCCCGGGGAAGGCCACCTTCCCGAACCCCATCAGCAGCAGCATGATTCGCGGGCCAAGGTCACGGGTCGGGTTCAGCGACGCCTGCGACAGCGGCGCCTCGATCAGGATGACCATCCCGACCGTGGTCCCCACGATCAACGGGAAGAACCATTCCGCCGGTGCGGTGACATGGCGTGACTCCGACAAGGCCAACACCACCAGCACCAGCACCGCGGTGCCGAGGATCTCGCCGACGAAGCCCCGCCAGATCGGGAACTCGCGGTAGGCGGCTCCGCCGGTGCCGAACCCGGGGGCGGGCACATACGTCGTCAGCGCCGACGCGATCGTCTCGCTGCCCGGGGCGCCGAACTTCACGCCGGCCCGGTCGGCGGCCGCCCTGAGTGTCCCTCCCAGCATCAGCACGGCCAGCGCCGCCCCGAAGAACCAGCCGACCAAATCCGACAGGATGTAGGCCGGCACCTTGCGCCACGGGAACCGGCCGCTGGTGGCCAGCGCGATCGTGACCGCCGGGTTGAAGTGCGCCCCCGACAGCGGCGCCGCGATGAAGATGGCCAGCGCGATCGCGAACGCCCAGCCGAACATCACCGGCCAGATGTCGCTGGTCCACACCACCCCCTCGCGGTTGAAGCCCCCCGCCAGGCCGACGCTCAGGCCCAGGAAGCCCAGGACGGTACAGCCGACGACCTCGCCGATCACGCCGGACCGGAGGGTCGGCTCGCCTGGGGTCTCGGCAGCAATCTGTTCGGCTGTCTCGGCCACAGGAACATGGGCTGTCTCGGTCACGGATTCACCCCCGTTGGAGTAGTTCGGCAGTGGTCGATTGGTCACGATCAGCGGGACATGGCCGCGGCGGTGTCAGCCCGTGAGTTGTTGGCGCTTGGCGTTGATGGTGTCGAGGACCTTCTGGTAGCTGGCGGCGAACTTCTCCACACCCTCGGTCTCGAGCTGCTCGCCGACCTCCTCCTCGTCGATGCCGACCCGGATCAGGTCCGACCACAGCCGCCGGGCCCGGTCCAGGCCCTCCAGCAGGGTGTCGCCGCGGACGATCCCGTGGTCGGCGAACGCCTCCACGCTGGACAGGGGCATGGTGTTGACCGTGTCCCGGCCGATCAGCTCCTCGGAGTAGAGCACGTCGCGGTAGTTGGGGTTCTTGGTCGAGGTGGAGGCCCACAGGCAGCGCTGGGGGCGGGCCCCCTTGGCCTGGAGGGCCTCCCAACGCGGCCCGCTGAACAGCTCCAGCCAGGCCTGGTAGGCCAGCTTGGCGTTGTCGATGGCGGCGGTTCCGAGCCGGGACTCGGCCAGGTCGGCGTCGGGGCCGCCCTCCTCGACCCGCTCCTCCAGCATCGGGTCGATCAGGGTGTCGACCCGGCTGACGAAGAAGGAGGCCACGCTGGTGACCTGGCTGAGGTCGCCGCCGGCGGCGGCGCGCTCCTCCAGGCCGGTCAGGTAGGCCTCGACCACCTCCCGGTAGCGGGCGACCGAGAACACCAGGGTGACATTCACGTTGACCCCGGCCGCGATCGAGGCCTGGATGGCGGGCAGCCCCTCCCTGGTCGCCGGGATCTTGATGAGCGCGTTCGGGATGGAGAGCAGGTCGAACAGGCGGGCCGCGTGGAAGGTGGTCGCCTCGGTGTCGTGGGCGATGTCGGGTGGCACCTCATAGGACACATAGCCGTCGCGGCCGCCGCTGGCCTGGTAGACCGGCCGCAGCTCGTAGGCGGCCCAGCGGATGTCGTACAGGGCCAGGCGCTCGAAGATGGCCTGGGCGGGCAGGTCGTGGTCGGCCAGGCCGGCCAGCTGGTCGTCGTAGAAGCCCCCGGCGCCGATGGCGGCCTGGAAGATGGTCGGATTCGAGGTCACCCCGACCACCGAGAAGTCGTCGCGGAGCCGGCGCAGCTCCCCCTTCTCCAGCCAGTCACGGGCGATCGAGTCGACCCAGACGGCCACGCCGTGGTCGGTGAGCTGGGCGAGCGGGTTGGTCATGATGCAGGCCTCCAGGAGGGTGGTCAGGCCGACAGGTTCCGGAGCATCCGGGCCTTCTCGATGTGCTCGCGATGCAGCACGGCCAGGGCATGTTCGACGACGTTGTCGGGGGTGAAGCCGAACCGCTGCAGCAGCTGCCCGCCCGGGGCCGACGCCCCGTAGCGGTCGATCCCCACCACGCCGCCCAGGTGGCCGACCCAGTGCCGCCACATGGCGGTGCTGCCCGCCTCCACCGCCAGCCGGGCCGTGACCTCGGGGGGCAGGACCTGGTCGCGGTAGCTCTGGGGCTGGTCGGAGAACAGCTCCCAGCAGGGCATCGAGACCACCCGGGTCCGGACCTCCTCGCGCTGCTCCAGCTCGGCCCTGGCCGACAGGGCCAGCCACAGCTCCGAACCGGTGGCGATCAGGATCAGCTCGGGATCGCCGTCGCTGGCCTCGGCCATCACGTAGGCGCCGCGGTGCAGCCCGGCCGCCGAGCTCATCTCGTCGCGGTCCAGCGGCGGCAGCTCCTGGCGGGAGAGGATCAGCGCGGTCGGCCCGTCGGTGCGGCGCAGGGCGGCCCGCCAGGCCTCGGCCGTCTCGGGGCCGTCGGCCGGGCGGATGACGTGCAGGTTGGGGATCAGCCGCAGCGACCCGAGGTGCTCGATCGGCTGGTGGGTCGGGCCGTCGCCGCCCAGCCCGATCGAATCATGGGTCCACACATAGATGACCGGCAGCCCCATGAGGGCGGCCATCCGCACGCTTGGGCGCATGTAGTCGGAGAAGATCAGGAAGGTGGCGCAGAACGGGCGCAGCCCGCCGTGCAGGGCCAGCCCGTTGGTGATCGCCCCCATGCCGTGCTCACGAACCCCGAAGCGGAGGTTGCGGCCGGCCTCGGTTGCGGTCAGGTCCCCTCCACCCTGGATGTCGGTCAGGTTGGACTCGGCCAGGTCGGCCGACCCGCCTACCAGGTTCGGCAGGTTGGGCGCGATGGCGTTGATGGCCTGCTGGGACGCCTTGCGGGTGGCCTGCTTCTTGGGCTCGGCGAACGCCTTGTCCAGATCGGCGTCCCAGCCGGCCGGCAGCTCGCCGGCCAGCGCGGCCTTGAGCTCGCCAGCCAGGCCCGGCTCGTGCTCACCCAAGGCGGCCAGTCGGCGCTGCCAGGCCACCCGCTCCTCCCGGTTGGCGGCGACCCGGACCTGCCAGCGCTCCGGCACCCCCTCGGGCACCTTGAAGTGCTTGTCCGGGTTCCAGCCGTAGACCTCCTTGGTGGCCCGGACCTCGTCTTCGCCCAGGGCCGCCCCGTGGGCCTTGGAGGTCCCCTGGGCGTTGGGCGCGCCCCAGGCGATGTGGGTGCGCAGCCGGATGAAGCTGGGCCGGGTGGTCTCCTCGACCGCGGCCTGGTAGGCGGCGGCGATCGCCTCCAGGTCGTTGGCGTCCTCCACCTGCTGGGTGTGCCAGCCGTAGGCCTCGTACCGCTTGGTCACGTCCTCGGTGAAGGTGATCTCGGTCGGCCCGTCGATGGTGATCCGGTTGTCGTCGTACAGCACGGTCAGCTTGCCCAGGCGTAGGTGCCCGGCCAGCGAGGACGCCTCGGCCGACACGCCCTCCATCAGGTCGCCGTCGCCGGCGAAGACCCAGGTCCGGTGGTCGACCAGCTCCTGTCCGGCCCGGTTGTAGCGGGCGGCCGCCAACCGCTCGGCGATCGCCAGCCCGACCCCGTTGGCCACCCCCTGCCCGAGCGGCCCGGTGGTTACCTCCACCCCCGGGGTGTGGCCGTACTCGGGGTGGCCGGGGGTCAGCGACCCCCACTGGCGCTGCTGCTTGAGGTCCCGGATCCCCAGCGGGTACCCGGTCAGGTGCAGCACCGCGTACTGCAGCACCGAGGCGTGCCCGGCCGAGAGCACGAATCGGTCCCGGTCGAACCATTCCGGGTCGGCCGGGTCGAACTTGAGGAACCGGGTCCACAGGGCATAGGCGGCCGGGGCCAGGGCCATGGCCGTGCCCGGATGGCCGCTGCCCGCCTTCTGGATCGCGTCCATGGCCAGGACCCGGACCGTGTCGACCGCCAGCCGGTCCAGGTCCACCTCGGAAGCTGTCAGCGTCTCGGTCGTCACCTGATTCCTCCTCTCGCGTCATCCCGGCTCGTGAGGACGCGGCTCAGTCGGTGGTGGTGCGTTGGGTGCGGTAGCGGGCGTCGACCTGGTTCATCTTGTCGACCTTGGGGGCCGAGCGGCCGCCCTCGAACTCCGAGGCCAGCCAGTGCTCCAGCACCATCTCGGCCGCC
>Ga0307415_100000366_pt1 | contig 19283 bp, 16 predicted proteins | sample DK1Cmetagenome_FD_204524 | JGI IMG/M metagenome (GOLD analysis project Ga0307415, IMG submission 204524) | Maize rhizosphere microbial communities from greenhouse at UC Davis, California, United States - DK15-C-2 | ecosystem: Host-associated > Plants > Roots > Rhizosphere > Soil | place: USA...
CGGCACTTCCACGAGGACACCGGCGACACGACGGCCGGGCGGAGCAAGGAGACGGCGACCGACTACCGGTACTTCCCGGAGCCCGACCTGGTGCCGCTCGCGCCGGACCCGGCCTGGGTCGAGGAGTTGCGCGCGGGTCTGCCCGAGCCGCCCCGGGTACACCGGCGCCGGCTGCAGGACGCCTGGGGGCTGGCCGACCCGGAGATGCGGGCCGTGGTCAACGCGGGCGCGGTCGACCTGATCGAGGCCACGGTGACCGCCGGCACGACCGCCGACGGCGCTCGCAAGTGGTGGATGGGTGAACTGGCGCGGCGCGCCAACGAGCGCGGCATCGACCTGGCCGACGTCGGCGCGACGCCCGAGCAGGTGGCGCGGCTGCAGCGCCTGGTCGACGCGGGCCGTCTCAACGACAAGCTGGCCCGTACGGTCCTGGAGGGCGTCGTCGACGGAGAGGGCTCGCCCGAGGAGATCATGACGACTCGGGGCCTGGAGATCGTCTCCGACACCGGCGCGCTCGCCCAGGCGGTCGACGACGCCATCGCGGCGAACCCCGACGTGGCCGCGAAGATCCGCGATGGCAAGGTCGAGGCGGCCGGCGTGCTCATCGGGGCGGTCATGAAGGCGACCCGCGGCCAGGCCGACGCGAAGACCGTCAAGGAGTTGATCATCGCCCGCCTCTCCGGCTGATCCACCCGCCGGCCCGAGATCACGACAACTTTGTCAAAGTTGTCGGCTCGAAGGGCCGTGAGGCGACAATATCGTCGATATTGTCGCGATCTTGAAGTGGGGAGAGGAGGTCAGCGGGGGGTGGGTGCGACCGTGGGCGGCTCCTCGACGATGTGCCGCTGGAGCGTGATCTCGGCGAGGCCCGTGCCGCCCACGCTGATCTCGTCGTACGCGTCCACCAGATGGTCGGGCCCGAGATAGAGCACCGACATCTGAAGCGGCGTGGGCTCCTCCGTCTCGAGGCCGCGCAGGCCCGCGCCGCCGGTGGAGCCCTCGACCATCAGGAGGGTGGCCGGCACCCGCGACGGCCCGACGACCGGCATGTCGCGTACCTCGCGGGCGTGGCGGTGACCGGCCAGCACGAGCGGCACCGTGCCGGCGAGGGCGTCGGCGGCCGCCGGATCGTGAACGGCCGCGATGTCGACCGGCGGGCCGCCGGAGATGGTGGCGGCCAGTTCCCGGCCGGTCAGGTAGAGCCCGGCCCGTACCGCGTCGTCGGGCTGGTCCGAGGCCGTCTTATCAGGGGTGAAGCGCGGGTCGCCGATGCCCGCGATGCGCAGGCCGCCCACGTCCGTGACGCCGTTGTCGAGCACGACCGCGTTCGGCTGCCGGCGTATGGCGTCCTGCGTGAACGGGGAGTCGTGGTTGCCCCGCACGTACACGTACGGCACCCCGAGCAGGCCGATCGCGGACACGTAGGAGGCCTCCGGCTCCGTGCCCCAGTCCGTGATGTCGCCGGTGTCGATGACGACGTCGACGTCGAACTGGGTCACCACGCTGTGCACGACCGACCAGGCCGCCGGGTTGAGGTGCAGATCGGAGATGTGCAGGACCTTGATGGTGTCGTTCTGCGGGGCGTAGATGGGCAGAGTGGTGATCGTCGTGTACAGGCGGCTGACGTTGGTGACGATGCGCTGGAGCTGGTCGCGGTACGCGTCATAGCGGTCGGCGATCTTCTGGGCGTCGCCGACGACGTTGCGGGCGTTGGTGAGCAGCCCCTCGTACGTGGGCTCGGCGATGGCCTGCCGGCGGAACGTCGCCGCCGCGGTCAGCAGGCTCGCGGCCATGACGAGCGCGGCCAGCCCGCCGCAGATGGCCACCCGCCGCATCGATCGGAACACGAGGGCGGCCAGCAGCATCGACCCGAGCATGGTGACGGCCAGCGCCTGCCAGGCCAGGCGGGAGACGCCGCGGGCCACGTCGCCGACCGCGGTCTCGCTCGCCACGGCGATGCCGTCGGGGCGCGTGACCAGGTTGAGTGTCCGGGTCGTGTCCAGCGACGCCAGGTTGATCGTGAGGTGGGCCGGTCCGGCATGGCTGGCGATGTGCACCGAGCCCAGGGGCGGCAGCTCGACCTCGGTACCGCCCGACACCGCCGGGGTGAGCGCGAACCGGGCCTCGAACGGCCCCACGTCCTGGTGTACCGACCCGCCGACCGCCAGCCCGAGCCCCATCCCTATCAGGGTCACGACGAGCACCGCGACGCCGGCGCCCAGCCGCCGCCCGCCCGGACCGCCGAGCCAGGCCGCGGGGGGCCCGACGACGGGCCGCACGCGAGCCCACACCGCGGCGGCGACGGCGCGACCGCGTACCAGATGAGGCCGGAGCACGGCGCGACCCCGGGCCAGATAGGGGAAAACGGCGGCACCCACGGTCCTACAACGGGCCGCCGCCCTCTGGAGGCGCGGCACCGCGGCCTGGCGCGTCCGCTCGAGGCGCGCGCGGAGGAGATCGCGCATGATCGAGCGTGATTGTGGCACCTTGCCGGTGGTCAGGTCTTACCCACCCCACCACCGCCGGCCACCACGATCCGAAGGATCTTGTCGTCGCCCGGTTTCGGCGGTACCCGGCCGTCGAAGTTGGACGTGGTCACCCAGACCGACCCGTCCGGCGCGACCACGGCGGCCCGCAGCCGGCCGTACGTCCCGGCGAGGGCGGCGGTGGGCGAGCCGAGCAGGGTGCCGTTGGTGGTAAGCCGGAGCAGCCACAACCGCTGGCCGCGCAGGCAGGCGGCGACGAACACCGTGCCCACGACGGCGGCGCCCGAGCAGGAGGCGTCCTGCGGGCGCCACTGCTGGATGGGATCGATGTACCGGCGGTCCCGGGCGATGCCCTCGACCGCGGGCCATCCGTAGTTCTTGCCCTTCTCGATCCGGTTGATCTCGTCCCAGCGGTCCTGGCCGAACTCGGTGGCGAACATCTGACCCGCCGCCGTCCAGCCGAACCCCTGGACGTTGCGGTGCCCGTACGACCAGACCAGCGAGCCGCGGAACGGGTTGCCCGGCGCCGGTTTGCCGTCGGTGGTCATCCGCAGGATCTTCCCGCCGAGGCTGCGGAGGTTGGGCGATTGCGAGCGCTCGGCGCCGTCGCCGGTCGAGGCGTACAGGTAGCCATCCGGTCCAAAGTGGATCCTGCCGCCGTTGTGGATGCCCGATGCCGGTATCCCGGTGACGATCGGCTGGGGCCGCTGGCCCAACTTCAGCTTGGCGATGCGGTTGTCCCGCGTGGTCGTGTAGTAGATGAACACCGTCTGGTCGGTCTGGTAGTCCGGCGAGACGGCGATCCCGAGCAGGCCGCCCTCGCCGCGGGCGGTGGCCTCCTCGACCGTCTGGACGAGCTTGCGCTCCAGGCCGCCCCGCCCCGCCTTCGGGCCGACCCGGAAGATGCGCAGCGTGCTGCGCTCGGTGACCAGCGCGGACCCGTCGGGCAGGAACGCCACGGCCCAGGGCACGCGCAGGCCGGTGGCGACGACCGTGGCGACCACGCTCGGCGGATCGGTCTCCGGGGGCGGGGTGGCGGTGCGGCTCGGCGTCGGCAGCCTCGGCGGTCCGCCGCCCTCAACGTCCGGGGGCGGGCCGATGGTGCACCCGGCGAGGCTCAGCACGATCGCGGCGGCGGCGAGGCGGGGTACCCGGGGGGAGGGTGGGGCCACGCGGACGAGCCTAGCCCGATCCGCGAGCCGACGACCGAGCGAGGAACGAGCGAGGCGGAGGCGAAGCCAGGCAGGCACGGCACTGGAGTTGCCGGTCGTAGACTTCTGGCCGGGGCCGTGGCCGAGCTAGGGTGATCTTTCGTGCGCGTCTGTGTGGCCCATGAGAACGGTGTGGAGCTCATGGGTGAACTTCCGGTCGGAATCGACATCGTCGTGGCCCCGGAGCCCGATGTGGACGTCGAGGTCTGGGTGCCGTCGTTCCTCGGTACCGCGCCGCCGGCGGCCGCGTTCGCGCGGCTGACCGCGTTGCGCGTGGTGCAGTTGCTCACCGCCGGTGCCGACACCTGGGTGGGCCGGGTACCCGGTCACGTCACGCTGTGCGACGCCCGGGGCGTGCACACCTCGGCCACCGCGGAGTGGGCGGTGACGGCGATCCTGGCGCACGTGCGCGACTTTCCGCACTTCGCGCGGGCCCAGTCGCGTTCGGAGTGGGCCTACCGCCGTACGGACGAGCTGGCCGGCAAGCGGGTACTCATCGTCGGCGCCGGGTCGATCGGGGAGGGCGTCGCCGACCGGCTGCGTCCGTTCGAGGTGTCGCTGACCCTTGTGGCCCGCCGGCCGCGGGCGGGCGTGCACGGGGTCGACGAACTGCCGGCCCTTCTGCCGGCGGCAGACATCGTGGTGCTGACCGTACCCCTCACGGACGCCACGATCGGCCTGGTCGACGGCGACTTCCTGGCCGCCATGCGCGACGGCGCGCTGCTGGTCAACGCCTCGCGGGGCCGGGTCGTCGACGCGCAGGCCCTGACCCTCGAGCTGGCCAAGGGCCGCCTCGGCGCGGCGCTCGACGTCACCGACCCCGAGCCCCTGCCGGCCGGCGACCCGCTCTGGCAACTACCCAACGTGCTGCTCACGCCGCACATCGCGGCGTCGGTCGGGGGCGTGCTGGTGCGGGCGTACTCGCTGGTGGGCGACCAGCTGCGCCGCTACGCCGCCGGCGAGCCGCTCCTCAACGTGGTGACCGAGGGGTACTGACCCTGTCGGTAGGGTGACCCGGTTATACAGAAAGTGTTTGCAGGGGGTCCCTGCATATGCCTGTATGGGGGCATGGCGATCGTCACCGGACCGGTACGGCGCGGGGACGGCATCGCCCCGGCGGTGGCCCTGGTCGACCCGAAGTTCCCCCACAATGTCGGCGCGGCGGTACGGGCGGCGTCGTGCTACGGGATCCGGCAGGTCTGGTTCTCCGGGGACCGGGTGCAACTCGTGGGCGCCCGGGGCTACCGACTCCCGCGGGAGGAGCGCATGCGCGGGTACCAGGCGGTGGAGCTCCGCCACGGTGATGCGTTCTTCGACGCGTTCGAAAGCGACGTCGTACCGGTCGCCGTGGAGGTCCGGCCCGGGTCCGAGTCGCTGATCGACTTCGAGCATCCGGAGCAGGCGCTGTATGTGTTCGGCGCCGAGGACGGGTCGCTGTCCAAGGCGGTACTGCGGCACTGCCACCGGTTCGTCATCATCCCGACGCGGCATTGCACGAATCTCTCCGCCGCCGTCTACACCGTGCTGTACGACCGGCACGCCAAGCTGGTCCGCGCCGGTCGCGAGGAGCCCCACCGGATCGCCGAGTCGCGGGAGAGCGGGGCATTCGTGGAGTCGGACACGCTGATGGACGCCGTCGGCGTCACGTGGGGTTCGTCCTAGGGTCGCTCTTCACCAGGGTCTGTCCGGCGGCGGCGAGCACCCTCGGCAGGGCCGACGCCGGTACGGCGGTGAGGCGCAACGTCCCACCCGAGGTCAGCCGGGCGGTGACCCGGCCGCGCGCGTCCGCGGTGAGTTCGGTGATCTGCGTCCACGGCACCCGGCGGGTGCCCAGCGCCGCCCGGACCGTAACCCCGGTCGGGTCGACATCGGTGCCGGCCCGCCAGCCCCACACCGCCACCGCGAGCGGCACGATGAGCAGCGGTATCAGGTAGATCGCCCATGTCGAGATCGAGATCCCCGCGATCAGGGCGAGCACGGCGGCGACGGCCATAGCCGGGCTGTGGCGGAAGCGCAGCGGCCTGGTCTTCACGCGCCCATCGTCCCACCGTCTGCCCGAGGTCCTGTGCGCGCGGGCCGCGGTGATCCACTAGGAGGGGCCTCGCATGGTCGTGACCGTACGGATTCCGGGCGTGCTCCGCGACGAGCGCGGCGAGCTGCGCCGGTATGTCAACGTATACGTGGACGGGGAGGAGTGCCGTCGCCTCGAAGGCCTGGGCACGCCCGTAACCGACCGCACCGAGATACTCGTTATTCCGAGCGTTGCGGGGGGCTGAACGTAACTTCGCCAACGTAGGTTTCGCCATGGGGGTCGACGGCGCCGTTGCCGACAACGGCTTCTCGGCCAGGGGAGGGGCGAAATGGTGGTAGGTCCGGACCTGCCCGGGCTGGTGTGCGTCCGCCGCGTCAACGACGCCCGCGGCCGGACCGATTTCGAGCACGACGAGGTGTACCTCGCGCTGCGGGTCTCCGACGCCGCCGAGGTCGCCGTCCGTGTCTATGGCCGTCCGCTGCGTTCCGAGCGGGACCGCGAACGGTTCGGCCGCGAGGTCGACTCGCTCCGGTCGCTGGCCGGTGAGCCGTACGTCGTCCCGGTCCACAGCGCCGGCGTCACGCAGCAGGACCGCGCGTTCGTGGTCACCGACTACTGCCCGGCCGGCTCGCTCTACGACCACCTGACCACCGTGGGTCGGTTCACGCCGGCCGAGGTGCGGCGCATCGGCGTCAAGCTCGCCAGCGCGCTGGCCGGTGCCCACGACCGCGACATCTTCCACCGCAACGTCAAGCCGGCCAACGTGCTCATCGACTCATCGGGCGAACCGGCGCTGACCGACTTCGGGATCGTCGCCCTGGCCACGTCGAACGGCGACTACACGCCGCCCGTCCCGTCGACCCAGCGGGCCTATGTCGCGCCCGAGGCGTTCCTGCCCGAACTGATGTCGGCCGCCGCCGACGTCTACGCCCTGGGCGCCACGATGTACGCGTTGCTCGCCGGGTGGGCGCCGCGCACGGCGGATCCGCTCGCCACCGCCGTCGGCGGCGAGACGCTGGTCGACCTGCCCAAGGTGCCCTGGGTACTGATGTCGGTGCTGCGCCGGGCCATGGCCCTCGACCCTCGCGACCGGTACCCGCACGTCCTCGACCTCGGCGCAGCCCTCGCCACCGCCGGCTGAGCCGCCGCTCGCGGCGCAGGGAGATGGCGCACGGAGATGTGGTCAATCTGGATGACACAAATCGGGCATGGGTCATCCGGATTGACCACGTCGGCCGGACAGCGATCAGGGGGCGGGGTGCCAGCCGGGCATGGGGAAGTCGGCGAGCAGGTCGGCCACCTCGCGGGCGATGCGGTCGAGTACCCCCTCGTCCTCCTTGACGGCGGCGGTGACCGCGTCGTCGATCCAGGTGGCGACGGCGGGCATGTGCTCGGGCGTCAGGCCGCGGGTGGTCAGCGCCGGGGTGCCGATCCGCAGGCCGGACGGATCGAACGGCTTGCGCGGGTCGTACGGGACCGTGTTGTAGTTCGTCTCGATCCCGGCCCGGTCGAGCGCCCGGGCGGCCGGCTTGCCGCCGATCCCCTTCCGCGTCAGGTCGATCAGGATGAGGTGGTTGTCGGTACCGCCGGAGACCAGGTCGAAGCCGTGTTCGGTCAGCGCCGCCGCCAGCGCCACGGCGTTCGCGACGATCTGGTGCGCGTACTCGCCGAAGGTCGGCTCGGCCGCCTCTCGCAACGCGACGGCGATGCCGGCCGTGGTGTGGTTGTGCGGGCCACCCTGCAGGCCGGGGAAGACCGCCTTGTCAATCGCGGTGGCGTACTCCGCCGTGGTCAACAACATCGCGCCGCGCGGGCCGCGCAGGGTCTTGTGCGTGGTGGTCGAGATCACGTCGGCGTACCCGACGGGTGAGGGGTGCGCGCCCCCGGCGATCAGGCCGGCGATGTGCGCGATGTCGGCCACCAGCACCGCGTCCACCTCGCGGGCGATCTGGGCGAAGGCCGGGAAGTCGATGGTACGGGGGATGGCCGTCCCGCCGCAGAAGATCAGCTTCGGGCGGTGGGTGCGGGCGAGGTCGCGCACCTCGTCCAGGTCGACGAGGCCGTCGTCCCGGCCCACGCCGTACTGCACCGCCGAGAACCACTTCCCGGTGGCCGAGACCGACCAGCCGTGGGTGAGATGTCCGCCCATCGGCAGGGCCATGCCCATCACGGTGTCGCCGGGCCGCGCGATGGCCAGGTACGCCGCGAGGTTGGCCGGCGAGCCGGAGTACGGCTGGACGTTGGCGTGGTCGACGCCGAAGAGCGACTTCGCCCGGTCGATGGCCAGTGTCTCGATCGGATCGACGTACTGCTGGCCCTCGTAGTAGCGGCGTCCCGGGTACCCCTCCGAGTACTTGTTCGTCAGCACGCTGCCGGTCGCCTCGAGCACCGCGGACGAGACGTAGTTCTCCGACGGGATCATTCTCAGTTTGTCGTGCTGCCGCCGGGCCTCGGACTCGATGAGGTCCGCGATCGTCGGATCGGCGGCGGCGAGATGGGTCAGCGGTGGTACATGCATGACGGCCTCCCAACGTTGGTGGGCCGGCACCCAGGCGCGCGGTGCGTGGCTAGTTTCGCTTCCCGGTGGTCGGTTCCACCTCAGCGCCAGTCGCGATGCGCCTCACCCTAACCCAAGATCCTTGAGCCCGACTGGTCTGCCCCGCCCACCCGGGTCGACCCAAGATCCGCTCGATCATGGAGTTAGGGACATCACATCGCGCCGATCATGGACCTAAGTCCATGATCGGCGCGGAAGGTGGGGGGGTCAGTCGGGGACGCGGCGGTAGGCGCCGTCGGAGGCCGAGGTGGCCATCGACGCGTAGGCGCGCAGGGCCGCCGAGACGGGCCGCTCCCGGTCCCGCGGCGTGTACGGGCGGTCGCGCTTGTCCTGGGCGACCCGGCGAGCCTCGAGCTCGTCGGCCGGCACGTCCAGCTCGATCAGGCGCCGCGGGATGTCGATGACGATCGGGTCGCCGTCCTCGACGAGGGCGATGATCCCGCCGCCGGCGGCCTCGGGCGAGACGTGGCCGATCGACAGGCCGCTCGTCCCGCCGGAGAAGCGGCCGTCGGTGATCAGCGCGCAGGCCCGGCCGAGCCCGCGGCCCTTGAGGAACGACGTGGGGTAGAGCATCTCCTGCATGCCCGGCCCGCCCCGTGGCCCCTCGTAGCGCACCACCACCACGTCGCCGGCCACGACGTCGCCGCGCAGGATGGCGGCGACCGTGTCCTCTTGGGACTCGAACACGCGGGCCGGCCCCCGGAAGACGAGGCAGTCCTCGGGTACTCCGGCGGTCTTCACCACGCTGCCCTCGGGGGCCAGGTTGCCGAACAGGATGGCCAGGCCGCCGTCCACAGTGTAGGCGTGGGCGACGTCCCGGATGCATCCGTCGACGGCGTCGATGTCCAGTGTGGACCAGCGGTTCTCGGTGGAGAAGGGCTCCGTGGTACGCACACCGCCGGGTGCGGCGTGGAAGAGGTCGACGGCCTCGGCGGTCGCCGAAGGCCCGCGCACGTCCCAGCCCGCGAGCCAGGTCGACAGCGAGGCGGCGTGCACGGCGTGCACGTCCCGGTGCAGCAGACCGCCGCGGTCGAGTTCGCCGAGGATGGCCGGGATTCCGCCGGCCCGGTGCACGTCCTCCATGTGGTACTTGGGGGTGTTCGGGGCGACCTTGGCCAGGCAGGGCACGCGCCGGGAGATGGCGTCGATGTCGGTGACGCCGAAGTCCAGCTCCGCCTCGCGCGCGGCGGCCAGCAGGTGCAGCACCGTGTTGGTGGAACCGCCCATGGCGACGTCGAGGGCGACGGCGTTCTCGAACGCGGCCCGGGTCGCGATCGACCGCGGCAGCACCGATGCGTCGTCCTCGCCGTAGTAGCGCCGCGACAGCTCCACGACGAGCCGGCCCGCCTCGGTGAACAGGCCGCGGCGGGCGGCGTGGGTGGCCAGCGTCGATCCGTTGCCGGGCAGCGCCAGCCCGATCGCCTCGGTCAGGCAGTTCATCGAGTTGGCGGTGAACATGCCCGAACACGAGCCGCAGGTCGGGCAGGCCGAGCGCTCGATCACGCCGAGCTGGTCGTCGCTCACGGCCTCGTTCGCGGAGGCGATCATGGCGTCGATGAGGTCGAGCTTGCTGTGGACCACACCCTCGATGGCCACCGTCTTGCCGGCCTCCATCGGACCGCCGGAGACGAAGACCGTCGGAATGTTCAGTCGCAGCGCCGCCAGCAGCATGCCGGGCGTGATCTTGTCGCAGTTGGAGATGCACACGAGCGCGTCCGCGCAATGGGCCTGCACCATGTACTCGACCGCGTCGGCGATCAGCTCCCGGCTGGGCAGCGAGTAGAGCATGCCGCCGTGGCCCATGGCGATGCCGTCGTCCACGGCGATCGTGTTGAACTCGCGGCCGACCCCGCCGGCCTCGGCCACGGCGTCGGCGACCAGCGCCCCCATGTTGCGCAGGTGCACGTGACCGGGCACGAACTGGGTGAACGAGTTGGCGATCGCCACGATCGGCTTGCCGAAGTCGTCGTCGGTCATGCCGGTGGCGCGCCAGAGCGCCCGAGCGCCGGCCATGTTGCGACCTTGGGTCGAGGTGGCGGAGCGGAGTTGGGCCATGCGCCCAGTGTGGCAGTGCAGCGGTGCGGGGGGCCAGCCGACCACATAATGGGACGAGGCGGGAAGGTCGCGTCGGATCGCGCCTCCGCATCATGATCCGCGCGATCGACGGGCAGTTCTGGCGTCGTAGCGATCGCGAGACCTCAATTGCCTGACAGTCGCGAAGATCTTGGGCCGGCGGCGGGTCGCGCGGCGGCCTCGTGGGTGGCTCGGGGCGATCCCGAGTCGGGACGCGCGCGTGACCGAACGCGGGCCTCGTAACCATTTCGTGATGTGTCCGTTGACCACGATGTGGGATCGACCTGCTCGCGAGCTGAGAATGAGGCAGGCTGAGGCCATGTCGGCCAACCGGTTGACCCGAGTACTCCTCACCTAGCGCGTCCGGCTGACCAGCCAGACGCGCGAGCCCTACGTGCCGAGCACGGGGGCTCTTTTGCTGTAGGCGAATCGACGTCCGAGCCAGCGCCAGCGAGCGAGGCGGAGACGAAGCGAACAACGACCAGGCGACGCGAGATCCATTCAGAGGCGGACGGAGCCCACTCCACCGGCCGCCGAGGCCCAGGACCGAGGGTACGGACATGACGAAGACACCTTCAGACCATCCGACGCGCGGGTCGTCGGCCGCGAGCGGCGGTGCGCCGTCGCCGCTGACCGTCGCGGCCGGAGTTCGCGCGCACGGCCACGCGGGCCAGGCCGGCGCCGGGCCGGGCGGCCAGGCGGGAACCCCCACCGCCCGGACCACGGTGGCCGAACCGGTCACCGGGGCACAGTCCCTGGTCCGGTCCCTCGAGGCGCTCGGTGTCGACGTGATGTTCGGCATCCCGGGTGGGGCGATCCTGCCGGCGTACGACCCGATCTTCGACTCGTCGGTGCGCCATGTCCTGGTGCGCCACGAGCAGGGCGCCGGGCATGCGGCCACCGGGTACGCCCAGGCGACCGGCAAGGTCGGCGTCTGCATCGCCACCAGCGGTCCCGGGGCGACCAACCTCGTCACACCGATCGCGGACGCGTACATGGATTCCGTGGCGATGGTGGCGATCACCGGTCAGGTGCCGCGGGGCTCGATCGGCTCGGACGCGTTCCAGGAGGCCGACATCCACGGCATCACGCTGCCGATCACGAAGCACAACTACCTCGTGCAGTCGGCCGAGGACGTGCCCCGCGTGATGGCCGAGGCGTTCTACCTGGCCGGCACCGGCCGGCCCGGTCCCGTGCTCGTCGACGTGCCGAAGGACGTGCTGCAGGCCCGCACCACGTTCTCGTGGCCACCCACGCTGGAACTGCCCGGGTACCGGCCCACGCTCCAGCCCCACGGCAAGCAGATCCGTGAGGCGGCCCGGCTGATGGCGATGGCGCGCCGGCCGGTGCTCTACGTCGGTGGCGGGGTGCTCAAGGCGGGTGCGTCGCCGGCGCTGCGCAAGCTGGCCGAGGTGACGAAGGCGCCGGTCGTCACGACGCTGATGGCCCGGGGCGCCTTCCCCGACAGCCACGACCAGCACCTCGGCATGCCGGGCATGCACGGCACCGTGGCGGCCGTCCACGCCCTGCAGAAGGCCGACCTGATCATCGCGCTCGGCGCGCGCTTCGACGACCGGGTGACCGGCAAGCTGGCCACGTTCGCGCCCGGGGCCGCGATCATCCACGCCGACATCGACCCGGCCGAGATCGGCAAGAACCGCACCGCCGACGTGCCGATCGTGGGCGATGCCCGGTACGTGATCGACGAGCTGGTCGGCGCGGTCACGGCCGAACACAAGGCCGGGCACCGGGCCGACCTGTCGGACTGGTGGAAGCAGCTCGACGACCTGCGCAAGCGCTACCCGCTCGGTTGGGAGGAGCCGCCGGACGGCACGCTCGCCCCGCAGTACGTCATCAAGCGCCTCGGCGAGATCGTCGGGCCGGAGGGCGTCTACGTCGCCGGCGTCGGCCAGCACCAGATGTGGGCGGCGCAGTTCATCGGGTACGAGAATCCGGGCACCTGGCTCAACTCCGGTGGCCTGGGCACCATGGGGTACTCGGTGCCGGCCGCCATGGGGGCCAAGGTCGGCCGCCCCGACGCCGCGGTGTGGGCCATCGACGGCGACGGCTGCTTCCAGATGACCAACCAGGAGCTGGCGACCTGCGCGCTGGAGAACATCCCCATCAAGGTGGCGATCATCAACAACGGCAGCCTCGGCATGGTGCGTCAGTGGCAGACGCTGTTCTACGGCGAGCGCTACTCCAACACCGATCTGGGTACCCACAAGCACCGCATCCCCGACTTCGTCAAGCTGGCGGAGAGCCTGGGCTGCCTGGGCCTGCGGTGCGAGACGGCGGCCGATGTGGACTCCACCATCGAGAAGGCCATGGAGGTCAACGACACGCCGGTCGTGGTCGACTTCGTGGTCGGTAAGGACGCCATGGTGTGGCCGATGGTTCCGGCCGGCACGAGCAACGACGAGATCCTGTTCGCCCGCGACGCGCGGCCGACCTTCGACGAAGACGACATCTAGGGGCCGACCATGAGCAAGCACACCCTCTCCGTCCTGGTGGAGAACAAGCCTGGTGTCCTGGCCCGCGTGGCCGGCCTGTTCTCCCGGCGGGGATTCAACATCGACTCTCTGGCGGTCGGCGAGACCGAGCACGCCGAGATCTCCCGCATCACGATCGTGGTCAACGCGGAGGACTCCCCGCTGGAGCAGGTGACCAAGCAGCTCAACAAGCTGGTCAACGTGCTCAAGATCGTGGAGTTGGAGGCGAACGCCTCGGTGCAGCGCGAGCTGGTCCTGGTCAAGGTGCGGGCCGACCGCCCGGTGCGGTCGCAGGTACTCGAGACCGTGCAGCTGTTCCGGGCCCGCGTCGTGGACGTCTCACCCGACGCGCTGACCATCGAGGCGACGGGCACGGCCGAGAAGCTCGACGCGCTCCTTCGCGACCTCGAGCCGTACGGGATCAAGGAAATGGTGCAGTCGGGCATGGTGGCCATCGGCCGCGGCTCGCGTTCGATCACCGCGCCGGTCCTGCGCGCGGCCTCATAGGGAAGGTAGCCATGGCTGAGGTTTTCTACGACGACGACGCCGACCTGTCGGTGATCGCGGGGCGTCCCGTCGCGGTCATCGGGTACGGCAGCCAGGGCCACGCCCACTCGCTGTCGCTGCGCGACTCCGGTGTGGACGTCCGGGTCGGCCTTCCGGCCGGGTCGAAGAGCCGCCCCAAGGCCGAGGAGCAGGGGCTGCGCGTGGTGACGCCGGCCGAGGCGGCGGCCGAGGCCGAGGTCATCATGCTGCTGGCGCCCGACACGGCGCAGCGCACGGTGTACGCCAACGACATCGCCCCATCGCTGTCGGCCGGGAAGGCCCTGTTCTTCGGGCACGGCCTCAACATCCGGTACGGGCTCATCACGCCTCCCTCCGATGTGGACGTTGCCATGGTCGCCCCCAAGGGGCCCGGCCACCTGGTCCGGCGCCAGTTCACCGATGGCAAGGGCGTGCCGGTGCTCGTCGCCGTCGAACAGGACGCCACCGGCGGCGCCTTCCCCCTCGCGCTCTCCTACGCCAAGGGGATCGGCGGCACCCGGGCCGGCGCCATCCGGACGACGTTCACCGAGGAGACCGAGACCGACCTGTTCGGCGAGCAGACGGTGCTCTGCGGCGGCACGACCGCGCTGGTTCAGGCCGGCTTCGAGGTGCTCACCGAGGCCGGGTACGCGCCCGAGGTCGCCTACTTCGAATGCCTGCACGAGTTGAAGCTCATCGTGGACCTCATGTACGAGGGCGGCATCGCCCGCATGCGGTACTCGGTCTCCGACACGGCCGAGTACGGCGACTACTCCCGCGGCCCGCGCATCATCGACAGCCGGGTCAAGGACGAGATGCGCCGCATCCTGGCCGAGATCCGCAGCGGCGAGTTCGCCCGCGAGTGGATCGCCGAGGACGACGCCGGTCGACCCAACTTCACGAAGTGGCGCGAGGAGTCGGCCGCCCATCCGATCGAGGAGACCGGCCGGAAGCTGCGCGGCATGATGTCCTGGGTGGACCGTCCCATCACGGAGACCGCCTGACCCTGGCGCGTGTAAGCAGGGGCACCCTACAGACGCTTTTTGTACTGCAGGGTGCCCCTGCTTACCGCGAGGGATCCGGCAACTGGAGCGAAACGGAATAATCGTCGCTCGCTATATCGAGGTCTGGCGAACCGTCGCGTCGGGACCTCGGGTTTCAAGATTGCTCGGTTACAGTCGATCGCATGCGGCTGGAGCGGCCTCATCGGACCGAGCGCTTCGGGGCGGTTCAGATTCACGAGCTGCAACGGGTGATCGAGCTCGACTCCGGTGCCGAGGGCGTCAGCGACGCCGCCTTCGGGCCAGGCCAGATGGTGTCGGACGGGGCGATGAGGGCCATCGAGCGCGAGATGGCCATCGTCGTGCCGTGCATGAACGAGTCGCGCCACGTGCTTGAGGGCGTACTGTCCGGCATCCCGCACGAGTGCCTCATCGTGCTGGTCTCGAACAGCTCGCGCGATGTCGTCGACCACTACCGGACCGAGGTCGCCGCGGTCGAGCAGTTCTGCCGCCTGGCCGAGCGGCCGGCGCTGGCGATCCACCAGCGCGACCCCGGTCTCGCCGTGGCCGTGAAGGCGGCCGGCATGCCCGAGCTGCTCGACGACGACGGCCTGGTGCGCGCGGGCAAGGGCGAGGCGCTCCTGATCGGCATGGCGCTGGCCGACCTGTCCGGCCGCCGGTACGTCGGGTTCGTCGACGCGGACAACTACGTGCCCGGCGCGGTCCATGAGTACTGCCGGGCCTACGCCGCCGGCCTGCACCTGGCCGAGAGTCCATACTCGATGGTGCGGATCGCCTGGCACTCCAAGCCGAAGCTGCGGGACGGCCGCATCTTCTTCACCCGGTACGGTCGAAGCTCCGAGGTGACCAACCGGTTCCTCAACCGGCTGCTGGCCGAGTACTCCGGCTTCGGCACCGAGGTGATCGCGACCGGCAACGCCGGCGAGCACGCGGTCAGCCTCGAACTGGGCCGGCGCATGCGCCTGGCCGGCGGGTTCGCCGCCGAGCCGTTCCAGTTCATCGACCTCTTCGAGCAGTTCGGCGGGATCCTGGACTCGGCCCACCCGGACGCGATGGCCCGGTCGATCCCGGTGCTCCAGATCGGCTCGCGTAACCCGCACTTCCACGACGACAAGGGCGAGGATCACGTCAACGGCATGCGGCTGCAGGCGCTCAACGTGCTCTACCATTCGCCCGTCTGCCTGCCCGAGGTGCGCGACGCCATCCGCGAGTTCATGGTGGCCGAGGGGAGGATCCCGGGCGACACCGAGCCGCCGGCCGAGCGGATCTACCCACCGATATCCACACTGGACCTTCCGCTGCTCTTCGACGTCCTCGATTCCGAGGCGCAGACCTTCACGCAGCTCATCCGCCGGCTGCCCACCGGCCTGCTCACCGACCCGCCGATCCGGCGGGCCGGGGCGTACTCCGACGCCACAATGGACGGTTGACCGCTCGCTGCGCGCTCACGATCCGGCTCAGGCCGGCGGGCCGAGCTGCAGCTCCACCCGGGCCCCGCCGAGCCGACCCGCACCGGTATGTAGGGCGCCGCCCGACGACTCGGCCGTTCGGCGGGCGATGTCGAGGCCGAGGCCGGTCGAGCCGCCGGCGCTGACACCCCGGCGGGTTGAGTCGGCCGGGAAGCCCGGCCCGGCGTCCTCCACCGCGACGACGCCGCCCCCGTCCGGCCCCGGCGTCACCTCGACCCGCAGGGCCGCCCCGTCCGCCGTGTGACTGAACACGTTCTCCAGCAACGCGTCGAGCGTCGCCGCCAGATCCTCGGGCGATGCCCGTACCAGCACCGCGGCCTCGGGAAGGACGGACTCGACCGGCCGGCCGACGTCCTCGGCCAGCGCCGACCAGAAGGCCACCCGCTCGGCGGCGACAAGCACGAGGTCGGCGCTGGCGCCCGCGCCCTCGCGGATCGGCCGGCGGGCCGTCCGGATGACCTCGTCGACCAGGCGGGCCAGCGCGTCGACGTCCGCGGTGAGCCGGGCGCGGTCGCCGGCGTCGACGACCGTGTCCACATTGAGTCGCAGCGCCGCGACCGGGGTTCGCAGCCGGTGAGCCAGATCGGCCGCCTCCTCCCGGGCCGCGGTGAGCAGGTACTGGATCCGTCCGGCCAGGCGGTTGAGCTCCAGACCGACGCGGCGCAGCTCCGGTGTCGTACCCGGCTCGAAGCGCGCGGCCAGGTCACCGGCGGCGAGGCGGTCGGCCGTCGCGGCCAGCGCGGCGACCGACCCGACCAGGCGGCGGCCCAACCGATCGGCCAGCAGCAGCCCCAGCCCGGACAGGGCCAGGGCGAGCAGGCCCAGCACGATCCAGGTCCGGGTCACGCCGCGGTGCAGCAGCCACTCCGGCGCGTACGCCCGGACGACCGCCGTCCCACCGGAGAGCCGCTGGACCGGCACGAGCACCTCGACCCCGCCGGCGTACTCGGCGATGAACGCGCGCCCCGTGGCGGCCAGCGCGACCGAGTCGGACCGCGGGGCCGGCACCCCGGCGACCCGGCCGTCGGCGAAGAACACCGTGACCAGCGGGCCGTCGTCCGGCTCGACCGCCTCGGGCACCTGTCCCAGGGCCACCAGGGCGGCGGTCGACTGCGCCTGGGCGTTGGCCGCCGCGATGGCCCGATCCTCGGCGGCGCGGCGGAGCAGCAGGCCGAGCGGGACGAGAAAGGCCAGCAGTACCAGGGTCGTGGTCGCCGCCACGAGCGCGTTGAGCTGCCCGCGCACGCTCATCATGGTGGGCTGAGGCGGACACCGACGCTGCGGATCGTGTGCAGGTAGCGGGGCCGTTGCGCGGTCTCGCCGAGCTTGCGCCGCAGCCAGGACAGGTGCACGTCAACGGTCTTGTCCGCTCCGCCGTACGGCTGGCGCCACACCTCGGCCAGCAGCTCCCGCTTGGTGACCACCTGTCCACATCGCTCGGTCAGGTACCGCAGCAGGTCGAACTCGCGCGGCGTCAGGTCCAGCGGCCGGCCGCCGAGTCGGGCCGTGCGGGCCCGCGGGTCGACGACCAGCTCGCCAACGGTCAGCGGCGCCGGCCGGCCCGCGGTGGCGCCCCGCCGCAGCACGGCCCGGATCCGGGCGTCGAGCTGGTCGGCGCCGAACGGCTTGACGAGGTAGTCGTCGGCGCCGGCGTCGAGGGCCCGCACGATCTCGCTCTCGTCCTCCCGGGCGGTCGCCACGATCACCGGGATGGCGCTGACCGCCCGCAGCATGCGCAGCAGCTCCTGGCCGTCCACATCGGGCAGTCCGAGATCCACCACGAGCAGGTCGGGCCGCTCGCGCACGGCGGCGTCGAGCCCGGCCAGCCCGTTCGGGGCCGAGGTCGCGGCGTAGCCGCGCTCGTCGAGGGCCCGCAGCAGCGCCGAGCGCACGTGCGGGTCGTCCTCGACGACCAGGATGTGCGGCACGGGGCAACCGTATCTTGGCGGTCCCTTAGCGCGCCCTTAACGCGGGCCCGAGCAGGATCTCGGCCATGAGGTACTCCAGAATCGGGCTGTGGGCGGCGGCCGCCACGGTGGCGGTCGCGGTGACCACGACCGTCGTGGCCACGGCGACGGGGGCGGCGGGGCGCGACGTGCTGACCGAGGAAGGCGTCGCCGACGCGCTGGCCGCGGTGGGTCCGGCCGGCGGCACGGGGGCGCGGTCGGCGCCGGTGGGAGCCGACGAAACGGCGGCCAACTCGGCCGACGAGACGCCGGCGCCCGGCGACGAGAAGCTGCTGCGGACCTCGGCCGGCGACATCGTGGCCAGCTGCGAGAAGGACGGGTTGTCCATCCACAGCGTGGCGCCCAAGCCCGGGTACCGGGTGCTGATGGTGGAGATCGGCAAGGACGGTATCGGCAAGGCCCTCCGCTGGGGTGCGGTGGTCAAGCCGCCGGCCGGCGAGGCCGTGTGGACGACCGTGGTCAAGGTCGGGGAGTTCGCCTTCGTCTTCGACAAGGCCAGCAGCGAGGTCAGCATCAAGGTCGCGCTGAGGTGCGTCGACGGCGTGCCGACGGCCAAGGAGTCGGAGATCGTCAAGAACTACGGAGCCGGCAAGGGCTGACCCTGCTGTATGCAGGGGCACCCTACAGACGCTCTGCGTACTGTAGGGGCACCCTGCATACACGTGAGGGCCGTCACGACACGGGTGAGGGCCGTCACTCCGGTGCGGGTCCGGGGCCGCGGGGCACCTACGATCGCAGGTGGCCGCGAATCGACGCGGCGCCGCCCGATCAGACCGAGGATCACCGTGACTCCCGTCGTACTCATCGCCGAAGAGCTCGCCCCCGCCGCCATCGACGTGCTCTGCCACGACTTCGAGGTTCGGCACGTCGACGGTACCGACCGCCGGGCGCTGCTCTCCGCCCTGGCCGAGGCGCACGCCGTGATCGTGCGCAGCGCGACCCAGATCGACGCCGAGGCCGTCGCGGCCGCGCCGAACCTGCGGGTCATCGCGCGGGCCGGCGTCGGCCTGGACAACGTCGAGGTGGCCGCGGCCACCGCGCGGGGCGTCATGGTCGTCAACGCTCCCACCTCGAACATCGTGTCCACCGCCGAGCAGGCCGTCGCGCTGCTGCTGGCGGTGGCCCGCAACACCGCCGCCGCCTCGGCGGCCCTCAAGGCCGGCGAGTGGAAGCGTTCCAGGTACACCGGGGTGGAACTGCAGGGCAAGACCGTCGGCGTCATCGGCCTGGGCCGCGTCGGTGTCCTCTTCGCCCAGCGGATCGCCGCCTTCGGGACGCGGCTGATCGCCTACGACCCGTACGTGCAGCCGGCCCGGGCGGCACAGCTCGGCATCCGGCTCGTGGGCCTGGAGGAGCTGCTGGCCGAGTCGGACTTCGTATCGATCCATGCCACCAAGACGCCGGAAACGGTCGGCCTGATCGGGGCCAAGGAGCTGGCCATCGTCAAGC
>Ga0307415_100000367_pt1 | contig 19263 bp, 21 predicted proteins | sample DK1Cmetagenome_FD_204524 | JGI IMG/M metagenome (GOLD analysis project Ga0307415, IMG submission 204524) | Maize rhizosphere microbial communities from greenhouse at UC Davis, California, United States - DK15-C-2 | ecosystem: Host-associated > Plants > Roots > Rhizosphere > Soil | place: USA...
CTTCGCTGCCGACCGTCGGGCCATCAGGTGCTGGCCGAACATTAGTTTCGGTGTATATTCGGGTCCACACGCCCGCTGGAGGTCCCGCGGCCAGCGCCCGTGCGACTCGCATCGTCGTCCGCGGGTGAGTCCCCGAGAGTCATGGGAGGGGCCGATGTACGTGCACGTGAAGGTTGCCGTGATCTATCACAGCGTCACGGCGCAGGTGTGCCGCCTGGCACTGGCCGCCACCGACGGGGCATGGGATGCCGGCGGCGAAGTACGGGTGCGCCGACTCGGGCAGCTCGCGCCGCTAGGGGAGATGCATTTGCGTCCCGAGTGGGTCGACGTTCTCCGCGACACCGAGTGCTTGCCCGAGGCGAGCCCGGCGGACCTGGAGTGGGCCGACGTCGCACTCTTCGGTGCGGCGACACCATACGGCGCAGCGCTGGATCGTCTGACGCAGTTCATCGACGCCACCGTACCGCTCTGGCGGGCGGGGAAGCTCGCGGAGAAGGTCTATGGCGCCTTCACCCCTGCGGCCACCGTCCACGGCGGGCCCAACGGCCGCCTCGTGTCGTTGGCCGACGTCTTTCACCACTGGGGCGGGATCGTCGTGTCACTCAGGCCGTGCGACCCGATCTCGCGGCAGATCGGCGAACCCGACGGCACGACGCTGCTCGCGAGGCGCGGCGCGCCGCTCGCGGCCGAGCTCGCCGCCGCGCGCAGTCAGGGTCGACGCGCGACGGAGACCGCCCGCGCCCTCAAGGCGGGGCGCCGCCTGCTCGCCGAGGTCGCCTGACGGGACGCGGCGTGCGCCGACGTCCGCCGCGTAGCCGCCGGCCGCGCTGAGCGTCGCCCAATTACACGTCGAGCTCGGAAGGCGTCGATTTCGCCAATCCCCGTTCGTCGTGTCCATGGAAGGGGACTTCGGGCGCAGTCGCCCTCCTCTTCAGCGATCCGGCGCGGACGGCGGCCAGGTGGTCGGCGCGACGCGGCCGACCGCTTCGGGAAGTGCGCGCAAGGCGAGAGGCACGAGGTCGCACGACGGGAGATGACGCGTGACTGCTGACCATGGACGAAGCGCGGGGCGGCGAGAGTGGATCGGGCTCGCCGTGATCGCCCTGCCCTGTCTGCTGTATTCCATGGATCTGACCGTGCTGAACCTCGCGGTGCCGCACTTGACCGAGGACCTCGAGCCCACCAGCGCGCAGTTGCTCTGGATCGTGGACATCTACGGGTTCCTGGTCGCGGGCTCGCTGATCACCATGGGCACGCTCGGCGACCGGATCGGCCGGCGCCGGCTGTTGATGATCGGTGCGATCGTGTTCGGCATCGGCTCACTGCTGGCGGCGTTCTCGCGGAGCGCGGAGATGCTCATCGCCGCCCGCGCGCTGCTCGGCGTTGCCGGGGCGACGATCGCACCGTCGACCCTGTCGCTGATCCGCAACATGTTTCACGACCCGGGGCAGCGCACACTCGCCATCGGCGTGTGGGGCACCAGCTACGCCGCCGGCGGCGCGATCGGGCCGCTGCTCGGCGGCGTGCTGCTCGAATACTTCTCGTGGGGAGCCGTCTTCCTGCTCGCCGTACCGGTGATGGTCCTGCTGCTGGCGCTGGGCCCGGTGCTTCTGCCGGAGTATCGCGATCCGCAGGCAGGGCGGCTGGACATCGCGAGTGCCGCGCTCTCGCTCGTGGCGGTGCTGGCCGCGATCTACGGCCTCAAGAAGACCGCCGAGAGCGGTCCGTCGTGGCTCCCCGCGCTCGCCGTCGTAGCCGGTCTGGCACTCGGCGCCGTGTTCGTGCGCCGGCAGCGGACGTTGACCGACCCGCTGATCGACCTCCGACTGTTCCGGTCCCGGGCCTTCAGTACGGCGCTGGCCGTCAACATGGTCGGCACGTTCGTCGTGTTCGGGTCCTTCCTCTACACCGCGCAGTACTTCCAGCTGGTGCTCGGGCTCTCGCCGTTGCGGGCGGGGCTCTGGATGCTGCCGTCGTCGGGGGCGGTCATCCTCGGGTCCATGCTCGCGCCGGCGATCGTGCGCCGCTTCCCTCCGGCATCGGTGATCGCCACCGGCCTCGTGCTCGTCGCCGCCGGCTTCGTGGTGCTCACCCGCGTTCACGACGACAGCCTCGCGGTCCTCGTGATCGGGTCCATGGTTCTCTCGGTGGGTCTCGGACCGGTGTTCGTCCTGACGACCGACCTGATCCTCGGCGCCGCCCCGCCCGAGCGGGCCGGTGCGGCCTCGGCGATCTCGGAAACGGGCTCCGAGTTCGGCGGTGCGCTCGGCATCGCCGTCCTCGGCAGCATCGGCACGGCGGTCTACCGCGCTCGGATGGGCGATGCACTGCCCTCCGGCATTCCAGCCGCCGCGACAGCGGCGGCCCGCCAGACGCTCGGCAGCGCCGTGGCGGCGGCCGGGCAGCTGCCGGCGCAGCTTGGTGCCGCCCTGCGCGCCGCGGCGCGCGATGCGTTCCTCCAGTCGTTCGAAGTGATGGCCACCGTCGGTGCGATCATCGCGATCGGCATGGTCGTCCTGGCGTGGGTGATGTTGCGACGCGTCCGGTCGCATGCCCCGACCGCACCGCAGCCGGACGCCGTAGCCGCATCATGAGCAGGAGGTCGACGACATGAAACCACGAATCAAGATCATCACCCTGGCGGTCGACGACCTGAATCGCTCCCTCGCCTTCTACCGTGACGGGCTGGGGCTGCCGACGCAGGGAATCATCGGGACCGAGTTCGAAGACGGCGCCGTCGTCTTCTTCGAGATGAACGACGATTTGATCCTGGCGCTGTATCCGAGGGTCTCGCTGGCAAAGGACGCGAAGGTCGCGGTGAGTCCACCGAGCCCGGCAGAAGTCTCCATCGGCCACGTCGTCAAGTCCAAAGAGGACGTCGACGACGTCGTGCGACAGGCGGAGGGAGCCGGAGCCCGCATCACTGATCCGGCGCACGACCGCTTCTGGGGCGGGTACTCCGGATTCTTTCAGGACCCGGACGGCCACGTGTGGGAAGTCGCGTGGAATCCCGCGTGGGCAGTCGAGGACTAGGCGAGCGCGCAGCTGTCGATTTCGCCCATCATCGTTCGACGTGTCTACGAGGGTGGGGCGTCGGGCGCGCTCGACTGCGTCAAACGCCCACGCGCAGGCCAACGCGCGGGGTGCCGGCGCGGACGAGGCACAGGGCACCGGTCGCGACGCGGACGTGAACGGGATCAAGCTCTATTACGAGGTCCACGGCTCGGGCCGACCGCTCATCCTGCTGCACGGCGGGCTCGGCGCAATCGAGATGTTCGGCCCCAACCTCCCGGCGCTCGCCAAAGGGCGGCGGGTCATCGCCGTCGACCTGCAGGGCCACGGCGACGCCGGCCGCTCCGCCACGGGCAGTTGCCAGCTTCGACCGTAGGCGGCAGCCTCGCGGCCCGGTACGGGAGGCGCGCTGGCTTGGCGGGTTCGGCCGGCTCGCGTCGACCCGTTCGGGACCTCGACGAGCGCATGAGCATTCCTGATCCGGCACCCGCCTTCGCTTGGCGGGTGCCGGATGATGTCTGACTCACGGGTGATGGCTGAGCGCGCCGCGGCCGCCCTGCTCGTGCTCTGGCTGGCGTACTGGGGCGTCCTTTTTCCGGGGGCCTGAGAGCGGTCGCCAACCCGGCCGCCAGGGGTGTCACGCCGCCGGTGGTGCCGACCGTCACGCGGTGCTACCGTAGGTCCATGACCGCAACCGCCCTCCTCGAGCAGTACCGCCCGGCTCTCACCGGCCATTGCTACCGCATGCTCGGCTCCGTCGTGGACGCCGAGGACGCGGTGCAGGAAGCCATGCTCCGCGCCTGGAAGAGCATCGGCAAGTTCAGGGAGCAGTCCTCCCTGAAGACGTGGCTCTATCGCATCGCCACGAACGTCTGCCTCGACGCGCTCTCGGCGACGAACCGCCGGCGCGTCCGCCCGCTCGAGCTCTCCGACACGCCTGAGGTGGTACGCGACGACCTCGTGCTCACCCAACGCTCGCGCGAGCACTGGGTCGAGCCGATCCCCGACGCCATGGCGCTGCCGGCGGAAGCCGACAGCGATCCAGAAGAACGCGCGCTCCTGAAGGAGAGCATCCGCCTCGCCTTCGTCGCGGCGCTGCAGTACCTGCCGCCGCGCCAGCGGGCGGTGCTGCTCCTCACGCAGGTCTTGAACTGGACCGCGGCCGAGACGGCCGAGAGCCTCGGCATGAGCGTGGCGGCGGTGAACAGCGCGCTGCAGCGCGCCCGCGCGACGCTCGACGCGCGCAACCCCGCCGTCGTGCCGCGCGTGCTGTCGGAGGAGCAGGCGCGGCTCGTCGCGCGCTACGTGGACGCGTTCGAGCAGTACGACGTCGACGCGCTGACGGCGCTCCTGCACGAGGAGGCGACGCTCTCGATGCCGCCGTACGAGCTCTGGCTGCAGGGGCACGAGTCGATCGCGGCGTGGCTCACGAGCTTCGGGATCGGGTGCAAGGGGTCGCGCCTCGTTCCGGTGGGGGCATGCGGCGGCACGCCGGCCTTCGCGCAGTACCGTCAGGGCGGCGCGCAGCCGTGGGCGCTGCTCATGCTCGAGCTCCGGGACGACCTGATCACGAGCATGACGTCCTACCTCGACGTCGAGACGCTCTTCCCGCGGTTCGGGCTGCCGATGCGGTTGACGACGTAGCTCGCGCTCGTCGTCCCGTAGGAGTGTCGGGGCATTCGGGATTGTCATCCCGCAGGAGCAGCGCGGAGCGCTGCGAGTGTCGGGATCTACTCTCCCTGCGGCGTGGCCTGCTCCCTGGTCGGGACGGCAGATCCCGACACTCGCGCTGCTCCGCAGCGCTCCTGCGGGATGACACCTGGCACTCTGCTGCTCCGCAGCGCTCCTGCGGGAGGACAGGTGAGGTCAACGCGCGGTCGCACAACGACTTCCGTTCCCGCCGAAAATTCTTTGGCCGGGCCGATGAGTTTCGGGGGGTGGGACAGTCTATGGCTGTGAACCCACACCGAGGCCACCATGTCCGCTACGCTTCTCGCATCCGCGCCCATTGCCGCCGCACCCAGCGCCAGCACGTCGAACCGGATCCGCAGGGCCGGCCGCATCCTCACCGGCATCGCGGTGTTGTTCCTCGTGTTCGATACGACGATCAAGCTCGTCGGCGTGAAGGAGGCCGTCGAGGGGACCGTGCAGCTCGGCTGGGCGCCGCATCACCTGCCGATCATCGGGCTGATCGAGGTCGCGTGCCTGATCGTCTATCTCGTCCCGCGCACCGCTCCCCTTGGCGCCGTGCTCTGGACCGGCTATCTCGGCGGCGCGATCGCCACGCACCTGCGCCTCGACAATCCGCTGTTCTCGCACATCCTCTTCCCGACCTACGTCGCCGCGCTCCTTTGGGCTGGGCTGTACCTGCGCGACGCCCGCGTCCGGGCGCTGCTCCGTCCGGCCCACTGAGCGCTCTCGTCACGTCACTTCATCTCTTCACCGCACGACACACTACGAGGCTCGACGCCCATGTCTACGACCCAGGCTCCCGCACCGACGATCAAGAACGCCGGCACCAAGCCGGCGACGCCGCGCAAGCTGTTCGTCAACATCCCCGTGAGCGACCTACAGCGCTCGATCACGTTCTTCGAGGCGCTCGGCTTCACCTTCAACCAGCAGTTCACCGACGCGTCGGCGACCTGCATGCTGGTCGGCGAGGACGCGTACTTCATGCTGCTCACGAAGGAACGCTTCGCGGGCTTCAGCAAGCGCCCGATGGGCGACGCGCGCAAGGAGACGAACGCGCTGTTCACGCTCGGCGTGAACAGTCGCGAGGAAGTGGACGCGCTGGTGCGGAACGCCGTGGCCGCGGGCGGCTCGCACGCGGCGGAGCCGCAGGATCACGGGTTCATGTACGGGTGGAGCTTCTACGACCTCGACGGGCACCACTGGGAGGTGTTCTGGATGGACCCGGCGGCGATCCAGGGGTGATGGCGGGATCATGACGGACACGCCGGGGCGCGCGTGCGAACGGCCGCACGCCCCGGTGGCGCGTGCGGCCGTTCGCGGCTTTCCCCGTGCGCCGCCGCGACGTCCGTGGCACATGCCGTCCGAGAGATCGAGCCACGGAGGACTGCACGAGGGGCGTAGAGCGATGCACGCGAGAGCGGGGCCGGCGCGCCGGCCCCGCTCTCGCGTGCCGTGAGCCCCTCCCGGGAATTACCTTCCATCCGGGCGCTCGCGCGTCGAGCGCGCCACTGCCTCGCCCTTTCATGGCGAGGAATGGGCCTGGGCCTCTCCACTCAACCATTCAGCTCCTGCCATGCGAACCGCCAATCCGGCACTGAAGGACAACACGTTCGTCGGCGCCCCAGCGGCCGTGGGCGAGCCCGCCATGACGTTACAGGGCACCGCCACCAAGTCGCTCCTGCTCCTCCTGCTCACTACGTTCGCGGCGAGCTTCACCTGGAACGCGGTGGCGACCGGCAACCTTGGCGTCGTCGGGCCGGCCACTCTCGTCGGCGGCATCGGCGGCTTCATCGTGGCGCTGGTGACCGTCTTCAAGCCAAGGGCGTCGCCGTACACCGCCCCGCTCTACGCGGTGCTGGAGGGATTGCTGCTCGGCGGCGTCTCCGCGCTCTACAACGCCCGATTCGCCGGGCTGCCGCTGCAGGCGGTGGCGCTGACCTTCGGCGTGTTCGCGGCGCTGCTCCTCGTCTACCGCACGGGCCTCGTGCGCGCCACGGAGAACTTCCGCCTCGGCGTGGTCGCCGCCACCGGCGGGATCGCCATCATGTACCTGCTGAGCTTCGTCCTGCGGCTCTTCGGCGTGCAGATGGCCTTCCTCCACGACTCGAGCCCACTCTCTATCGGCATCAGTCTCGTGATCGTGGTGGTCGCCGCCCTCAACCTGGTGCTCGACTTCGACTTCATCGAGCGCGGCGTGCAGCACGGCGCGCCCCGGTATATGGAGTGGTACGGGGCGTTCGGGCTGCTCGTGACACTCGTGTGGCTGTACTTGGAAATTCTGCGTCTGCTCGCCAAGCTCCAGGGCCGCAGCCGGGCCTGAGTGGCGGCTCGCTCGTGGCGATGCTCACCACTCCAGTGAGCGAGGGCGCGCAGGGACCAGCCACTCATTGGCCGCGCCCCCGCCATCCGTCGCCACGTGGAGATTCCTCGATCAATGCCGCGACGGCCGTTGTAAGTGTGGTCCGCCGGTGTTATATTATTTGAGTAGGATCGGTGCCCGATGGCACCACGATGCGGCAGACATTCCGGTGATGACACGAGGGGCCCGGCTTTCGCGCGGGCCCTTTTTTTGTTCTTCACGTCGTCCGCGTCGCGCAGACGCTAGCGCAGGGCCTTCGGCTGCCGCTGCGGGAACGGAGCCCATCGTGGGGGCAGTGATCACGAGCATCATGTACGTCTCACGTCGTTGTCAGTACGGCATGCCGGACTCCGACGACACAACACACTAGGAGTTCGCAATGCGTACCAACGGCACCGTGAAGTGGTTCAACGACGCCAAGGGCTTCGGCTTCATCACGCGCGAGGGCGGCGAGAAGGACTGCTTCGTCCACCACTCGGCCATCCAGGGCAGCGGCTTCAAGTCGCTGGCCGAGGGCGAGCGCGTGGAGTTCGACGTCGTGCAGGGCCAGAAGGGCCCGGCCGCCGAGAACGTCACGAAGGCCGGCGACCGCTAACGCGGCTCGTCGAGCGCCGCCCGCGTAAGGCGGCTCGCACCACACTGGCCGCTGCAGCGACTGCCGCAGCGGTGATCGCAGGGCCGGCCTGACGTCCGTCGGGGCGGCCCCGCGCGTCTGCACTGAAGTGCGGTGCGGCGACTCCACTTCGCGGGCTGGCACGCACCGGCGCGCCTTGAATCACTTGAATCAGGGGGATGGTCCCATGGATAGCCGACGGGAAGCCGACGTGATCGAGGGATTCGAGTTCGTGGACAACGACCGGACGTTCACCTGTCAGGTGGAGGCGCTCGGACCAGCGCGCAGCGAGGCGTGGTGGTGGTTCCGCGTTTCGGCGGTGAAGGCTGACCGCCACCGCTACGCACCCTTCCGCGCCACGGCTGGCGATACGCGAGCGTCGGTACAGGCAGCCGTCGTCGCGTTCTACGACAATCTCCTGGCCCGCCGTGCACTGCCGACTCCGAGTTACTGGCGGCGTGGTGCCCCGAGGCCGGCCACGACCGCGAAGTAGGGTCGGCTGACGAAATGCGCCGGGCACCTCGTGGCGAGGTGCCCGGCGCATTTCGCGTGAGACCAGACGACACCAACTCGACCGCTAGCGCCGCGCGACCTCGCTCTCTCTGCGGTGCCGCGACCAGCACGGGCAGCACGGGCGGGGCGCCTCGGCGCGGGCCGCCCACACCTGGCAGAGCGGGGCTACACGCTGCTTCGCATGCGGCGCACGGCCTCGCGCAGGAGCTCGCCCGAGGTGCCGATGTTGAGCCGCGCGAACCCGGCCCCGCCGCTGCCGAAGTCGAGCCCGCGGCTCAACGCGACGCGGCCTCGCTTCAGGAATGCCCGCGCGGGGTCGTCGCCCAAGCCCAGGGCCTGGCAATCGAGCCAGGCGAGGTAGCCCGCCTGCGGCGGCACGAAGCCGACCTCGGGCAGGCAATCGGCGAGCAGACGCGCGAGCAGCGCTCGGTTCCGATCGAGGTGGGCGACGAGTGCGTCGAGCCACGCCCCGCCCTCGGTGAAGGCCGCGACGGTGCCCAGGACGCCGAGGTGGCCGACCCGCTCGAGGCGCTCGGGGGCTCGCAGCGGGGCGAGGGCGTCGTGCATCGCCGGCGAGCCGGCGACGACCACGGCGCACTTGAGGCCGGGGATGTTCCACCCCTTGGACGCCGAGGTGAGCACGACCGCGCGGACGCCGAGCGCCTCGCTCACCGAGAGGAACGGCGTGTGCGCGATGCCCGGGAGCGTGAGCGGGGCGTGGATCTCGTCGGCGAGCACGGCCACATCGTACCGGGCGGCGAGCTCCGCGACCGCACGAACGTCGCCGGCCTCGAACACCCGCCCCACGGGGTTGTGCGGGTTGCAGAACAGGAACGCGCGGGCACCCGCCGCGAACGCGCGCTCGAGACCGGCCAGGTCGAGCGCCCACCCGCCGGCGCCGCCGGCGCCGCGGGCGAGCGGCACCTCGACCACTCGCCGCTCGACTTCGGCGATGGTCGCAAAAAAGGGCGGGTACACCGGCGGGTTCACCACGACCTGATCGCCGGGCGTGGTGACCAGCCGCAGCACCTCACCGACACCGATCATCACCTCGGGGACGGCGATGACCCGGGCCGGGTCCACGGTCCAATCGAACCGACCGGCGGCGAAGGCGGCGAACGCCTCCCGCAAGGCGTGCGGCCGCGCGTACCCACAGTCGTCCAGGTCGATGGCATCGCGGAGCGCCCGCTTGATGGGTTCCGCGATCGGGAAGTCCATCTCCGCCACCCACGCGGGGAGGACGTCTGCGGGGTACGCGGCCCACTTCGCGCTGCGCCGCTGCCGCAGCCGATCGAGTGCGAGGTCGTCGAACGGTGACGGATCGCCGGACAGGGGTTGCTCCACGGGGCGTACTCGGCGCATGGGGGGAGGCGGGACAGAAGAATACACCGCGCTCCGGCGGGAGCGACAGGAACGCCACCCCGGGTGCGCCGGCGGTGCGGACTACCTCTACTGCCGGGGCCCCGGACCGTTCACCGGCCGGTCGGTCACCTCGCCGACTCCGCGTTGGTACCGGGGCTCGCGCGGCGTACGCTGCAGCATGCGCTCATCGCCGCGAACCACTCTCGTGTCGGCGCGTGCGCCGGACACGTGCCTGGAACACCGCGCTCGGCGCCGGGCGCGAGCGCCGGGCCGAGCGATCCGCGTGCTCTCGTCGCTCGCCGTCGGCGCGCTCGCCGCGTGTCGGCCACTGTCGACGGAGGCGCCCGGCGCATTGGTGCCGCCCACCGCCAATCAGGATCCGGCGCTCCCGCAGCTCCGCGTCATGATCGCCGGCTATTCGCGCGCGCTGCACCTCGAGCGCTTCGGCGACCCAGCGCGGCCGCCACTCTTCGTGCTCCCCGGCGGTCCTGGCGCCGACTTCCGCCTCATGCTCGCCCTGCGCGCGCTCGCCGACCGCTACTTCGTCGTGATGTGGGATCCGCGCGGCGCCGGGCTCTCGGAACGGGTTCCCGCCGCCGAGCTGACGCTCGACGCCAGCCTGGAGGAGATCGCCGCCGTGCAGGCGGCGGTCGCGCCGGGTCGCCGCGTGACGCTCGTGGGCCACTCCTTCGGCGGGCGCTTGTTCGCGGCGTACACGGCGCGCCATCCGGATATGGTCGCACAGCTCGTCCTCATCGAGCCCGGCGCCCTCGTCACGCCGGCCCCACGCGACTACGAGGGCGGGCGGTTTTCCTTCGACGTGGCCGAGGACTTCTTCTGGCAGAGCGAGCTCCTCACGTCGCGCGATCATGCGGCAGCCGACTACAAGGCGGTGACCGCCGTGCCGGGGGCGTCGGGCAGCTTCACGTGCGACGGCCGGCCGCCGGCCGTGTACCCGATGTGGCGGTTCGGCGCCTTCCATCACCACGTGCTCACGCACACCGACCACGCGCCCGGACGGGACTTCGCCTGGACGGCGGGGATCGAGCGGTTCGCCCCCGAGGTGCTGGTCGTGGCGGGGACGTGCGGTGCACTCCGCGCCGAGGTGCAGCGGCGCTACGCGATGCCCGCGCTCCCGCACGCGCGGCTCGTGGAGATCCCGGGGGCCGGGCACATCTCGATCTTCCTCGACCACGCCGACGCGCTGCTCGCCGTGCTGCGCGCGCACCTGGACGCGTACCAGCGTACGGTGCCGTGACGACCAGGATGTCGTGCCGCCCCGAGTCCGCCCGCGCTGCACGGCGCGCACTGGCGGTGCTCGTCGTGATTGCTGCCTCGTCGCGTCTGGCGGCCGCGCAAGCGCCCACCCTCGTCCGTCCGGCCGACGGCACGCCGCCAGCGCGGGGCGTGTACACGATCAGCGTGGGCGTCGAGCCCGCGGTAGTGCTCACGTTGGGGTATCTCCATCGGGTCGGTCACCTCCCGCGCGGCTCCGGTGGCGGCACCCGCGTCGGCGTGCGCCTCAAGCTGCCGACCACCGCGTTGGGCAACGAGGCCTGGCGCCTCGACCTGCTGGGCACCGGCACCCCGGGCGGCGCACGCGACTGGGCCGCGCCCGTCACGGGTGCGCTGTACGCGGCCCACAACCGCAACCGCGCCGGGACCATGCTGGGCTTCGGAACCGAGGTGCGCGTCGCGCCGGGGCGCTACGGTCCGCGCGGCGGGCTCGCGCTGGACCTCGGTTGGCAGGCGACGCTCCGGACGCAGGTGCGGCACTCGGCCGAGAGCCGCGCAACCTTCGACGATCGCTACCCCGAGGGGGGCGATCGCGCGAGCGCCAGCACGGGACCCGTAGACGGCTGGTACGGCCGGACCGCGAGTCGCTGGCGGCTGGGGTTGGCCGGGAGCCGCGCCGCGGGGGGGAGCGTCTTGTTCCAGTTCGCGGTCGGGGCACTCGTCGCACCCCAGCGGCAGGGCGTGGTGCTCGGCTTCGACCTCGGCCAACTGCCGTTCTACGCCGAGGCGGGGGCTAAATTGGGGTGGTGACGCCGCAGTCACGGTCCCGGCACGCCGTAGGCGGGCCGCGGCAACTCGCGCGGGCCGTACCGCGTGCGGTACCGCGGGCCGCAGATTGTCTGGGTCGTTCTTGGAGTCTCTCGTGATCTCATCCATCGAGCCCCCGCCGCGGGCGACGATTCGCCCCTCGCGCAGGCTCACTCGACGGCGCGCGTTGATCGGGGCGGCGGCGCTGTTCGTGGCACTCGCGGGAAACGCACTCACGCTAGCCAACGCGGGGTTCACCCCCTGGTGGCACGCCCTCGGCGCAGCGGTGGGAAACGTGGTCGAGCTCGCGCTCGTCGCCGCAGTCGCGTGGGGCATGGCGTCCCGGCCGGCGCTTCAGGTCCCCGCCGTGACAGGCACCAGGCTCCTGGCGCGCCACGCCGCCGCGGCGGTGGCGGTCGCGACGCTGGCCGTCGCCCTCAACCGGGTCGGGCGCCTGCTGCCGCACACGGACACCGAGCATCACCCCCTGACGCCAGGGCCCGACGCCGTGTGGCTCGCGTGTTGGTTCCTGTCCCTCTACGGTGCGGTCGCCGCGCTCGCGCACGCCGTTCAGGCGACCGCGCGGCTCCGGGAGCGCGAGCTCGAGGCGACGCGCGCCGAGCTTCGCGCGCTCCGCGCGCAGCTCAACCCGCACTTCCTGTTCAATGCCCTGCACTCGGTGGGGGTGCTCGTCCGCAGCGATCCCGCGCGTGCGGAGAGTGCGGTCGAGCAGCTCGGGGACCTGCTCCGGTACGTGCTGCGCGCGAGCCGGACCCAAGACTGCGCCGCGCCCACGCACGTCGCGGACGTCGAGGTGCCGCTCGACGAGGAGCTCGCGTTCGTCCGCGACTACCTGAGCGTCGAGCGCATCCGATTCGGCGCGCGGCTGCAGGTGGTCGAGGAGATCGAGCCGGCGACGCGGCACGCCATGGTGCCCGCCTTGCTGCTGCAACCACTCGTCGAGAACGCGGTGAAGTACGCGGTCGGCGCGCGGCGGGAGGGCGCGACCGTGCACCTCGTCGCGCGGCACGTTATGGACGCCGTCGCGGGCGATGCGCTCCGGCTCGGCGTGATCGACGACGGGCCGGGAGCGGCCAAGCCGCTCGCACCCGAGCCGCGGGCACCCGGCCAGGCGGTTTCGACGGTCGCGCCGACCGGCCAGACCGCCGGCGGCGAGGGAGTGGGGCTCGAAGGCCTCCGGCGCCGCTTGGCCGCCTGCTACCCGGACCGACACCGCGTTGACGTGACCACGCCCGCCGGGGGGGGCTTCGCGGTGTGGCTCGCGATCCCGTGGCAGACGGTCGAGCGCACGAGCCCAGGCGCCCCGGGCGGAGGCGAGCCTAACGAGTCTCGACGGCGCGAGCCGGCGCGTGGGGCGGCCGCCTCTCCTCCGCCGTCGCGAGGCGCCTATGCCTGAGCAGCGACCGCTCGTCACGCCTCCCGCCGGCGCCCCGGACGACCGCGCGCCGGCACGTGAGCCCACGCCGGGCGGCGGGCCGGTCGTCACAACCTTCGTGATCGACGACGAACCTCTGGCCCGGCAGCAGATCGCCAACCTCGTGGCGCAGGTGCCCTGGGCGCGGCATCTAGGTGAAGCGACCGACGGGCAGACGGGGTTGGAGGCCGTGCACGCGCTCCACCCGGACGTGCTCTTCGTCGACATCCAGATGCCGGAGCTTTCCGGGCTCGACGTCGCGGCGCGGCTGGCGTACGCGCCGGCGGTGATCTTCACGACGGCCCACGAGCGCTACGCCGTCACGGCATTCGAGCTCGAGGCCGTGGACTACCTCCTCAAGCCGTTCGGACGGCGCCGCTTCCTGGCCGCGCTGGAGCGCGCCCGGCGCGCCCTGGCCGCGCGCTCACCGCAGCCGGAGGCGGAGCCGGTAGCGGAGCGCGCGTTCCCTGACGCGAGCGAGGATTCCGGTGGCGCCGACCTGCTGGGCGAGCGGCTCCTCATCCGCGATCGCGGGGCGATCGTGCCGGTGCCGCTCACCCACATCGAGCGGCTCGAGGCCGAAGACGATTACGTGGCGGTGGTCGCCCGCGGGCGCCGGTACCTCATGGCGGCGCGGCTGCGAGATCTCGCGACCGAGCTGCCGCCCGGCCGCTTCCTCCGCGTCCACCGCTCGCACGTCGTGAACCTCGACTTCGTCGAGCGCCTGGTACCCTTCGACGCCAAGCGGCTCGAGGTGCACCTGCGAGACGGCACACGCATCCTGGCGAGCCGCGCGAGCTCCGAGATGCTCCGGCGGCGCGCCCGATGAGCACCGGCGTCGTCGATCGCGCCCCCGAGCGCGGCACGAGCGGCCGAGGCCTGGATGCGCGCTGGTACGGCGCGGCGCTCACGCATGGATGAGCTGTGGCTGCATCTCGCGCCCGCGCTGCTCGGTGCCGGCGTGCGGTTGTTCGAGCGCATCGGACCCGAGCACGGGACGCTGGAGCCAAGGCACGTGGTCGAATCGCCGCGCGTCACGCATCTCGCCTATCGCATCCTGAAGTGAGAGAGGTGCTCCGTCGAGGATCAACGACGCGCCGGGTAATTGGCACGCCAACCATCCACACTTATCGTTACCGCATGTCGCATGACGTCATTGTGATCGGCGGGAGCTTCGCTGGGCTCTCCGCCGCGCTGCAGCTCGCGCGGGCACGACGGCGCCTGCTGGTGGTGGACGCGGGCCGGCCGCGCAACCGCTTCGCGCGGGCGTCGCACGGCTTCCTCGGCCAAGACGGACGAGCGCCTGCCGCGATCGTCGAGAGCGCCCGAACACAGGTCCTGGCGTACCCCACGGCCGAGTTCATCGCCGGCGAGGCCACCGAGGCACGTCAGTGTGATGGCGAATTCGAGGTGGCACTCGCGTCGGGAGCGACCCACCACGCACGGGGCCTCATTCTCGCGACCGGCGTCGTGGACGAGCTCCCCGACGTCCCCGGGCTGCGCGAGCGCTGGGGTGCGACGGTGCTCCACTGCCCGTACTGCCATGGCTACGAGGTCGCCGCCCGCCGCCTCGGGGTGCTCGCCACGGGACCGCAGGCCCTGCACCAGGCGCTGCTCCTTCCCGACTGGAGCCCCGACGTGACGCTCTTCACCAACGGCGTCGTCGCGCCAGACGACGTACAGCGGGCCGCGCTCCAGGCGCGCGGGGTTCGCCTGGAGGCGGAGCCGGTGACAGCGCTGCTCGGCGAGGCGCCGCTCCTCAGCGGGGTGCGGCTCGCGGACGGTCGCGTGGCCGCACTCGACGCACTCTTCACGGTGTCCCGCACGCGACCGGCGAGCGCGCTGGCCGAGCAGCTGGGCTGCGCCTTCGACGAGGGCCCGTTCGGCCCGGTCATCCGCACTAGCGACCGCAAGGAGACGACGGTGCCCGGCGTGTTCGCGGCCGGCGACGCCGCGCGCCCGGCGCACAACGCGACATGGGCGTCGGCGGACGGGGTGACTGCCGGCATCGCCGCGCATCAGTCGCTCGCCATCCCCCTCGCCAGCCCCGCCGCGCCGCTGGCCGCGCGGTAGAGCCTCGGCCGGGGCGAGGTGCGGGTGTCACGGCGAGTGGCCGGGGCCCGGGACGCTGTCGTATATCAGTCGCCCACGCCGGCCCGCTCGCCGGGCGTGGGCACCGCAGGCGGGAGCTCAAAGGGAGGCACTCGGCGCCCGTCCACGTCCGTGAAGCCGTACTCCGCGGCGAGGTCGCCGACCCGCAATACCTGCCCGGTCCTGGCCATCACCCGCGAGTCCGTGGCGAGCGCGACCACCGCCCGCCCGGCGTAGCGCGTCGACTCGGTCCGGGCCAACGCCGGCACGTCGCGCCAGCGCGTCTCGTCGGTCTTGTATGCCGCGAGGATGATCTCGGTGCGCATCCACCCGGGTGACAGGGCCACGGACGCGACACCATGGGGTCGGAGCTCCTCCGCGAGGGCGAACGCGAGCCGGTTGAGCGTCGCCTTGGCGAAGTCGTAGAACAACGTACCCAGATAGCGACCGTAGTCCCAGAAGCTCGTCGTCACGATCAGCCCGCGGCGCTGCCGCAGGAAGAGCGGCGCGGCCGCCCGGCTGGCGAGGATGTGGTTCCGACCCCGCGCTCGAACATCCCCTCCCAGTGGCTGAGTGGCTGCTCCCAGAACGGCTCGGCGCCGATGTGGTCCTGGTGGTGGCCCGTGGCGTTGTTGACCAGAACGTCGAGCGCGCCATGCTCCCGCTCGACGCCCTCGAAGAGCGCCCGCACGTCGCGTACGTCGGTGTGATCGCAGCGCACCGGGATCCCCCGGCCGCCGACGCGCGTCACCTCGTCGACGGTGTCGTCGATCGTGCCGGGCATCGCCTCGAGCCCGAGGTGTGCGAGCATCCGCTCGTAGCCGCCTGTGGGGGCGCCACGTACGCTGCGGCCGGTCACGTACACGGTCGCCCCGGCGGCGCCGAGTTCGACGGCGATGCCCCGCCCCGCGCCGCGACTCGCGCCCGTCACCACGGCGACCCTCCCGCGGAGCGCACGCTCATCCTCGTTCATGAACGACCTCGATTGGTACGTGTTCGACATCGTATACGGCATCGGCCGCCGCACTCGCCGCGGCAGATGGACCGTGGACAGGCTAACCGTGGCGGGTCCCGAGGCGAAGCCATTCTCGGCGAACCGTCCGACCGCGGACGGGAACGGTCCCCCCGGGGCGTGGAGACCGCCGGCGCTGACAGTACCATCGGTCACGTCCCGTTGGCCGAGACATCGGCCCGCTCACCGACATTCTGTTCCACCTCCGACGCGCGACGGCGAGCGTTCGAGTCACATCGCCTGTTCGCAAGCATCCCGGGGCGTGCAGACTAGCCACGCCCCAGACATTCGTCGAGAGGAGGGTAGATGTCGTCGTTCGGCTGCCATCCCCCCACTGCTCGCCCGGTGTCGACTGGGGGCGCGACCGCAAATGAGATTGGGTCGTATGTACCGCGGGAGCGGGAGCCCCGCGCGATCTGCGGCGTGCACGACACCGGCGATGACTACTGGGCAGGGGGGATCGATCTACTGATCCTCCGCGTCGCCGACCGCCTGCGTCGCGCGGGCATCGACACCGCGGAGACCCAACTGCGCCGCGTGGCCGAGGAGGTCGTGCTGGACGCCGCGCGCTTCGTGCTCGACTGGGTCGAAGCGCCCAAGACCGCCGATTCGGTGCCGACTCGCGACGCGGCGTAACCACACATCCGCCGTTCCGGCGCGGGATCGCGGCCGTGGGCCGGCTCGCTGGTGCAGCGAGCGCGTAGCGGAGGTCAATCATGCAGCCATCAGTGCGAACGCGCCGGGGCGCCTCACGTCCGGCGGACGCTTCAGCTTCAGAAGCGTTGCGGGGGACGTCGCAAGCGGGAGGGCGCCATGCCGGGGGCCGCGGCGGTAGCGACCTGGCAGCGGGCTCGGCGCGCCCGGTGCGCCCCTACTGGCGGCAGTGGCCGGCGTGGGTCGGATACGCGGCAGCAATCTGGTCGGCGGTCTACGGCGCGTTAGGCGTGTACTGGGCAACGGGCGGCGCGGGATTCCCATTCGGCGTCGGTCACGACCCCTCGGCGCACCTGTCGGTGCTCGCGGGCGCGCGGCCGGCGATCGCCGCGCCCGCGATCGCCCTCCTCGGGCTCCTCGGGGTGGTGGTGGGCGTGACCATCGCGCGCGCGTCGGGTCGCGGGCCGGAGCGTGTGGCGTTGCTCGTCCTCGCGTGGGCGTTCGCCGCGGGACTGGCGCTGGTGATCCCGGACGCTCGCGTGCTGGCATTGGCCGCCTACGCGCCGCTCCTCGTCATCGGCCCCCTCTTCGGCTGGTCGCCGAGTGTCCGCTTCGTGGATGCCATGTCCTGGCCGCTCGTAAACCAGACCGTCTGTGTGAGCGGTGGGCTACTGTGGGCGGCAGCGGCGACGGTCTACCAGCGCCGCACTAACCGGGCCTGCCCGCACTGCGGCCGAGCCGACCGCAGCGCGAGTTGGACGAGGCCACAGGCCGCAGCTCGATGGGGTCGCTGGGCCGTCGTGATCGCGGCGGTCGTGCCACCGCTGTACGCAGTGTCCCGCCTGGCGTGGGCGCTCGGCATCCCACTGGGCATCAGCAACGCGATGTTGCGCGCGGGCCAGGCAGAGGGGAACGGCGTGCTCGGCGCGCCGTTCGGGCTGGCCTGCGTCGCGATCGGTGGTGCAGTCCTCACCCTCGGGCTCACCCGCCCGTGGGGTGAGGTATTCCCGCGCTGGCTCCCTGTCCTCGGCGGAAAGCGGGTGCCGCCGGCGTTGGCCATCGTTCCGGCCGCGCTCGTGTCCACACTCGTCCTGGCGGCCGGCCTGGCGATCGCGCGCATGTGGCTTGCCGGTGCGTTCGTCGTCGAAGCGGAGAGCTGGGTGGGCTCCGTGCCGATGCTGCTCTGGCCGCTCTGGGGCGTCGCGCTCGCCGCGGCCACGCTCGCCTACTACTACCGGCGGCGGGGATGATGCGAGCACTGCGGCCGGGCGTAGGGTGCCGCGTCGCGTGTCGTTCGCTCCGCCTCCGCCATAGCGACCGGGCGCCTGATTGACGGGCTGTCGTCGGCGGACGACCGGCTCTAGCCGCGGGACCGCTGGCCGGCGATGCGCTCCGACCGCCCATCGATGTTGGCGCGGTCGGCGGGCACGGACCGATCCGCTATTCGGTGGAGACATACATCGCTGCACGGCATGCGGACCGAGCCCGCAGGTCAGGGCCCGCGTGTGCTTCCCCGCCCCTCGTCGCTTGCGAGCTGGTGCTGGGCGCGGCAGGATCTCGGGTGTCGGCCCCTCCGTCGGTCTGTCCACCCCGGTCCCGCGCCTCCCTCCACCCGGAAGCCACCGCCCCATGCTCTCGCGCTCCATCATTCCCGGCCGCGCCGCGCTCGCCGCGGCGCTCCTTGCGGCCGCCGCCCTCCGCCCTCCCCTCCCCCTCTTTGCGCAGCCGGCGCCGCTCACGATCGGCGGCATCACCGCGCGCGCCGGGGAGCGCGCCTCGGGCTTCATCACCGTGCCGGCCGGGGTGGACTCGGCGACGCGCGTGCCGATCACCATCCTGCGCGGGGCCGGAGCGGGCCCCACGCTCGCCCTCGTCGCCGGCACCCACGGCGCCGAAGTCGCGCCGATCGTCGCGCTCCAGCGACTCCGCGCGGAGGTGGATCCGGCGCGGCTACGCGGCACGCTGATCCTCGTGCACGTGGCAAACATGCCGTCCTTCCTGCACCGGACGGTCTACCGTGGCCCGTGGGACCAGAAGAACCTCAACCGCGTCTACCCCGGCCGGCGCGACGGCACCGTGTCGGAGCGGATCGCCCACGCAATCACCACCGAGGTCATCGACCGCGCCGATTACCTGGTGGACATGCACGCGGGCGACGCCAACGAGTCGCTGCGCCCGTACACATATTGGAGCCGGCTGGGGCTCGACCCGCGGGTGGATTCGGCGGCACGCGAGCTGGCGCTCGCATGGGGGAACGACCACATCGTCATCGACGCCGAGCGCCCACACAGCCGCGATTCGTCGGTGTACACGCAGAACACCGCGCAGGTGCGCGGGAAGCCCGCCATCACGACGGAGACGGGCTACCTCGGTGTCGCGGCCGAGGAGCCGGTGCAGCGGAACGTGCGCGGCGCCGTGCGACTCCTGCGCCACCTTGGGATGCTCCCGGCACTCGGGGCGTTGCGCCCCGAGGAGCG
>Ga0307415_100000369_pt1 | contig 19226 bp, 15 predicted proteins | sample DK1Cmetagenome_FD_204524 | JGI IMG/M metagenome (GOLD analysis project Ga0307415, IMG submission 204524) | Maize rhizosphere microbial communities from greenhouse at UC Davis, California, United States - DK15-C-2 | ecosystem: Host-associated > Plants > Roots > Rhizosphere > Soil | place: USA...
TAACTTTGGCCCCGACGGTCGGGCGTGACCTGGGGAAACGGCGGTTCGCACAGCGGTTCCTGGTGGTTCCATGGTAAGGATGGGGTCGCCGGTTCGATTCCGGCGGGGGGCTCCACCAGGAAGATGACCAGCGCAAACGCTGGTCATCTTCACGTTCGGGGGCCGGTTGAACGGGCGATACTGGTCGTCGTGGCGTTCGGGTGGCGTTCGGGTGGCGTTGGATGGGTGCATGCCGGATGGAGAGCACTTCCCTGGTTGACCGTTCGGGTTCTTGATGAGCCCGTTCCAAAGTCTCCATGTCCGCTATGGCAGGCGCTGCGATGAAGGACAGTCCTTCCCTGGCCGTTGAACGTTGGGGACTCGACGGCGTGGTCAGGCGCGGAGGAACGCCAGGACGGCCAGTACCCGGCGGTGCTGGTCGGGCGACTCTGGCAGGCCCAGCTTCTGGAAGATCTGGGTGACGTGGGCCTCAACGGTGCGCTCGGTGACGTACAGCCGGGCGGCGATGGCCCGGTTGGACAGGCCCTCAGCGATCAACCCCAGCACCTCCCGCTCCCGCTCACTGAGCACGGCCAGCGGGTCCTGGCGGCGGCGTCGCCCGACCAGCCGCGAGACGATCGTGGGGTCGATCACCGTCTCCCCGTCCACAATCCGTCGCAGGGCGTCGACCACGGTGGCGATGTCGAAGACACGTTCCTTGAGCAGGTAGCCGACCCGTTCGGGTTGGTCCTGGATGAGGCGCAGGGCGTAGCTGGGCTCGACGTACTGGGACAGGACCAGGACGCCGACCTCGGGGTGCTCGGCCCGGATGGCCTGGGCGGCGACCAGGCCCTCGTCGGTGTGGGTCGGCGGCATGCGGATGTCGACCACGGCCACGTCGGGGCGGGCCAGGCGCACCTGGTGGAGCAGGCCCTGGGCGTCCTCGGCTTCGGCGACCACCTCGATGCCGGCGTCGCGCAGCAGGCGGACGATGCCCTCGCGGGTGAGCATGGTGTCGTCGGCGACGACTACCCGCATGGGAGCTCCGCTTGCAGCCGCGTCGGTTCGACCGCCAGGCTGCCGTCCAGGGCGCCGACCCGGTCAGGCAGCTGGACCATTGGTGAGGTGCGGTCGGTGCCGTCGTCCTCCACCGTGATCACCAGCCGTCCACCGTCCTGAGCCAGGCTGACGGTGGCGTGGCTGGCGCCCCGGACGGCGGCATCCTGGAGCGTCTCGGTGACCAGGAGGTAGGCGGCCGTCTCCACCGCAGCCGGGTAGCGTGCGTCGGTCGCAGCGACGATTTCCACCGGCAGGGGGGCCGCGTCGGCCAGCGTGGCCAGCGCCGGCGCAAGGCCCGCCTCGGTCAGGATGGCGGGGTAGATCCCGTGGGCCAGCTCCCTGAGTTCATCCAGGGCCGCCTGCGCTTGACCGGTCGCCTGGGTGAGGAGGGATCCGGTCTGGTTGTCGCCGTCGGCCTGGGCGCTGGCGCGGGCCAGCCGGAGGTCGTAGGAGAGGGCCAGTAGGCGTTGTTGGGCGCCGTCGTGGAGGTCGCGTTCCAGCCGGCGGCGTTCGGCGTCGCCGGTCTCGACGATGCGGACACGGGAAGCACGCAGGTCCTCGAGTTGAGCCAGCACCTCGGCCTGCAGCCGCTCGTTCTCGAGCGCGAGCCGCACGGCGGCGCCGAGCTCGCGCTCCAGGTCGGGTAGCGCGGCGGTGTGGGCGACGACTGCGATCTGGCGGCCGTCGCGAACCAGGGTGGTGACCGCACGGCCGGGTGCGGCGACGGGCTGGGCGACCGGCCGACCGTTGGCGTCCACGTAGTGCTCGGCGTCGGGCAGCCAGTAGGCGATCCGGAGGTCGGGATCGCCGACCGCCTGGGCGAGCGCCGCCTGCAGGGTCCCGGGTGGGGGTGCCTGGCCCAGGCTGGTGGCGATCCGGGCGACGGCGCGGCGCTGGACCCGAGTGTGGACGGCGGCCCACACCAATCCCGTGGCGAGCAGGAGGACCGCGACGCATTCGACGACGAAGATGGTCTGGAAAGCCCGATCGGAGGGGTCCTCGAGCGGCGTTCGCTGCAGCGCGGCCGTGTGCGCGATGACGGCGCCCGCAAGTAGGGTCGCTGGCAGGGCGACCGGCAGCAGCGCGCGGCGAGCCGGCCCGGAGTCCCGCAGCAGCCGCCAGGCGCAGACTGCCACCAGCGCGGCCGCGGCGGCTGCAGTGAACCAGCGATCCGTCACCTCGATCCCCCGGGCGAGGCCCGGGAGCGAGCGCAGCAGGAACCAGTTGTCGGTGCAGTTGGCCCAGCAGTTGGGGTCGAAAAACGGGTGCCGGAACAGCGCCAGCCCAAGCGCGGCGAGCGCAGTTTCCAGGTAGACGGCCACCACCAGGGCACGGGCGACCCCCCCGCGTAGCCGGCCGCTCGGGTAGGCGACCACCAGGTGGAGCAGTAGCGGGAAGGCGCAGCCGGCGGCGAGCATGCTGAGGCTGCGGACCAGCGGGGGTCCCGTGTCCCAGCCGACCCACACGGGTGCGAACCAGACCAGCCCGGCCAGGAGGGCCAGATCGCCGATCCGCCTCGCCGGGTGGCTGAACGAGGTGACCAGGCCGGCCCCGACCAGACCGAGCCCGGCCACGACGGTGAGCGTGGCGGTCAGGCCGGAGCCTCCGGCGTAGGTGGTGAACCTGCCCCGGCCCTGGGCGACAGCCAGGGTACCCAAGCCGACGGCGAGCGCGACCGGCCCGGCGGCCAGCCGCGCCAGGTTCATCCGCTGGGTCGAGACCGCCGTCATCGCGCGATTGTGGCACGCCGTAGGAGGCGCGGAGTCCGTGCTGGCCACAGTCCAGGACTGGGGCAGGCCACGATGTGCCCGGCGCCGCCGCCGCTTAGCGTCCCCTCGACCCTCAAGGAAAGGAGTGGGACCATGCGCTGGATGAGTGGGCGAGCCCGGCTCGCGACGGTGGCCCTGGCCGTGATCGCGGTGGTTGTGGCGGGGGGCTGTGGCGGCGGCGGGGGAACTGGCGACAAGGCGGGCGGCTCCGGTGAGCCGGTGGTGCTGCGGATGGCCAACGCCTACGGCGACCTGCAAACCGCCCCAGTGGTTGAGCAGTTTGTGTCGCAGGTCGAGGCGCGTTCCGGCGGCAACCTGCGCATCCAGGTCACAAGCCGCTGGGGGGACTACGCCGACGACGCCGAGCAGCAGGTGGTCCGGGCCGTGGCCGCCGGCAAGGCCGACCTAGGCTGGGCCGGAGCACGGGTGTTCGACACGATCGGTGTAACCAGCTTCCAGGCGCTGCAGGCACCGATGCTGATCGACAGCTACGCCCTCGAACAGGCCGTGGCCGCGAGCGACCTGCCCGGCCAGATGCTGCAAGGCCTGGACAAGGTCGGCGTCCGGGGCCTCGGGGTTCTCCCCGATAGCCTGCGCAAGCCGATCGCCGTCAAGCACCCCGTCCTCGGCCTGGGGGACTGGCGTGGGATCACCTTTGGCACCTTGAAGTCGGCCGGTCAGGCGCAGGCGATCCGATCGCTCGGTGCGACCCCGATGGAGGTCTTCCGGCGCTCGCGGAACGAGGCGCTTCTGGACGGCAGGCTCCAGGGGTTGGAGATGGACCTGTTCGTCTACGAGCGCGGCGGCCCGGTGCGGCCTGCCCCGTACGTGACCGCCAATGTCACCCTGTGGCCGCAGATGGACGTCCTGTTCGCCAATCCCAGCCGCCTCGGCGCGCTGACCGGGCAGCAGCGAGGGTGGCTGCAGCAAGCGGCCCAGGACGCCGCGGGCCGTGCGGCCGCCCTCGCCGACCGCGACGCCCAGAGCCTCAAGAACGCCTGCCGGTCGGGCGCCCGCTTCGCCACCGCCTCTCCGGCCGACCTGGCAGCGCTGCGTGGCGCCTTCGCTCCGGTCTATGCCAGCCTCGAGCGGGACCCGCCGACGAAGGCGTTCATCGAACGGATCCAGGCACTGAAGCGGTCCGCGCCGGCCGGGGCGCCGCTGGCCATCCCGGCCGGCTGCACCGGCAAGGCACCCGAGCAACCGGCAGCGCACGCGGGGACGGTGCCGGCCGACCTGAACGGCACCTACCGCTACCTGCTCACCAAGGACGACGCGCGCAAGGTCGGCGACCCGGAAGTCGACCAGTTCCCACATGTCAACACGGTGAAGCTGCGCGACGGAAAGGTGGAAGGCGGCTGCTTCGGCCAGGGTGCCAGCTACTCGGTTACCGGTGACCAGATCACCTTCGACACCCCCGAATACGGCTACACCATGACCTTCACCTTCTCGGTGGACGGCAAGGGCAACCTCCACCTCACGCCGGCGCCCTCCGTGGACAAGGGCGACGCCATTGAGTGCTCCTACAAGCCCTGGACCAAGATCGGCTGAGTTTCGCGGCGTGCGCTCAGCGCGCCTGGCCGCCAAGGGGGATGTCGGCGGCCAGGCGCGTCCCGCGTCCGGGGACGCTTTGCACCTGGAGCGTGCCGCCGAGGGTCTCGACCCGGTCGGCGAGCCCCCGCAGGCCCGAGCCGCGCGCGGGGTCGGCCCCGCCGACGCCGTCGTCGGCGATCTCGACCCGGACCCGGCCTTCGCTGGCGGTGACGGCAACGGTGACGCGGGCGGCGGCGGCGTGCTTGGCGGTGTTGGTGAGGGCTTCGGCGCAGACGAAGTAGGCGGCCGCTGCGACCCGCTCGGGCAGCTGGCTGCCCGTGACGTTGACGTCGATCGGGAGTGGCAGGTCCTTGGCCAGCACGGCGAGCGCATCCGCCAGCCCCTGCTCGGCCAGCACCCGCGGATGCAGCCCCTGGGCCAGCCGCCCCAGCTCCTCCCGCGTTCCCCCGAGCTGCTCCTCGGCGTGGGCGATCTGGCTCCTGGTCTGCTCGCCGGAGGCGGATCCTTGGCCGCGGCGCAGGGTCCCCGCCAACTTCCCAAGCTGAGCCTCGGCCCCCTCGTGGAGGCGATGCTCCAGCCGGCGGCGTTCCTCGTCTCCGGCTTCCAGGATCCGTCGACGTGAGGCGGCCAGCTCCTCGACCCGGGCCTGCACCTCGGCCCGCAGCCGAGTGTTGGCGGCCGCCAGCTGGGCCGCGGAGGTGACCGCCTCCAGCAGCCCCGGGTCGGCCAGCACGGCCGGGTCGTGGATCAGGGCGGCGACCGGCTGGCCCTCGCGCTCCACCACGGTCACCGAGCGGCCCGAACCGGCATCGGGGAGGGCGAGCACGCGACCCTCGGTGTCGATGAACACCGCCCGGTCGGGCAGCCAGTAGCCGATCTCAAGCGACGGGTCGCCGAGCGCCCGGGACAGCTGCCCGCGGACCGTGCCCGACCGGGCCTCGCCCAGCTCCACGACCAGGTCGGCCACGGCCGTCTGCCGCCATGGGGCGACCAGCAGCCCTGCCAGCAGGCCGCCGGCAAGCACGCACAGCGCCGCCTCGTAGATGAGCAGCGTCGGCCGGCCGACCTCCCCTGAGGGCAGCAGCAGCCGGGCCGCTGCGATTCCGGCAAGCACCAGGCTCAGCCCGGCAGCGGCCTGCAGCGCGATCAGGCGGGCCCGTCGGGCCCTGCCAACCGCCCGACCATACTCGCGCGCGCAGACCCCGAGCAGCAGCCCGGCGAGCACGATGGTGGCGGCCTCGCTCCCCCAGATGGTCGTGACCGCCGCCGCGTAGCCGACCGCGACGGCTCCTCGGACAAGCCGCGACCCTGGCCGCCCGGAGGGGTAGGCGAGTACCAGCTGCACCAGGGGTCCGCGGTACAGGTACACCAGGTGCGCCGCCACCCAGGCCACCGCGACCACACCGACATTGGCGAAGTTCCCCACAAACCAGGTGAAGCCGGTCGCCGCCATGAGTGGACCGGTCCGGCTCTCTGGTCGCCGCCCCCAGCCGATCAGTCCGCAGCCGATGAAGGTCCAGCCGGCGGCCAGATCGGGAAGCCAGTGGCGAGGATCGCCCCAGCCGAACCTGACCCACTCGGCGGTCAGGCCGAGTGCGACGCCGGTCAACCCGACCAGGCCAAGCCGCCGCGCCATCGCCTCGGCCAGTCTCAGCCGGTCATGGCGGCGAGCGCCTCCCCGGACAGTCCGCTCTTGGGGATGAAGCCCCGCGCGGGCGTCGCTTGGAGGCGGGGCCCATAGGCGGCCGCGTCACGGCTGGAGATGAGGACCACTGCGGGGGGGTCCGGCGCTGCGGCAAGCTGCTCGGCGACCACGAGGCCGTCAAGATCCGGCAGTTGAATGTCGAGCAGGACGATTTCGGGCCGCAGGGCAGCGACGGCCTCCACCGCCGCCGCTCCGTTGGCTGCCTCACCGATGACGTCGAAGCCCTCGGCCTGGAGCAACGCCCGAGCGGAGGCTCGGAAGGCGGCATGGTCGTCGACGATGAGCACGGTTGGACGCATGGGCCTGATCGTCGCATAGGTCTCCAGGGCAAACACTGTGGCCAGCATCAATATTGGGATCGGACGCTCCCTGGGCTGCGGTGAGCATCGTTCCGCCGGGTGAGAACTGTGGCCAGCCACAATCACAGCTTGAAGCCACCTCGGATGTTTCGACCCGCCGACGGACCCAAGCTGCTCACGGGCCAAAACCAATGTCCAGCGTAAGGGGGTGAGGGTACGGGCAAGGACCGACAAGCCAGGATCTCGGCCCACTCTGGTCAACTGGAAGGAGCCTCCATTGAGGCGTCTGACGAAATGGCTGACGGCCATCGTGGTGTGTGCCGGCATGGCCCTCCCGGCGTCGCCTGCCCAAGCGAAGGCTCCCAGCCCAAACGGCCGGATCGCGTTCAGCCGGGGCAGCCGAGATGACAACACGGTGACCTACACGGCGAACCCGGACGGCACCCACATCCGGCGGCTCTTCCCTGGGTTCTCTGGGGGCCCGCGCTGGTCGCCGGACGGCAGCCAGGTCTCGGTCTTTGCCGCCTGCACCGACGGCGAGGAGAACTGCGCCGCGACGATCGTGGATCCCGACACCGGAGCCTTCCGCCAGTTCAAGTTTCCCGATCCCACCCTCGAAACCCCTTGTGGGGGCGGCTGGTCGCCGGACGGCACGCGAATCCTCTGCGAGGGCTTCGGTGTGACCGACCCCAGCCGCAACGGCATCTACACCATCCGGGTAGCCGACGGCCGCGGCCTGAGAAGGATCACCTCCAATCCTGGTGGCGAAGACATCCCCGGCGACTACTCGCCCGACGGCAAGCGGCTCGTGTTCAACCGCATCAACCCGAGCCGCCCCGCCAAGGCCAACGTGGCGCTCTTCGTCGTCAATGTCGATCGCACCGGCCTGCGGCGGATCACCCCCTGGGGCCTGCCGTTCTTCGAGGACGCCGGGCGCTGGTCGCCTGACGGGACCACCATCCTGTTCGGGGGGAAGGGCTCGCTCTATGTCGTCCACCCAGACGGCTCGGGCCTGGCGAAGATCCCACTGGCGACCCGCGGCTTCCGTAGGGCGTTTGGCCCCGACTGGTCGCCGGACGGTAGGAAGATCGTCTTCGGACTGTTCACCCGGACCAAGCCAGGCACCGAGCGGGAAGGCATCTACACCGCCAACGCAGACGGGAGCGACGTCCAACGAGTCACGAACTCCCCGACGTTCGACGTGACTCCCGACTGGGGGCCACACCCCCTGGCCAGCTAGCGAGCAGAAGGACGGGGTACAGAACGGTCAGGAGCGATCCGACCGTGATGAGGATCGACCAGGGAGATCCTGTACTGGCTGAAGAACTGAGGATGTTGCCCCGGCCACCGGAGCCTGCTGCTTCGGTGGCCGGGGCATCCCTTCTGGTGCGCTGAGCAGGTTGTGAAGCTTCTCAAGTGTAGGAGATTCCCCGACGCCTCGGTGCTCGAGCATGGCGCGCCGCCGCATCCAGCAGGTGGTGGACCGGCGCTTCAACCGGCGCCGCTGCGACGCCGGTCAGACGACCAGCACACGGATTGAAGTGAGCGCATAACTGCGCCGAAAGAGAACCGATAACTTTGGCCCTTACGGTCGGCCGTGACCTGGGGAAACAGGGGGTCCGCACAGCGGTTCCTGGTGGTTCCATGGTAAGGATGGGGTCGCCGGTTCGATTCCGACGGGGGGCTCCACATAGGTGCTGACCAGCGGAAACGCTGGTCCGTTCTGCGTAGGGGGCCGGTCGAACGGGTGATGCTGGTGATCTTGGCGTTCGGGGTGGTGTTGGACGGGCGCATGCCGGGCGGAGAGCACTTCTCTGGTCAACCGTTCGGGTTCTGGACGAGCCCTCCAAGACCGTGTCCGCTCGTTCGAGCCGCACCTTCGCTTGCAGAAAGGCTCCGAACGCATGATGGCCATCTACCTGATCGGCCCACCGCCCTTCCGCCCGTTCCTACAGCTCAACGCCAATAGGCGATCAAGGGTCAGACAGCGGTGCCAGCCGCTTGGTCGGGTATCCCAGTCCGACACCGACCGCGAGGAATCGCCCCTTGTGCCTGGCCTTGTCCTCTGCTGAGATCAACGTGTCGGGCTGGCCGCGTCGGTAGGAGAGGAGGCGGCCCATGGCAGCGACGCGAAGCCCTCAGGAGGTGTTCGGGCACCACGCGCAGGCGTTGGGAGCCGAGGACCTGGACGAGATCGTCGCCGACTACAGCGACGACGCCATCTTCATCACCCCGGCCGGCGTGCAACGCGGCAAGGACGCCATCCGCCAGGCGTTCACCAAGCTCCTCGGCGAGGTGCCCCAGGCCACCTGGGACGTCAAGACCACCATCTTCGAGGACGACATCCTGCTGCTGGAGTGGGGCGCCGAGGGCGGCGGCAACCGTATCCAGGACGGCATCGACACCTTCGTGTTCCGCGACGGCCTCATCCGGGTCCAGACCGTCCGCTACACCGTGCAGTCCGCTCTCTGAAAGAAGGGGAATGGCGATGCGCCAGGACATCGAGTTCGACGCCGAGGGTGTGACGGTGCGGGGCTGGCTAGACCTGCCCGATGGGGTCAGCGGCCCGGTTCCCACGGTCGTCATGGCCCACGGCTTCTCGGCTGTCAAGGAGATGTTCCTGGACAGCTTCGCCGAGGCGTTCGCTGCCGGGGGCCTGGGGGCGCTGGTGTTCGACAACCGCAACTTCGGCGCCAGCGACGGCGAGCCGCGCCAGGAGATCGACCCTTGGGCCCAGGTGCGCGACTACCGCCACGCGATCACCTACGCCCAGACCCGTCCGGAGGTCGACGCCGACCGCATCGGCGTGTGGGGGTCCAGTTATAGCGGCGGCCATGTGCTGGTGCTCGGCGCCATCGACAAGCGCATCAAGTGTGTCGCCTGCCAGGTGCCGTTGGTCAGCGGCTTCCGGAACATCCAGCGGCTGGTGCGCCAGGACTTCCTGGCCCCCAACCGGGCCGCCATGGATCAGGACCGCGCCGCCCGCTTCCGGGGTGAGCCCCCGGCGATGGTGCCGGTGGTCGACCCCGACCCGCTGGCCGTCTCGGCGCTACCGACCCCTGACTCCTGGGAGTGGTTCAGCGAGGTTGGCAAGGGCCGGGCGCCGGCCTGGAGCAACGAGGTCACGCTGCGCAGCGTCGAGATGCTGATGGAGTATGAGCCGAGCGCCTACCTGGAGCGGATCAGCCCCACCCCGATGCTGATGGTCGTCGCCGCGCTTGACCATCTCACCCCGACCGACCTGGCATTGGAGGCTTACCAGCGGGCGCGTGAGCCGAAGAAGCTGGTGCTGCTGCCCGGCGGCCACTTCGACGCCTACGTGAAGGACTTCGAGACCGCCAGCGGCGCGGCTCGCGATTGGTTCCTCGAGCACCTGGCCAGGTCGGGGTAGAGCTCCGGATTGTCGGTCCTCGGGTACGAGGACGCTGCTCTCGCAGGAGGTGGCCAGGATGGCGTTGGCAGATGAGCTTGGCTACGTGACGGCGACGGAGCTGGCGGCCCGGATCCGGCGCCGTGAGCTATCCCCAGTGGAGGTCGTGGATGCCTTTATCGAGCGCATCCAGGCCAGAAACCAGAGCCTGAACGCTCTTGTCTATCTCGGCTTCGATGAGGCCCGCCAACGGGCTCGCGAGGCGGAGCGGGCGTTGGTGTCGGGGGCGGAGCTTGGGGTGCTGCATGGGGTGCCCACCGCGATCAAGGACCTGTTCGACTTCCAGCCCGGCTGGCCGGCGACCTTCGGCGGCATCCGCGCCCTCAAGGACCTCACCCTGGACATCTCGTGCGCGTTCGCCGAGCGGATCCAACAAGCCGGCGCGATCGTGGTCGGCAAGACCAACAGCCCGATCATGGGGTTCCGGGGCACCTGCGACAACTACCTGTTCGGCCCCAGCCGCAACCCCTTCGACACCTCCAAGAACACCGGCGGGTCCTCGGGGGGCAGCGCAGCCGCGGTCGCCGACGGGCTCCTGCCGCTGGCCGAGGGGACCGACGGGGGTGGGTCGATCCGCATCCCGGCCTCATGGTGCGGCGTGTACGGCTACAAGGCCTCCTTCGGTCGCATCCCCTACGTTCTCCGGCCCAACGCCTTCGGCGGCATCAACCCGTTCCTGTTCGAGGGGCCCATCACCAGGACGGTCGAGGACGCCGCGCTGGCCCTGGACGCCTTGGCCGGCTACGACTCCAGGGACCCGTTCAGCCTCGACACCGACGAGCGCTTCACCCCGGCGGTGCGGCGGTCCATCAGCGGCTGGCGGATCGCCTACAGCCCCGACTTCGACGTCTTCCCGGTCGACAAGCGCGTCACCGAGGTCGTGGGCGGCGCCGTGCGGGCCTTTGAGCAGGCTGGCGCGCAGGTCGAGGAGGTGCGGCTGGGCATCGAGCGGGACCAGCGGGAGCTGAGTGACCTGTGGTGCCGGCTGATCATGCCGATCAACGTGGAGACCTTCGAGAACTTCAAGCGCAACGGGATGGACCTGCTCGCCGATCACCGGGAGGACTTCCCGCCCGAGTACCTGCGGTGGGTGGAGGAGGGCTACCGGCTGAGCGCGTTGGACCTCTCCCGCGACCAGCAGACCCGCGCGGAGATCTACGACGCGATCCAACGGGTGCTGGACGACTACCACCTGCTGGTCACCCCGACGCTGGCCTGCCTGCCGGTGGACAACGCCGAGGACGGCAACACCATGGGCCCCAACCGCATCAACGACGTCGAGGTGGACCCGCTGATCGGCTGGTGCCTGACCTACTTCGTCAACTTCTCCGGCCACCCGGCCGCCTCGATCCCCGCGGGCTTGGCCGAGGACCGGTTGCCGGTCGGCATGCAGCTGATCGGCCGCCGCTACGGTGACGCCGACGTGCTGGCCGCCAGCGCCGCCTTCGAGCGGCTCAGGCCCTGGCAGGACACCTACCAGCGGTGCGCGAGCAGGCCGCTGTAATGGCGACCTACCGATCCTCAAGAGCCCGCTCGAAGTCCAATCCCGATCAGCTGGTAGGTGAACGCATAACTTCACCGAAGGAGAACCGATAACTTTGGCCCCGACGGTCGGGCGCGACCTGGGAGAACGGCGTCCGCACAGCGGTTCCCGGTGGTTCCATGGTAAGGATGGGGTCGCCGGTTCGATTCCGGCGGGGGGCTCCACACCTACGCTGACCAGCGCAAACGCTGGGTGTCTTCCCGTTCTGGGTCGGTTCGACGGGACGTAGAGCACATCCTTATCGGGATGCGGTCAGATTCCCAGTCATCTCTCGGTGATCGGCGATACCTCTGACCAGCGTCGTTGCCGATCCGCTGCCTTCCTTCAACCGGGTTACAGGCTGCACAGCGGTCCAAGAACCCATACCTCGGCGGGCGAGCAAGGGAAGGGATGTCCGGCATCCCGGGCACGGCCAGCCTCCTACCCCTGCTGATGAGATGGGGGAGGAAGGGTGGGCCAGTACCTGGTCGGCGCGGGCCGGAGAGGGCCGCTGATATTCAACTGTCCCTGGCGGGGCGACGCATCCCGGCGTCGCGGGACGCGATCGACGCCGAAGCCGACCTTGGTCCGCGCTGCCTGCGGGGCCAGTTGCGAGTGCGTCAGGGGTGCTGGCGGCCATCTTGTCGGCCACGATGGCGCAGACTAGATTGCCTAGCCAGACGCTCAAGGGGGAACGGTGGTCCAGCAGTCCCGGCGTAGTGCGCGGCCCTTTCTCGTCGCCATCGTGGTCGCCGTGGCGCTCATTGGGGGACTCCGCTTCCTGACAACCGGGGGACGACCTCCGGCGACAACGGCGGTACAGCGTCGGCCGGTGGTCGGTGCGGCGGCGACGCGATCACCCTGGCCGTCACGGCGTCCTCGGAGAAGGCGCAGCTGATGAAACAACTGGCGGCGGGCTACATGGACGAGGGCCATGCCGTGGATGGCCGCTGTGTCCGGGTCGAGGTGACCAGCAAAGCTTCCGGAGGGGCGATGGCGGCGCTGGCCAAGGGCTGGGACCAGGCGACCGACGGACCCCGACCGGATGTCTGGACGCCGGCGTCCTCCGGCTGGGTCAAGCTGCTCGAGCAGCGCACGCTGGCGACGGACCGGCCCAAGCTGATCCCGGCCAGCATCCCCAAGATCGCCGCCTCGCCGCTGGTGATCGCCATGCCGCGGCCGATGGGGCAGGCGCTCGGGTGGCCGAAGAAGCAGCTCGGCTGGACAGACCTGCTCGAGCTGAGCCGCGACGATACCGGCTGGGCCCGCTACGGCCATCCGGAGTGGGGGCAGTTCCGGCTTGGCAAGACCAATCCCAACTTCTCCACCTCTGGCCTGAACGCGACCATCGGCGCGTACTTCGCCGCCACCAGGCTCTCCAGCGACCTGACCGAGAAGGACCTGACCACCCCGAAGACCCGCAAGTTCGTCGAAGGGGTCGAGCGGTCGGTCGTCCACTACGGCGACACCACCCTCACCTTCCTCTCCAACCTACAACGCGCCGACGACCAAGGCGCCGGGCTCTCGTACATCTCGGCAGTGGCAGTGGAGGAGAAATCGGTGTGGGACTACAACCAGGGCAACCCGACCGGGGACCCGGCCACCCTCGGCCGGCACCCCAAGCCGAAGGTTCCGCTGGTCGCGATCTACCCCAAGGAGGGCACCCTGCTGTCCGACCACCCGTGGGTGGTGCTCACCGCCCCGTGGGTCGACGACGCCAAGCGCAAGGCGAGCGCCGACCTGCTGGCCTACCTGCAGAAGGCCGAGGCGCAGGCCAAATTCCAGGAGTTCGCGTTCCGCGACGGTCAGGCCAAGCCCGGCCCGCTCGTCACCGAGACCAACGGACTGCTTCGCGACGAGCCCAAGGCCCTCTTATCGCCACCGGCGCCGCGGGTGCTCGACAAGCTGCTGCAGAGTTGGGGGAGCCTGCGCAAGCGGGCCAACGTGCTGCTGGTGATGGACACCTCGGGCTCGATGGGGGAGCAGGTGGCTGGCACCGGCAAGAGCAAGCTGGAGCTGGCCAAGCAGGCTGCTCGAAACTCGCTGTCGCAGTTCGCCAGCGGCGACCAGGTGGGTCTGTGGATGTTCTCGACCCAACTCGACGGCGAGACCGACCACCGCGAGCTGGTGCCGGTCGGGCCGATGGACGCCCAGCGCCGAGCTCAGCTCAGCGAGCGCATCGACGGCCTCCAGCCCAGCGGCGGGACTGGCCTCTACGACACCGGTCTGGCCGCCTACCAGTTCGTCAAGGGCCGCGCGTCACCGGACGACATCAACGCGGTGGTACTGCTCACCGACGGGCGCAATGAGGACAACGGCATCTCGGTGGACATCCTTCTCAGCCAGGTCCGCACCGAGGAGGGAGCACAGTCGGTGCGGCTGTTCACGATCGGGTACGGCGAGGATGCCGACCTCGACACGCTGCGGCGGATATCCGACACGACCAACGCCGCCGCCTACGACTCCTCCGACCCCACCAGCATCGACCAGGTCTTCACCGCGGTCGTATCCAACTTCTGACGTGACCCTGAAGCAGGAGCTGACTGAGCCCTGGGGGCTGCTGCTGGGAGCCACCGCCGCCGGCACGGCCTGGGCGGTCGGGCTGCCGGTGGCGGCGGCCGGGGCTGTCGGGGCGGTGGTGTGGGCGACCAAGGCAGTAACCGCGGCCCTGGAGCGGCGACGCCCCTCCCAGATCGGATACCAGGGAACTCTGCCGGTCGACGCCCGTTCGACCGAGAGCGTCTGGGTGCAGCGGTCGGACCACGCGGCGGCCGGCTTCGCCGAGCTGGCCGGCTCGATGAGCACAGGGCCCCTGGCCGAGCGGGTCGCGATGATGCAGCCTGAGGTTGCCGACACCGCCAGAGCCCTCCATCGACTCGCGGGCCAGGCGACCGCCGCCGGCCGGGCACTGGCGCGCATCGACGACACGGCCCTCGCCGCCGACGCGGACCGGCTCCGGGCGGCCAGGGCCACCGCCTCGGGCGACATCGCGGTTCAGCTCGACCGCTCACTCGCCTCGGTCCGCGCCCAGCAGGAAATCCACAACCGGCTGGTGGCGGCCCGTGGCGGCGTCCTGGCCCGGCTCGAGTCGGGTACGCTCGGCTTGGAGAGCCTGGTCGCCCGGGTCATCGAGCTGTCGGCCATGGCCGTGAGCGGCCCGGCCGGCGAGCTCGGCGCGGTCGACCAGCTCGGCGACGAGTTGGAAGGCATCCGCCAGGGCCTGGCCGAAACCGAGGAGGTCTCGCGCCAGGCGCTCAGTGCCTACCAGCGGAACGATCCAGCGTAGGAGGTCAGCATGGGCAGGCTGCTCCGGAGGGCGTGGCGCTACCTGGTGGCGATGCTCTCCGGCAAGCTCGACCAGGTATCCGACCCGAAGGTCCAGATCGAGCAGGCGATCGAGGAGGCAAGGCAGCAGCACGCCCTGCTCTCTCAGCAGGCGGCCGCGGTGATCGGCAACGAGCGCGAGCTCCAGCTGAAGCTCACCCGGGCTGTGGAGGAGACCGAGAAGCTCCAGGCCAACGCCCGTCAAGCCCTGCTGCTGGCCGAGCAGGCGCACGACGCCGGCGACCAGGCCAAGGCGGCCTCCTATGAGGACTCCGCGCGTGCGTTCGCTACAAAGCTGGTCAGCGCCGAGGCGGCCATGAAGGACCTGCACGCCATGTCCGAGCGGGCCGCCCAGGCGTCCGCCCAGGCGCGGGCCGCGGTCGAGACTAACGCCCTCGCCTTGCAGAAGAAGATCGCCGAGCGGACCAAGCTTCTATCCCAGCTCGATCAGGCCAAGATGCAGGAGCAGCTCAATCGGGCGATGGCCGGCATGACCGAGCTGGCCGCTCCCGGTGACACTCCCAGTCTTGACGAGGTTCGCGACAAGATCGAGGGGCGCTACGCCCGCGCCCTCGGCGAGGCCGAGCTGCAGTCCACCTCAATCGAGGCCCGCATGATCCAAGTTGAGCGTGCCTCTATCGACGCCGAGGGGGCGGCCCGCCTGGAGTCGATCCGGGAAGGGCTCGGCCTGCCCAGCCCGTCCGCCACCCCCGAGGTAGAACCCTCGAAGAAGGCGCCGAGCGACGGGTCCTGAGCGGGAGCGCGTCTACGGTGGGGGCACCCACCCGTGGATGGCAATCAGCTGCTGGCACCGTCGAGGACACCCCGCCAGGCCTCTGTACCTCGTCCAGAGGAGGGTCCTAGCCACCAGGCCGCCCAGTGCTGGCGTGGCCCGAGTGCCGAATCACCCACCGGCGGAGCGAAGCGAGTAGAAACGACGGCACCTTCATGGTGAGCAGGTTGCCTCTGTTCAGAGGAGGCTGGTTGCTATGATCGGCTTGCTCAAGGATCAGCCCGATGATTGAGAGTACATAACTTCACCGAAAGAGAACCGATAACTTTGGCCCTTACGGTCGGGCGCGACCTGGGGAAACGGCGGTTCGCACAGCGGTTCCTGGTGGTTCCATGGTAAGGATGGGGTCGCCGGTTCGATTCCGGTGGGGGGCTCCACACCAAACCAGCAGCTCAGGCCGGGTCCAGCACCCGGCCTCTTGCATGCCCGGAGAGCCCTGAATCGCCATTTGCCAGAGATTTGCCGGAAAACGCCGTCCGTAGTTGTCAGAACACATCGCGTGGCACCCGGGTTGGCTGGGCCTCCACCACCTGCTCAGCGACGCTGACGACAACCACCAGGCGAGCTTGCCACCGGGGGTGGTGGTGTCGATCGCCTCCTGCAGGCTGCGGAACCCGACGCCACGCTCGGCCAGCCCGATGACGGTGTCAACCAGATGCCGCAGGGAGCGGCCGAGCCGGTCCAGCTCCAGACGACCAGGGTGTCACCCGGGCGGAGCTGGTCCAGGACCTGCCTGAGGATGGCGCGGTCGCTGCGGGCCCCGCTGGCCGTCTCGGTGAACACCCGATAGCAGCCGGCGCTGCAGGGGGTCGACCTGGAGCTGGGGTTGCTGGTCGGTGGTAGAGACGCGGGCGTAGCCGAGCAGATGTCCCATGCGCGGAACCGTCGCAGAACCCTGTGACAGGGCTGGTTGTGCGACGTTGATTTCGGACACGGGTTCTGAACGCCGCTCGCGGCCTTTGTGGCGGGGGAGGGGCGGCTGTCGCAGAAATCCTCGATTTCGGACAGCAGATCTGTGACCCGACGGGGGATCTCGGGGCGGCCCAAGTGAGCTCTTCCGCGTCAGTTAATGCGGCCGTACCGCTGTGCTACGCGCCGTTCTTGCAGGTCGCCTCCGACCGTAGGTAGCGAAGTACTAAAGAGTACGAAAGTAGCCGGATATTCGAACCGCGCCTGACCTGCGCAAACGCCCTCCGGCGAGTCTAGAATCCAGGTTTCTCCTTGGTAGGTGTTCTCTTGGGCATTCAGTTATCATAAGTGCTCCTCGACACCATCAGGCCGCCTATCCCTCAGCCAAACGCTTCGCCATTTCTTCGGGCGATACGTCCTCGATGTGGGTGGCAACACTCCAGCGGTGCCCGAAGGGGTCCTCGAACTGCCCCGACCGGTCCCCATAGAACTGGTCCTCGACCGGGCGCAGGGTCGTGGCGCCCGCCTTCACTGCCCGGTCGAAGAGGCTGTCGACGTCTTCGACATACACGCTCATCGTTACAGGAGTACCGCCGATCGCCTTCGGACCGCGGATGCCCATCTCCGGATACTCGTCCGACAGCATGATCACCGAATCGCCGATCTGGAGTTCGGCATGGCCGATCTTGCCGTCGGTCTCGGGCATCCGCATCCGCTCGGTCGCCCCGAACACCTCGACGTAGAAGTCGATCGCGGCGCTGGCCCCGTCAACACAAAGGTGGGGTGTGACCTGCCGGTATCCCTCCGGGATGGGCTTTGCCGTCGCCATGAGTAGAGAACCTCCTGTCGGCCACCGACGCCAGGCGAACCATGTTCGCCCGAATCCTAATTGGGTCGCTCGGCCGCCGATCATCGCCAAGCCCGGTGCGGCGCAGCGCGCCGATCATTAGGTACCGGGGAGCTTTTGGGTGATGTCCTTGGCCTGCTCCAGAATTGGGTTGAGGTCTTCTGCCTCGATGAGTTCGTGGGTCTCCAGGTGCTCGAAGGCCCCGGTGCTGCTCACCGCCAGGCTGGTCGCGGCCGCCGCCCGGGAATCGGGGAGGTCCACGATGACGAACCCGTCGTACTGGCCGAACATCAGGTAGTAGGCCTCGAGTTTGCCCCCCGCGGACTCGACCGCCTTGGACACGATCACGACCCGGTCGCTTGGTTGCTCCATGGCCCGGGCGATGGCCTCACCCTTGAGGGTGAAGAACACCGCATACTTCGACATCGCCGCTACTCCCTCCCCTGCGAACCCCTCGGATCCTTTCGCCCGCTCGCTGGAGGCTATGCGTCCAACACTGGACGGACAACCCACTAGGGCCAATCGGCCGCGGTGCCCGCGAGGAGAACGGCGCGGGTGGGGTACGCGTGCACGGCCCCGGGTGGGCAGCAGGCAACTGAGCCTCAGTGGAGCTGACTGTCAAGATCCGGTTCGGACGCTAGTGACAGGCCCGGGACAAAGAACCAGGACCACCAAGCGTACCTTCAGCCCTTGTGGGCGGGCGCTACGCGTCGTAGGGATGGTTGTCCGCCTCCAGTACCACCTCGGTCGCCAGTCATCTAGCCAAGCTCGGCGAACGGTGGTCAGGGTCGCCAGCACGGCCACGACCAGGCGCCACGGCGGGGGGCGACAGTGGCGTTAGACGGACCCGCAAACAGAACCAGAAGCCGTCGTTGGGCGGGACCAGCTGCCCAAGCAGCAGCTCCCAAGTTGCAGAACCGCAGCGAGTGTCGATCCGTAGCGGGTCATCGCCCCAGAAGCATCTAGCGCCGCGTCACGTCCTCAGGTGGACTTGGTAGTCGTGGGTTGGTTGTCTCTTGAGCGCTGGTGGATCCGAAGTGCCGTCGTGTTCCAGGCCGCCAACCAGCACATCCAGGCCGGCGGTGAACCGCTCGTCGCGGTTGTCGACCCAGACGTGCTCCCCAAGGGCGACCAGGGCGGGAAAGCGGTCGGGGGGCAGCGAGCGGAAAAACTGGTGCAGTTGGGTCCTAGTGGCTGGGTCGCGGACGCGCTGCTCATTGACGGAGGCGGGGGGACTGACGGCGAAGCCGATGGTGTAGTCGACCAGCAGGAAGAAGACCAGCCCGGCCTCGCGCTTGCCGAACCCGGCGGTCTGCAGTGGGGACAGGAATGCCTCGGCCAGGGCCAGGGAGTGCGGGCCGAGCGGGTCGCGGGTCTTGAGGATGCCGGCCACCCCGGGATGGGCCTCGAGCACCTGGCGCAGCCGATGGGCCAGGACCTTGAGCTGCTCGGTCCAGGGCAGCGAGGGGTCCAGGTGGACGTCGATCTCGGCCAAGACGCCGTCGAGGAGCAGGTCCTGGAGCTGTTGTTTGTTGCGGACGTGGCGATAGACCGCGCCGGGGACGACCCCCAGGCGGCCAGCCAAGCGGCGCATGGTGAGGGCCTGGACGCCGTCCTCGGCGATGACGACCAGCGCCTCGGCGACCACCCGGTCGCGGGTGAGCCGGGGCCGGCGATCCTGGTCGTCGGTGGGCGGGTCGAACCACAGCGAGCGCGCCCTCGCGTCGGTCGCGGGTGAGCCGGGTGCTGCCATTGGCTGCGTGTTGGGTGCGGCCCGACGCCGCTGCTCCATGTGGCCCTTCCCTTAGAACGTTGATCTTGACAGGTGAACAGTACTAAACATACTGTGAACAATGTTACTCGGCAAGTGAACGTCGGTCAACCACCCCGGATCGGCGTTTCCCGAGCCAGCGGGCCGCACGGCCCACGCAGGAGGGAGACCAGATGGCCACCATGACGCGGTGGGACCCGTTCCAGGACCTGCGCAGCGCGCAGGACGAAATGGCCCAGATGAGCCCGATGCTCGCCCACGCGCT
>Ga0307415_100000370_pt1 | contig 19183 bp, 19 predicted proteins | sample DK1Cmetagenome_FD_204524 | JGI IMG/M metagenome (GOLD analysis project Ga0307415, IMG submission 204524) | Maize rhizosphere microbial communities from greenhouse at UC Davis, California, United States - DK15-C-2 | ecosystem: Host-associated > Plants > Roots > Rhizosphere > Soil | place: USA...
GAAGAGCTATAATGGTCGCCGCGTCGTCAACGGAGTCGATTTAGACGTTCAGGGCGGGGAAGTAGTGGGTTTGCTAGGCCCGAACGGAGCAGGTAAGACTACGACCTTTCACATGATGGTGGGTCTAGTTCATCCGGACCAGGGGAAAGTGCTGCTGAACAATAAAGATTTGACTGCCGCGCCGATCTATCAGAGAGCGCGCGCCGGCATTAGCTATCTGCCACAGGAGTCTTCGGTTTTTCGCCGTTTGACCGTTGAAAACAATTTGCAGGCAATTCTCGAGACTCTCGATCTGAACAGCGTGGAGCGTCAGGAGCGCTGTGAAACATTACTGAATATGCTTGGGGTAGCTCATCTGGCCAAAAACAAAGCGTTCACTCTCTCCGGTGGCGAGCGTCGGAGAGTCGAAATCGCTCGGGCGCTGGTCCTGTCGCCCCAGTTCGTCTTGCTCGATGAGCCCTTTACCGGTGTCGATCCCATCGCAGTGGCGGAGATCCAAAAAATTATCCGCGAGTTAATTACAAGCGGTATCGGCATCTTGATCACCGACCACAATGTCAGGGAGACGTTGGGGATTTGCGATCGCGCTTACATCTTGAACGAAGGCGCGATTCTCGAGCAAGGGACGCCCGAAGTCATTTCGGAGAGCCCCAAGGCGAGAAAATTTTACTTGGGGGAGGGGTTTAAGTTCTAGTATGGCTCTGGAAATTCGGCAAGTTCAAAAGCTCGCCCAACAGTTAGTCATGACGCCGCAATTGCAGCAGGCAATCAAGCTGTTGCAGCTGTCGCGCGTCGAACTGGAAGATATGGTCACGAAAGAGCTACAGGAAAATCCTGCGCTCGAAGAGGGGCCAACCGAAGAAAGCGAGAGTGGCGATCAGTCGCGAAGCGAAAACGCCGGCGAGACCGGGCAAACGGAGCCGGTGGTCAATCGGGAGCTTTCGGCGGTTGACAAGATCGGCACCTATGACTGGCAGGAATACCTCGACACGCATTCCAATTCCATGCACGGCTCCCTGACGGCCGAGGCCGGTTCGGACGACGGCGATGCGCCTCCTTCGTGGGAGAACAGTCTAACAAAAAAAACCTCCCTCGAAGATCATCTGCTTTGGCAACTTCGGCTATCGAAAATTAGCGAACGCGAGTCGATGATCGGGCAATACATCATCCAGAACCTTTCGGAGAATGGTTATTTGGCTTTAACGCTCGAAGAGGTTTGCGCCGCTACTCAAACCGATCCGGAGGAAGCCGAAAAGGTTTTAAAGCGCATCCAATTCTTCGATCCTGTTGGCGTTGCGGCGCGGAATCTGCGCGAATGTTTGTTGGTTCAATTGCAAAACCTGGAACTCGGCGACAGCTTAGCAGCTCGGATCGTCTCTGATTATCTAAGTTTCTTGGAATCGAAAAGGTACGAGAAGCTTGCGCGCGATCTGGGGACCACCATTGACGAGATCGCCGATGCGGCCCACCTGATTACATCCCTTGAACCGAAACCTTCGCGCGGTTTTGAACAAGACGATGTCCGTACTGTGCTACCCGATGTTTTTGTTGAAAAGATCGCCGGCGAGTATGTCATCTATTTAAACGATGACGGAGTTCCTCGTTTACGCGTGAGCCCCCTTTACCGCCGCATGGTCGGCCAAGAAGGCGTGGCGGAAGAGCAGGCGCGGCAGTATCTCCAGGAAAAGGTGCGTGCCGCCACATGGTTGATCAAAAGCATCCAGCAGCGCCAACAAACCCTCTACCGGGTGACTCAAAGTATCTTTAAGTTCCAGCTGGATTTTCTTGACCACGGCGTGAGCCAACTGAGACCGATGGTGTTGCGTGATGTGGCCGAAGATATCCATATGCACGAATCCACCGTGAGTCGGGCGACGGCTAATAAATACGTCCACACGCCGCAGGGATTGTTCGAGCTGAAATTTTTCTTTCAGAGCGGTCTCCGAGGCGGAAACGGCGAGGATGTCGCCAGCGAGAGCGTTAAAGAGAAGATCCGCGGCATCATCAGCGGCGAAGATCCACGCAAACCGTACAGCGATCAGCACATAGCCGCGTTGCTATCGGATTGTTCCATCGACATAGCGCGTCGGACCGTTGCCAAGTACCGCGAGGCAATGGGTATTCTTCCATCTTCAAAACGGCGCCAGCCGTTTTTTCGTAAGTAAAAAATCAAAGGAAACACAGCACGATGAGCGACGTGAAAGTGTCGGTTACCTTTCGCCACACCGAGTCCACTGACGCATTAAAGCAATATGTGGAAGAAAAAATGCATCGCCTGGGCAAATATTTCTCTCAATCTTTAGACGCTCATGTGGTTCTTTCAGTCGAGTCTAAAGAACGTCAGACAGCCGAGGTGGAGCTGCACGCCCACGGCGGGATGATCCATGCTAAGGAACAAACTGAAGATCTCTATGCAGCCATCGATCTTGTGACCGACAACTTAAAACGACAATTGCGAAAACAAAAGGATAAGCTAAAGCTCGAGCCCAGAAGAAAGCCGCCAGAGTGAAAATTACTGATTTTTTAACCCTCGATCGGGTGATTGCTGATCTCAGCGGAAAAGAGAAATCGGAAGTCCTCGAGGAGATGGCGAATCAACTCGCCGATCGCCCCGCGGGTCTCGATCCTGCTCAGGTCTTGCGCGTATTGCAGGATCGGGAAAGAATTAGCACCACGGCGATCGGTGAAGGCGTGGCAATCCCGCACGGCAAGCTGCCGACGGTTGAAAAGATATCCGGCCTTTTTGCACGCAGCTTACAAGGGGTTGATTTTGCATCCCTTGACGGCGAACCGACCTTTCTTTTCTTTACTCTGATCGCTCCTCAAGAGGCAGCGGCCGATCATCTGAAGGCCCTGGCGAGAATCTCGCGTTTGCTGAAAGATCCCGGCTTGCGGCACCGGCTCTTGGCTGCCGGGAACAGCCAGGATCTTTACGACATCATCGCAACCGAAGACCAGAAGCTTTGATCTGTTATGACGGATGATCTAGAAATCATCATCGTCACAGGTCTTTCGGGGTCTGGTAAAAGTGTCGCGATCCGGGCTCTCGAAGATAACGGCTTTTTCTGCATCGACAATTTACCCGCTCCGCTCATCCCAAAATTCATCGACCTCTGCGTAGGCTACAGCGAAGGAATCAGTCGGATCGCTCTCGGCGTAGACTTGAGAGCCGGGCAGTTTCTACAATCGTTGCCGCAAGTTTTAGCCGATATGCGCAGGGCCGGGCACCACGTTCAGATGCTCTTTTTCGACGCTTCGGATGAAGTTTTATTGAGGCGGTTCAGTGAGACCCGGCGACCTCATCCGCTCGCGGGCGAGGAGCCTATACAGGAAGGGATTTTGCGTGAGCGCAAGGCGCTTGAGGCAATGCGTGAATCGGCTGACAAAGTGATCGATACTAGCAACCTGAACGTGCATGAGCTCAAGCGGGAAATGGAAGAACGTTTTTGCCAGGCACCCTATTCGCGCACAATGAACGTGTTTCTCACGTCGTTCGGCTATAAGTACGGCATTCCACATGACACGGATATGATATTGGACGTCCGGTTCTTGCCCAATCCTTACTTTGTAAGCGAATTGCGCGCCCATGATGGTTTGAAGCGCGAGGTTGAAGAATACGTTTTGAAGAACGAAGAAACTCGGACTTTTCTCGATCGGCTGTATTCGTTGCTGGAGTTTACGTTGCCGCTCTACGAGCGCGAGGGTAAAAGCAGCCTGACAGTCGCCTTGGGCTGCACCGGTGGACGCCATCGTTCGGTGGTTTTGGTGGAAGAGTTACATAAAAGATTAGCTGCCGGCAAATTCCGCATTCATGTCAAACACCGTGACATTGAAAAATGATCCATGGTCAAGGTCGTTAAAAAAATGGAAATCAAAAACAAACTTGGGGTTCATGCGCGGGCCGCAGCCCTGCTGGTTCAAACTGTGAACCGCTTTTCAGCGCACGTCACAGTCTCGAAGGATGGTCAAACAACCGACGGCCGCAGCATCATGGGCGTGCTTATGCTGGCGGCCACCCAGGGAAGCACCATTGAAGTGGAAGCGGCTGGTCACGACGCTGAACAGGCGGTCAAAGCGATCGAGAGGCTAATCGACAAAAGGTTCAACGAGAACGAGTAAGGTTGAATCCCCCCGTCTTATTGGCTATATGACAGGGATTAATCAGTTCCAAGAGCGTCTGGAGGTTCATCATGGCTGGGAGAGATTTTCTATTCACATCGGAATCGGTTTCTGAAGGTCATCCAGACAAATTATGCGATCAGATATCCGATGCGGTACTCGATGCGCATCTAGCGTACGATCCCGATAGCCGTGTGGCCTGTGAGAGCCTGGCTAAAACCGGCATGATTGTGATCGCCGGAGAGATCACCAGCAAAGCCCGGGTGAGCTACACCGATGTCGCTAGAGAGGTGGTGCGCGATATCGGCTACACCGACTCTGCCATGGGTTTTGATGGCAATACCTGTGCTATTCTCACAGCGGTCGAGCAGCAGTCTCCCGACATTTCTCAAGGTGTGACTGAAGGCGAGGGCCTGCATAAAGAGCAGGGCGCCGGCGATCAGGGAATGATGTTCGGGTATGCGTGCGATGAGACTCCTGAATTCATGCCGCTACCGATTCAAATGGCTCATAGTTTGGTGAAGTATCTGGCAAAGATCCGCAAAGGCGGCGAAGCCTACTTTTTGCGACCTGACAGCAAGTCTCAGGTCACCGTGGAATATCGTGGCGGCAAACCCGTCAAGGTTAAGAGTGTCGTTATCTCCAGCCAGCATAGCCCTGAAGTCGAATACTCCAAGCTGAGAGAAACGATCATCGAGGGCGTCATCAAGGCGGTAATTCCGCCGGAGTACCTGAGCAAGGACACCGTGTTTCATGTTAACCCGACGGGGCGATTTGTTGTTGGCGGGCCGCAGGGAGACTGCGGCCTGACCGGCCGGAAAATCATCGTCGATACCTATGGTGGAATGGGCCGGCATGGCGGTGGCGCATTCTCTGGGAAGGACCCATCCAAGGTCGATCGCAGCGCCGCCTATATGGCGCGCTATGTCGCCAAAAATATTGTTGCAGCAGAGTTGGCTCAGCGCTGTGAGGTTCAACTCGCCTACTGCATCGGAGTTGCGCAACCTGTTTCAGTGCTCGTGGATACTTTTGGCACCGGCAGCATTTCGGAAACCGCCATCGCCAAGATCGTTCAAGACGTTTTTAATTTAACCCCTAAGGGTATCATCCAAACCCTCGATTTAAAAAGACCTATCTATCGCTCCACAGCATCCTACGGGCATTTTGGCCGCACGCCGGAAGATGGTCATTTCACATGGGAAAAAACCGATCGAGTTGAAGATCTTAAGAAAGCGGCGGCATGCGCATAAGCGCGGTGCGGCGGGAGGAAGTTCGCAGAATGGCATCGACGAAATACGACATCAAAGATATCGGTTTAGCGCAAAACGGCAGGAAGCGGATCCTATGGGCAGGACAGGATATGCCGGTCCTGCAACGGGTTCGGGAGCGATTTCAAAAAGAAAAGCCATTCCAGGGTATGCGGTTTTCGGCCTGCCTTCATGTTACGGCGGAGACTGCAAACCTCGTTCAGGTGCTCAAAGCCGGCGGCGCCGATGTGCTGTTATGCGCCTCGAATCCCTTGTCCACACAAGACGACGTGGCCGCTTCTCTGGTGCAACACGATCGGATTCCCACGTATGCCATCAAGGGCGAGGACAACAAGAGCTATTATAGTCATCTCCGAGCCGCGCTGGATCACAAACCGGTTATCACGATGGATGACGGCGCGGATTTAGTCTCTTTGTTACATACCGATTATTCCCATTTGGCTTCCGGTCTGACGGCAAGCATGGAAGAGACGACAACGGGTGTGATTCGCTTGCGCGCCTTGGAAAAAGAGGGCGCGTTAAAGATCCCGGTTATCGCGGTTAACGATGCCGCAACCAAACATCTCTTCGATAACCGCTATGGCACCGGGCAGTCCACCATCGACGGGGTAATTCGAGCTACCGACATGTTGATCGCCGGCAAGCGCGTTGTCGTTGCCGGCTATGGTTGGTGCGGCAAGGGCGTGGCGGCACGGGCGCGCGGCATGGGCGCCAAGGTTATCGTCACCGAAGTCGATCCGGTTCGCGCTCTCGAGGCCGCCATGGATGGCTTTGACGCGATGACCATGAAAGAAGCTGCCCGCATCGGCGATCTGTTCATTACACTGACCGGCGACATGCATGTCATCTCCGCAGATCATTTGAAGCTTATGAAAGACGGCGCTGTGATCTGTAATTCCGGTCATTTCGATATCGAGATCGATCTTGGCGCGCTGAAAAAGCTCTCCACGAAAGTAGAGAAGAATATCCGCAACTCTGTCGACGCCTACACGCTTCCCGGCGGCAAGAGGATTTTTCTTCTGGGTGAGGGGCGGTTGGTTAACTTGGCGGCGGCCGAGGGACATCCGGCATCGGTGATGGATATGAGTTTTGCGACGCAGGCGCTTGCTTCCGAATGGGCGGTCAAGAATGGCCACAACCTCAAGCCGCAAGTATATGAGGTTCCCAAAGCGGTCGAAGATTGGGTCGCCAAGTTGAAATTATCGAGCATGGGAATCAAAATCGATTCACTCACAAAAGAGCAAGAGAACTACCTCTCGTCCTGGTCTCACGGAACTTAGACTCGTTTCGCAAATTTCTAAGGTCATTCTTCAGTGCTTCGGACAGGCAGGGCTCCCGCCTGTCTTCCCAAGATATAACGCGCCATTCTCCTTGACCTGGAGCGGGCAGTCTGACTAATAATTGCTTGAGGGTTACCGGAACACAGGAGGACTTATGAGTTCCAGTTCGCAATCTGCAGCTCAACGGTTCATCACATCGGCACGCGAGCTTTTCGCTCAAGAGAAAGATCCAGCTGAGCGTTGGAAAAAAATGACGCCGCTGCTGGAAGCTTTGATCGGCGATCGCTCGATAAAAGAACAGTCAAAGGATTGGCCTGCTTGCCGGCAAGGCGATGAGCGCGCGCAAAATCTGCTTTTTTACGAGGATCCGGAGTATAAGTTTGTCATCAACGGGTTGATAAAGAGCCCAAAGACACGAACACAGATCCATGATCATGCGCACAACTGGACGCTCTATGGTGTGCTTGACGGTCATGAGTCAATTGAACGGTATGAGCGGGTTGATGACGGCGCAAAATCCGATTACGCCGATATCCGTCAGACGGAGAAAGTAAACGTAGGTCCGGGAAAAGTAGACCTCGTTGGGCCTTTTCAGATTCATGCCGAAGAGAGCGGCGAAGAGCGCACGGTCGCAATTATCGTCCGGGCCCAAAAAGCCGGCGGTTTCTTACAGGGGCGCTATGATCCGGCAACAAAAAAATATTGGCAAGGTTACGGTCCGGAACAGATTCCGTACGATCTAAAGTAATTTCCGGGCGCATCCGTATCGCGGCAAGCTTGATTGGAGTCTCGTGATCGCTTTACGCCATTTCGAACGAGTGTTCATACCCTTTCATTTTCCAACGTTCACGAGCAGCGGAGATTTGCGTGCCAGACCTAAGTACGACTGGTAAAAAGCCTCGTATCGCAGTTTTTTCAGGACCGACGGCGACGATCCAAAACAGCGAACCTTTGGTGACGAGCAACAAGGCGCGCGCCAAATATGCCTTGTCGCTGCGGACTCACCCCGATGGTACGCCGCTTCGTTTCGATGTCCTAAGGCCGCAACGCCTGGCTGCGCCAGTGACGGTTTATGTCGAACAATTCAGTGCTCACCCACTGGAGCGCGACTCGGCGGAACTCTACGGACCTCCAGACGGTTATCTCGATGCCGCCGGCGCTTTTCATCAACAGCGCACGAGTCCCGAGGACAAACCGGTTTATGAAATCACGCTCAAGCCGGAGGATGGCCTTTATCCTTTGCCCTATATGGCGCGACAAGCAAACGGCCAGCCCTGGGAAATGGACGGAACAGAGAAAGATGCGCCGGCAGAACTGTGCCGGGTGCCATTTTTTCCGGACGGCTCCCGGTTGTTTGAAGAAATAGATCGTCAGGGCATATCCGATGAAGGCGTCGGTTGTTTGCTTAGCGGGAAAGCCGAGTTCGATTTTTATCGCCCGCTCCCTTCCGGCGGGTACGCGAAAGGACGAAGTGTCGGCGAGCGCACCGATATTGGGAACGGCGAGATTGCCCCGGAAATCCGCGGCGCTGATTTTTTTCCTTATCGGCCGCCTTACTTGCGCCGAGAGCCGCCGATGTCGGCGCTGGCGCGGGTCACCAACATCGTTCAAGGCGCGCTGAAAAGCGAAAACTATGCTGGGGCCATTTGGCTGGAGGGAAGCCCGTTTGTCGAAGAGACGATTTATTGGCTCAATCTAATAATCGATACGACGGTGCCTATTGTCGGAAATTCCTCGCAACGGCCGCATGGCGCCATCGGCAATGACGGAGATCGCAACATCGTCGATGCGGTGGATTACATCAGTTCAAGGATCTGGGCCGATGAGTCGGGAAAAGATTGCATCGGCGCCGTGGCCATCCTCGACGAACAGATTTTCACCTCCCGCGACGTACAAAAAGCCGACGCGCGTCCTGGTGGTTACGTTGCCACCGGAGGTCACGGCGGCATTATCGGCAGGATCGGCCATCCCGGCGCGCCGCAATTCTCGTTTAAAACGATCAAGCGGCATACGCATAACTCTTTGGTGAATACAGCGCACCTGCCGGATCGAGTTCAAGGTTCCAGAATGCAAGGATCAGAAGTCGTCATCATTGCGGTGCCGATCAAGGAAGCAACGGGAAATCTACTGCCGGCTGCAATTCCAAAGGTCACTATATTCAAGCATGCTCGCTACCTACCCGAAGACACTGCCGGCAGCGCCGAGCACGAAGTCGATATTCTCGCGCGAATCAATAAGAATCTGCGCGATGCGCCGCTGGCGGGCTTTGTTGCCGAAGGTTCGGCGCCTTTCGGCGCGATGAGCAATTCCGTTGATGCGGCGCTCAAACGAGCCACTTTTAGCGGCATGCCGGTGGTCAGAGTCGGCAGGGGAAACGCCAGCGGCTTTGTCGACGCCAAGCGAGACCCTTTGTCGATCGCTGGTAACAATCTTACCGCTACCAAAGCGCGGTTGTTGTTGATGGCCTGTCTCCTGAAATTCGGATGTTTGCCGCCGGCCGTGAATGCGGCAAAGCCGAGCGCCAGGGAAATCGACGCTGCCAAAGACAAGCTGAAGCAGTACCAAGAGATTTTCGATACTCACTGACGGCTGCGACAATCATTAGGTGCGCAACAAGCCGAGAAGAAATCCCTACGGCTAGCACGGAACAATCTCTTGGCTCGTTCGAGCATAACGGTAACGGAGAACCGAAATGTCGGGAAAACATGGACATAAGCCTTTCGAAGGGCACATGCACGATTATGACGCTCACATTACCGCGGTCGAGGAGGACCTGGAATACTATCGAGCCAAACGTTTGGAGCCACGCATTATTTATCTCATCCGCCGGGGCATCGTGACCTTCTACGATTTGCTCAAGGCGCGAGCCGCGCTCAAACGCGCTAACCAATTCTTCGAGACGAGAAAACCTCAGGGAAAAAATTTGGAAGCTCGGGTGCGGTATCTCGAAGAATGGCTTGACGAGTACGTCAAGGGGATTGCACTTGTGTCTTCACGCAGTGTCGAAGGCATGGACATGGTGATCGAAGATAACCGCAAGGAGCGCGGCGATTACGACGATTTTTTCAGGATCAAAAAGAAGGAGCATCACGGCACCTTGGAGGAGCGCATGATCAATTTGGAGCAGGATCTAAACGACTACCAGGAACTGCTCGAGGTTTTCGTGCAAGCTCTAATGGCGCGGCAGTGGGCGACCCGACAAGAGTTGGAGCAACGCTGGAAGCAACTTCATGAGGAGCGACCCTGGGCCGGCGCGGTCATCGTTGCCAAAGCCTGGACGGATCCGGAATTTAAACAGGCTTTGCTGACCACTGGAAGGGAAGCGCTTAGAGAAATGGGCGTGCACCAGGGTAAGATCGGCAAGTTACTCGTTGTAGAAAACACCGATACTGTTCACAATGTTGTCGTTTGCACTTTATGCTCCTGCTACCCGTATGACATTCTCGGCGACACCCCATGGTGGTATAAGCATGATATCTATAAAGAACGAATTGTGCAGACGCCACGCGCGGTGCTCAAGGAGATGTTTTCGCTGGAGCTTCCTGCCGAACAGGAGGTTCGGGTGTGGGACAGCACTTCGGACGTTCGCTATTTTGTTTTGCCGAAGCGACCCGCCGGGACGGAAGACCTGCCAGAAGCGGAATTAGCTAAACTTGTCACCATCGACAGCTTGATTGGCGCCGGGTTGGCGAAGGAACCGTCTGAGTTTAGCGACGCCCGGCATGCCGGAGCGGTGGCGGAGATGCCCAGAGTTCGACCGGATTGAAAACATGAGCGCGAGCGATTGTAAATATAAAATCGGCGACCCGGTTGTCGTCGCTACAGCAAGGGCCCACCGCAATAATCCACGCACGCCCGAATATGTCCGCGGCAAACGCGGCGTGATTGGCTTGGTTCACGGTGTTTTAGAAAATCCCAAGGATCATCGCGGCCTTTACGATCCGCTTTACACCGTCAGGTTCGATTTGAGCGCACTCTCTTCGTGCCCCGATCATGATTCTATCTGGGTCGATGTGCATGAAGAATGGTTGAGTTCTCTTCGGGCCGAAGATCAAAACTAGCTGCCAAGATTAAGTCGATTCAAGAGGAGGTCACGTGAATACTATTGATGCAGACGGCCACATCGTTGAGAAGGATGCCGATGTGCGGAAACATCTACCCGAGCCGCATAGCAAGCGTGGCCGTCCTCTTCTGCCATCCGACGGTATGGATACCGGGCTGGGGGGTTTGGTCGGCGGATTGGAGGATTGTGATGTTCCAACCCGACTTAAAGACATGGACAAGGAAGGCATTGACACTTCAGTCTTGTTTCCGACGAGCAGCTTTGCGGTCAACGGTTTGATCGAGCGTAATTATGCGGTTGCCTATGCGCGGGCGTACAATGATTTCATCGCCGAAGTGTGCCGACAATCGCCGCGTTTAAAGGGCGTCGCGCTCCTGCCGTTTCAACAGCCAGCAGCGGCTGTCGAAGAGGCAAATCGGGCGGTTAGTAAGCTCGGGTTATCCGCCATCGCGGTCGCGACTCAGGGAATGAAAGAACACCTCGGCTCGCAAACCTTCTGGCCGATCTATGACGAGCTTCAGCGGCTCAATGTCCCCCTCTGTGTGCACAACCGGCGTGCCGGACCGGCCGGCGAAATCCGCTTCGACAGTTTCATGTTCATGCATACTATCGGCCGGCCGGTAGAGACGGTGATTCAGTTTGCCGGTCTGATTTACGGTGGCGTGCCGGAACACTTTTCGAAGTTGCGGATCGCATTTCTTGAATGTGGCGTCGGCTGGATTCCTTATTGGATGGAACGAATGGATGAGGAATGGGAGAAGCGCGGCAAGGTAGAAGCGCCCGCCTGCAAGCAAAAGCCGAGCGATTACGTAAAGCACGGGAACCTGTTTTTCGCCACCGAGCCGGAGGAAGAAACACTTCCGTATGTGCTCGAACGAATTGGCGATGACAAGGTCCTTTTTGCTTCCGATTATCCGCACTGGGACGGCATCTTTCCGTACGTCGTCTCAACAATTCGCGGCAGAAAGGATATTTCCGAACAGGCCAAGAACAGAATCTTGGGAGAAAACGCAAAACGTTTTTACGGTTGGCAGTAAGGCGGCGCCGGCTTCGTGTGTCTTAGCCAATTGAGCGGACCTCGTAGAGTTGCGCCGGAGAGCTTTACCGCGCAATTGCGTCGTAAAGCCATCTTTCAAATCGTCTCGCCTTCAATCTGAACTCAAAGAACCTCGTAGATAATCGCTGTTTGCATCTCCGGGATACAAAAACTCTCGTGTCTGCTATACTATCAACCGGCAAGCACCAACCGGAATTTGCCAGACTCCATAATTCACAAGCTACGTTCTAGCGAACCGCTTCCAAGCTGGTCAAATCCCGGACTGAACCAGTCATATCAATTCTCATCACGGAGCGACTTAATCAAGATGTCCAAAGCTCAAGTAAAATCGAACGACTTAGTCGAAAATGCTGCCGCTGCTCCAAAGATCTCGCTCTCCGCGGTAGAGATGGGCGCGCGTCAGAGAGAAATCTCCGTTTCCGAGTTCTTTACCAAAAACCGTCACTTATTGGGCTTCGACAATCCAAGAAAAGCTCTGCTCACCTGCGTCAAAGAAGCCGTCGACAATGCGCTTGACGCCTGTGAGGAAGCCGGAATCTTACCGGAAGTTATCGTCAGGCTCGAAGTCGCTAGTAATGGAAATGCTGCACCGCCGCCGAGCCAGGCAAATCGCTTTCGAATTACCGTGATCGATTACGGGCCAGGTATTGTCCGCCAACAGATTCCGAAGATTTTTGCAAAACTTCTCTATGGGTCAAAATTTCATCGGTTGCGCATGAGCCGGGGACAACAGGGCATCGGCATATCGGCTGCCGGCATGTATGCGCAACTCACCACCGGCAAACCGGTGCAGATCACTTCTCGCATCAGCGCCAAGTCCCCTGCTCATTATTTCGAGGTTCAGATCGATACCAAGAAGAACGAGCCGCGGATTCTTGAGAACAAGAAGATCGAGTGGGAGAACCATTGCGGCACTCAGGTGACGCTCGAAATAGAGGGCCGGTATCAAAAAGGACGGGCTTCGGTGGATGAGTATCTAGAGCAGACCGCCATTGCCAATCCGCATGTCAAGCTCGTTTATCACACTCCGGAGGGCGAAACCAAAGAGTATCCGCGGACAATTGAGGAGCTGCCGCCGCAACCGCGTGAAATCAAGCCGCACCCCTACGGCATCGAGTTCGGAATTTTACTCAGGATGCTGCACGACACCAAAAGCCAATCGCTCGGCGGATTCTTGAGCAGTGATTTCAGCCGGGTCTCGAGTAATCTCGCTCAGGAGATCTGCAAGACAGCAAAGCTGTCGTCGGGCATCCGCCCGCGAAATGTTCATGGATCCGCTGCCGAGGCTCTTTACAAAGCGATTCAATCGACCAAAATTATGGCGCCGCCGAGCAACTGCATCTCGCCGATCGGTGAAAGGGCGATCCTCCATGGTCTGTACAAGCAAATCAAAGGCGAGTTCTACACCGCCGTCACCCGGCCGCCTGCTGTGTATCGGGGCAACCCTTTCTTGATCGAGGCCGGGCTGGCCTATGGCAAGGCGCCGGAACACGCCTCCGAACGGCCCGAACAGCCGAAGGTTGCGCTCGCTGAAGGGGAGCAGCGGGACAACGATAACGAGTTGGCCCGTGTGATTCGTTACGCCAACCGAGTGCCGCTCTTGTATCAGCAGTCCGCCTGCTCGACGTTTAAAGCGGTGCTCGATACCACCTGGCGGAACTACGGCGTTCCTCAATCTAGAGGCGCGCTGCCAGCCGGTCCGATGGTAATCTTCACTCATATGGCGTCAGTTTGGGTCCCTTTCACCAGCGAATCGAAAGAAGCGATCGCCGATTACGACGAGATCCGAAAGGAGATCAAGCTTGCTTTGCAAGAGTGTGGTCGTCGACTCGGAGTCTTTCTTAGACGACGCGAGCACGCCAAGAGTGAGTTCCGCCGACGCAATATATTTGAGCTTTACATCGAAGAAGTTGTCGATGCCTGTAACCGTCTTAAGGGCGGAAAACTGCCCAAAGAAAAACTTAAAGAGCAATTGCAAAAAATCGCCGCGAAACGCACTGGCGGTCAAAAGACAGACGAAGCCTTGGGCCGCAACGGCGGCGGCCCCGAAGGTCTTCCTTTTTCGATTATTGTTACTCCGGAAGGCACGGAAGGAGATGCGCCGGTCATCGCCGGCGATGAGAGGAACGAACTCGCCGCGCCGGAAGAGGCGCGCCAAGACGAAGCGTCCACGGCAGCAGCCGAATTAGATAATCTAACTGAGTCGCTGGCTAAGGTGAAGAAGATGGCCAAATCGAAACAGCAGAGCGGCGCAAAGCCTGACATCCGGCAAAAAAATAAGACTTCGCCTAAAAGGTCGGCGGCACGGTCGAAGCGTAGTAAGAGCTAGGAAAAAAACATGGCGCGCAAAAACGTAAAAAGTCATAGCGATGTTGTAGAGAAGAAGCTGATTGGGGTGGCCGACTCCGTGATTACGGCGGCACAACGCAGCCAAGATCCGACTCTTTCAATACCGGTGCGCAGCCTGGCCAACGTCAATTTCAACGAAAAGCGCGGCATTATCGAGATGGGCCGGCGCAAGCAAGCGCGCTCGTTTTTCAATGTCGGCATGGCCAAGAAATTCATGCAGACAGTGCTTGTCGCGGATGCACTGGCCGAGCTGCAGCGAGCCAACCTGACCACCTCGCTTCGGGAAATCTATTACCGCACCAAGCATACCATCAAGAACTCGCACGAAAATACGTTCGATGGGCAGAACGAATCCGACCCCCTGATCGAGGATCTTGAAGTCACCCTGGAAGCGCTCCGTGAGGAGCTCCACGTGCGCGCGGAGAACTCGGGAACGGTGGTGGGACCACTGGTGCTGGTCGATGACGGCGATCGGGTCGACTGCACCAGGCTTGGAAAGGGCGGGTATTCGGTTCCGTCAATTGTTGAGCCCGAATACATTCAGATCAACAAATGCACCGCTGATTTCGTTCTGCTTGTCGAAAAGGGCACTCAGTGGAACCGGCTTTCAGAAGACAAGTTCTGGCGCAGGTACAATTGCATACTGCTGACCGGAAACGGCCAACCGCCGCGCGGCGTCCGTCGCCTGGCGCGGCGCCTGCACCAAGAATACAAACTGCCGGTTTATGTTCTGGTAGACAACGACCCATGGGGCTATTACATCTATTCGGTGATCAAGCAGGGCTCGATCAATCTAGCTTTCGAAAGCGAGAGAATGGCGATCCCAAAGGCGAAGTTCATCGGTTTTTCGAGCGCCGACCCGGATCGCTACGGTTTGCCACGTAATGTCGGAATCAAACTCAATGACAAGGATATCAACCGAGCGCGCGAGCTGCTGAAGTACAAGTGGTTTCAGAAAAAAGAATGGCAGAACGAAATAAAGGGAATGCTCGCCACGGGTCTTAAATACGAGCTCGATGCGCTAGCGAATAAAGACTTTCAATATCTCACCAAGACCTACCTTCCAAGAAAGCTTAAAGAGAACGATTGGTTGGACTGACGGGCGTGGTAAATTGCGACCTCGCATGAGGCTGGTGCTAGGTTAGTCAATTCGGAAGCGGCGGCGCACGATCCGGTTGAATTTGCTTACCCCCACGGATTTTTCAAGTGTGATATCATGCTCCTCCAAAATCGCCTGTCGAGTTTGGAGGGACAATGGTTGACTATCTCTTGAAGACTCTTTTGCTACTTGTTGTAGCTGGCTTTGTCTCCGATTGTGCTCACATTAAAGAAGCAGGTCGAACAGTCGGTCACACAACCCGCGACGTAACTCGGGAGATTGGCCATGGTACTCGCGACGTCGTCAAAGAGATCGGCCAGGGAACCCGCGATGCGGCGAATACGGCTGGCGATGGTGTCAAGAAGGCTGTGAAGCCATCAGCTGCCCCGGCGGAATATTGAATATTCTCATGTGTCCAACTCTAGAGCCATGTGATGAAGAGATCTCGGCTGACGAGGTCAATTTCGTCACGCTTGCCGGAGCGTCCGAGAGGTCACTTTCTATGCATTATGACTCCTGTCATCAATCGGTATCTGTGATGGCTCGCGAAGATCACATTGACGAGCTATATACCGGCTAAAATCCTTCCAAAAAAAATCTTCGAGTTCGCTCATAGTTTAAGCAATTCGACGCGGCAGCTGAACAGCCGGTGCAAACAGGTGTTATGAACAACTTATTCACATGCGGTTGTGGATAAGCGATGGTTTAAAGAACGCCGGCGCCGATTTTTTTCTTGCCCGTTCTGTCATTGCTCGGTAACCTTCGTTTTAACTCGTCACCTCATTACTGAGAATTCAATCTAACGTGTTCTCAAAGCGCCTGGCGCTCACATTAACAGGAGATAACTCATGGAGTTTACTTGCCGTCGCTGCAATCACATTACAAAACGACACCTCTATCGCGTAATCACGGAAGAGGCAGGCGTTGTTCTGCTGAATATGCTCGTATGCTCTTCATGCGCGCGATTAGCTAAAAGGTTGGGGCTTCCAGCAGTAAAAATGGAATCCGCGAAAAGAATCGCCAAGACGAACGACCAGTTGATGCCTAGCGGGAGGCAAACTGCGCGACCCGAGCCATCGATTTTTTAAGCTGCACTGGAGATTTTAGGTCGATCGCTTAGCGCTTAATCGTACTGCACCTGCATTGTGAAGTGTGTACTTTTCGGACGGGGGTGGACTGCGGCTCGCGATCAACGATTTTAGATGACTCATAATCTCGGATTGCCGCTTGCCCTACTGCTGATTGTTTCCGGATGCCGCAGCGAGCGATTTGACACTGTCCGCAACATCGGCTCCGTCGGCGACACCATTGTCTGCTTCGGCGACAGCCTCACGGAAGGCGTCGGCGCCGAGGCGAGGGAGGATCCGACGATATTGTCGCGACTGTTGGGAATCGGGGTGCTGAACGCCGGCCATCGCGGCGATACGACTGCGCAAGCGCTAGAACGAATCCATGGTTCGGTCTTAAGCAAGAATCCCCGGCTGGTAATTTTGCTTCTCGGTGGAAATGATTTTTTACGTCAGGTACCCACAGGCGAGACTCGGCAGAACTTAAAAGAAATCGTCCGGCAAATACAGGCTCATGGCGCGATGGTGGCAATTGCGGGTATTAAGCTCGGCTTCTTTACTGATGAATACGGTCCGATTTTTGAGGAGACCGCGGCGGAATTCGGGGCAATTTACATCCCGCAGGTGATGAAAGGTATTTTCAATGACACAAAACTAAGGAGTGATCAGATTCACCCCAACAGCGTCGGTTACCGTCTGATTGCCGAGCGTATCGCCGAAAGGATTAAACCGCTGTTGGATGAAGCTGACCGTTTGAGAGGCCGTCTTTAGCTGCAACCGATCGGATAGAGGACTTAGATCGGAGTGGCGGCTTCAAGGAATGCCGCAGACGCCGACCGCTAATCCTAGCCTGCTTCTTGAGCGCTCTACTTTGTGATCTGTAGGCCACTGGCAGATCAGACCTGCGATCGTGTAAGTTCATCGAGCGGCCTGTGACAGACGCATCCATAGAGTTCACCCACACTGAATTCCCAAGGGTAGGATGCGGGGCTCGCGCTATTCGGATCCGGAGGATATGTTCCATAGGCCTTCAAAGGATCGAGTAGTTCACTTCTTTTAGGAGTCACTTCCGAATTCGACATGTTCATCCCTCCACGTTGGGGTTAGAGCGACCTAACTATCGAGATTCGTCGGATCCCTCTCCTCACGATTTGAAAATAGCTTCAGAACCGGCGCTTCGCTCTTCGGACGTGTGTTCAAACCGCCAGCCTCCCGTGCTCGGTGCCACTGTCGGGTGGCTTCTCGAGCAAGCGCCACATCGTGGATCGCGCGTTTCGGCCGTACGGCTGCTCCTTGGGTTATGCGGCGCATGTCGGCCAGTTGGTAGTAAACCTGTTCGTAATTGTCGGCCATGACTTCGGCGGTAAAGCGCCTTTCAAATTCGTCGCGGCATGTCCGGCGCGGGATGTCACGGACCTTCCGTACGGCGTCGACCAGCTCATCGATAGAAGATTCAATAAACCCGCTGATGCCGTGACGGAGAACTTCCGGTACGGAGCCACATGGCCTGGCAATGACGGGAGTACCGCAAGCTAGTGCTTCGATCATCACCAGCCCAAACGGCTCGGGCCAATCGACTGGGAAGAGCAAAGCGAGCGCTCTCCCAAGAAATTCCTGCTTCTGCGCCTCGTTTATTTCGCCGATGAACTCTACACCGGGGGTAGATAGCAACGGCCTGATAACAGTGTCGAAGTATTCGCGATCGGAGCGGTCGATCTTCGCTGCGATCTTAAGTGGTATTCCTGAACGACGCGCAATCTCGATGGCCAGATCCGGCCGCTTCTCCGGAGACAGCCTCCCCAGAAAAGCCAAATAGTCGCCTGGTTCGGACCGGAACTTTAGCAGATTGCGTGGCAAGCCATGATAGACGGTGCCGACCCAACTCATCTCAGGAAGAGGTCGACGCTGATCGTGGCTGATTGAGATAACCGGCTGATCTTTATAGTGACGGTAGATCGGCAAAAGCTCCTTAACATCAAGGCGGCCATGCATGCTGGATACTGTCGGCACCGAGGCAAATCGCGCCAGAGGAAAACTGAGGCAGTCGACATGCGAATGAATTATATCGAAACGAGCCGCCTGGTCGTATACATCGCTGAGCATCGGCAAATGGAACGCCGCGCCGAGATGATCGAGTCCGCTGAGTCTGAGCGACTTTGGAACTCCGGGCCATAGGGGCACGTTGACGGTCGAATCGCCGGCAGCAAACAGGGTGACCTGATGTCCCCGTCGAGCAAGCTCTTCAACCAGATAGGCGACAATGCGTTCCGTACCGCCATAAAGTTTCGGCGGCACGCTCTCATACAAGGGTGCTATCTGCGCGATACGAAGAGGTCTGCCTGATGGAGAAAAAGCGGGGGCGAGCGTCTTCTCAAGTTTGACCAATGCCATGCTTCACCTCTGAAAAAACGCCTGTTTTTGGTGTCTCTGAGCCGAGACGAGGTAAATATAATGCACAAATTCTGATTGGCAAGGGTCTGTGGCAACTTTTGTTTCGCCGGCTCGGCAAACGGTGAAGATGCCGTCCTAGCGAATGCCCGGCAGAGCTTTGCGTTGCGATATTCAATCAAGCCGCGTAAGTTCTTGGTTCAATCTTTGATAGAGGGCGCGATGGTTCGCTGATCGGCTTTCAGTTATGCATTCGTGCTGATCTCCCTCGATACTCCGCCCTGAGAAGTCAGCCGCAATTCCGGCTATATGTCCAGTTAAATCGGTTCCTATTTCAATTGATGTCTGTGTCAGATCTTTCCGCCACATTGCAGCGGCTCGCGCTGATCAATGTTTGTCTTGGGCAGTTCATGACCGCTCTCGACTCGCGGTCGATCATTGTCGCGCTGCCGACGATTTCAATTCATTTCAACAGCTCGATGGCGGTGGTCCA
>Ga0307415_100000371_pt1 | contig 19160 bp, 19 predicted proteins | sample DK1Cmetagenome_FD_204524 | JGI IMG/M metagenome (GOLD analysis project Ga0307415, IMG submission 204524) | Maize rhizosphere microbial communities from greenhouse at UC Davis, California, United States - DK15-C-2 | ecosystem: Host-associated > Plants > Roots > Rhizosphere > Soil | place: USA...
CCAGGATCGCCGGGAGGGCCGTGGTGCCGTCGCGGCGTGATGCTCGGGCACGCATCAACGGAGATCGCCGGACACCACGCCAGCCGTTCACTCATGCCGCGGCCGCGAGTTGACGACGGCGGCGGCGCGTCGCTGGGCCGGGTCAGCCACAGGTAGCGGACCGACGTCTCGGTGAAGTGCACGCCCTGCCCGGTTCGGTCGCCATGCCGGGCGGCCAACTCCCCAATCGACGGCAGCGGCTCCGGCCGGAACCACACTGCGTCGACGGACCGCCCGCCCTGTTCCAGGGCGCGGCCGAGCACGGCCTGGGCACCGTCGGCGCGCAGGTTGCCGTGCCGCTCGCGGTACCGGCCGGCCACGCCGGTGTGCAGCTCCAGGCCCGGACGGCAGACCAGCGGCAGCGCCTGGTCGCCCTGGGCCGGCTCCGCCTCGGCCAGCTGCGGCGGCCAGTCGCCGGCCAGCGCCCGGGCCACCCAGGCCGCCTCGGTATAGGCCGCCAAGTTCGCCCAGGCGTCGCGATGGAACGGGCTGAGCTGGCGGATCCGGTCAGCCAGCGGCAGCAGCTCCGACAGCTGTGGGCGCAGGCGCTCGTTGCGGCGGCCCCGCGGCGTGGGGTAGAAGGTCGCCGGCCCCCACCACATCCCGTCGAGCTCCAGTCGCTGCAGCACCCCGAGCAGCTGCTCGGCCTGGCCGGCGTTGACCGTGGTCACGAACACGTTGGCGCCGGCCCGCAGCCCCACCGCGTGCACCCGCTGGATGGCCAGGCAGGTCTCGGTGAAGGCCCCTGACCGGTTGACCTGCCGGTCGTGCTCGACTCCGAGGCCGTGGAAGGCCATCCACACCGTGGTCGTCCCCAGCCTCGCGGCCGCGGCCAGCACCTGTTGCCAGTCCTGGCGGAGGGCCAGCGGGACTCCGGTGGTCGACAGGGGCTCGAACTCAGCCGCGCCGACATGGTCGGCGAACAGCCGCAGCAGCTCCGCCGCCTGGGGGTGGGCAGCCAGCTCATGCATCGGGTAGGCGCCGAACTCGAGCCCGTGGTCGTCGCAGAACCGGTGGGCCTGCTCTAGGACCCAGGCGACGTCGCGGATCGGCATCGCCGGGTAGGGGATGCCTTGGGCCCAGCAGTGGCGGCACACCGTGGGGCAGCCCACCACCTCGACCTGCAGCCAGAGCTTGGCGGCCATCGTGGCGTCAGTATCTGCCCGAGCCGATGGCGTGTCAGGCGGGTTTGCGCAGCTGAGTCGATGACGATTGACTCCAGACCATAGTCAATCTAGATTGACTTCCATGGCTGAGGCGGCCCCCAATGAGGTGACCCAGGTGGCGGCAGCGACCAGCAGCCAAGACCCCGAGGTCGGGCTGGCCGCGGTGGCCGCCCTGCGCGGCCTGGTCGAGGTCCTGGAGGCCTTACAGGTGGAGAACGCCCGGGCCAAGGGCTGGTCCTGGCAGCTGATCGCGGCCCGCCTCGGGGTCACCAAGCAGGCCGTGCACCACAAGTACGCCGGCCGCCGCTTCGGCTTCCGGAGGTAGCAAAGGTGGCTCAGCATAGCGAGCACGCCCGCCGGGTCCTGGAGCTGGCCAGAGCGGAGGCCGACGGGTTCGGCCACAGCTACCTGGGCCCCGAGCACCTGGTGCTGGGGGTGCTGCGACACGGTGACAGCGGGGCCAGCCGGGTGCTGCGGTCCTTCGGCGTCACCCTGGAGAGCGCCCGGGCGGCGCTGGGCCGACTGGCCGACCGCGGCGTGCTGCCCGGGCCGCGCCCTAGTGACGCCGAGCTGCTGGGCTCGCTGGGCATCGACCTGGAGGCGGTCCGCCGCAGCACCGAGCAGAGCTTCGGTGGCACGGCGGTGGGGTGGGCGGTCCGGGAGGCGACCCGGGCGCGACGGCGTGGGGTTGGGCGGGTGCCGCGCACGCCGCTGCAGGAGCCGCCGATGCTGATCGGCCAGGTGCTGGTTCACGCTGGCGAGCAGGCCAGCGCGCTGGGTGGCGGTGAGGTTGGTCCGGAGCTGTTGCTGTGGGGGGTGGGTCACCGATGTCCGGACGCCCTGGCCCCGGTGCATGAACAACCGCTGGCGGCGGCAGCTGCATGCCTCGGTCGGCCTGCCCAAGGGCTACCGGGGCGCGGCCGGGCCCCTGCTGGGCTCGCTCGGGGTCAATCTTGACGAGCTGGCGGGGGCCCTGCTGGCCGAGCAGGCCGGCGTGCCCTAGACGTACGGTAAGGAGCAGCCAGATGAAAAGCTCCGACTCCGGTGGGGGCAAGGTGTTCGGCCGGTTCGCCGAGCCGGCCCACCAGGTCCTGGACCTGGCCCGGGAGGAAGCCGAGCGGTACGGCCACCGCTACCTCGGTCCCGAGCATGTCCTGCTCGGGACCCTCGTCGGGACCCTCGTCGAGAGCCAGAGCCGGGCTGCCCAGCTGCTGCGGTCCCACGGGCTGGAGGTCACGGCGGCCCGCGCCGCGCTCGCTCGTCTGGCAGTCCAAAGAGTGGTGCCGGGGCCGCGGCCCAGCGACGCCCAGCTGCTCGGGACGCTCGGGATCGACCTGGACGCGGTCCGCCGCGACAGCGAGCAGACCTTCGGCGTCCGGGCCGTCGGGGAGGCGACCTGGCGGGTGACCCGCCGACGTGGCTGGCGGGGCCGCCGGGTGGTCTGGACGCCCCTGTGCGGCCCGCCGCTGTTCGCCAAGCGGGCCCTGCAGCTCGCCAGCGACCAGGCCCACGCCCTGGGCCACGACGAGGTCCGCCCCGAGCATCTGCTCCTGGGGGTGCTGGAGGACGCGGGTCAGCCGGCGGAGACGGGCGAGGGACGCGGCGGTACCGGCGGATCGCCGCCCACGTCGGCCTGCCCGAGGGCTATCGGGGGGCGGCCGGGCTGCTGCTGGCGGCCCTCGAGGTTGATCTGGACCGGCTGCGGGATGCGGTCGTCGAGCTTGGCGGGGTCCGGCGATGAGCCGACGGGCACGACTCGGGTTCCTGGCGGCGTGCCTGCTGGTCTTCGCGCTGATCGCCGCTCTGATCACCTGGGGGCCGCTCCCAACCGCGTCATCGAGCAAGACGCCGCCGACCGTCACCCTGGCGCCGGGGGCGACCCAGCCGGCCGGCCTGGCCGTCACTGACCTGCGCGACCTCGAGCAGCTGCAGGCGCAGTTCAACGACGACCAGGGGATGCCGCGGCTGGTGCTGGCCCTGGCCCCCACCTGAGGGGAGTGTCTGGCGGGCGCCAGGTGGGCCGCCCAGAACATCCTTCAGCGCTACCAGGACGCCCGGCTGCGGGTCTATGTGGTCTGGGTCAAACGCTGGGCCCTCGACACCCGCGCCGAGATCGACGGGGCAGGCATGGTCGACCCGCGGGTGACCCATCTGTGGGATACCGGCAACGTCATAGGCCAGGGGTTCTTGGACCGGTTCGGGGTGACCTTCGGTGGGCTGGACTACGACTTCTTCCTGCTGTTCGACCGCCACGCCACCTGGGGCGACAGGGCGCCGCGGCCGGTGAGCTCGGGTGCCACGGTCATCAGCGAGAGCGAGCGGTTGGCCGACAGTGCAGCGGTGCTACTCCGCTGAGGACGGCCTGGATCAGCTCGTCGAACTGGATCTTTGATCCCGGCGCTCCTGCGCTGGCGGAACATGGTGAAGATGTCGTCGCGGTTGCGGCGGTGCGGCCCGTCAGGGTCGGCATTCAGCCACTGCGCGTCCTCGGCATAGATCTCGGCCAATCGGTATCGCTGCTGGCGACGACTCAGCCCTGTCGCATCGCTGGTCGACCCCCGCCCACAGCATTCATCCTCGACTAGCGCCAACCGGGCGGCGCCCAGCACCGCGGCTGACCCCTGGCGAGCTTCAGTCCCCCAGCATGGCCAGTGGCGCTCAACTGTGGTCGGCCGCGCGCACCAGCGCCTCCCGCACCCAGCGCTCCTCCGGCTGGCCCGCAAAGCGGTGCTCGAGCCGGTACAGGCGACAGCCAAAGACGTATTCGGTCACCGGCTCGCTGCCGGGCTCCACGTCACGGCCGTCCACCCGCACCGTCGGCGAGCCCGCGAACCTCGTCTGTTCGGCGGCGGCCTGGTCGACGATCAGGGTGGTCCGCAGCTCCGCGTCGATGCCCAGCTCACCCCGGACCCGGTCCACCACGGCCAGTGTCTCCCGGTAGTGGGGGCAGTCCTGGACATACAGCACCTCGATGACCGGGCGGCGCCTCGACGGATCCGTTGTCCTCATCGCCTCATTCCGCTCCAGCGGCCGGTCGCCAACGGCCGGCTAGGCCCGGCGGGCGGTTCGGTGCTGCTCCAGCTGGTCGATGGGCCAGAACACCGCGCAACCGATCTGGTCGTCGCGGCGCAGCAGCCAATTGGACACGGCCAGCACCTCGCAGCCGGCATAGCCGCGCGCCGCCGCCAGCCACATCGAGGCCCCATAGAACAGCAGGGCGGCGTCGCTGGTCGGCTCCAGCAGGTACAGCATCACGAACACGGCCACATTGAGCGCGTGGGCGACCGGGCCGGTGGCCTGCAAGGGGGTGGGGGTGCGGCGGGTCCGCAGCCACTGACCGGCTACCAGCAGGGCCGGGAAGCCGACCAGCCCGAGCAGCCAGGCGGAGGGATGGAACCCGCGGGTCAGGTGGCCCCAGGTCACGCTGGCCAGCAGCAGGCCGCCGACTAGGACGCGGGCGGTGGTGCCGAGCGGTCCGATGGCGCGCCGGCGGCCGCCCGGGTGGGTGTCGAGCTGGATTGCGGTCATGGCGTTCGCTCCTGTGGGTTGGAGGGGTCGAGCAGGCCACCGAAGGCCTGTTTGGCCACCCGACAGCCGGCCGGTCATGTCGGGATGGGCCCGGCGGTAAACTCGGCGGCCTCCGGGTTGATGTGGAAATTGATAAAGGGGCAACAGCAATCGTCGACCGGGCCGCTGGCAGGGTCGACCGAACTTATCCTCCCGTCGCGGCGGAGCATCTGGGGGATGCCGAGGGCATCCACGGCACACATGGCGAACACGGCCGGACCGCCGGCCAGCTCCACCCGATGCGGGGTCGGCCGCCCGGAGAACGGATAGGCGATGCTGATGCTCCCGGTCGCCGGGTCGGTGTGGACCAGATCGGCCGCCCCCAGGGCCGCCAGGGCCGCCTCCGGGTCCAGCCCCAGCTCGGTCGCCTGACGGGCAACAACGGCGGCATCCGGTGCGCCGGTCCCGGTCACGAACGCCTTGAGCAGGCGCCGGTGGAATGCTTGCAACGGGTCGGGCAGGACGGCCTGGCGGCCGTCGACGCCAGCACCGGGACCCAGCCGCGCGAGTCGACCCGCCAGCGCCTCGGCGGCAGGCGTAGCAGCGGAATGGTTGCTGGTCATGCGATGGCTCCCGAGCTGGCTTCCGGTGTCGCGGTCGGGTGGTCCTGGGCAGCGTAGACCTTCCAGTAGACTGGAAGGTCAAGGGGGAGGAGCGGTGGCATGCGCATCGGTGAGCTGGCCGAGCAGGCGGGCATCTCGACCAAGGCCATCCGCTACTACGAGCAGATCGGCATCCTGACCCCACCGGCCCGCACGCCGTCCGGCTACCGCAGCTACGACCCGTCGGCGCTGGGGCGGCTCGGGTTCGTCCGCGCCGCCCAGGCGGTCGGCCTCACCCTGGGCGAGATCCGCCAGATCATCGCCTTCCGCGAGGGCGGGCAGGCACCCTGCGCCCACGTCACCGACCTGCTCCAGCGCCACGCCGCCGACCTGGATGCGCGCATTGCCGAGCTCCAGCAGCTGCGGGGTGAGCTGCGGCAGCTGGCCGAGCGGGCCGCCACCCTCAACCGGAGCAGTGCCCGCCCGAGCTGGTCTGCCACATCATCACCTGACACCCACCGGACCCGGTTACCGAACACGCCACAGACCCCCTTGCGCTCAGGCGTCAGTGGGACCAGGCTGCCACCCCTGGGCCTGGGCCCACTCGTCGGCCCGGCGGATGACCTCCCGCTGGAATGGCCCCTTGGCGTCGGTGTAGGCCCGCCGGTCATTCCGATAGCGGAGGGCCAGCCGTCGCTTCACCGCCGCGTACTCGGCCGCCGCGTCAGGGTAGGCGCGCAGATAGTCGCGGAACAGCAGCGCCCACTGCTCCGAGAAGCTGCCCGCCCGGCGCACGTGCACATGGGTCCGTCGACGGCCCGGTGGCTCCCGGAAGTACCGCTTGGTCCGCTCGGGGATTGTCGGCCCGGTACACGTACCCCAACTGCTCCAGCGGCTGCCGGTACGCGGCCAGCGGCTCGAAGTCGACCACCGAGATCTGGATGTCGATGATCGGCTTGGCGGCCAGCCCGGGCACCGCGGTGGAGCCAATGTGGTCGATCCGCAGCGCGACCTCGACCAGCCCGGCGCGGAGCTCGCGGCCCAACTCAGCGAACCGTCCCGGCCAGGCCGGATCGTAGGCCACGATCTGGATCGGGTAGGGCCCGCTGCCCTGGGAACGCCGCCGCGAGGGGACCGGTTTATCCATGGCCCCGATCATCCACCAGCTGGACGACGGCCTTGCAGCCGTTTCTGCCAGGCGTGCCCGGGGTGGGCCTGCGCCCGGGCCGACGCCAGCCACGATCGGGCGGCCCGGTCCAGGCGGGGCAGGATCCGGTCGAAGTCCCGCTGATCCTTGAACCGCGGTGCCTTGGCCTTGAACAGCAGCGCGACCTCGGGACGGACGAACCCGACCCCGTCAACGGTCGTCGCCCCCACCTGGTCCAGGGGGCGACTGATGACGGGATGGCGCCGGAACACCCAGCGATCCCTGGTGCCCTGTTCCAGCAGGAACCCGAGCATGGTGGGGTCAGCGGCGAACTCCTCGGCATCGGAGGGGCGGCCAGGGCCGCGGCGCGCCCACACCTGATGGAACGGCGGCCGGATCGCGGCTCCGTCCCAGGCCGGCAGCGGCGCCCCCGGCGCCGCCAGCCGCAGGTCCCACCCCGCGAGGTGCTCAAACAGCACCGCCTGGTCGGCGGCCAGGACCGAGAGCTCCAGATCCGCGTGCGGCCGCGTCTTGCGGCCTAGGAACAAGTCGAGCGCCCATCCGCCCGCCACCCACCAGGGGCCGGCGAAGCCAGCCATCGTCTCTACCGCACGCCGCCCGGTCGCGGACAGGGTCGCCGTGCCGTGGGCGGCGAACCCGCTGGCCTCCTCGTGCGGAGCGAACCACCCGTCCGGCCCTGGCCGATACGGTGTGGCCTCGAAGATGGCGTCCAGGTCAATCGGGCCGTACACGTGCGGGAAGACCTCCCGGCCGGCACCGGTCGGCTCGAAGTGCAGCAGGGACGAGAGCCGGTCGGTATCGATGAGCAGTAGCACCAGGTCGCCTCGACCGGCGAAGCGGGCGTTGGCGACCGCGGCGTGCTGGGCTGCCGTCGCGCAGCCGATGAAGCCGTGGTCGTGCAGCGACGCCGCGGTGTAGACGCCGCTGCGGCTGGCTCGCTCCCAGTCCTCGGGGGCGGACAGGTGAAAGATGACGCTCATGAGAGATCGATGGTGACACGAGTAGTGCGGCGTACTTGACCGGTACCCGGTCAATGACGTCCTATCCTTGCAAGTCAATGGCCTCCAGGAGCGATGGGATTGACGGACGGGGCGAGCGCGAGGGGCATGGCCCACCGGTGGGTCGACGTCCGCGGGCTGCGCCTGCACTGCGTCGAGGCGGGCACCGGCCCGCTGGTGGTGCTGCTGCACGGCTTCCCCGAGTTCTGGTACGCCTGGCGGCACCAGCTCCCAGCCCTCGCCGGCGCCGGCTACCGGGTGGTCGCGCCCGACCTGCCCGGCTACAACACCTCCGACAAGCCGCCCCGGGTCCGCGACTACCGACCCAGGCTGCTGGCCCAGGCGGTGGCCGACCTGATCGTGGCCCTGGGCGCCGGCTCGGCCACCGTCGCCGGGCACGACTGGGGCGGCGCGCTGGCCTGGCTGCTGGCCATGCACCACCCCGAGCGCATCCAGCGACTGATGGTCCTCAACGCGCCCCATCCCATCCGCTTCCTCACCGGCCTGCGCAGCCCCCGGCAGCTGCGGCGCAGCTGGTACATCCTCGCCTTCCAGCTCCCCTGGCTGCCCGAGCGGTTGGTGGCGGCCCGGGACTTCTGGGCGCTGCGTCGGGCCCTGGGTCGCCAGCCGACCCGGCCGGGCGCCTTCACCGCCCAGGACATCGACCGCTACGTGGCCGCGGCCGCCCAGCCCGGCGCCCTGGGCGCCGCCATCAACTACTACCGGGCCGCCGTCCGCGCCAACCCCCTGGCCCAGGCGCACAGTCTGCGTCGGGTGGACATCCCGACCCTGATCATCTGGGGGGACCAGGACCGCTACCTCGGCCGGGAGCTGGCCGAGCCGGACCCGGCCTGGGTTCCGAACGTGCGGGTCGAGCGGATCGCCCAGGCCAGCCACTGGGTCCAGGCCGACGCCCCCGAGCGGATCAACCAACTCATGGTGGACTTCCTCCAGCCTCTCCGCGGCTGAATCCCCCGTTGGCGGCAGCCGTGCTGGCCCCCAGTATTGGGCCTGGCATCAGGTGCCGGTCATCGGGTTCCAGGCCAGGAACTCGGCCATCGCTTGCGCGACGGGTTGGGGACGCTGGATGTGCAGGAGGTGGCCGACACCCTCGATGGTGCAGTCCTGGACCTGCGGGAACCAGGAGTGGAGCAGGGGCCGGCCTTCGACGAACAGCGGCACCGTCCCGGTGCCGAGGACCGAGAGCACCGGCTGGAGAATGGTGGCCGCTTGCTCGGGACCAAACACCCAGGCGCTGATGGCTGGGAGTTCGATGCCGAAGAGGGTGTCGGCGTCCTTGACCGTCTGGGCGATGCCACCCGGGACGTGCTCGTCGATGACGGCCTGGCAGGTCGCCCAGTCCAGCCCGCTCACGGCGCTCAGGAAGCCGGCCACTGCCCGCTCGTGGTCGCCAGCGCCGTAGGCCTCCAGGGAAGCCCCCGCGTTCTTGAAGAAGGCGTCCGCGCTGGGCACGGTGAACAGCGCCGGCTCCAGCAGGGTGAGCGTGTGCACGACCTCCGGACGGTCGAGCGCCAGCTGGAGGACGACCGGGCCACTGTTGGAGTGGCCGGCGACGTGCGCGCGCCGGACACCCAGGTGGTCGAGCAGGCCACCGGCGTCCGCGGCGTGGTCTGCGATGCTCACCGGCGGGAGGGTGTGGGCGCTCCCGGCCCAACCCCGCCGGTGGTACCTGATCATGCGGTATCGGTCGGCCAGCGCCGGTTGGGAGAGGAGCGGCAAGAAGCCCCGCGGCACAGCGGGGCTGCTCAGCAGCACCGGTTCGCCCGATCCGACCATCTCGTATTCCAGCTCGACGCCATTGACCTTTGCGCTGTCCATGCGTCCTCCTCGCGTTAGCCTCGTTGACTGGGGGCCTTGTGGTCCCTCCTGAGATGCGTGAGGAAGACTGTTACGCCGGTAACGCTTACGGTTACGTTCGGGGCCGGTTGCCCCGGGCTGCGATTCGGCCGCGTCTTGGGGAGGCCTGCGATGAGCGATGACGCTGGTCCTGGCCTGGTCGAGCGGGCGCGCGACGCGGCAGCCCGGAGAGACTGGCGGCAGGCCTTCGACCTGCTCATGGAGGCGGACACCGACGGCCTCCTGGCCCCCACGGATCTGCCGGTGCTTGGCGAGGTCGCTTATGCGGCCGGCCAGCTCGATGTGACCATCGAGGCGTGGGAGCGCGCCCACGCGACCTGCCTGCAGGCCGGTGACCAGGTCGCGGCAGCAGATGCGGCCGTTCGCGTCGCCATGCACCTGCTGTTCGATACTGCGCTGATGGCACCGGTGCGGGGCTGGTTGGCACGAGCGGAGCGGCTTCTGGAAGCTCAGGGTGAGACGCCGGCGCACGCGTGGTTTGCGGTCGTCCGCACCTACGAGCGGATGCTGACTGGCGACCTGCCCGGCGCTCGGCCCTGGGCCCGGCGTGCCATCGAGGTGGGATCGAGGTGGGACCCGGCGGCGAGCGCCATCGGGCAGGTCGCGGAGGCACGGCTGCTCATCCTGGACGGCGATGTCCAGCAAGGCCTGGCGCTGCTCGACCAGGCCGGGGTGGCCACGGTCTCCGGGGACCTGGATCCGTTCTCGACAGGGGTCGTCTACTGCGAGCTGGTGTGCGCCCTGCAGGGCTTGGCGCACTATGACGTGGCCGAGGAATGGACCGAGGCGATGGAGCGGTGGTCCGAGCCGAATGCCATCGGGAGCCTCCACGGGCGCTGCCGGGTCCACCGCGCCGAGATCCTCAGGCTACGCGGGTCCTGCACCGAGGCGGAGCGGCAGGCGCTGGTGGCCTGCCAGGAGCTGCGGCCCTATCTACGACGCGAGCTCGGGTGGCCGCTGAACGAGCTTGGACGGATCCGACTGCACAAGGGAGACATCGCGGGCGCGGAGGAGGCGCTGTTGGCAGCGCATCGCGCCGGGTGGGATCCCCAACCGGGTCTCGCGCTGGTCCGTCTGGCCCAAGGCGACGCGGCCACCGCGGCGGCCGCCCTACGAGACGCCCTCGAGCGCCCCTTGCGGGTGCCCTCCAAGGAGCGACCACCGAACACCCACCTGCAGCGTGCGCCGCTGCTCGAGGCGCAGGTCGAGATCGAGATCGCGGGCGGCGACCTCGACCGGGCCCGATCGGCCGCCGACGAGCTGGAGCTCATCGCCGCCCGCTTCGAGAGCAAAGCGTTGGTCGCCAGCGCAGCCCTGGCTCAAGGAAGGGTGCGGTTCGCCGACGGCGATGCGGCGGGCGCGGAACAGTCCTTGTCGGAAGCGGTGCGACTCTGGAACGAAGTCGGCGCCCCCTATGAGGCGGCGGTCGCACGCATGGCCCTGGCCGAGGCGCACCGCGCCAGCGGCAGCGAGCACCGGGCCGTCTTGGAGCGCCAAGCGGCCCGCGCGATCCTCGAAGGGATCCAAGCCGCGTCGTCGGTGGCCCCACCAGTACAGGTGGAGGACCACGACGCACGCGACGAGCAGCCGGGTGCGAGCTTCAACGTCTTTCGTCGCGAGGGTGACTATTGGTCGGTGATCTTCGAAGGGCAAACCGTCCGCGTGCGCGACCTCAAGGGCATGCGATACCTCGCGCGGCTCCTTGCCGATCCGGGCCGCGAGTACCACGTGCTGGATCTGGTCGCCGCCGAGACCGGCAGCGGTGCCCAGGTAGCCAGCAGCCAAGCGGCCGGCCTGCCGCGCTCGGCATTCGGCGACGCGGGCGAGGGCCTCGACGCGCAAGCCAAGGACGCGTACCGCCGACGCCTGGCCGAGATCGAGGACGACATCGAGCAAGCCCGCGCCATCGGCGACGCCGACCGGGCCGCCCAGGCTGACGCCGAGCGCGACTTCCTGGTTCGAGAGCTGGCGCGCGCGTTTGGGTTGGGTGGTCGTGATCGACGAGCCGCGTCCGCCTCCGAGCGCGCTCGAGCCGGGGTGACCCGCGCGGTCCGCCAGGCGATGACCCGGATCGCCGAGCACCATCCCCAGCTCGGCCAGCATCTCAGCCGAACCATCCGCACGGGTACCTATTGCGCCTACGTTCCCGACCCTCGCGCCCCCGCCGACTGGAGGCTCTGACATCGACCGGACGCCAGCCATCCACTACGCCTTCACAGGCGTCAGGCTGCACTTCACCCCGACCTACGCCTCCTGGCTGAACCTGGTCGAGATGTTCTTTTTCGTTCGCCAGTGAGCGTCCCGCCGAGTGGTGGGCTTTGAGGGCAGGTCCATCGCCTGACTAGGTGGAGGTGGATACTTCTTCGGTCTCGGTCAGGTAGGTCTGCAGCTCGAGGCCGTCGAAGCGGAACAGGCTGTCGGTGGGCCCCCGCTGGTCCCGGTTCGGGTCCTTGGACACCGGCACCAGGGTGACCTGGCGGAGCCCCTCCTCCTGCTCGGCCAGGATCTGGCGGAGCGCATCGGTCACGGTGACGAGCTTGGTCTGGGGAGTCAGCGGGTGGGCAAGACGAAGGTCGGTCCTGGCCCGCGGCTCGCTGGGCAGCTCGCAATGGCCCTCGTCCCCGAAGCAGCCGCCATGGCCGAAGACCACGAACCGCCCGGCGTAGCCCTGCTCGGCCATCCGCGGCGTGCTCGCGTCCGCCGTCGGGTTGTTCAGGAACACCCGCACCTCATAGGAGGTCTCGCTGTGATCGACCCCCGAGAAGACCAGATCGGCGCGGGTGAACCGGCCCCCCTCGGGGCTGGTGGGCCGGAAGGAGACGTCGGCGACAAGCACGCCGGGCGCCGTGCCCGTGGTCATCGATGCGGCAGGGACCATGGCTGCCTCCTAGCTGGTCTGCACAGCGTACTCGTAGCCGAGGACCGAGATGTCCAGCGTCTGGCGGACCGTCATGGGAAACGGGGCCAGCGCCAGGTCGAGTGTCTGGGCGGGTGGCAGGGATCCGGGATGGGCCAGCTGCCAGAGGTACCACAGCCGGTCGATCATGGCGTGGTGGGACCAGAAGACCGGGTCGAAGCCGGCCACGGGGACCGCGGACATGCTGCCGCCGACCCACACATGGACGTCGTTGTGGACGTTCTCCAGCCGGGAGCTGAAGTCGCTGAAGGTGGGCGCCCGCAGGATCGACCGGATCGTCCGGTCCCGGGGAAGCTCATCGGGCAGGTCGGGGTCTCGACGGGTGCGGGGCGGATCGTCGTCGGTCAGCGCTCCGGGCAGCCGTTCCCTGACCAGCTCCAACTCGGCCTGTGGCAGGAGCACCTCGCTGTCGAACAGGGGATTGGCCCGCCCGTCCTCCCGCGCCTGGGCCGCGTGAGTGGGCGGCAGCCCGTCCTGGTGCGCGGTCGCCGAGGTCCAGTCCCACCACGGGATGGTCACCTCGGGCACCCGGTCCTGCAACGCCAGCTCGAAGAAGTACAGATAGGCCCGGTGCCAGGGCAGAAACAAGATGTCCCCGTGCCGGCATTGGATGGGCAACGGCAGCCCATGGAGCCCGGCGTGATACTGGTAGCCACGCTCGTCACGCAGTCCCATTACCGCCAGGAAGGCCTCTCGCAGCGCCTCGACCTCCGCTGCCGCCAAGACATAGACGCTCTTACGAACTCCCATGATCCCCCCAACAGCGGCGCGGCGCACGGGTCAGGTTGCTGCCGGATAGGCCCGAAATCAGACTAGCCGGACACTAACTGCATTGCACGGCAGGGCTTCGGGCGGCCGAGAAGAGCGCGCTCACCTCAAGCTCACGAGAAGAACTGCCTCCCGAACCAAGGCAGGTACGAGGCCGATCCCACCAGGTGGTTCGGGGCTCCCTAGATGGCTGTCTTAGGGCCGGTCGCTTTCATCACGGAACCAGTCATTGGGCTCAGGCCCGTTCGGGTCCTGACCGATCGGCTCGTCCTGCCCGTCCGGGGCCGGAAGCACGGCATCGACCTCGGCGTCGGAAACCGGCTCGCTGTGGACCCGCACCTCGTGCCGCTGGCCAGCCTCGGTATCGGTCACCACCTCGGTGACCAGATACCGACGCAGCCGCACCTGCCCAGGCTGGCGCCGACGGGTGCCAGCGCCACCCTCTGGCCGTCCTGGCGTTTCGTACACGAACGGCCGGCTCACCCCGTCGCCCACGGGCAGCCGGTCTTGCCCGGCGGGTTCAACCGGCTCCCCGCCGGTGGCCGCCAGCTCATCGCGGGCATCGCCCCGGTCCTGCTCGGACTTGATGAAGCTGGTGTCAGGCGGCTCTCGGTCCAAGCCGGGCCTCTCGGGCTGAGACGCCGGGATTCCGGGCTCGGCCCGCCTCCCGGTGTCGGCCACCCCCCCGGTCGCGGTGCTGGCCGAGTCGGGGATGTGGGTCGCGGTCGCCCTCGCCTGCTCGTCGCGGTCCGGCTTGTGGGTCTGGTCAGCCGGTTCGGCGAGTGCCTGGCCAGCCGGCGCGCCGCTGTCCAGGGTCACGGTGTCGTAGTCGAGCCCGTAGTGGCGGTACAACTCGGCCTCCTCGGCCGCCGAGAGCTGGCCGTCCGGCTCGATGTTGGGGGCCTGCTTGACCTCCAACCTCTTGTGGGGCACCTGGAGCTCGTCGCCTACCTCCCTGGCGTCGGCGAGCGGCACAAAACTCGAGCGCAGGCCAAACAGGCCGGTCTGCACCACCGCCCACTCGGGCCGGTCGGTCTCGTTGTCCAGGTAGATGTCGACGACTTCGCCGATCTTGTTGCTGTCGCGGTCGACCATGACCCGGCCCCGCCAACCACGGGCCCTTTCGATGCTGGGGGTTGGCATGTTTGGGTTCCTTCCTCGTCGGCACCTCGGTCGGGCGCTGCTAGCCCCATCACGTCACACGCGACGAATGGGTCGTTGCTGGCCCTAACCGCCGCAACCTCAACGGGCACCGCTACCGCCGGCGCCCCTGGCTGGCCGCGACCGGGAGGTCCCAGTCGCGGTGCAGGCCAGCGGCCCGCCGGGCCTGCTGATACAGCGGCTCGGGGGGATACTCGACCCGTTCGCCTGGGACCCAGCGCCGATCATGTTCCACTCGGCCCTCCCGGCCTTCCCCGACGTGGGCCGATCTGACCTGCTGGCAGAGCGGCTCGGTGGGGTGCTGGATCGGCCGGGGTGTGACCCAGCCTTGGTGGTCATCCCCTCGACTCTCGGGGCCTTCGCCCATTGGGTCGGCTGGCCTGGTCGGGCCGCCGAGGTGGCGGGAGGACTCCTCAGGGCCGAAGAACGCATCCAGCAGGCGGGCGTGGTCAGGCTCAGGCGCAACCACCTGGTCCTCCAGGCGCTGCCGGAGACCTCTGAGCTGCGTGCGGCGCGCCCGTCGCCCCTTGGTCGAGTTGACGGAGGCGACCAGCAGCAAGGCCACGACGAAGCCGAGCCCGGCCGCGATCGCCAGCAGCCAGCCCTCCGGATAGCCGCCGACGGTCTGGCCGAACGCCGTGACCTGGCCGGCGGTGGGGTTCTCCCAGACCAGGTCGGCCACCACACCCCCACTGGCGACCGCCACAACAAACAAGACGAATGCGGCCATAGGCCATCCTCCAAAGTCGCGTCGCCTGAACCAACAGGCGCCCTGCCGGCGCCCTGGAAGCGCCGCCAACTGGCGGCATTGTCCTCGTCAGCCGGCAGAGCCGGTCCTCCCGGACGACGGTGGACCGCCGGCGCAGCCAGCACCGAACAACACCAGGCTTTCGTCCGGATCTTCGCGAGGCGGAAGCGGCATCACCTCCCGGGTGGGAGGTAGGAGCTGTGACCGGTGCTCGCTGTTGGGGGAACAGCACAGCACCAAGGGGGCGGACGAGAGATCGGGGGCGTTTCCTATAAGAACGCTGGAGAAGCCGTCAGCGTTACGGCGCGCCAGCTGGACTGGCCGCGGGGAGCGGATTGGCGGCTGGTGGCATGCCGGCCAGGACCCGTTGTGGGATGGACGAATCGTCGGCGCTGCTGGCGCCTCAGCAGCGCAGCGGCGGGGTACGCAGCCGGGCGAACGCCCTGGCGAGGGCGGCCGCCCAGGGCCAGGAGCGTTGCCGGCGAAGGATCGTGCGGCGGGCGTGACGCACCACCCGGGCGGCGACGTGCCACAGCCGGTAGCGCAGTGTGTTGGGCTCGGCCACCTTGAGGTCGCTGTCCAGCAGTAGCGCCTGAGTCCAGCACGTCAGATCCTGGGCTATGAGGACCAGCTCCAGCCAGACGACGTTGCGACGCCGCCGGTCGAAGGGCAGGTTGCGAAGCCCGGTGGCCTTGGCGGCGCGGATGCGGTCCTCGACCCGGGCGCGCTGGCGGTGGCGCAACTCCAGCCGGGCCAGGTCGAGCTCGGGCTGGTCGGTTAGGAAGACCCGGAAGCGGTGGCCATTGTGGTCGGTGAAGCGCAGCTGGGCGCCGGGTGGGCGTCTTCGCGGCGGGCAGATCGCTCGGGTGCCCGCAGGCCAGGTGCGCAGGTCGATCCAGCCGGTCAGCTCGACCACCTCGGCGCCGGGCCTGACCTGGCCGTCAGGGTCGACCGCGGGGGTCCAGGCCGCCTCGGGTTGGGCCAGGATCGCCTCATGGACGTGGGCGTCGATCGGCATGCCCAGCGAGAACCTCACACCCTGATCGCGCAGGTGCCAGGCCAGCCGGGTGCTGGCCCCGGCGCTGTCGCTTCGGACCAGGACCGGTTGGTCACTCGTGCACCCGGGGAGCTGGGCCAAGGCGAGGTCGACCAGCTCGATCAGGTCATCGGCGGTCCAGGTAGAGCCGGTGATGCAGCCGTCAGACAGCTGCATTCTCCCTGCTCAGAGGGCCACTTGGGTAACTGCGCGGACACCATCTCCACGCCTCGACCAACAGCCGAGGCTAGGGGGCCCTGGTGCGGACGACCAGGACCTCGCCGCTCTCGGCCCGTGCCGCCAGGTACACCCAGCCGCCGGCGACGCCCACCTCGCCGGCATGCCACGCCACGGTGCTGACCTCGCCGGCCGGGGTGACCCGGCGCACCCGGTAGCGGGCGGTGCCATCAAACAGTGTCTCGACGAGGTCCCGGGCGCCGCCGAGGTCACCGGTCCACCGGAACCCATCGGGGACGTCGTCCTTGAGGGTTTGGCCCGCCAGGTACAGGTTGCCGGCCGGGTCGGCTGCCAGGTCCGGGGTTTGCGGGCCGGCCAGGTCGACGCCGATGTCGCCGACGCAACCCTCCGGCGCGAACGGCTCGGCGACGGTGTCGCCGGAACCCTCGGCGGGCGTGAGCCGCGCCGGGACGGTGCCGTCACGGATGGCCAGCGCCCCGCCGCGGGTGGTCACGTACACCTCGCCGTCGTCGCCGACCGCCAAGGCACGCTGGACGGAGTCGAACAGCAGCACGCTGGTGGCCGGGGTCCCGGGTGCTGGCCGGAACCCGCGCGCAATGGCCTCGACACGCTGATCCTCGCCGGCCGGCACCCGTCGCGTGCCCGCCAGGGTCCGCAGCCTACCATCAGCCTGGACCATCCGCACCAGCGTCACGGCACCGGGATCCTGGGTCAGCTCGGTGAAGATCAACTGGGCCTGGCTGTCGACAGCGACGGCCTGGACCAGGCCTAACGCCGCCTGCGCCGCTGGCGTGCCATCCGGTGAGAACCCTCGGCGGCCGTCGCCAACGATCCGCCGAGCGGACCAGGAGCCGTCCTGGCCGCCCTCAAGCCGCCACACGCCGCGCCAGCCGGTGGCCACGTACACCGTGCCGCGCTGGTCAACGGCCATCTGAGTGGGACGGCCGTCCAGGCCCGTGACGGCCTGCTGCCGCAGATGCCCTTCCGGGGAGACCGTCCATAATGACGCGTCGGTGCTGGCGGGAACGCCCAGGAGGCGCACGGTGCCATCGGCGCCCACGACCATGTCGGCCAGGAAGCGCGCCTCCAGGCGGCTCTCGGCTGCCCGGCCGTCGCCGCCGGCCCCGTCACCACCGCCGGCCACCAGCTGCACCTGCTGGCCACGCTCGCCCAACAGCCCGCATCCGCCGCCCGCCAGGCAGATCGGCAGCACAAGGCCCATCAGCATCCACGCGACCCGCCGTTGGCCGCGGACTTCCATCGCCACGCCTCCCTGCGATGAGCATTCGGCTGCCGCACACCCACCAAGCCCCGCGTGCTGCACGCCGCACGCATCCAGATGCGCATACGAGCATCGGGCCCGCCAGGGTTCAATTCTTGTCCCGGCTCGCCGCAGAGGCCAAAAGGCTGCCTTGCGGGCGCTGTTGCCCGAGCCGGTCACCCAACTCCGCAGCAGCGCTGCGTCGGCATGCCCCGACCACGCCGGTGCCGTCGGTGGTGACTTCGAACCTGGACCGCGAGTTGGGTGAGGGCCTTGGCATGTAAGCGCCAGTCCTTGAGGGCCTGAGCGGCCCGATCCAGCATCTTGCTCACCTCTAGACGGCGGCCACGCAGTTCTCGGACATGACCTCCTTGGTGACCGGGCCGCTGATGTCTGAGCGGGTCAGGTCATCGGTGGACCGCGACATCTCGGTACCTCCCTACGGTGGCGCAGTCTTACCAGAGCTCGACGGTGACAAGACGATTGCGTTCATGGCGGATAGGCTGTTCGCATAAGCGAGGCGATGGCTATGTCGATCCAGCCGCCACCACCCTCGGCCGAGCAGCTGGCCGCCTGGCAGACTCTGATCGAACGGATCCGCCAAGGCGACCGTTCCCAGGTGCTGGCCTGGGATGAAGGCGCGGCTGCTAGGTCAGACGGCACCTACCAGGTCCTTGTCACGCATCAGCTTCACCGGCGGCTCCGCGGCGCACCGCCCCTGCTGGCCGGCTCGGTGGCCGGCATCGTCGCGGTCCTGCGGGTGGATCCCACCGAAGCGAGCATGATCTTTCGCCGGCGTCGTCTTGGTGATAGCGGCTGGACCGTGACCTTTGGGGCTGTGCAAGGAATGCTGACCTACTGGGTCCTGGAGCCGGAGCGGATTGTGGTGCTGCTCGACCTGACCTGGGCGGGATCACCAACAGAGCAGATGGCATACCGCTGCGGCGGTGACGGATCGACCACCAGTCATCGCGGGCAGCCGCGCCGTCCGGCTCCAACCAGTGTGCGAGGTGCGGTCTCCTGCAGACAAACGGTGCCTGCTCCCCGCTTACGCCCGATCTCGGGTGGCGGCCAGGATTTCGGCGGCTACCTCAACGACCCGGCGGCGCTCGGCCCGGGCCTGGCGGCGTATCTGCTCGAAGGCCTGCTTGGGGCTGAGGCCTTCGCGGGCGACCAGGGCCCCCTTGGCCTGCTCGATCACCACCCGGGCATCCAGGGCCCGCTGGAGCTGGGCGGCCAGCTCACCCCGCTGCTCACTCTGCATGGTGTTGGCGATGGTGAGGGCGGCGAGGTCGGTGAAGGCGACCAGGGCCAGCTCCCCCTCCGGGGACCAGGGGTGCAATTTGGCCGAGAACACCACCACCACCCCGATCGCCTGCTGGTTGTAGGGAATCGGGCTGGCCAACACCGCCTGCAGCCCCCGCTCGACCGCGGCCGGGCTGAACCTGGGCCAACGGGCCTCGGCGGCCAGGTCCTCGGTGTCGACCAGGGTCTTGGCCTCAAAGGCGTCCACGCAGGGGCCCTCGCCGTGCTCAATCTGCAACTCCTCCAAGTCATGGACGCGCCGGTCGGACACGGCCACGTTACGGAGCAGCTGGTCGGGATCGACCAGCATGAGGCCGGCCCCGTCGACGGCGAACAGCTGGTGGGTGGCCTCCACGATTCGGCGCAGGGCCTCGTCCAGGTTCCCGGCGGCATAGCGCAGGTCCTCGA
>Ga0307415_100000372_pt1 | contig 19154 bp, 19 predicted proteins | sample DK1Cmetagenome_FD_204524 | JGI IMG/M metagenome (GOLD analysis project Ga0307415, IMG submission 204524) | Maize rhizosphere microbial communities from greenhouse at UC Davis, California, United States - DK15-C-2 | ecosystem: Host-associated > Plants > Roots > Rhizosphere > Soil | place: USA...
AGTACCGCGCGGCGCCTCGCAGGATCGACAGCTCGCAGCACGGACAAGAACAGCGGGACGTTGCCCAACGGGTCCATCACCAGAAACAGCGTCACGATCGGCGAGAGTAGCTCCACGATTAGTACGTCGGCAAGACGGCTGCCAGTCGACGTCGCTGGTCAGCGGCGCCGATGCGCATCGCCGCGCGACAGATGTTGGGTGAGCATCGTCTTAAGAATGTTTCTTGACAAGCATCGTCTTCGTGGACCAAAGCTCGATCACGTCAGCCGGATGCGAGGAGCGCATCGGCCGCTTCGAGTTCGTCCGCGTTGATGGTGTGTCCCATCCGCGGGTAAATCCGTTCATCGACTTCCGCGCCCATGCGGCTCAGGACCGCGGTGGATTCGCGCACGCGGTCGATCGGCACGTGCGGGTCGACGTCACTGGACCCGATCAGGATCGGTGTGCCGGCGAAAGACCCGGTGTAATTACGAGGGGTCCCGGGCGCGCCGATCAGGCCACCCGTAAAGGCGACCGCTGCGGCATACCGGCGCGCGTGCCGCGCCACGAACTCCAGCGTCAAGCACGCGCCCTGCGAAAAGCCCATGATCGCGATCCGGTCGGGCGGGACTCCGTGCTGACCGAGTCCGTCGACCAGACCGGCGACGACCCGCAGCGCTGATCCCAGCCACGGTTCGTTCTGTTGCAGCGGCGCGAGAAACGGATATGGGTACCACGTCGAACCGGCTGCTTGCGGCGCCAAGTACGCGACGCCGGTCGCCGTGAATTGCGGCGCGAGTCCGAGGATGTCCTCCGCCGAGGCTCCGCGGCCGTGCAGCAGGATCGCGACGATTCGCGCTTCATCCGTGGGCGGTCCGAAGCGCAGCACCGGCTGGCCGGCGTGTGGATCCGCTGCAGGTGACATCCGTCGTGGCTCCTCAATCGATGGGTTTCAAATTGCCCACGATCTCATGCCGATGGGGCTCGAGAAACGGCGGAAGGACGACCTTCTCGCCAAGCGCGGCCGGATCTTCGTCGACCGCGAATCCGGGACCATCCGTGGCGATCTCGAAGAGCACGCCGTTCGGCTCCCGCACGTAGAGGCTGCGGAACCAGAAGCGATCCACCTTGCCGCTGTTCGGGACCTCGAACTCGTTGAGCCGATTCGCCCAGTCATCGTAATCGGCGTCCGGCGTGCGGAAGGCGACGTGGTGCACACCTCCGGCCCCCTGACGCGCGACCGGCAAGTCCGGTTGCACGGCCACGTGCAATTCGGCATGCGGCCCGCCTCCATGCCCCATCTCGAACACGTGCACGCGCGTGCCTGGATTGTCGGGATGCGGGCAATCGCGCACAAGACGCATGTTGAACACTCGCGTCAGCAGCGCGTCGGTGGGGCTCAGCGTCGGAATACTGATCACGATGGGCCCCAGTCCCCGTATCTGGAATTCGGCCGGCACCGGGCTGCGATCCCATGGCGTGGGAGGATCTCCTGCACCGGCGTCATCGACCAACGCGAGGCGATGACCCTCGGGATCTTCGAATCGCAGACCCTGCCGACTGTCCCACTCGAAGATGCCGCCGTGCGGAACGTTCGATTCGCCGAGGCGCTGCTCCCACCATTTCAAGGCGGCTGCTCCGTTGACGCGCAGACAGGTCCGCACGATGCTGCGCGTACCGCGGCGTTCGCGTGGCACCGGCCAGTCGAAGAACGTGAGGTCGGTGCCCGGGTGGCCCAGCGCGTCGGCGTAGAACAGGTGATAAGCGCTCACGTCATCCTGGTTGACGGATCGCTTGACCAGCCTCATCCCGAGCGTCTGAGTGTAGAAACGGTGGTTCTCCTTGATCGCCGCCGAGATGGCGGTGAGGTGATGAATGCCGTTGAGCTGCATCGGTCGCTCGCTACTCACGCGGATTGCCCGAAATACTCGCTCGGCATGCTCGACAGCAGTGCCGTAAGGCCCTCTGCGGCGGTCGGGTGCGTGAACTAGGTGTCGATGTCAGCACGATAAGCCTTTCGGCATACGCTAGCTTTTTGCCAGCGTGCGCCGCTGATGGGCGTATCGTAGCTCTTCGCGCGTCGAGCCGTCGGCGTCGCGCGACGCATCGCGGCCCGATCGAGGGCGGTCGCAAAGGAGAGGACGGATGACGCTGCACGGACCTGTGCTGGTCGGGACAGACCTTTCTCCAGCATCTGGAGAAGCGCTCCGTCAGGGCGCGCGGCTCGCGACCGAGCTCGAGACCACGTTGTTCGTCTGCCACGTAGTTCCCGAGTTGATTCCTGACGGATCAGTGTTCGCGGAGTTCCGCCGCGCGAACCTCAACGTCGCGGACTCAGTCGTCGCGACGGCGCGCGCGGCCGTTGAACAGCAGGTGCATGCGGTGCTCGGCGCCAACGCGGCCGTCGAGGTGACCCTCGAATGGGGAACGCCGCACGTTGGTTTGCTGAGGCAGGCAGACGAAAAGGGAGCTGGTGTCGTGGTGGCAGCGCCGGGATCAGTCGCGCTCGACGTCGTCCGTCATGCGTCGACACCGGTTCTGATCGCCCGACCGTCGCCGAAGGGACCCGTTGTCGGCGCGACGGACTTCTCGGACCCATCGCTTCCCGCCCTGCGCACCGCCGCCGCGGAGGCGCGACGGCGGGGTTCCATCCTTCATCTGTTGCACGCCTTCGACGTCGGCGTCTTTACACTGGGTCAGGCACCGCTGGCTGCGATGCCGTATCTCGCGGGGGGAACTGCTATCGCGCTCGAAGGACTCGACAATCTCCGCACGGTCGCCAGACAGCGGCTTGACGGGATGCTCCGTGATGTCGATCTTCCTGGAGAGGCCGCGGTCATCGCGGGCTTTGCGAGGGATGTGATCGTCGAATACGCGGAATCGATCAACGCGGAACTGGTAGTAATCGGCACTCATGGGCGCAGTGGCCTGGCGAGGCTGACGCTTGGCAGTACCGCCGCGTCAGTGGTCGAATCGGCGCCTTGCTCGGTTCTGGTCGTCCGATTGATGCACCGCTAGACGTCGGCGAGCGCCGCCTGGAGCGCGCTCAAGCCGCCACGAACATCCATGCCGAGATGCACTCTCAGCGCCCGACGGTCACGTTCGACCAGCACTGCGAAGTCGCCACGCGCCTGCGCGGCTTTGACGACGCCAAACGAATAGTCGTGGCCCGGGACCGCAATGTCCTGGACATCGTCACAGGTGATCTGCAGGAAGACGCCGCTGTTCGGACCTCCCTTGTAGGCCTGGCCCGTCGAGTGCAGAAAACGAGGCCCGAATCCCAGGCATGTAGCCACGTGCGTGCTGTCGCGAACCGCGTGACGCATCAACTGCAGACTGTCCTGAGACGTCTGATTCATTGGGAGGTAGGCGAGGAGGGCGAAGTAGTCTCCGGGCCGAATCCGGTTCAGATGAGCGCGGAGATACGCCGTGAGCGATCGATCGCCGTGAAGCCTCCGCTCCAATGCAGCAGCGTTGCTGACGTCGGTAAGTATCGTGAGACCAGAGTCTTCGAGGATCGGAGAATCGGCGGGCAGTGCTCCCGTGGTTTCGAACTCCGCGGTCAGCGCATGCGTGGCAATCTTGCTTGCCTCAACGTCCGGCTGATCGAACGGATTGATCCCGAGGATGGAGCCGGCCACCGCGACAGCCATTTCCCAGCGAAAGAACTCCTGCCCGATGTCGTACGCGTCAGCCACGGCGATCCTCACCACCGGATGCCCGGCCCGTTCGAGTGCGTCGACAGCCGCATCCTGTGACGGGTTCGGGACAGGATCCAGGCGCAGGTAGACGAACACGCGATCGTGCCCGTACACATCGGACGGACCGACCGCCTCGCCGTCGACCGGAATGAGCCCTTTTCCCTGCTTGCCCGTGGATTCGGCGATCAGCTGTTCCAGCCACGGGCCGAGCTGCGCGATGCCCGGGGAGGCGATCAACGTCACCTTGTCACGGCCGGCGCCGGCCAGCGTTGCCAGGATCGCGCCGAGAACGACCGCCGGATTATCCCTGGCGGGAACGCTGGCCGCGCACGAATGAACCATCAGCTCCGTGCGGTCGAGCAATCGTGCGACATCGATACCCATGAGCGCCGCCGGCACCAATCCGAAGTTCGAGAGCACCGAATAGCGGCCGCCGATGTCTGGTGCGCCGAAGAAAACGTTACGGAACCCGCTGTGCTCGGCGATGTGCTGGAGCGAGGAGTCCGGGTCGGTGATGGCGATGAAGTGACCGCCGGCCAGGTGATCGCCGACCGCCTGCCGCATCCGTTCAAGGAAGTGACGCAGGAGGATGTTGGGCTCCAGTGTCGTGCCCGACTTGCTCGAAACGATGAACAGCGTACGACCGAGATCGATGCGCCGTTCGAGCGCCGCGATCTGCGCCGGATCGGTGGAATCCAGAACGTGGAATTCCGGAAAGCCGTGGATCGTGCCAAAAGTCGACCGGAGCACGTCCGCACCGAGGCTCGAGCCGCCCATGCCGAGCAGCACGGCGTGCAGCACACCGGTGTTGGCGACCTCTCGGGCAATGTCCTGTAACGGGCCGATGTGCGCCGACTGTTCGTCGGCGATGTTGAGCCAGCCGAGCCAGCGATTCTCATCCCGGCCAGTCCAGAGTGTGGCGTCACCCGCCCACAAGCGGCGCGCCTTACCCGACTTCTGCCAATCGTCAACGACGGCGTCCACCTGCGACGCGAGATCGTCAGGCAGTGAACAGCGCTGCCGGTCCAGCACCGACGTCAGCCCGTTCCGTCGGCCGTTCTCCACTGCCGCCAGCAGCCTGTCGAACGCGTCGCTGAACAGTGTGACGCCGTCCTCGAGCAGCCGGTCTGTGACCTCGCGGAGAGAAATGCCCGTCCGGTCCAATGCCTCGATGACACCGCGGGCGTCACTGATGTGTTCCTCGAGCGTCGCGCGCAGTTGTCCGTGCTCGCGAAAAGCCTCGAGGGTCGCGGGCGTCATGGTATTGACGGTGTCTCGGCCGATCAGTTCCTCGACGTAACGGACGTCGCGGTACCGGGGATTCTTCGTGCTGGTGCTCGCCCACAGGAGACGTTGCGGATGCGCGCCCCTGGCGGCCAATCGCTGCCACTCGGGGCTGCGGCACAGTTGCAGATAGCGCTGATAGGCGAGCTTCGCGTTGGCAATCGCGACTCGTCCGAGCAGGGCGGTCAGCGAGGTGCGGGCCTCGACATCAACAACGGTGGTCAGTCGCTTGGTAATCAGTGCATCGACCATCGTGTCGATCCGGCTGACGAAGAAACTGGCGACGCTGTTCACGCGTGACGCGTCGCCGCCGTTCTGGACGAAGGCCGAAAGGCCGTCTATGTACGCCTGAGCCACCTGTTCGTAACGCTGGACGCCGAACAGCAGGGTGATGTTGACGTTGATGCCCTCGCTGGTCAGCTGCCGGATAGCCGGCAATCCTTCCACCGATGCCGGCACTTTGATCATGAGGTTCTCGCGGCCGACGGCTTTCCACAGGCGGCGCGCCTCCTCGATCGTCGCCTCGGTGTCGTGCGCGAGATATGGCGACACTTCGAGGCTGGCATACCCGTCCGCGCGACCGGTGGCGTCGTACACCGGTCGGAGCAGGTCGGCGGCGTCGCGGATGTCGCGGATCGCCAACGTCTCGTAGAGCGCCATCGGCTCGAGATCAGCGCGTCGCTCGATATCCTGCAGAGCCTCGAGATAATCGGTGCTGCCGGCGATCGCCTTTTCGAAAATTGACGGATTGGACGTGACGCCCCGGAGGCCGTCTTCGTCGATCAGCCGTCGGAACTCGCCACTTGTGAACAGGCTGCGCCTGAGGTAATCCAGCCACACTGACTGGTCAAACCGCTGCAGCGCCTTGATCCGGTTCCCCGCGTCGTCGTGCTGCTCGAGGTCGCGTGCCGGCGGAGTGGCGATGACATCGGCATGGGAATCATTCACGACTGACCTCCAGGTGTCTTCTGAGGCAAAAGCATCGCCAGCGCTGCGGGAGTCGCGCGCGCTGAATTGGTGCCTGAATGCCCGACTGGCGTGACGCGTCCGGCTCGGAGCATTTCGAAACGAAAGGCACACTTCATGTTGAAGGATGTGCGCCTGGCACATCCTTTCCGCTGGACATTGACCGCTGGAGCGCAGAAGCTCCCGAGGTGGAGGAGGGTTGGATTATGAACATTGCCGAGGCTGCGGAACTCCATACGACGTGGGCCGCGCGGTTCAACGCGAAGGATCTCGACGGCATGGTCGCACTTGCCGAGCCCGACTCGGTCTTCGTGCCGCAGCCCGGCGTGATCGTCAGCGGCGAAGCAGCCGTTCGGGGCGCCGAGCAACAGTTCCTGAACATCGGTTTGCCCATCACCCTGAAGGTGCGGCGCGTGATCGTCAGCGGCGACATAGCCTTGCTCATCTCTGACTGGACACTGAAAGGGAAGGCTGCAGATGGTTCCGACCTGGACATGTCGGGCACAACCGCTGATGTCGCCCGTCGCGGGCCGGACGGGTGGAAGTACGTGATCGACAATCCGTTCGGCACTGCGTAAGGACGAGGGAGAACGCGGCGAGGTGACACACGACGTGCCCCAGGTTGTTCACGTCGCGATCGTCCTGTCGCCGTTCATCCTGCTGCCTGTTGCCGGCTGGCTGGGTGGGCGCGGCTCGGGTCACGCGCGTTTCCTCGCCGTCGTTCCGGCCCTCCTGACCGCATACTTCGGGTTCGCCTACCAGCAGGTCCGTTGGCGCGGCGCGTTCGCGGTTGATGTGCCGTGGGCACCTGGCCTGGGACTGTCGCTGTCCTTCAATTTCGACGGTCTGGGCTTGTTCTTCGCGATATTGATTGCCGCGATTGGCACGTTGATCGTGCTCTACGCGAGCAAGTACCTCGAGGGACACCCCGACACCGGGAAGTTTCAGGTTTCGCTGTTCGCATTCATGGGAGCGATGCTCGGCGTTGTCCTGGCTGACAACGTCCTGACGCTCTTCGTATTCTGGGAACTGACCGGCTTTACGTCCTATCTGCTCATCGGTTTCGACCACGAGAAAGCGGAGTCGAGGCGAGCGGCGCTGCAGGCTTTGCTGGTTACCGGAGGTGGCGGTCTCGCGCTGCTTGCCGCCGGGATCCTCATCTCCAATGCCGCAGGGACCAGCAGCCTCTCGAGTCTGGCGACTGGCGGATCGTCTCTCCGCCAGCATCCCGCCTACGTAGCAATCACTGTCTTGATCCTGCTCGCGGCCTTCACCAAGTCCGCGCAGTTTCCTTTTCACTTCTGGCTGCCGAACGCGATGCAGGCGCCGACGCCGGTGAGCGCGTATCTGCATTCCGCGACGATGGTGAAGGCGGGCGTCTACCTGATCGCGCGGATGACGCCGCTGCTCGGCGGTACGGCGTTGTGGTCCGGCTCGATCACCACGGTCGGTGCACTGACGATGGTCGGCGCGTCGTATCGCGCGGTGCAGGAAACGGATCTCAAGCGCATCCTCGCGTACTCGACCATCGGGGCGCTCGGGGTGTTGATGCTTCTGCTCGGGGTCGGCACGCCGCAGGCCGCGACCGCAGCGCTCGTCTACCTCCTCGCGCACGCGTGTTATAAGGGCGCGCTGTTTCTCGTCGCGGGCGCGCTCGAGCACGAGACCGGAACGCGGGATGTCCGGATCCTCGCAGGTCTCGCCCGCAGCATGCCAAGGACCGCCGCCGCCGCGATGCTCGCCGCCGCCTCGATGGCGGGCGTGCCCTTGTTCTTCGGCTTCATCGCGAAGGAGCGGTTCTACGAAAGTGTCGGCGGTGCGGGTCCGTTCGGGTTACCTGCCGGGACTCTGCTGTCAGCGGCTGTCATCTCGAGCATGCTGCTCGGAAGCGCGGCTTTCATTGCCGGAGTCTCACCATTCCTGGGACGCGCCACGCCCGCTCGCGAGAGCCACGAGGCTCCGACACCGCTGTGGATCTGCCCTTTGGTTCTTGCGGTGGCCGGGCTGCTCATCGGAGTCGCCGCCGCCGTCCTTGAGTCGCCATTGGCGCTGGCAGTCGGATCCATCACGCCGGACGCGCCGCCAATGAACCTCAACCTCTGGCACGGTTTCAGCGCGACACTGTTGCTGAGCGCCCTGACGCTGGCGGGGTCCGTCGCGTTCTTCATCTTCCGCGACCAGGTTCGGCGCGTCCTGCGGCCGAAAGCCCTGCGGACGGAGCGAGCCTACACAGGCATTTTGGCTGGCCTCGACGCGATCAGCCGAATCGCTGCACCGAGACTGCAGAGCGCCTCCCTTCGCACGTACGCGTTGATCGTCGTGACCGCCGGTGTCGTCTTCGTTGGGTCAGCGCTGGTGGTCAGCCGCGTCCTGCCAACGCTGAGTCGATGGACACCCATCGCTCTCCACGAAGGCGTTGTTGCGGGCCTCATTATCGCTGCGGCACTTTCGGCGGCCGTGGCGCGATCGAACATGGCCGCAGCGTTGTCGCTGGGCGTTGTGGGATACGGGGTCGCCCTGATCTACGGGCTGTTCGGAGCACCCGATCTTGCGATGACCCAGTTCGCGGTCGAGACGTTGACCGTCGTGATCTTCGTGCTGGTGTTTTATCAGCTTCGCGGATTCGGCGACCTGTCGTCGCCTCTGGTGAAAGCGCGCGATGCCATCGTCGCCATCGCTGCCGGCACCGTGATCACCGTGCTGACGCTGTTTATCGGTGCGTCCGGAACGACCTCGAGACTCTCGTCCTACTTCGCGGAGATGGCGCCAACGTCAGGGCACGGCCGGAACATCGTGAATGTGATTCTGGTCGACTTCCGTGGCTTCGATACGCTCGGCGAGACGACCGTGCTGGTGACCGTCGCCGTTGGCGTCAGAGCACTTTTGCTGATTGGCCGGGAGAGACGGCCATGAGTTCCTCGCTTCTGCGGATTGCGAGCCGGTTCCTGATGCCGCTCCTCCTGTTGTTCGCGCTGTTCCTGCTGTTGCGGGGACACAACGAGCCGGGAGGCGGCTTTATCGGCGGTCTCGTCGTCGCGGCGGCGTTCGTGCTCTACCTGATCGCATACGGCCTGCCCGCAGGCCGTCGGGCGTTGCTCATCGAGCCGTCGACGTTGCTGGGTGCAGGCCTTCTCGTCGCCGTCGGAAGCGGTGTGCCGGCCCTTTTTCTCGGCCTGCCGTTCATGACGGCATTATGGACGTCGATCGGTCCGGGATCGATGGCGGTGGACATCGGAACGCCGCTGGTGTTCGACGTCGGCGTGTTTCTCGCCGTTATCGGTGTGGTGTTGACCATCGTGTTCAATCTGGCCGAAGTGACCGGCTCGCAGGGCTGAATGGAGCTGATGCTGGCGGTCGTCGCCGGTGCGCTCTATGCCACCGGTCTGTACCTGATGCTGCGGCGTCGTCTGGCACAGATCATTGTTGGTCTCGGACTGCTGGCCAATGGATCGAACATCCTGATTTTCACCGCGGCGGGCGTCACCCGTGGAAATCCTCCGGTGCTTCCGGTTGACGCCGCTGTGACCGCGCCCTTCGCGGACCCCGTTCCGCAGTCGCTCATTCTGACGGCGATTGTGATCGGGTTCGGCGTCCTCGCATTCTCACTGGTCCTGGCGCACCGGGTTCACCAGTCGGCTGGCTCCGATGATATCGACGCCATCGGACAGCGGCCTTCTGGCAGCCGTGAAGCGACGAGGGCGCTGCACTGATGCTGATCGCCCTTCCGATTCTCGTTCCGCTCGTGACGGCGGTCCTGTTGCAGCTGATGCCGCACCGGCCGAAGGTCCTTCGATTAGTCGCCTTCAGCGGCGCGCTGGCCATCCTCGTGGCATCGATCGCGATTCTGGTTCGTGTGGAGAGGCAGGGCATTCAGGTCGTCCAGATCGCATCCTGGCCGGCGCCGTTCGGCATCACGCTCGTTGCCGACCTGTTCAGCTCGATGCTGGTGCTGATGGTCGGAATCATTGGCACGGCCATTACGGCGCATTCGTTTTCCGGCGTCGATCCGCGGCGCGAAGCGTTCGGTTATCACGCGCTCATCCAGGTGCTGTTGATGGGTGTCGCCGGGGCATTCCTGACCGGGGACATCTTCAACCTGTACGTGTGGTTCGAGGTGATGCTCATCGCCTCTTTCGTGCTGATGTCACTGCACCGGACGCGCGCCCAGCTGCACGCCGCGTTCACCTACGTGGGCTTGAACCTGCTCGCGTCGGCATTCCTCCTGACCGCCATTGGCTTGCTGTATGGGCAAGGCGGGACGTTGAACATGGCGGATCTGGCGCGCGCGTGGCCCGAACGGCGGACGCCGGCGCTCGACGCCGGAATCGCGATGCTGTTTCTGACGGCGTTCGGCATCAAGGCGGGTTTGTTTCCGTTGTTCTTTTGGCTTCCGGCGTCGTACCACACACCGCCGGCGGCGATAGGCGCCCTGCTCGCCGGGTTATTAACCAAGGTTGGCGTGTACGCGATGATTCGCGTCTTCACGTTGCTGTTCCCCGATCCGCAAGGCGGCGTCTACGCGCTGGTCCTCGCGCTCTCCGTCACGACGATGGTGGTCGGGCTGCTGGGGGCAATCGGCCAGGGTGATTTCCGCCGAGCGCTCTCGTTCAATCTCGTCGGGCATATCGGTTTCACGACCGTGGGGCTGGCGTTGTGGACGCCGAGCGCGCTTGGCGGTTCCATCCTCTACGTGCTGCACCACATGCTCGTGATTACAAGCCTGTTCCTGGTCAGCGGAGTGTTCCTCCGGCAGCGGCGAACGACGAGTCTGGCAGCGCTGGGGGGACTGTACCGGCGTCAGCCGTTTGTCGCGACTCTGGCCATGATTCCTCTCTTTTCGCTGGCGGGCGTGCCTCCGCTCTCCGGATTCGTTGCGAAGCTGGCGGTCATCAGGGGAGTCCTGGCCGCCGAGCACTATTGGGTCGCGGCCATAGGGCTGATGGTGAGCCTGCTGACCGTGCTCTCGATGGCCCGGCTGTGGGAGGGCGCATTCTGGAAAGCGTCACCGGCCGCGCCTCCGGTGGCCCGCCTCAGCAGTGCGATGCTGGTGCCTATCGCCGCGCTCGTGTCTTTGACGCTGGGGCTGACGATCGCTGCAGGGCCCGTATTCGAACTGTCGGTTCGGGCTGCGGAACAGTTGCTCGATCGTAACGGCTACGTCAGTGCGGTTCTGGCGGGTGAACGCTAGCTATGTTGCTCGGCAACATCCTTCTGGCCCTCGCCTGGACGGCGCTGCAAGGGGACTTCTCGCTTGTGAACCTCCTCATGGGACACGTGCTTGGATACCTGATTCTGCTGTGCCTGGTGAAAGGCGGCGCGCTGCCGCCATCTCCGTACGTCGGAAAGGTGTATCGGGCGATCGGCCTCGGAGGGTTTTTTCTATGGGAGCTGGTCCGGGCGAATGTTCGACTCGCGTTCGACGTGGCGACGCCGAGCTTTCAGATGAAACCCGGCATTGTGGCCGTACCGCTCGACGCGACGAAAGACGCGGAGATCCTCTTGCTGGCGATGCTGATCAATCTGACGCCCGGCAGCGTGGCTCTCGACGTAGCCGACGACCGGACCGTCATGTACGTCCACGTGATGTACATGGAGAGCCCGGACGCGGCCCGCGCTGAGATAAAGAATGGCTTCGAGCGGCGGATCATGGAGTTGCTCGGTTGAACATGTCCCGATGACCCGACCATGATTTCCACCGTCGCTCTCGCAATGCTGGCGCTCGGCGCGATCTTCGCATTCGTGCGGCTGATGCGCGGGCCGACGCTGCCCGACAGGGTCATCGCCATCGACCTGATCGGTGTGCTGATCGTCTGCACGCTCGTCGTCAGCGCGTCCGGCAATCGCGGCGCGGTGTTCCTCGACGTTGCCCTCTTCATTGCGTTGATTAGTTTCGTCGGGACCGTCGCCTACGCACGGTACGTGGAGCGGGAACAGTGATGCGTGATTGGATCGCCGGCGCACTGACCATCGTCGGGGCGACGCTGGCCCTGCTGGCCGGAGTCGGTATGCTGCGTATGCCCGATCTCTTCACGCGCATGCAGGCGTCCACGAAAGCGTCGACTCTCGGCCTCGGTTGCCTGCTGACGGGACTGGCGATTCAGCACCCGGAGCTGTCCTTCGTGATCCGGGCTCTCAGCATCGGCGCGTTCATGATGCTCACCACGGCTGTGTCGGCGCACGCGATCGCGCGGGCGGCTGCGCTGAGCGGCGTGCCGCTCTGGAAAGGCACACGTGTGGACGAAAGGCCCACGAGGGCGTCGGATTCGGACGCGTGACACCCAGGGTACAGTCGCGTGTCATCTTGTCAGCTCAGGTTTATGCCGCCACCTTGTTGAGACCGTCGGTATCCGCGTTCGCTGCATCACGCACCGGCACCGCGAGAATCGGGAACCTCGTATCACGCAGCAGCTGGCCGGTATTGCCGAACAGTCTGCGTCCGACCCGGGTCCGCCGGCCGGCGCCAATGACGATGAGCTGGGCGTTCGTATTCCGCGCCGCTCGCAGGATCTCGGAGGCCGGGCGTCCGTTGGCCACGCGCGCGACAGCGGAGCCCGCGTCCGATTGCGGAATCATCGACTGGAGCTTCGCCAGCGCGTCAGGGTTCGACGCCCTCCCGTCGGCGACGTGCAACAGCGTGATCGGCTGTTTGCTGTACTCGGAGAGTTGCACGGCCTCGCGTATCGCGGCGTGAGACGCCGGCGAGAAATCCGCCGCGCACAGAACCCTTTCGAAGAGTGCCGGCGCCTCCGAGGCTTCTGGAATGACGAGCGTCGGACAGGGTGCATCCCTCAGTACCTGCTCGGCGATCCATCCCGTCAACCCTCGTCGACTTCCTTTTCGTCCGGTGCCCATCACGATCAGAGCCGCATGTCGCGCGCGTGCGTGCAACAGAATGATCTCGGCGACCGGTCCACGTTGCACGGTGACCCGTACGTCAACGCCCGCGGCATCGGCGAGCGCGTGAAGCTGTCGCAGAAGTCAACTCGCTCCGTCGCGCCCTGATTGAACGCAATCTCGGGCGACGCCGCGTGTAAGACGAGTAGATTCGCGTCGTTTCGTCTCGCCAGCGCCAGTGCATGCGCGAAAACGTGCCTGTCGCGATCGTCGATCGCGACCGCACAGATCACACGTGACAGACGTTTCAAAGCCCCTCCTTCATCGCGCAGCGTGAATGCCGCGTCCGCCGAATCAGAGTGCAAGCGTCACTCCCACCCGAAACGAGGAAATCGCGAACAAAACCTCGGAATCCGCACGATTCGCGCGTTTCATTGTGAAAGCCTTCCTGCAGATTGAAATGCCGCGAATGCGGCGTGACGCGATTTCCCGGTCAAAACGCGTCAGTTCGTCGGATCAGCGCTTGCCTCTCTTCTCGATCAAGAGGTTCTGAAAAGTGATGACCGACAGTTCGAGCACGCGGAAGGAACGAGAGTCCGATCGACGCCAGCGGATGTCAGCTCTTGTCGATGACACGCTCGAGGACTCGTTTCCGGCAAGCGATCCGCCGTCGTGGACGGCGGGCGTTGCGAGGCCAGCGCCGGCGCAGACGGTCCTCACCGCTGCCCGTGACGTCAATTCGATTCGCCGAACCGCGCCGCGGGTGGCGGCTCTGTTCTGAGGGAGGGCATCGACTGAAATCAGCAGGAGGGTCATGTGGAGAAGCTCATCGGATACGTCGTGACGTTCGCGGTACTGACGGGAATGGGAGTCGCTCTGCCACGGTGGTTGGAATGGCGACGCTCACTCATCGACCGTCTGCTCGGCGACGGAAAGGACACGGCCCATGTTTGACCTGTTCAGCGGGACGCGCCGCCGCGTTCCGCACGGAGACACGACTCCGCTGTACCTCTCACTTGCGGCCCACCTGCTGGTGATCTGAGCTGTTAGCGTTCCGCTCCTGTATGTCGCCACGGAGTTGCCGGAGGTGCCGGAGATATTTGCGTTTGTGGCAGCGGCACCACCGCCACCGCCACCGCCACCGCCGCCACCGCCACCGCCACTGCCGCCACCGGCCGCGGCGCCGCGCGCCGCCAAAGCGGCGTCACGGCCGATTGCAGCGAGCCCTCGCCCGGTGCCCGTTGCGCCGGCGAACGAGATCCTGACTGAATCCAGTGCCGCGGATGTCGGCGGGGAAGAGGACTGGACAGGAGGCGTCGAAGGCGGCGTGCCCGGAGGGATCCCGGGAGGCATTGTCGGTGGTTTGACCGCGGCCGACGTGGTGCTTCCGCCGCCAGCTCCTCCTCCCGCGCCGGTGGATTTCGCGCCGGTTCGCGTGGGGGGAGCAGTTACTGCCCCGGCGCTGGTCACGCGCGTCGCGCCTGAGTATCCGAACATCGCGGTGAACGCAAAGATTCAGGGTGTCGTGATTCTCGAAGCCGTCGTTGGTCGGGACGGAGGTGTCGAGGAGGTCAAGATCCTCCGCTCGATTCCGTTGCTGGATGCTGCGGCAATCGCGGCCGTCCGCCAGTGGCGATATTCGCCATTGCTCCTTAACGGTGAACCCCAGCGGTTCGTGCTGACGGTGACGCTGAGTTTCAGTCTGGACTCGTGATGCACGGTCCGGCCCCCTGACTGTGATCGTGCAGCCGCAGTTCGGTCGCATCGCGAATCGACTTGGTCTCGACCAGGCGACGCGTGAACTGATCGCCGACTTGCCGCTCGGCGGAGCGAAGGGCTGGATCGATGTCGATCCAGCTTCCCGGAGCGTTCGAGAGCAGGAGCTGGGTGTGACATGAATATCTATCGTCGTCTCGGCGACCAGGTCGCCACGAGTGAAGCGCGCGAGCTCGCCGAGCAGCTCGTCGCGTGGCACGATGCGATGGTGAAGCACCTGCGCGTGCTCGCTTCACGACAGGATGCGCTGTGCGGAGAGGACTGCCCGCACGAGGAGGCCGCATCGCTCTGGACCGCCGCGCAGCACGCCTTCGGCGCCAGGGCGCGAGAGTTGGGGTTCCTGCGCTCGCACCGCCAGGCCAGGCGCTTGACCACGGTGCCTCGTATCCGCGATCGGGCCGCTGAGATGCGCGTATGACGGCGAATCCGTGGCCGATTCCGCGGAGAAATATAGCCATAGAATCAGCAATTATGGTGAAGCCGTCGCACCCTGAGCTGGAGCGGCTGCAGCTGGCCGAACTTCTGGACTTTCGTCCGGATCTCGGCGTCATCCGATTGCACGAACAGCGCGTCGTGATCCTCAGCGCCGCGGCGATGGGACTGCTGCGCAAGGAACTGATCGACACGTTCGGGCGCGACATTGCCCGCCGGCTGCTCATGCGATTCGGATACGCCGACGGCTACCACGACGCTGTCAATCTGCGCGAACGATTCAAGTGGCGAGACCCACTCGAAGGTCTCGGTGCGGGCGCGATCCTGCATACGCTCGAGGGCATCGTGCGCTCCGAAGTCGTTCGACTCGACCGCGGTGAGGATGGCGGCGTAGACGCAGAGTTCGCCTGGCACGACTCGTATGAAGCAGAGCAGCACGTGCACCATTATGGCCAGAGCGAGGATTCGGTCTGCTGGTCGCTCGCCGGGTACGCCAGCGGTTACACCAGCGCCTGCCTCGGGCAGGAGGTCTATTTTCGTGAAACCGCGTGCGCCGGCCAGGGCGCAAAGGGATGCACGATCATCGGCCGGGACGCGGCGGCCTGGGGCGACGATCTGCCCGCGCTGAGGGGCGACTTTCAGGGCTCGAGCCTGAAGGACGAGATCGATCGCCTGCAGGTCGCCGTGCATCGCCGCGCCCAGCATCTGGCCAGGCGCGAGCGGCAGCTCGACGAGCGTGAACGGGAGCTCGACCTGCTGCGCGACCGGATCAATCGGCACGCCGAATCACGAAAATTCGTGGTGCGCAGCCCCGCGATGCAGGAAGTGCTGGAACTCGCCGCTCAGGTCGCGCCGCTCGACACCACCGTACTGGTCTACGGCGAGAGCGGGACCGGGAAAGAGTTCGTCGTCCGGATGATTCACGAGCAGAGCAGGCGGGCGAATGGATCGTTCGTGTCGGTGAACTGTGCGGCGCTGACCGAAACCCTGCTGGAATCGGAGTTGTTCGGCCACGCCCGCGGCGCGTTTACCGGCGCGGTTCGCGACAAGCCTGGCCTGTTCGAGGTGGCGTCGAATGGAACCCTGTTCCTCGACGAGATCGGAGAGGTGGCGCCGACGATCCAGGCCAAGCTCCTCCGCGCGCTGCAGGAGCGCGAAATTCGACGGGTCGGCGCGGAACGAACGATCAAGGTCAACACCCGAGTCGTGGCCGCGACGAACCGGGATCTGCGTGCCGCCGTCGCGGCAGGGACGTTTCGGGAGGATCTGTACTTCCGGCTCGGGGCGTTCATCATCACGATTCCGCCGCTGCGTGACAGGCGCGCCGACATTCCGCCGATGGTGCACGAGTTCGTGCGCCGGGCAGCGACCCGCATGGGGAAGGACGTGCGTACGGTTTCCGCTGAAGCCATGACGCTGCTCATGCGGTACTCGTGGCCGGGCAACGTCCGCGAGCTCGAAAATGCCATCGAACGCGCCGTCATCCTGGCACGAGGGACGAGCGTCACGATTCGGGAACTGCCGCCGGAGCTGTCAGAGAGCCGATCGCGAACCCAGCCTGGCGATACGCTCGATCTGAAGGAGCAGGAACAGCGTCTGATTGGCAAGGCGTTGGAACGTTTCAACGGCAATCGCAAGAAGGCGGCAGAGGCTTTGAACATCAGCCCGGTGACGCTGTGGCGCAAGATGAAGGAGTACGGCCTTGCAACCTGACGGCGCCGGCGGTCCGGGAATCCCGGACCGCCGCATCCCCGGCGTCAGGCTGCCGGCGCGGGCTGTGGCGAGACGATTTCGTTGCCAGCCGCCTTCCACCCTTCCAGGCCGTCGGTGTAGGCACGCACGTTGGTGAATCCCAGCTCCGTCAGCTTCTGCGCAGCCTGCGTGCTCTGCGAGCAGGCCGGGCCCGCACAGTAGGTAACGATTGCCGCGTCCTGCGGGAGCGTCAGCGCGCCCTTTTCGAGCTCGTCGAGCGGGACACGGCGCGACCCCGGAATCAGTTCGCCGTTGAAGAATTGATCGGTCTGCACGTTCAGGACGTGCAGCCCGCTATCGCGGTCCAGCCCCTGCTGCAGTTCCGTCGTCGATAGCCCACGAACATCGCTCATCTCGGAATACCTCTCTGTCACTGTGAACGGCGGTTGATTCCGCCTCACACGTTGAGAGCAACACGAGGGCCACAACACGCGCCGCGTCAGGGCGCGTTTTTCGGCCAGGAATCCCCTCTGTGATTGCGTTGTGATCCGATCCCTTTCGTTTCGAAATGCCGTGAATCGAGGACTCACCCGGAAGCAGCCGCCAATTGGCGAGATACGTGCCGTTCAATCGAGGTTCACGTGGTCCGGCCATTGCGAAGCAGTCAGAAGTGGAAATTCGTTACTGTGACAGCGACGAACCGCGCGCGGAAGGATCGAGTCCGCGAAGCGTGGTCAGGAGTAGTACTGCTCCGTGTAGATAGGACACAGTCCTTTCCTGCGAATCAGATCACGAACGTCTCGAATCATTGCGCCGTTTCCACATAGATAGACCTCGAGAGCCGAGACGTCGTTTACCGTTGCGGCCACAAGTGGTGTCACGCGTCCAATCGACCCGCGCCAGCTCGCGGTCGGCTGCGACAGCGTCGTCGTGACCGAAAGGTTGGGCAGACGCTTCTGAAGGACGGCCAACTCCTCCTGGTAATACAGATCCCGCTCGCTCCGAAGGCCCCAGAACAATCTGACTCGGCGCATTGAACCGCGTATGGCAAGCGACCAGAGCATCGACCGAATGGGCGCGATGCCGGTTCCGGTCACGACACACAGCGCCTCTCGGGAGCTGTCGCGCAGCGTGAAGCTGCCCGCCGGCCCCTTGAACTGCGTGTTGTCTCCTTCGCGGAGACCGAACAAGTAGCCGGAACCCGGCCCGCCGGGAACCAGATTGAGGACGAGCTGAATGGTGTTCCGGTGCTCGGGCGGCGACGCGATCGAATACGGCCGTGTCGCCCGAGTCGAGTATCCGGGCCGTTCGACCTCGAACGAGATGAACTGACCCGCGCCGAACGTCATTTCGGGCGGATCGCGCAGCGCAAAGTCGATCTGGCGAACGTCGTGCGTCAGGTCACGAATCTCAGTGACCCGTGCGGTGAACGATTGCATGCGTTGCCTGGCCCTTATGGACACGCGACGTGTCGCTGTTCATCTCTCAATTCCTGCTCCTCATCAGGATGGCACTGCGACGTGCGCCGATCGGCGCACCGCAGCGCCGAGCCGGTCCGCGACGCGGTTGATCGCGTCATACGCATGACGTCCGCGCGCGGTGACATGTACTGGTACGTTGGTTTCGAGGCCGACCATTACCGAGCACACCACCGAACGGCTCCTGGCGCCCGACGTGAGCGATACGGTCACGTCGCGCACGACGTTGCTGAACGCCGCCAGGCTCGAAAAGATCCGGTACTCCGCATACGCCCGGGTCTGCTGGCCGAACGTTCGTGAGATATCTGTTACTTCGATCTTCATTGCATGTGCAGGATCATTCAGGCTACGGCCACGTGGATATCGATCAGCCCGGAAACTGCCTGACTGCAGAGTCACCCAAGGTCGAGCGTGTTCTCGAGTCGAATTCGCCGTCGGCTCGTCGATAGCGGCCGTTCTCGACTGATTGAAGGAACCCGGCACTCACCAGCGCGCGCAGCGCCGCTGCGCTGGTGGATGCGCTGACGTCACAGAGGCGCTGCACCTGCTCCTCGGTCAGACACAGGCCCGGCATCGCCGTGTATTCGTCTCGCAGTCGTCCGATCAACTTCACCACACTCATGCTCGAGAGAAAGGCAAGGAGTGGGCCGCTCGCGGGCGGTCGGAACCGGCGGTTTCCCGAACGATTGCATTGAGTCTGCGTGGCGTAGAGCCGGGCGCGAGGTTTCACAGTGGAAGAAACATTTCAGAAGGAAATACACACTCGGGCGAATCGATCAGATCGTTCCGAAAAAATACATGGTAGGAATGGCGTCAGTTGCCCTGAGGTAGCAACCCTTGCAGGGCTCGGAGACGAACAATGCTTCGGACATCCACGCATACGCCGCCGTCATTCGGCGTACACCCACCGCATCGGCTGCCCGACGAGACGCGCGTCGGTGGTGTGACCCTTCAGGTGAGCGACCTGCAGCGCTCGGTGGAGTACTACTCGAACGTGCTGGGCATGACAGTA
>Ga0307415_100000373_pt1 | contig 19125 bp, 17 predicted proteins | sample DK1Cmetagenome_FD_204524 | JGI IMG/M metagenome (GOLD analysis project Ga0307415, IMG submission 204524) | Maize rhizosphere microbial communities from greenhouse at UC Davis, California, United States - DK15-C-2 | ecosystem: Host-associated > Plants > Roots > Rhizosphere > Soil | place: USA...
AAGCACCAGCCGTTGGTATCACGTCATGAGGGGAGAGGTCACCGGGACGAGCCCGGGCGACAGCGTCGAGGTGTGGTTCGAGGCGGGCGGCCTCAAGAGCCCGTCCTTCACCTACCAGGCCATGAACGAGTCGGCCAACGACGTGCTCATCCTGGCGGCCGAGGACTACAGCGGGGCCGCGTAGTACCAGGCTCCTAACCCCGCCGGTGGCCCGAGCTACCTGTCCTACTACCAGGACGCTCTGGCCGCGAACGGCATCGGCGCCGACGTCTACGACGTCGATGCCCAGGGACGCGTGGCGCCGAGCTACCTCGGTGTCCTCAGCCATTACAACGCAGTCGTCTGGTACACGGGCGACGACGTGGTCACGCGTGAGCCCGGCTGGAGTCCAGGCAACGCGTCACGCCTCGCAATGGACGAGCTCCTGCACATCCGCTCGTACCTGAACGAGGGCGGCAAGGTTCTCTACACGGGCCAGGCCGCAGGCCATCAGTACACGACGGCGCACGGGGCACAGAACTACGACCCGACGGAGGCCAATGGGCGCTGCCAGAGCGGAACGGGCGGTCCGGGCGATCCTGTCGTGCCTTTGCTCAACCGCTGCCTGATCCTGTACGGCTCGCCATCGAGCGACCTGCAAAACGACGTCATCGAGTACTGGTTCGGTGCGTTCCTGACGAACCACTTCGCCGGGTTCGACGACGACGGCAACAACCTCGACGTCATCGGGATCAACACCCCGTTCACGGGCTCGACGATGACGTTCAATGGCGGCGATAGCGCCGACAACCAGTTCTTCGACGACGCCTCATTCATCACGACGAGCGGGATCCTCGATCCGGCGACTTATCCGCAGTTCGAGAGCTGGGTGGCGGCCAAGTACGACCGCCCGGGTGGGCCCTTCGACCCGCACAGCGGGACGAGGTACGCCTACTCGCAGATCGCCGACCAGACATTCAAGCGCTTGACCCACACGGTGAACGTCCCGGCCGGTGGCGCGAGCATGTCGTTTTGGACCTCGTACAACACGGAGTTCGACTGGGATCACCTGTTCGTCGAGGCTCACACCGTGGGTCAGGACGACTGGACGACCCTCGAAGACCTGAACGGCAACAACGATCAGACGACCGGGGAGAGCTGCAAGCCCGAGAACGGGCCCGGCGGCTGGCGCACGATCCACCCGTTCATGGATCACTACCAGACGATCGTCGGCGCCGACTGCGTGCCTCACGGCACGACGGGCGATTGGTGGGCGATCAGCGGAAACTCCGGCGGTTGGCAGCAGTGGAACGTCGATCTCGCCGGACCGGGCGGCCGCTTCCTCGGGAAGCAGATCGAGGTGTCGATCAGCTACGTGAGCGACTGGGCCTCGCAGGGCCTGGGCGTCTTCGTCGACGACATCGTGGTATCGACCGGAGAAGGCTCGACCGACTTCGAGTCGAGCGACGGCGGTTGGGCGATGCCGCCCGCGCCGGCCGGAAGTGCTCCGAACACGAACACCTGGACCGTCACCGACGCGACCGGCTTCCCGGAAGGGGCCGTCGTCGCAACCCCCGACACCCTCTACATGGGCTTCGGGTTCGAAGGCATCACCGACGCCGCTACCCGCAACGAAGTGATGGGTAAGGCGATGGACTACCTGCTGCCCTAGGCAGCTTGAGTTCAGCTGACGAGGCCCTCGCCGCGAATCACGGCGAGGGCCTCGTCGCGCTTTTCAACCATCAGGTCCGGCGCGAGCGCTTCGAGGTTGAGCCGCAGGAGCGGCTCCGTGTTGGAGGGGCGTACGTTCAGGTGCCAGTCCTTCGCCGTCACGGAGATGCCGTCCAGGTGGGAGATCTCGCCCTCGCCGGCGAAGTGCTCCTTCAGCTCCTGCAGCTTGAGCGCGACGTCCGGGACAGGCGTGTTGATTTCGCCGGTTAGGAAATAGCGCTCCCGGAAGGGGCGGAGCAGTTCCGAGAGCGGCTTCCCGCGCTTGGAGACGAGCTCCAGCATGAGGAGGGCAGGAATCGTCCCGGAGTCGGCCTGGTTGAAATCGCGGAAGTAGTAGTGGCCCGAGACCTCGCCGCCGAAGAGGGCGCCTTCCTTGCGCATGCGCTCCTTGATGAACGCGTGGCCGACCCGATTCACGAGCGGTGTGCCGCCGTGCTGCTCGGCGATGTTCGGCACAGCCCAGCTCGCCCGCACGTCGTAGATGATCTTCGCGCCGGGCTCCTTCTCGAGCATCGACTCGGCCAGAAGTGCGGTCACGAAGTCGCCGGGCACGAACTCCCCGGTGTCGTCCACGAAGAAGCAGCGGTCCGCGTCGCCGTCGAAAGCGATGCCGAGGTCGGCTTGCTCGTCCCGCACCTTGCCGATGACGAACTCCCGGTTCTCGGGGAGAAGCGGGTTCGGCTCGTGGTTTGGGAAGGTGCCGTCCGGCTCGAAGAAGCAGCGCACCGCGTCCACGGGGAGGCGTTCGAGGATGGGCGGCAGCATCGTCCCCGCCATGCCGTTTCCGGCGTCGATGACGACTCGAAGCGGCTTGACCGCGCTGGCGTCGATGAAGGAGAGGACGCGCTCGACGAAAGCGGGGTAGATGTCGACGCCCTCGGCCGGCGGGTCGTCTATGAGCTCCGGGCTCTCGATCGTCTGGGCCCGGTCGCGTACGTCGAGAAGGCCCGAATCGCCGCCGACGGGTAGCGCGCCTCGCCGGACGATCTTCATCCCCGTGTACTCCTTCGGGTTGTGCGAGGCGGTGACCATCACGCCGCCGTCGAGGTCGAGCTGGCCGACCCCGAAATAGAGCATCTCGGTGCCGATCATCCCCACGTCTACGACCTTGGCACCCCCGTCGGAAGCCCCTTGCATGACGGCTCTGGCGATGGCCAGCGACGAGACGCGCATGTCGCGCCCGATCGCGATCGCCTTGGGCTCGAACTGTTCGACGTACGCCCGCCCGACCGAGTACGCGCCCGCCTCATCGAGCTCGGACGGGTAGATCCCACGGACGTCGTACGCCTTGAAAACCTTCGGGTCTAGGGCCATGCAGTCGCGATCTTACGGCGGGTCTCTTCGAGCGCCTCCGGAAGGACCTTCACGTCGGCGAGAACGGGCATGAAGTTCGTGTCCCCTGCCCAGCGCGGGACGACGTGCATGTGCACGTGGTCGACGACACCGGCCCCAGCGATGCGGCCCAGGTTCCAGCCGAGGTTGTAGCCCTGCGGGCCCATCATCTCCGCGAGAGCTCCGAGCGCGGACGATGCGAGCTGGTGCACCTCGGCGGCCTCTTCCCGATCGAGCCCGCCGAAGTCCCCCTCGTGGCGGATCGGCGCGATCATGAGGTGGCCCGAGGCGTACGGATACTTGTTCAGGAGCACGAAGGCGCGCTCACCGCGGTGCACGACGAGGCCCGTCTCGTCGTCGGCCTCGAGTGCACGGCAGAACACGCAACCCGCCTGCTCGTCCGCTTGCTGGATGTACTCCAGGCGCCAGGGAGCCCAGAGCTGCTTCACGCGCAGTTCACAGCCAGCGGCGCCAGCGGAAGACGCCGAGAAGTGCAATCCCGAGGACGACCATCAAGCCGACCACGACCCAGAACCCCTCGGCGCCGCCCTCGCCCGGGACGTGCGTGTTCATCCCGAAGATGCTCGCGATCAGCGTGAGCGGGAGCAGGATCACGCTGACGACGGTGAGAAGCTGGAGCCGGTACTGCTGCCGGTGCGAGATGATCGACTCGTTCGTGTCCTCGAGCGCCTCGACGACCTCCTTGTAGTTGTCGAGTAGGTCCCAGATGCGCTCGGCGGCGTCGACGATGTCGTCGAAGTAGAGCTCGAGATCCTGGGGGAGGAAGCGCTGCGTGTGGCGCTCGAGCAGGCGCAGCGTGGCGCGCTCGGGCTTGATGATCTTGCGATACGCGATGATTTCCTGCTTCGCGTCCGAGATGTCGCGGACGATCTCCTCGCTGCGGCGCTCCTCGAGCTCGTCTTCGATCGCGTCCAGCTTGTGCCCGACCTTGTCCAGGATCGGGAAGCAGTAGTCGAAGAGGTCGTCGAGGACGTGGTAGAGCAGATAGCCCGACGCCTTCGAGAAGAGCTCGTCGCGAAGCTCCTCGTCCTCCTCGCAGCGCCGGAAGAGGTAGGTCACGGGCAGCAGCTCGACGTTGGCGAGCGTGATGAGGAAGTCCTGGCCGAGGAAGACGTCGAGCTCGGCCGCGTTCAGCCGCTGGACCGCCTTGTCGTAGATCGGGAAGTGGAGGACGATGAAAAGGTATTCCGGGTACTCGTCGATCTTGGGTCGTTGCCGCTTCGAAAGGACGTCTTCGATGTCGAGCTCGTGGAAGCCGTAGCGGTCGGCGAGATAGGCGGCCTCGAGCGGCCCCGGCTCGTTGATGTGGATCCAGGTGAGCCCGTTAGCGGAGAGCTCGGCGATCCGAGGCTCGGTCCGCTCGACGATCTGACCCGCTTCGCCGCGGGCCCGTCCACGCCTGATGCGGGGAAGAGTCGGCCGTGTCATCGGTACTGAGGGGATCGTCGAGTTGCATGCCCGGAGTACGCGATTGTACTCCGAACCCCTCGTTCTGCCTGCAAATCCAGGGACTCGCAGCACAAAGCGGCTTCACCGGCGGAGTACACTCAACCCGTGAAGATCTGCGCCAATTGCGGCGAGGAAAACCCCGATCGTTTCCGTCTTTGCGGGTTCTGCGGGACGCCCTTTGCCGCAGCTGAGGCGCCACAAGAAGTCCGGAAAACGGTGACGGTTCTGTTCTCGGATCTCGTCGGCTCGACCAGCCTCGGCGAATCGATGGACTCCGAGTCGCTGCGCGAGCTTCTCCACCGCTACTTCGAAGGCATGCAAAGCGTCCTCGAGCGTAACGGCGGGGCCGTGGAGAAGTTCATTGGTGACGCGATCATGGCCGTCTTCGGCCTGCCGAAGCTCCGTGAGGACGACGCACTCCGGGCGGTAACCGCGGCGATCGAGATGCAGGAGGCGCTGGCGGTCCTGAACGAGGAGCTCGAGCGTGGTTGGGGCGTGAGACTCGCGAACCGAACCGGCGTGAACACCGGAGAGGTCGTCGCAGGAGACGTCACCGCCGGCCAGCGGCTCGTCACAGGAGACACGGTGAACGTCGCTGCCCGTCTCGAGCAGGCGGCCGGGACCGGCGAGGTCCTCCTAGGAGACCTGACCTATCGCCTTGTCCGCGACGCGGTCGAGGTCGACGTCGTCGCCCCCCTCGAGCTCAAGGGCAAGGCGGAGCCCGTGCCGGCCTACCGGGTGCTCGGCCTCACGGCGGCCGACTCGTCCGGCGAACAGCATCAGGCGCCGCTCGTCGGCCGAGATCGAGAGTTGGGGCAGCTCCTCGCTACGTTCTCCGAGGCGGTGGCGGACGATCGCTGCAGGCTCGCGACTGTATTCGGGAGCCCGGGAATGGGGAAGTCACGCCTGGTCGAGGAGCTCGTGGGGCAAGTCGGCCGGGCGGCAGCGGTCGTGCGCGGGCGCTGCCTCTCGCACGGACGGGGCACCACCTTCTGGCCCGTCGTCGAGATCGTGAGAGAGGCCGCAGGAATCCTCGAGGAAGACGCGCCTGAGACCGCGCGGGAGAAGATCGCCACACTCGCTCGAGACGACGCCGTCGCCCGTCGGGCCGCCGCCGCCGTGGGCCTCTCAGCTGAGGAGTTCCCGGTCGAAGAGACCTTCTGGGGCGTGCGCAAGCTGTTCGAGACGATGGCGGCGGTCAGGCCGCTCGTCGTGGTGTTCGAAGACGTGCACTGGGCGGAGTCGACGATGCTCGACCTCGTCGAGCACGTTCTCGGTTCGTCCGAGCGTCCGATCCTGCTCGTGTGTCTGGCTCGTCATGAGCTGCTCGACATCCGCCCGGCCTGGGAGAAGCTATCCGGGTCGAGTGTCGTTTCCCTCGATCCCCTTTCGCCAAGCGATGCGGCGCGGGTGGCGGAAAACCTGCTCGGGAACGCCGAGCTCGATCCCAATGTCCGCGCCCGCATCGTTGAGGCCGCCGAGGGCAATCCACTCTTCGTCGAGCAGATGCTTTCGATGATGGTGGACGAGGGCGCCCTCCGTCAGGAAGACGGTCGCTGGGTGCCCGTTGGCCGCGCCGACGAGATTTCCGTCCCCCCGACGATCCAGGCGCTGCTCGGCGCCCGCCTCGACCTCCTCGGACCCGAAGAGCGGGCGGTCATCGAGGCTGCCTCCGTCGCGGGTCTCGTCTTCCCCGAGGACGCGTTGCACGAGCTCGTCTCCGAGGAAGTGGGCGGCCAGCTTGCGAAGCTCATCCACTCCCTTTGCCGCAAGCACCTCGTCCAGACCGGGGTCGAGTCGATGGGTGCCGGCGCGCACTATCGATTCGCGCACGTGCTCGTTCGGGAGGCCGCCTACCAGGGAATGCTGAAACGCACGCGGGCCACACTCCACGAGCGCTTCGTCCGCTGGGCCGACCGGGTCAACAGCGACCGTGACCGGGCCGTTGAGTTCGAGGAGATCCTCGGCTACCACCTCGAGCAGGCGTACGGCAACCTGATAGAGCTCGGCCCGCTGGACGACCACGGCCTGGAGCTCGGACGCGGCGCGGCGAAGAGACTTTCCTCGGCCGGTCGCAGGGCGTTCGCCCGCGGTGACATGTCTGCGGCGGCAAACCTCTTGCGCCGCGCCGCCATGCTGTTGCCTGAGGGCGATCCCTCCCGACTCGAGCTCATCCCCGATCTCGGCGAGGCGCTCCTCGAGGTGGGGGAGTTCCCTTGGGCCGAGCTCTTCCTGCAAGAGGCGATCGACGACCGCAGCGACGGGGATGGGTTGGGCGCCGCACTTGCGAGCCTGCTCCTCATGCGCCTGAAGGGGCAGGCAGCCGGTTCCACCGAGCGGTGGAGCGAACGTCTAGTCGAGGAGGCGAGGAGGACCATCTCCACCTCGGACGTCTCCAGCGACGACGCCACTCTTGCCAGCATCTGGCGACTCCTCGCCTGGGCGCACGGCACGTCGTGTCGTTGGGGCCTCGCGACGGCCTCTGCCGAGCACGCGATCGAGCATGCGCGGCTCGCGACCGACGCCAGGCAGATCGGCCGGGCCGCCGGCCAGTACGCTATCGCCGCGCTGCACGGGCCGACGCCGGTTTCGGAGGCGATTCGACGGTGCGAGGACTTGGCCTCCGAGGCCCAGGGGGATCGTCGTACTCAGGGCCTCGTGACGAGCCATCTAGCGGCGCTGCTCGCCATGCGTGGCGACTTCGAAGAGGCTCGCCGCCTCTACGTGGATGCTCAGGCCATGCTGGGTGAGCTCGGGCCGACCGTCGTCGGAGCGTCTACGTCGCTCGCATCGTCGGTCGTCGAGCGGCTCTCAGGCGACCTGGCAGCGGCCGAGCGCGAGCTCCGGCGGGACTACGAGGCGCTCACCGAGCTCGGGGAGAAATACCTTCTTTCGAGCGTCGCTGCGGAGCTGGCGAGGGTCCTGTACGACCAGGAGCAGCTAGGTGAGGCCGAGCAGATGAGTCACCAAGCACAGGAATTTGCCGATGCCGACGACATCGCGTCGCAAACGCTCTGGCGAACGGTCTACGCCCGGATCCTCTCTCGCAACGGGAAGGGCAAAGCGGCTCTCGACCTCATGCGGGAAGCCATTGAGCTTCTCGAGCCCACCGACTCGGTCGTCGCCCAGGCCGAGACGCTCGTCGACCTAGCTGAGGTCCTGCGGCAGTCGGGTCGCGGCACGGATGCGGACCGCGTCCTGGAAGACGCGCTGGCGCTCTACGAGGCGAAAGAGAACGCGGTTGCGGCGGAGGCCCTGCGCGTTCTCGCCGCGTCGGCCTAGTGCATGTAGCCGTTGTGACTGTTGAGCAGGGTGGCGACGAAGTCGCCGTCCGACAACTTGGCCACCCCCCTGAGGCAAGGAAGCTCGCTCGCAGCCGGCGTCGGCGAGGAGCACCGTGCGGAGATGACCTGCAACTTGCAGCCGTCCAGGCACTCGGTGTAGAGAAGCGCGAACTTCTTCACGTTCAGGGACGTCGGAATCAAGGTGCTGTCCCACCTCAGCGGGAACGCGAGGGGCGGATCGAAAGTGCCCGGGATGTCGGCGTGGAGCCAGTCGCCGCTTCGACAGATGACCTTCTTCGGGCAGGGGATAGCGAGGGTCAGTTCGTCGATCGCCGCGGTCGTCGCAATCGGCGACGTTGTGATGATCGCCTTGCCGATCAACGGATCGGTGGCGGTCGCGACGTCTGTGTTGCTCGTGGTCAGCGAGAGCGAAGCGCCCTGCGGGACGAAAGTCGCGGCGCTTCCATCGGGCACCCTCACCGCCGTGTCCTCGCTCGCCGTCACGCTGTCCTGCTTGGGGTCGGACGTCGGGCCGTCGTTAGTCACCTCATCGAACGAGACGGTCAGGCTGGCCGTCGCATCGGCCTCGTTTTCGGGCGCGCGAGCGACGAACTCGACGGTCGCCCCCGCTCCGCTTCCAAATCTTCCGAACGTGCAGGTCGGGTGGGCGTCGACAGAGCAGGACCCGCGGGTCGAGGTGACCGAGTCCAGTGTGAGGCCTCCGGTCAGCTCGACCTCGGCGGTCACGTGCGTTGCGGTCTGGTTGCCCTCGTTGGCGATGTGTGAGATGTAGCTGACGTAATGCGGGGTGTCGCCCGAAGGCGCAACCGTGGCCGGATCACCGACGAGATCGACGCAGATGTGCGGGCCGCTCGCGGAGCAGTCAGGTGTGCTCGCGCCTGTGCCCGTGCCACCGCCAAGCAGAGCGGCTCCTGCGAATGCAAGGACCAACCAACGCAGCCTCATGTCTTTCCTTTCTCCCCGGGTCGTCCCCTAGTTCGGCTCCGATAGTTTCAGTTTCCGGGAGCAGGTTCAACTGACTGCTGTCGGCAAGCATGAATGCGCCTGGCAGGAATCGAACCTGCGACCTTGCGCTCCGGAGGCGCACGCTCTATCCCCTGAGCTACAGGCGCGTGGGGCTTAGTCTACCCCCGTGAAGTTGACCCACCGGACCGTCACCCTCGCGCTCCGCGAGCCGTTCTCCATCTCCCGCTCGACCGACGAGACCGTGGACTCGGTCTTCGTCGACATCGAACATGACGGGCTCAGCGGGTACGGCGAGGCCTCGCCGCAGGAGCACTACGGGGAGAGCCCGGAGTCGGCGTCGGCCTTTCTGACGGAGGTGGAGCCCCTGCTCGGCGAGGACCCGTTCGCCCTCGACGAGATCGAGGAGCGGCTCGCGTCCTTCCCCGGCGAGCACGCGGCAAAGGCTGGGGTGGACATGGCGCTCCACGACCTCTGTGGAAAGGCTGCCGGCGTCCCCGTTTGGCGCCTCCTCGGCCTGCGCCGCGAAGGCCCGCCGACCTCATGGACGATCTGGCTCGGCGATCCCGACGACATGGCGCGGAGGACGGAGCACGTCGGCGACCGCTTCGGACGCCTGAAGCTCAAGCTCGGGGCGGGAGACGGCCTCGACGTCGAGCGCGTGCGCGCGGTGCGCGGAGTCACGGAGCTTCCACTGCAGGTGGACGTGAACGAGGCCTGGGAGCTCGACGAGGCACTCGAGAACGTCGAAGCGCTCTCGGGCCTGGGTGTCCAGTACGTCGAGCAGCCCCTTCCTGCCGGTGACGAAGGCGGGCCGCGCCTGAAGCGAGCATCTCCAGTTTCGATCTACGTCGACGAGGATTGCCACACGTTGGGCGATATCCGTCGCTGCGCGGAGCGCAGCCACGGAGTGAACATCAAGCTTGCGAAGAGCGGCGGCATCCGCGAGGCGGTGCGGATGGCGTACGCCGCCAAGGCCCTCGACCTCGGCGTCATGCTCGGGTGCATGGTGGAGTCCAGCCTCGGCATCGCTGCCGCCGCGCAGATGGCGAGCCTCTGCGACCACATCGACCTCGACGGCAACCTCCTGCTCGGCGAAGATCCGTGGGCGGGGGTGGACTTCGTGGACGGCGTCCAGGTTCCGTCCGACCAACCCGGCCTCGGAGTGCATGAAGCGCTATCTCGTACTGGCTGAGGGCTGCTCGGCCGATCCGCACTACGGGAAGACGGCCCGCGGGGTGATGCGCTACGGCTCCGACCCGGTGGTCGCCGTGGTGGACTCGGAGCGGCCGGGCGAAAGCCTCGGCGGCGTGCCCGTTGTCGCGAGCGTCGAGGACGCACTCTCCTACGAGCCGACGACGGCGCTCGTCGGCGTGGCGACCGCGGGAGGGCGGCTCCCGGAGAGGTGGCGCGCCATCCTGACAAGCGCACTCGCCGCGGGGCTCGACCTCGAGTCGGGAATGCATCAGTTCCTCGGCGACGACCCGGAGCTCGCCGAGCTCGCGCGGGAGCACGACGCCGAGATCCGCGACCTGCGCCGGGCGCCTTCGGGCCTGAGCGTCCCGACCGGCGAGAACCTGACGCACGGCGCAACCGCGATTCTCACCGTGGGCTCCGACTGTGCGATCGGAAAGATGAGCGTCTCGCTGGAGCTCGACCGCGGCGCGCGCGAGCGCGGTCTGAGCTCGGTCTTCGTGCCCACCGGCCAGACGGGGATCGCGATCGCGGGCTGGGGAATCGCCGTGGACGCCGTCGTGGCGGACTTCATCGCCGGTGCGGCCGAGCGGCTGGTGGTCGAAGGCGCCGGCCGCGGCGACCTCCTCTGGGTCGAAGGGCAGGGGTCGCTCGTGCATCCCGACTACTCGGGGGTCACGCTCGGCCTCTTCCACGGAAGCGCGCCGCAGTTCCTGGTCCTCTGCCACCAGGTCGGAGACCAGCACATCCAGGATCTCCCTGCGCATCCCATCCCGTCGCTGCCCGAGCTCATCGAGCTTCACGAGCGAATCGCGCTGCCCGCCAGGCGTGCAACGGTCGTCGCACTCGCCCTGAACACGCGGCGACTCGACGAGGACGAGGCGCGGACCGCGATCGAGGCCGCCGAGGAGGAAACAGGGTTGCCTGCAGACGACCCTGTCCGTTTTGGACCTGGGCGTTTATTGGATGCAATCCTGCCTCGTGTCAGTCGGGTATAAGACAGACGTGCCCGACGCTCGCATCGCCCGCCTCGCCGACCTCATCGTCGACTACTCGCTGGAGCTCCAGCCGGGCCAGGTCTTTCGGATCGACGCGCTCGACGCCGCCTCTCCGCTCGTGCTTGCGTTCTACCGGTCGGCGATTCGCGCCGGTGCGTTCCCGTATTCCGGCCAGGGCCTCGAGGGCACCCTCGAGCTCCTGCTCGAGCACGGGACGACGGAGCAGATCGAGTACATCGCCCCGCACCAGTGGGAGGAGATCGAAGAGCTCGACGCGATCGCGACCATCTGGTCGGAGTCGAACACGCGGGCGCTTTCGCGGGTCGATCCGGCGCGCCATGCGAACTACCTCGCCGCCCAGCGTCGCCTGCACAACCGCCGCTGGGAGCGCATCGCCGCGGGGGAGACGCGCTGGTGCGGCACGCTCTTCCCGACGAATGCGCACGCACAGGACGCCGGGATGTCGCTTTCGAGCTACGAGGACTTCGTCTACTCCGCATGCCACGTGGACACGGGTGAGGCGGCCGAGCACTGGCGGCTCGTCGCAGCTTCGCTCCGTGCTCGGGCCGAGTCGCTCGGATCCGTGAAGGAGCTTCGCATCGTGGGCCCGGACACGGACCTTCGCGTCGGCGTCGAGGGCCGAACCTGGATCGCCGCGGACGGGAGGTACAACATGCCCGACGGCGAGGTCTTCACGAGCCCTGTCGAGAACGCGACTGAGGGTGAGATCCGCTACACGTTCCCGGCGATCTACCACGGGCGCGAGGTCGAGGACATTCGTCTGCGATTCGAAGGCGGACGCGTGGCTCATGCCGAGGCCGCCCGCGGCGACGACTACCTGAACACTCTCCTCGCGATGGACGACGGCGCGCGGATCCTCGGCGAGGTTGCATTCGGCCTGAACTACGAGATCGACCGCTTCACACGCAACATCCTCTTCGACGAGAAGATCGGCGGCACGATGCATCTCGCTCTCGGCTCCGCGTTCTCGCAGGCCGGTGGAAGCAACATCTCCGGCCTGCACTGGGACATGATCTGCGACCTCCGAGAGGACGGCGAGGTCTATGCGGATGGCGAGCTGATCTGGCAGGCCGGCCGGTTCCTCCACGAGCCGGTGCCGGGGCCTGCCGCCGTCGAGGCTGCCGAGCGTGCCTGATCCCCGGCACGAGCGGTTCGCGCAGGTGCTCGTCGACTACTCGACCAGCGTGGGGGAGGGCGATCTCGTCCTCATCGAGTCCACACCGCTGGCCAGGCCGCTCGTCACCGCGCTCTACCGGAGGGTCGTTCAGGCGGGTGGCCATCCGGAGGTGCGGATCGGCGTCGACGGCGCCGTGGAAGCTCTCCTCGCCGGCGGAAACGACGAGCAACTCGGCTGGATCAGCCCGCGCCTGCGCGGCGACGCCAAGGAGGCGAACGTCCGCATCGCCATCGAGGCCGAGTCGAACACGCGGGGCCTGACCGGCATCGATCCCGCGCGGCAGGCAACCTTCGCACGCTCGCGCGCCCATCTGCGCGACATGACGATGGAGCGCGCTGCCGCGGGCGAGCTCAGGCGCGTCGTCACCGCCTTCCCGACCAATGCGTCGGCGCAGGATGCCGAGATGTCGCTCGCGGACTACGAGGACTTCGTCTACCGCGCCGGCTTCCTCGACGAGGAGGACCCGGTCGCGTCCTGGCAGGTGTTGGGCGAGAAGCTCGCGAGCCTCGCCGAGTGGCTCGGGACGAAGAAGGAGCTGCGCGTTGTCACCGAGGGGACCGATCTCACCGTCGGCGTCGAAGGGCGCACGTGGATCCCGTGCGACGGCAAGGAGAACTTTCCCGACGGCGAGGTCTTCACCGGCCCTGTCGAGACGAGCGTCGAGGGCCATGTCCGCTTCAGCTTTCCCGCGCCGCACGCGGGCCGCCTCGTCCGCGACATCGAGCTTCGCTTCGAGGGCGGCGAGGTCGTTGACGCGCATGCGAGCGAGGGCGAGAACTTCCTCCGGGAGATGCTTGTGATGGACGAGGGCGCACGACGGCTCGGCGAGTTCGCCTTCGGGATGAACGACTCCGTGCAGGAGTTCACCGGACATACGCTCTTCGACGAGAAGCTCGGCGGCACCGTGCACATGGCGCTTGGCAAGGCCTATCCCGAAAGCGGCGGCAAGAACGAGTCCGCGCTCCACTGGGACCTCGTGTGCGACCTCCGCGGCGAGAGCGAAGTCCACGCGGACGGTGAGCTCGTTTACCGCAACGGCGAGTTCCTCCCCGATCTCTTCTGATCGCGCTTCTGGGAGACACGCATCTCCCGCGCGGCGCGCGTTCTCTTCCTCCGGACTGCCTCCGGATTCTCGAGGCCACGGACGCCATCGTCCACACCGGCGACTTCACGGCGGCCTCGGTGCTCGCCGACCTGGAGCGCTTGGCCCCGGTGGTCGCCGTACACGGAAACATGGACGACGCCGGGCTTTGCGCGTCCCTTCCGCTGAGGACGACGGCCGAGCTCGAGGGGCTTCGGATCGGGCTCGTCCACGACGGCGGGCCGGCCGTCGGTCGCCACGAGCGCCTGCGCGAGCTCTTCCCCGGCTGTGATGTCGTCGCCTATGGCCATAGCCACATGCCGGAGGTCTCGCGGGCCGCGGGCGTCTGGATCGTGAACCCGGGAAGTCCCACGGAACGACGCCGCGCCCCCCAGCACACAATGGTCGTGATCCGGGACGGGGAGCCAGAGCTGGTCGCCGTTCGCGCATGACATCCGACCGGTGGCATACTATGCGAACACATGTTCGCTACGCGTACTTGGATAGTCATCGCAGTTCTGCTTATCGTCGTCTCCGCGGCGCTCTCGAACGCCCGCGTCTCTAACGGTGCGGGACATGAGACGCGGCACCGCGTCCGCGCCGGCGAGACTCTGTGGTCGATCGCCGAGGCGAACTACGCAGGCGACCCGCGGAAGGCGATCTGGCGGATCGAGCAGCGGAACGGGCTGGCCGGAGCCGACATCTCGGCCGGAACGGTTCTCGTCCTCCCGCCCTGAGCCGCTAGCCCGCGACGAGCGCTTCGGAATCCGGAACGCCGAAGTCGCCCGGGCGCTTGGCCACCGCTGCGAAAAACGCGTCCACGACAAGGGGCGAGAACTGCGTGCCGCGGTGCTCCCGCACTTCCTCGAACGCTTCCTCGATGCGGAGGGCGCGCTGGTACGGGCGCTCGATGGTCATAGCGTCCCACGCGTCTGCAAACCCGACGATCGTGGCAAGGAACGGTATGTCCTCCCCGGCGAGCCGCTCGGGATAGCCCGTGCCGTCCCAGCGCTCGTGGTGGTGGCGGAGAATGGGGACGCACTCGCGCAGGCGCCCGAACTTGGAGACGATGCGCGCTCCTTCGCTCGAGTGCCGCTTCATGAGCTCGTACTCGTCCTCGGTGAGCTTCCCCGGCTTGGTCAGGAGGACGTCCGGGATCGCGATCTTGCCGATGTCGTGGAAAAGGCCTCCGAAGCGGACGGACTGCAGGTCCTTCGGGGGGATTCCGAGCTCCTGGGCGACGGAGAGGGCGATGCGCTGCACGCGCAGCGAGTGTCCCGCCGTGTACGGGTCCTTCGCCTCGACGGTGGTGTTCAGGTTCTCGATCGCTTCGACCGAGCTCTCTTCCAGCATGCGGTAGGACTCGCTGAGGGCGGCCGAGCGCTCGCGGAGAGCTTTCGTCTGGCGGCGGAGCATCCCCGAGGCATTCCGGGCGAGGAGCATGAGGAGCAGCCAGAGGAAGGCGAAGAGCGTGGCGCTCGCGATCCAGATGGTGCGTTTGGTGTCGGCGATGGAGGCCTCGAGCGGCTCGGCGTCCGCGTAGACCTCGTAGGCGCCCACGACCTCGTGCTGGCCGGCGAAGAGGGGCGCGTAGACCTCGACGATGTTGTCGGGGAGCTTGGCCGCCTCGACAGAGTCCTCCTCGTCGTTCAGCGTGTTCAGCTCGGCGGTCGGCTCCTTCGTCTCGAGCACCTCGGCGAGATCCCCGTCGACCGGGAACTTCTTGCCGATCCTCTCCGGTGCGATGTTTGTCCAGGCCAGGGTCCCGTCGGTGTCCCAGACCTTGACGCTCAGGATGTCCGGGCGCTCGGCCAGGTCGCGGAGGACAATTGAGGTAGAGCTGTCGCCGACCCGCAGGGTCGTCCCGTAGATCATCCGAGGTGCGAGCACGCCGTTCGCGTACTGGGTCAGGCTCAGTTTTGCGTCGTCGAGGGCCTGGCGCCGCGCGGCATTCGTGAGGAGGGAGCTGAGGATGAGACAGCCGCTCGCGAGCACGATTGCGCTGAGGAGCACGAATGTCCAGAGCAACCCGACGGACGCGGTCACCCTCTGGGTCATGGAAAGGCGAGCCACCACCTGGAAAATCGGCTTGTGCGCGATCCGACTTGAGGGCGGAGGCGCCTAAACTCCGGCTGTGGACCTCGACCTCGTCTTCCTCGGAACCTCGGGCTCCGTGCCCACCGCCAAGCGCGGGCTCGCCGGCACCCTGCTCCGCCGTGGCGGGGAGCGGATTCTCGTCGACTGCGGCGAGGGGACGCAGCGCCAGCTTCTTCGCTCTTCGGTGGGCCTCGTCGAGCTTCCCGAAATTTTCCTGACCCACTACCACGCCGACCACTACCTCGGCCTGCCGGGCATGCTGAAGACCTTCGCACTCAGGGGCCGCGAGGTGCCGCTGACTGTCTACGGCCCGCCCGGGCTCAACGATCTCTTCGGCATCCTGCGCCGCGTCTTCGGGCGGTTGAGCTACGAGCTGACCCTCGTCGAGCTCCGGCCGGGCGAGTACGTCGCGAGGGAGGACTACCGGATCGAGGTGTTCGCGGTGGAGCACGGGGTGTCGGCGAACGGATACGCGCTCGTCGAGGAGGCCCGCCCGGGCCGCTTCGACCTCGAGGAGGCGAAGCGTCTCGGCGTCCCGGAAGGGCCGCTCTTCGGGAGGCTCCAGGGCGGCGAGGCCGTGGCCCTCTCCGACGGGGCCACGGTGAGCCCCGAGCAGGTGCTCGGCCCGGCACGACACGGGAGGAAGGTCGTCCTCGCGGGCGACACGCGGTCAGCCGACTCGGTCCTGGCGGCGGCGAGGGATGCGGACGTCCTCGTCCACGAAGCGACGTTCTCAGTCGAAGAGCGCGAGCGCGCCGCGGAGACGCTGCATGCCACCGCGACGAGCGCGGCCGAGCTTGCGCTTGCAGCCGGGGTGCGCCTGCTCGCCCTCACCCACCTCTCAAACCGCTATTTCGGGCCGGAGATCGTCCGCGAGGCACGCACGGTTTTTTCCGAAACGGTCGTCCCGAAGGACTTCGATATCATCGACGTCCGCTTCCCGGAGCGGGGTGGGCCCCGGCTCGTGAAGGGCGGGGCGTTGGGCCGGCACGAGGAGGGGGAGCCGCATGACAAGGATGGTTCAGGCGATCATGGCGAGCGACCTCGCGGAGGCGGAGGAGATTCAGACGATCCTGCGCTCCGCGGGGATCCAGTCGGAGCTCGAGTCGGCCGTCGAGACGCATCCGACGGCGCTTGCTGACGCGCCCCAGAAGGTGCTCGTCCCGGAAGGTTCGCTCGAGGCGGCACAGGACGCCATTGAGGCGATGACCGACCCGGATGAGCTCATCGGCGGACGCTAGCCCGGCCGCGTCGCACTTCGGCGCGATCGCAGGCTCGTACGACCGGCTGCGGCCAGTCGACGAGAGGTGGTGGGCGCTTTTCGACCGCCTCGTCGCCGCGGGAGACCTGGCCGGGCGCCGAACGCTCGACGTGGGCTGCGGCACCGGCACTCTTGCCCTCGCGCTCGCGGAGCGCGGCGGCAAGGTCTGGGGGGTCGACTCCTCGCCGGAGATGCTCGCCGAGGCGCAGGCGAAGAAGACACGGGCGCGATTCAAGGAGGGTGCCGCTGAGGCGCTCCCGTTCAAGGACCGGTGGTTCGAACGGGTGGTCATGCGGCTCTCGTTGCAGCATCTCGACCGCCCGCGTGCGCTCGCCGAGGCGGCGCGCGTGCTCGTGCCGGGCGGGCGGTTGCTGATCGCAACCTTCGATCCTGACCACTTCGACGGATACTGGCTGAACGAGCTCTTCCCATCCGTTGCCGAGATCGACCGCTTGCGGTTTCCGGACGCAACGGCACTGACGATGGAGCTCGAGAACGCCGGCTTCTCAGCCGTGCGGATCGAGACCCTCACCCAGCCGGGAGCGCTCTCTCGGCCCGAGGCGCTGGAGCGGATTCGAGGCCGCTACATCTCGACGCTGAACCTGATCGACGAGGCCGAGTACGAACGCGGGCTTGCCGTCGCCGAGGCGCGTATTCCGGAGAAGCTCGAGTACCGGCTCGAGTGGCTGATCGTGTCCGCCGAGAAGCCTCCGCTCGACGCCGTCCGCACGCGCGGCTAACCTACTACCCGCACACCTTTAACTCGGTCCAGAGAGGCCGGAAAGGAGCTGCTTGTGGCCGCGCATGTCGATGCAGGGCGCGTTCTCCTGGATTCGGAGGCGCTCAACCGGACGATCGCCCGCATCGCTCACGAGATCGTCGAGGGAAACAGCGACCTCACGACGGTCGCGCTCGTCGGTATCCAGACCCGGGGCGTGCCGCTGGCCCAGCGGCTCCGGCGCCTGATCGAGGACTTCGGCGGCGTGGAGGTGGCGCTCGGGAGCGTCGACATCACCTTTCATCGGGACGACGTCGTCGTCCGCGGCGGCGAGCGGCCGTTGCACGCCCAGCCCGTCGTCAAGGCGACGAAGCTCGACTTTCCCCTCGAGGGGATGACGTGCGTCCTCGTGGACGACGTCCTCTACACCGGCCGGACCATCCGCGCCGCGATCGAGACTCTCTTCGAGTACGGCCGGCCGGCCCGGGTCCAGCTCGCATGCCTCGTCGACCGCGGCCACCGTGAGCTTCCGATCCGGCCCGACTACATCGGCAAGAACCTTCCGACTGCCCGCGGCGAGCGTGTTCAGGTGCAGCTCGTCGAGGTGGACGAAGTCGACCGAGTCCTTCTCATCCCCGAAACCGAGGAGTGAACGCATGGCCGAAGTGACACCGTTGATCCGAGACGAGCTGCTGCCGCCCCGCGGCCCTGGGCGGCGGCATCTGATCTCGATCACCGATCTGACGAAGGACGACGTCGAGCGCCTCCTCGCGCTCGCGCGCACGTTCTCCGCCTCGCTCGAGCGCGAGGTGAAGAAGCTCCCGGCCCTCAAGGGCCGGACCGTCGTGAACATGTTCTTCGAGTCTTCGACCCGCACGTCGTCGAGCTTCGAGCTCGCCGCGAAGCGGCTTTCCGCGGACGTCATGTCCATCAAGGCGTCCGGCTCCGCGGTGGACAAGGGCGAGTCCCTGAAGGACACCGCGCTGACGATCGGCGCCTACGACCCGGACGTCATCGTTCTCAGGCATCCGCACATCGGCGCGCCCCGGGTGATCGCGAACGCCACCAGCGCGCATGTCGTGAACGCGGGGGACGGAACTCACCAGCACCCCACGCAGGCGCTCCTCGACCTCTACACGATCGACGAGGAGCTTGGCGGGATCGCCGGCATCCATGTGGCGATCGTCGGAGACGTTCTCCATTCACGGGTCGCGCGTTCGGATATCCAGGCGCTCGTCCTCATGGGCGCGCGAGTGACGGTGGTCGGGCCTCCTCCGCTCATCCCGAGAGGCATAGAGACGATGGGCTGCGAGGTTTCCTACGACATCGCGACGATCAAGGACGCCGACGTCGTCTACGTCCTCCGCATGCAGAAGGAGCGCATGCTCGAGGGTGCCAACTACGTCCCGAGCCTGCGCGAGTACACCGCGCGCTGGGGTGTGACGCCCGAGCGGCTGCGGCCGGGTCAGAAGGTCATGCACCCGGGGCCAATGAACCGCGGCGTCGAGATCGACCCGGTGGTGGCGGACGCGGCCGATGCGCTCATCGAGCGCCAGGTGCGAAGCGGTCTCGTCGTTCGCATGGCGGTCCTGTACGACCTCCTCACCCACGGTCCCGTCGAGGTGAAGGTCGCCGAGATCGAGGCGGTGGCTTAGATGCCGATGGAGCAGACGCTGTTCGGCGGCAACGGCCGCAAGGACGACCTGAGCTACGAGGGCGTGCGCGTCATCGACCCCACCGAGGGGATCGACGAGACGCTGAACCTCACCGTCGAAGCGGGCGTGATCACGAAGATGGA
>Ga0307415_100000374_pt1 | contig 19118 bp, 19 predicted proteins | sample DK1Cmetagenome_FD_204524 | JGI IMG/M metagenome (GOLD analysis project Ga0307415, IMG submission 204524) | Maize rhizosphere microbial communities from greenhouse at UC Davis, California, United States - DK15-C-2 | ecosystem: Host-associated > Plants > Roots > Rhizosphere > Soil | place: USA...
CGTACGCTCCGAAGGAACAGCGGCTGAAGTCGTACATCAAGTTCCTGCAGAACATTCCGCGCGCGGCCGAGCAGATGCGCGCCAACATCAGGACGCCGATGGCGACGAGCTTCGTCGACTACGCCAAGAATGCGTTCAGCGGGTTCGTCGATTATTATCCGGGCGACGGAATGGCGGCCTGGAAGGGCGTCGGAACGCCCGAAGACCAGCAGGCGCTGAAGACTGCGACCGACAATGCCGTGAAGGCGATGACGGACACGGTTGCCTGGGTTGAGAGCCAGCGTTCCGCGGCCAAGCCCAATTTCGCGCTCGGCAAGGCGAAATTCCAACGGATGCTGGCGGACACGGAGATGGTGACGGCTCCGGTCGAGGAGCTCGAGCGGATCGGTCGCGCCGATCTGGAGTCGAACCAGAAGCTGCTGAAGGAAGCCTGCTCACGCTACGCGCCGGGTGCCACCATTCCCGACTGTATGCTGAAGATGGCTGCCGACAAGCCCGAGGGCGGACCGGTTGCGGGAGCTCGCGCCCAGCTCGCCGGTCTCAAGCAGTTCATCATCGACCATGACATCGTGACGATCCCGGGGCCGGAGGAAGCTCAGGTCGAGGAATCGCCGCCCTACAACCGGCAGAACAGCGCCTACATCAACATCCCTGGGCCGTACGAAAAGAACCTGCCGTCGGTCTATTACATCTCGCCGCCGGACCCGACCTGGTCGAAGGAGGCGCAGGCCGCCTACATCCCGGGTAAGGCGGACCTTCTGTTCACGTCGGTTCACGAGGTGTGGCCGGGTCATTTCCTCAACTTTCTCCATGCCAACCGGTCAAAGAACATGTTCGGCCGGGTGTTCGTCGGTTACGCGTTCGCCGAAGGCTGGGCTCACTACACCGAGGAGATGATGCGACAGGCGGGGGTCGGCGGTGGAACCGACGAGGTCCTGATCGGCCAGTTGTCCAACGCTCTCCTTCGCGACTGCCGATATCTCTCGGCGATCGGAATGCACACCGGGTCGATGACTCAGCAGCAGAGCTACGATCTGTTCCGCAACCAGTGCTACCAGGACGAGGGCAACGCCAAGCAACAGGCGGCGCGCGGAACCTATGACCCGGCCTATCTCAACTACACGATGGGCAAGCTGATGATCCGCAAGCTGCGCGACGACTGGGCGTCAACGCGGGGCGGCGAGAAAGCGTGGAAAGCGTTCCACGACCAGTTCCTCGGCTTCGGCGGCCCGCCGATCCCGCTGGTCCGCCAACAGATGATGGGCGGCAAGGCGGAAGCCGTGTTCTGATGTCTTGCGTTCTTGCTTCGTTCCGGTAGGTTCGAAGCAATATGGCGAAGCCGAAAACCCGCTACACGTGCCAGGCCTGCGGTTCAGTATCGAGCCGCTGGCAGGGTCAGTGCCCTGACTGCAGCGAGTGGAATACACTGGTGCAGGAGAGCGCGGAGGTCTCCAGCATCTTCGCTGCGAAGCATAACCTTCAGGGCGGCGGGCGGCAGATCCAGCTCGTCAGCCTCGATCATCCGGTTGCCCTTCCAGAGCGGATTTCGACCGGGATTGCGGAGTTCGACCGGGCGAACGGCGGCGGCATCGTTCCGGGCTCGGCGATGCTCGTCGGCGGCGATCCGGGCATCGGCAAATCAACCCTGCTGCTCCAAGTCTGCGCCGATCTGGCCACCAGGGGCCGCAACGTCATCTACGTATCGGGCGAAGAGTCCGCGGAGCAAGTGCGCCTGCGCGCCGTGCGGCTTGGGCTCGGCAAGGCACCGGTCCGGCTCGCGGCGGCCACCTCGGTGCGCGACATCCTGACGACGCTTGGGGACAATGGCGGCGCCGACCTGCTCGTCATCGATTCCATCCAGACCATGCATTCCGACCTGATTGAGGGTGCGCCGGGCACGGTCAGCCAGGTTCGTGCCTCGGCGCAGGAGCTGGTGCGCTTCGCAAAGGAACATGGGACTGCGCTGGTTCTCGTCGGTCACGTCACAAAGGATGGCTCGATCGCCGGCCCGCGCGTGCTCGAGCACATGGTCGACACGGTGCTGAGCTTCGAAGGCGAACGCAGCCACCAATACCGGATCCTTCGAGCAATGAAGAACCGCTTCGGCGGCACGGACGAGATCGGCGTCTTCGCCATGGATCGCGCGGGTCTGACCGAAGTCCCGAATCCCTCCGTTCTGTTCCTCACCCAGCGTGGAGAGCCGGTCAGCGGCACAAGCATTTTCCCTGCGCTCGAGGGGAGCCGACCCGTGCTGGTGGAAATCCAGGCACTGACGGTGAGGCTCGCGACGGGGGCGACGCCAAGGCGCGCTGCAGTGGGCTGGGACAGCGGCCGGCTGGCGATGATCCTCGCGGTTCTCGAGGCACGCTGCGGGCTGAGCTTCGCGACCGCCGAAGTCTACCTCAACGTTGCCGGCGGCTACCGCCTGACCGATCCGGCCGCTGACCTCGCGGTTGCGGCGGCGCTCATTTCCGCTTTGTCCGAACGTCCCGTACCGAACGAATGCATCGTCTTCGGCGAGATCGCCTTGTCGGGTGAGGTCCGCCAGGTCGCGCACTCGGGCTTGCGGCTCAAGGAGGCGACCAAGCTGGGTTTCGAAAGGGCGTGGGCACCGGCAGGCGCGAAGGGAGCGGGAGGAATCTCGACCGCGGAGTTCGGCAACGTCCGAGCACTGGTCGACCAAATCCTCGGCCGCTGAGCGTCGAAGGCCACTGTGACGGGGTACCGGAGCCGCTCTGTAGGACTGCAAAAAGAGCGGCCCGCGCGGTTCTCGCGGCGCACGGACCACTCCACATTTAGGCGACACAACAATGAGTCAACACGCCCTACAGGAGACTCGCGGAGAGTCTCGACATTCTGGTAGCGTAACGAAACGGAAAAGGCGATAACCTAAAGCAATGCGATGTCGGCTCAGGAGCGATCAGGAGTTGGCGGCCTGGACGGCGCTGCGTCCGTGAAAATGGGGGACGCTGGGGCGGTTGTAGACCACGATGCCTGGTGGCGTCTTGTCAGGTTTATCGCGGGGGATGGCTTCGGGCGCTTCGGGACGGGTTGGAATTTTGACGTGGGCGTGCTTCTTCAGCCACGAACTCGTCCCGCCCACCGTCTGGTAAGAAAATTCGAGCCGCGCCTTCGCGGGAAGCCGGGAGATCCACAGCCGGTCATCGTGCGACATGTGGTTGAGAAGATATTCCTTCAAAGCGCCAGCAGTGAAGGGCACCGATACGAGATACAGCCACGGCATGAGCCGGTGGCGCTCGAGCTTCGCGACAGCGTTTTGAAGGCCGCTGTAATCCGCGGCGCTACTGCTGTTCCTCACGTCGAATCCGACAATATAGACAGGCATCCCTCGCTCCCCTGTAGAGCCAGTTCCACCCATCCCGTCCCAATATGATACACAAATATTGCCGTTTGACCACAGTAACACATCGCGCGGAGCAGGGAGCGGCGCCTCTCGCATTGACCGGAAGAGTTCGCTAGCCACCCCCGGAGATGAGCGCGCTGGATATCTTCGTGATCGTTTTGCTCGGCGGCGGTGCCTTGATCGGAATCGTTCGCGGGCTTGTCCACGAGGTCCTGTCGCTGCTGGCGTGGGTGGTGGCCATCATCATGCTGCGGCTGTTCCACGAGCCGATCAGCGTAGCGCTTACGGAGCCGGTCGGGACCGCGACCGGGGCGGCGGTGCTCGCATTCGTGATCCTGTTCCTGCCGAGCTTCCTGTTCATGAAGCTGGTTGCGCAATCGCTCGGTCGAAAATCCCGCAAATCGGTGCTCGGGCCGTTCGATCGGGTGCTTGGCGGCGGCTTCGGAATGGTAAAGGGCCTTCTGGCAGCAACCCTGTTTTTCCTGCTCGCCAATCTCGCGACCGATGTCATTTATGGGCCCGATGCCAACCGCCCCGACTGGATGCGCAAGTCGCGCACCTATCCGCTTCTGAACGCGAGCGGGCGTGCCGTGGTTGATTGGGTCGAGACCCGCCGCAAGGGCAGCGAGCAGCTCGAACAGGTCCAGAATCTGGAGACGAAAGAGTGATCCGCCTGTACGACACGCTGACCCGCGAGAAACGCCCGTTCGTGCCGTTGAACAAGCGGCGGATCACCATGTACGTGTGCGGACCGACGGTCTACGGCCGCGCCCATATCGGCAATGCCCGCCCGGCGGTCGTCTTCGACACGCTCGCTCGCCTCATCCGCCACGAGTTCGGCCAGAACAGCCTGATCTACGCGCGCAACGTCACGGACGTGGACGACAAGATCATTGCCTCAGCCGAGGCCGAAGGCGTCGATCCGTCGGTCATTACCGAGCGCTATGAGCGTCACTATCTCGAGGACATGGGAGCGCTCGGAGTGGCTCCGCCCGACATTGCTCCGCATGCGACGGAGGAAATCCCGGCGATGGTCGCGATGATAGCGCAGCTCATCGAGCGCGGGAACGCCTATGAGGCGCAGGGTCACGTCCTCTTCTCGGTCCCGAGCGATCCCGACTACGGCGTGCTCAGCAGGCGCGACCGGGAGTCGATGATCGCGGGGGCACGGGTCGAGGTCGCTCCCTACAAGCGCGACCCCGCCGACTTCGTTCTATGGAAGCCCAGCGCCGATGGCGTCATCGGCTGGGATTCACCGTGGGGCCGGGGGCGGCCAGGCTGGCATCTCGAATGCTCGGCGATGATCGGGCGCCACCTCGGCGAGACGATCGACATTCACGGCGGCGGGCTCGACCTCATCTTCCCGCACCACGAGAACGAGATCGCGCAGAGCCGCTCCGCGCATGGCGGAGTGCCGCTCGCGCGTTTCTGGGTGCACAACGGCTTCGTGGACATGGGAGCCGAGAAGATGTCCAAGTCGCTCGGCAATGTCGTCACGCCCGCCGAGCTTCTGGAGCAGGGACATCGCGGCGAGACGCTCCGGCTCGCGCTGCTGTCTGCGCATTATCGCCAGCCGCTCGCCTGGACGGCGGAGGTCGTCGCGCAGGCCAAGGCTACACTCGATCGGCTCTACCGCGTCGTCGGCAATGCCGATGCGGGACAGGTGGACGCTGGCGTATTGGATGCGCTTTCCGACGACCTGAACACACCTTTGGCACTCTCCCGGCTGATCGCCCTGGAGGATGCTGGAACGTTGAAAGCCAGTGCGGCGCTTATCGGACTGTTGGAGGACTCGGCTGACGACTGGTTCCAAGCCGGTGGAAACTCGGGCGCAATCGAGTCCCGGATCGCCGAAAGGGCCGAGGCCAAGAAGAACCGCGACTTCGCGACGGCAGATCGCATCCGGGACGAGTTGAAGGCTGACGGGATCGTCTTGGAGGATAGCGCCAGCGGCACTACGTGGCGCCGGGGATGAACGCTCCGCTCTACACGACCGAGATTTTGCGACTGGCGGCATCGCTGCCGGAACCGCAGGCTCTCGACCGGGTAGACGGGTCCGCCGAGGAACGCTCGCCCACTTGTGGAAGCACTGTGAGGACAGAAGTGCGCATCGACCATGAGGGTCGGGTCATGAGCCTCTCGCAGAAGGTGCAGGCCTGCGCCTTCGGGCAGGCATCCGCTGCCCTCCTGCAGGCCGGAGCCTTGGGCCGCACAAGCGACGACGTCAGCCGGGCAGCGGAAGAGTTGAGCGCCTGGCTCGCCGGCGACCGGAGCGATCCGGGTTCGTGGGCAGGTCTCGAGGCGCTAAGTCCGGCGCGCTCGCGCCGTTCGCGGCACGGCGCGATCCTCCTCCCGTTCCTCTCGCTTCTGGCGGCAATGCGCGAATGAACGAAGCCGAAGCAGCAGCAGCGGGCGCAATTCTCGTCGACGGCGCCCTGATGCTCGGCGCGGCGCTGTTTTTCGTCACTATCTTCCGCCGCCTCGGCCTCGGTGCCACCTTGGGTTACATCGTCGGCGGGGCGGTCATCGGTCCATACGTCCTCGGCCTCGTCAGCGAGCCGGAAGCGGTCGCCAGCATCTCGGAGATCGGAATCGCTCTCCTGCTGTTCATCGTCGGGCTCGAGCTGAATCCGGGCAGGCTCTGGCGGTTGAAGCGCGACATCTTCGGATTGGGCCTGATCCAGGTGCTCGTATGCGGCGCGGCGTTGAGCCTTCTCATCCGCTACGCACTCGACTTCTCGATCGAAGCGAGCATCGCGCTCGGCCTTCCGCTGGCCTTGTCCTCCACTGCGCAGGTTTTGCCGATGCTGCGAGCGACCAACCAGCTGAACCACCCGCGTGGCGAAAGGGCTTTTTCGGTCCTCCTTTTCCAGGACCTGTCGATCGTTCCGATGATCACGATCATAGCGGCAATGTCCCGTGCTCCGGCGGATCCCACGGCACCGCCCGGCGGCATCCTCGTGCTCTATACGATCGGTGCGATCGTCGGCCTGGTTGCCGTAGGGCACTTTTTTCTCAATCCGCTGTTCCGGCTGATCGGTCGCTTCGGCGAAAGGGAATTGTTCATCGTCGCCGGCCTGTTCGCGGTCATTGCGAGCGCGGCCTTGATGGAGAGCCTTCACCTGTCGACCGCGCTGGGGGCCTTCATCGCCGGCGTCATGTTAGCCGAATCGCCCTACCGCCACGAACTCGAGAGTGACGTCGAGCCGTTCCGCTCGATCCTTCTCGGCCTCTTCTTCCTCACGGTAGGGATGATGCTCGACCTTCCGGCCGTTGCTGCCCAGCCAGTTCTGGCGTTCGGACTTGCGGCTTCGATCATTGCCATCAAGGCGCTCATCATTGCGGTCATCGCTTTCCTGTTCGGAATGAAAAAGGGCAGGGCGATCTGGCTTGGCCTACTGCTGAGCCAGGCGGGCGAGTTCGGCTTCGTGCTTTTCGGCCAGGCGGCGGCTGCCATGCTGGTCGAGCCACGAACTGCATCCTTCTTCAGCGCAATCGTCACCATCTCGATGATCTCGACGCCCTTTCTGATGCAAGTCGTCGAATGGGTCCTTCGCCGAATTCCGGAGCCGGACGTCGATCTCGACGGACCGGAATCTTCGCCGGACACCAACGCCATCGTCGTTGGCTACGGCCGCTTCGGGCAGACCGTGGCGCAGATGCTGATGGCCAAGAAGATCCCGGTGACCCTCATCGACAGCAAGCCGTCGCAGATCGAACTTGCGGAGGAGTTTGGCACCAAAGTCTATTATGGCGATGGCACTCGGGTGGATCTGCTTCGCACTGCTGGTGCGGAGACTGCCGAGGGCATCATCTTTTGCCAGAATCCGCAGGAATTGACCCGCGACAAGCTGGAGGCGGTTTTCGAAGCGTTCCCGCACGCCTCGATCATGGTTCGTGTCTATGATCGGCTGCAGATCATCGACTTCGACGGGCTCGACCTGGCAGTCTGCGAGCGCGAGCTTTACGAGAGTGCGGTCGTCATGGGCCGCGAGGCGTTGATCAAGCTGGGCGTCGCGCGACGAGAGGCGGAGCGGGTCGAGCGCGAATATCGGGGGCGCGATCTGGAACGGCTGGAGGCGCAGACGATCACCGGCGACATCCATGCAAAATCGGAGCGTGCTTTCGGTGCCGACCGGCCGCTGCCGGACGAGGTCCCGGACCCGGCCTAAGCCTCTTTCGTCTTTCCGTTCAGGTGCTCGTCGAGAGCCAGGACAATCTTTTCGACCACCTCGCCGTGGGCGCCGCTGCCGCTCTTCACGTGGAGGTGCGCTTCGGCATAGAGCTCGCGGCGTTCGCTTGCGAGCCGTTCCAGCGTCTCGCGGCGATCAGTCACGTTGCGAAGCAGCGGCCTCGTCTCAAGCCGCCCGGTCCGATTGGTAAGCAGGTCGACGGGTGCATCGAGCCAGACCGTGATCGTCCGGTTGTTGAGCAGTTCGCGCGTGCGAGGGTCGATGAAAACCTCGCCGCCGGTGGCGATAACCCGGATCTGGTCGTCGACAAGCCTCGCGACCAGCCGCCGTTCGCCATCCCGGAAATCCGCCTCGCCGAATCGCTCGAAAACCTCCGCTGGCGTATAGCCGGCGGCGCTTTCGGCAATCGCCGCGTCCGTATCGATGAACGGCAAGCTCAGACGCTTTGCCAAGCGCCGGCCGACCGTCGACTTGCCGGCACCCATCAGGCCTACAAGGACGATCGGACGATCAAGGCGTTCGGTCAGGTTTCCCACGAGCAGGGCTATACAGCGCGGCGCGTCGGCGGCAAAAGCGCTCTCGTTCCTGCCAACAAGACCCGAGTGCCATGCCGCGAGCAGTAATTCTCCTTATCGTCGTTCTTCTGGTCATCATCGGCCTGATGTTCTTCTTTTCGAGCCGCGCCGGTGAAGTTCCGACCCAGACCATCGAGACCGAGGTGAACGCTCCCGCCAATGCGAGCTAGCCGCCTGCTTGCGGCCGCGGCCGCGATTGCCTTCGCCCTTCCGGCGCTGGCGCAAGATACTGCGGCGCCGACCGCGACCGTTCCGCAACCCTTGCCGGCGCCTACGCCGGCGCCGGCGCAGACGGCTCCTTCGCGGACACCCGATTCAGTGGGCGAGAGCGAGACCGGGGTCGTCGAACTCGATTCCCAGCAGCAGAGCGCCGAGCCACCTCCGCCACCGATCGAATATCCCCAGCATGCCCGTCGAGATCCGCGACTCGTCGGGCGGCTGGACCCTTCGGCCCTCGGCCTGGGCTCGTCTCCATTCCGTGGGGCGAGCGGGGCGTTCCTTGCCAGCCTGATGCGGCGAATGGATGCTCCGCTTGCTTCCCGGTGGGCCCATATCGCGCTTCGTAATCTCTTGCTCGCGCGCGTCCAAGCGCCGCGCAACGTGGATCCGGTCGACTGGGCAGCGGAGCGGTCCTGGCTTCTTCTGCGCATGGGCGAATCCGATTCAGCGCGGATGTTGGTTTCCGGCGTAGACGTGGATCGCTTTACTCCCCGGATGTTCCAGGTCGGCGTTCAGAGCGCCCTGGCGAACGGCGACCCGGCCGGTCTCTGCCCCCTCCTGGACGGCATCGAGAGGGTGGAAACCAATATCTATCCGTTGGTCGACGCCATGTGCGCGGCCCTGGCGGGTGAGCCCGAATCGGCTGCCGCGCAGCTCGAAGGCGCCCGTCGCCGCGGTCGAGTGCAGGGGATCGACCTCGAGCTGGCCGAAAAGGTGGTCGGCGCCAGCGGTGACACGCGCCGCGCGGCGAAGATCGATTGGGAACCGGTCGATCGTTTGGACACCTGGCGCTTCGGATTGGCGACTGCGACCGGAATGACTTTTCCAGACCGGCTGATGAACGATGCGCCGGCGCAGCTGCGAGCATGGCAGGCGTCCGCTCCGATGATCGCTCCGAGCGATAGACTCGCGTCGGCCCAGATCGCCACCGGCCTCGGCGTCCTTTCGTCGCAGTCGCTGACCGATCTCTATTCCATGATTTACGAAGCAACGGACCCTGACGATCTCGCGGAAACCCCCGCGTTCCAGCTACGGCTCGCCTTCGTTGGCAAGGATCTCGATGCTAAGCTGGCCGCGATGCGACGGCTGTGGAATGCGTCCGAGGAGCCGCTGAACAAGGAAGCGTCGCGGGCGCTTCTCGGACGGGCCGCGAGCCTGATCACGCCGAGCGCTGACCTTCAGACCGACGCTCCCAATCTCATTGCTTCGATGCTTGCGGCGGGGTTCGACCAGGATGCAGCTCGCTGGAACAACGCCGTCAGCCAGATGGACGATCAATATGCCGACCAGGCATGGGCGATGCTCGCGCTCGGCGCGCCGGACCGCAGCGGTGTGGACGTCAGCGCCGGGCGAATCAACGCTTTCATCGACCGCGACAAGAGCAAGGGACGCAAGCGAAGCGCGTTGCTTGTCGCCGGCCTCGCTGGACTTGGCCGAATCGACGCGGAAACGGCCGGACGGCTTAGCAGTCGCTTTGGACTCAGGCTGGGTCATCGTTCGAGCTGGACCCGGCTGATCGACCGCGCTGGAAGTCTGGGACAGTCGGGAACGGTGCTGGTCCTTACCGGGACCGGATTCCAGACTCCGGTGTTCGAGGAGATCCCGTCGGCGCACCTTTATCACGCGATTGCAGCGTTAAAGGCCACGGACCAGGATTTCACCGCGAGGATGGTCGCGGCGGAGGCGCTCGCAAGGACGTGACCTTCGAGGATCGCGCGCTCGTGGATCGTTTCCTGGACATGCTGGCGGCCGAGGCGGGGGCATCGCGCAACACGCTTATTGCATATCGTGCTGACCTCGAGCGGGCGGCCGAAACGCTTGGCGGCGTCCTCGGCAATGCGGATAGCGAGTCACTTGCAAGGCTCGGCGCTGCGTGGCGCGATTTGGCGCCCTCCACTGTGGCTCGGCGATCCGCGACCCTGCGGCGTTTCTACGGCTTCCTCGTCGACGAGGGATTGCGGAGGGACGATCCGTCGACGGCTCTGCCAAAGCCCGATCACCAACGGCCTTTGCCGAAGGTGCTGGATTCCTCCGAAGTCACGCGACTGTTTGAAGCGGCCGAGGATCGCGCAGCAAGCAACGAGTCGCTCGCGCTGCGCAACCTTGCCTTGCTCGAGTTGCTTTACGGTTCCGGCCTCCGCGCGACAGAGCTTGTCAGCCTGCCCCGAGGCGCTGTTAGGGAAGGCCACCCGTTCCTTATCCTCAGGGGCAAGGGTTCGAAGGAAAGGCTGGTGCCGATCTCGTCTCGGGCCGAAACTGCCGTAAGCCGCTGGAGGGAAAACGTTCCAGGCTCGTCGCCTTGGCTTTTCCCGAGCGGAAAGAAGCATTTGAGCCGGATTCGACTTTACCAGATCGTTCGGACCATGGCCGCCGACGCCGGTATCCCGCCCGAACGGATCAGCCCGCACGTCCTGAGGCATAATTTCGCCACGCATCTGCTCTCCGGCGGGGCGGACCTCAGGGTAGTGCAGTCGCTTCTTGGCCACGCCGATATTGCGACGACGCAGATCTACACGCACGTCGACAGCAACCGCCTAGTCGAGCTCGTCAACACCCGGCATCCTCTCGCGGACCGTCGTTGACGTAGCCGGACCTCCACCGTACCCGCACCCGCAATGCAGACGTACCTGGATTTCGAGAAGCCGATCGCAGAGCTGGAAGCGCGGGTTGCGGAGCTTAAGGAGACGGCCGATGCAGGCGAGCTCGACCTCGACAGCGAAATCGGCCGCCTCGAAGCCAAGTCCTCGAAACTTCTGCGCGATACATACGCAAGGCTGACTCCGTGGCAGAAAGCGCAGGTGGCGCGCCACGCTGAGCGCCCGCACTTCAAGGATTATGTCGCGGGCATGGCGTCGGACTTTGTTCCGCTCGCGGGCGACCGGTCCTTTGGCGATGACCCGGCCATCCTCGGCGGCCTTGCGACCATCGGCGGACGCAAAGTCATGCTCATGGGGCATGAGAAGGGCGACGACACGGCTTCGCGGCTGAAACACAATTTCGGAATGGCCAAGCCGGAAGGCTACCGGAAGGCGATCCGCCTGATGCAGCTGGCTGATCGGTTCGGACTTCCGGTCGTAAGCCTGGTCGATACTCCGGGTGCATTTCCGGGTGTCGAGGCCGAGGAGCGCGGGCAGGCGGAAGCCATCGCCCGATCGACGGAGGAGTGCCTCAAGCTGAGGGTGCCGCTTATCGCGGTAATCGTCGGCGAGGGGGGGTCGGGCGGCGCGGTCGCCATTGCCGCGGCGAACCGGGTGCTGATGTTCGAGCACGCCATCTATTCGGTCATCTCGCCGGAGGGCTGCGCCTCGATCCTCTGGCGCACTGCGGACAAGGCGGCAGACGCGGCCGAAGCGATGCGGATAACGGCACAGGACCAGCAGGCGCTGGGCGTCGTTGACGGGATCGTGCCGGAGCCGCTCGGCGGCGCTCACCGCGATCCGGCCGAGGCCATCACCAGTCTCAAGCAAGCGATCGTGGAGGAGCTTTCGGGCTGTGCCGCCCTTGGGGGCGAAGACCTTTTGAAGCAGCGACGCGCAAAGTACCTCTCCATGGCCTGACCGGAAACGACAGGAACCCCCGCTTTCATCTCTCGTTCAATCGGCCTGAAGTCAGTTACGTATCCGTAGCGACACGCGAGAGGCATCCATGCGTTCTACCCTTCTCCTGCTCTGCACAGCCGCCGTTGCGGCCGTACCGGTGGCTTCCTCCGCCCAGATGGCCGGGCGCGGTCTAAATCCGCGGTACGTCCAGGAATCGCAGTCCGACCACCCCAAGCTCATCGCCGAGTTCGGCGGTGCCGAGACTGGACCCCGCGCAGCCTACGTGGATTCTGTCGGGCGAAGGGTCGCAGCTTTTTCCGGAGTAGCACCCAACGCGTATCGGTTCACCGTCCTGAATTCAGCGGTCGAGAACGCCTTCGCCACGCCAGGTGGGTACGTTTACATTACGCGCCAGTTGATGGGGCTGATGGATAATGAGTCGGAACTCGCGTTTGCCCTGGGCCATGAGGTCGGCCACATCGCGGCCAATCACGCGCAGGCGCGGGAGTCCTACGCAAGGCGCAGCTCGGTCTGGGGGGTTCTGGGAGCCATCCTGGGAAGCGTCGTCGGCGGCGGCTTTGGGAATGCGGTCGCCCAGATGGCGGAGTCGCGCGCGCAGCTTGCCACTCTGAGCTTCTCGCGTGACCAGGAATATCAGGCGGATACCCTCGGGCTCCATTATCTCCTCGGGGCGGGTTATGATCCGGCCGGAGGGTCGGGAGTCCTGGCTGCGCTGACTCGTGCGAGCGCGCTTGAGGCCCGGGTCCAGGGCCGTGACAGCCGCCAGACTCCGGAATGGGCGAGCACCCACCCCCTTAGCCAGAACCGGGTACAGCGCGCTCTTGCCGAGGCCCGCCGGACGGGCCGCCTCGGGACCGGAATGCGCAACCGCGACCAGTTCCTTGCTCAGGTCGACGGCGTTTTCGTCGACGACGACCCCGCGCAGGGCATCATCGAGGGCCGGACATTCACGCATCCCGACTTGCGCATCTTCTTCGCGGTTCCGCAGGGCTACCTGATGTCGAACGGCACGACCGCCGTGTCGATCAGCGGTTCCGGCGGGAAGGCGATGTTCAGCGGCGGCCGTTACTCTGGAACCCTTGAGAATTACACGTACCGGGTGCTCCAGGAGCTTTCCGGAGGTCAGGTCCGGCTTGCGATGGGCCCGACGCAGCGCACGATCATCAACGGCATACCAGCCGCCTACACGGTTGCTCGTGCCAGCACGTCTTCGGGGACCGTCGATGCAAGCGTCTTCGCCTACCAATGGGCTCCGGACACCGTCTATCACTTCGTGATGGTGACGCGGGGCGGGATGGGAATTGGCCCCTTCGTTTCCATGGTGCAGTCGATCCGGCGCATCACGCCCTCTGAAGCGGCAGGGATTCGCCCACGAATCATTGATGTGGTGACCGTCCGTCCGGGCGATACGGTGCAATCGCTTGCAAGCCGGATGGCCTATCCGACCTTCCGGCTCGAGCGGTTCCTGTCACTGAACGGCCTTCAGACGAACAGCCCCCTTGCGCCAGGGCAGAAAGTGAAGCTCGTCGTTTACGGTACAAGACGAGCCTGACTGTCCAATGCAGATTTACATGTGGGCCTGCGCCTCGCTGGCGATGTTTGTCCACATGCCGTTCGCGCCCCCGCCAAGTTTGGAGAGGCCTCCCATCAACGCCACTGCGATGAGTGCCGCGATGAGCCCGTATTCGATCGCCGTTGCCCCCTTTTTATCGGTAAGCAATCGGCGCAAAGTTTGACGGATAGCGATCACGCCACCCTCCTCTGGTCCACGTCCACGCGGCTGATTTAAGACGCAACGGGTTAACAACTCATGCGGAGCGGAGGTTAATGCGCCTTCATCCATTCATTGGTGGGGCGTCCACGCTGCGAAATGGAGCAGTTCAAACCGTTCGATAATGCGGCCGTCTTTCGCCTGGGATGCGAACTGTTCCGCGGCGACCGCCGCCGCAGAGCGTGTCAGCGCCATACGCGATCGGGCCGACAGTATGTTTGTCGCGCCCATCGCGCGAAGGTCACGGACGAGACCCGAGAATTCACGATAACTGACGTCGACGCGATCCACGTCGACGACCGGCATTGTGAAACCCGCGTCGGAAAGCAGGCCCGCGAGCGCGGAGGGTTCGATGCGCGGATGCACGTGGGGGACGGCCACACCCATGCTTTCGTCCGCCGCACGCATGGCGGACCGAAGTGCCGGAAGGGTGTCGCCGCCCGAGAATGCTCCAACAGCCAGCGAATCTTCTCTAAGGGCGAAGCGGATAGCCAAGAGCGACTGTGGGAGATTGCTCACCGTATCAAGCGCGCCGATGCTCACGCAGAGATCGCAGGAGCCTGGTTCGACCGTCAATAACTGCTCGGGCTCGATCACGTCGACCGTCGATGCTCGCCCGAGCAGGCGTTCTTGCCAGGCCTGATTGCCGCACCCGATCATCAGTGCTTTCGAGAAGGGCCGCTGAACTAGCTCTAGCCTGCCCATGATATCCTCGAAGGCCCGATCGTGGAGGAACGTCTCGGCACCTTGTCGGGCGGCGCGTACACGGCGGAGCGCGCGCGCTTTTTCATCGAACAGGTCGGTGGTCACGGGGGTGCTTGTGCGGCGGCGATCAAATGGCGACAAGATAGGAGTGAGTACAAAAGAGCTTGTCAGCGTGGGTTTGCGGCAGTTGCTCGACTTCGCCCTCCCTGCGCGGTGCGCGGGTTGCGGCACGATCGTGGATGAAGTTCACAGTTTCTGTTCGGCCTGTTGGGCGAACGTCGAATTTTTCGAAGAGAGTGGTTGCTCGACCTGTGGGTTGCCGCTCGAGGCCACCGATGCCGAAGTCTGCGGCGCCTGCATTGCCCGGTCTCCGCGAATCCAGCGCACGCGTTCTGCGGTCGCTTATGACGATCTATCCAGAAGCATCGCCATTCGTTTGAAGTACGGACGGAAGGTTGCGCTGGCCCGGACCATGGCGCGTTACATGGCGCCTTTAATCAGCGCAGATGCCAGAGATGCAATTCTCGTTCCTGTCCCGCTACACCGGGGCCGGCTTTGGCAGCGAGGATTCAACCAGTCCGCCTTGGTCGCTGCCGAACTTGCGCGAAGGACTGGGTTGGAGTCCGACCACCGGCTGCTGAAACGAGTAAAGCGAACCCCCTCCCTCAAGGGTATGAGCCTGACTCAGAGACGCCGGACCGTCGCCGGGGCTTTCCGCATCCATCCAAAGGCGGAGCTTGAGGGCCGCACCATCGTTTTGGTGGACGATGTCTTGACGACCGGAAGCACCGCAGATGCCTGTGCCAGGGCGCTCGAACGCGCCGGTGCGGTTCGCGTGGAGCTGATTTGCTGGGCGCGGGTAGTCCGGCCTACGCAGTTGAGCTGAGAGGAGGGAACGTGGTTCGGGTCGAAATGTACGTGAAGACCTTCTGTCCCTACTGCTATCGAGCTGAGAAGCTGCTTGAATCCAAGGGCGTCGAATTCGAAATCTACCAGCTCGATTCGGCCGAGCGTCGGCAGGAGATGATTCAACGGTCGAACGGGCGGACCACAGTCCCCCAAATTTTCATCGATAACCGGCACGTTGGGGGATGTGACGATCTTTACGCGCTGGACCGCGAGGGCAAGCTGGAGCAATTGCTGAAGGCAGCCTGATGGTTAGGATTTCACTCTTCCAGTCGACAACGGGGATCGACCCGGCCGCCAATGCGGAGCGGCTTGTCGGCGCGATCGAAGAAGCCGCGACCGGCGGGGCGGTCATGCTGTTCACCCCTGAGATGTCGGGGCTGCTCGACAGGGATTCCGAACGCGCCGCGCACAATGTCCGGCTCGAGGAAAATGATGAGGTCCTCGCGGCGGCGCGCAATGCCGCCCATAAGTACGGCACATGGGTGCACATTGGCTCGCTGGCCGTCCGGACGGAGGGGCGCCAACTCGCGAACCGGGCATTCGTCATTGATCCGCGCGGCGAAATCCGCGCGCGTTACGACAAGATCCATTTGTTCGACGTGGATCTTCCGACTGGCGAGAGCTGGCGGGAGAGTAATGTTTATGCGCATGGTACTGACGCGGTCGTGGTGACCGGGACGCCGGTCGGGACTCTGGGCCTCGCCATCTGCTACGATCTGCGTTTCCCGGCGCTCTTTGCCCGACTAGCCGAGGCGGGATCGGACCTGATCGCGGTGCCGGCCGCGTTCACGGTGCCGACAGGCAAGGCGCATTGGGAAGTGTTGCTTCGAGCCCGGGCGATCGAGGCGGGGCTGTTTGTCGTCGCTGCGGCCCAGTCCGGTCATCACGAAGACGGCCGGAATACGTACGGACACTCACTGGTCGTCGATCCGTGGGGTGAGGTTTTGCTCGACATGAGTGATTCTAGTGGCGTGGGATTCGCAGAGATCGAGCTCAGCCGAATCACTGATGTGCGCGGTCGCGTGCCCGCGCTCAGCCACCGACGGCCGGTGGGGAAAGCCGTCTCGCAATGATCGTCTTCGATCTTCGGTGTCAGTTCGGCGGCGAAGTGTTTGAGGTCTGGTTCGCCTCTAGCGCCGACTATGCAGAGCAGATCCAGCGCGGGCTGGTGCAATGTCCTTTCTGCGGGACAACCGAGGTCGAAAAGGCGCCGATGGCGCCGCGAGTGAGCGGCACTGGGGATACATCGGCCATGCGGGCGATGGGCGAATTGGCGGAGCTCCAGGAGAAGCTGCTGTCCAACTCCGAATGGGTCGGGGAGCAGCTTCCCGAGACGGCTCGGGCGATGCACCTGGGGGAGGTGGAACGGCGTCCGGTGCACGGGAAGGCGACGGCCGAAGAAACAAGGTCGCTCATCGACGAGGGTATTCCGGTGCTTCCGCTTCCATTGCCGGTCGTGCCTCCCGGCCAAGTGAATTGATAAAGCGCGTTGCGATGCCTATTCGTAGCCGCGGTCGGCTCCGTAGCTCAGCAGGATAGAGCGTCGGTTTCCTAAACCGCAGGTCGCAGGTTCGAGTCCTGCCGGGGCCACCAGTTTGGTTACAGCGCGGATGGGGACCATGGCTGTAGAGCAGCAGAAATCGCGGGCCGGCAACATCTTCACAGAGCACCCGCGTTCCTTGGGAATGACTTGGGCCGGCCATGGCACCGGTGCGGTCAAGATCGGGGCGGAACTGATCGGCGCCGGAACGGCTTGCATCGTTCATGCGATTGTACCGGGTTGGTTCACCGAGACCGCCGGGCGGACGGTTGTGCGACTTCACGATCATATGATGAAGCGCAAGGCCGGTGCCGAGAATCCGAACGCATGGCCTGACTATGAAATCTGACCGGGCGCACCCGGTCGCGATTGTCGGTGGCGGCTTTTCGGGAACGATGGTTGCCGCGCAGCTCGCGCGCAAGGGGATCGATTCTGTCCTGATCGATGGCAGCGGCCGGGCCGGTCACGGCGTTGCCTATTCAACCCGCGAGCCTGCGCTTGTTCTCAACGTGCGCGCCGAAGTGATGAGCGCCTGGGCTGACGACCTCGAGCATTTCGTGCGGGTTGCGGAAGGCGAGGGCGGCAATCGCCGCGACTTCGTTCAGCGACAGCAGTTTGGACGCTACCTGCGCGGCATTCTCAAGGCAGGGATGGATACCGGCTATCTTCGCCTTGCCGAGCGTCAGGCGGTTGAAGCGAAGCCGATCAATGGCGGCTGGACCATGCGCCTCGACGGTGGCGAGGAGTTCCAGGCCAGCGGATTGGTGCTGGCGCTCGGCAACCAACCGCCCGAGCCGCTGCCTTTCGGCAAGGACAGTTCGCGCGTCATTGATAATCCATGGGGTGAGGAGGCTCTCGCTGCGGTCGAGGATCTCGCTGAGAGCCACGAAGACGTGCTGCTGGTCGGAACGGGATTGACGACGGTCGATGCGGTGCTGTCGTTGGACGCGGCAGGGCATCGCGGGCGGATCGTCGGGCTCTCACGACGCGGCCTGATCCCGCGCGGCCACGCGAACGACATGGTGCCCGTACCGGTCGAGGCGGAAGACGTGCCGGTCGGCCATGTCCGGACGCTCTGGCGTTGGCTGCGCAAGCGCGGGGCTGAAGTCGGCTGGCGCGCAGCGGTGGATTCTCTTCGGCCGCACAGCCAGCGCTTATGGCAGACTTTTCCGCCCGAGGAGCAACGGCGGTTTTCGCGTCATGCGCGACCTTGGTGGGACGTTCATCGCCACCGCATCGCGCCGGAAGTCGCGCAGAAGCTTCACGACATGGTCGCCGAGGGCCGACTTGAAATCATCGCGGGGCGCATCCAGTCGGCCGAGGAGAAGGGGGGAGCGCTAGAGGTCGCCTATCGTCGTCGCGGCAAATCGAACATCGTGGAAGGCCGTTTCGCCTATATGATCAACTGCACCGGCCCGCTTGGGCGCATTGACCGGACCCGGGACGAGCTTCTCAAGGGCCTGCTCCAAGACGGCCTGGTTCGCCCGGACCCGCTTGGGATCGCATTGGACGTCGACGAGCGCTCGCGCGTTACAGGTGCGGAGCGCGCTTGGGCGATGGGGCCGCTGACCAAGGGCCGCTATTGGGAAATCATCGCGGTCCCCGATATCAGGGGTCAGGCGGCCGCGGTCGCAGACGACATAGAGGCGGAGTTGGGTCGATGAGTGCGTTCGAACATGGCGAACCGGAGGACGGCGATCTCATCGAGAATGACTCGGCCGGGAAAATTCCAAAGGACGTGAGCGAGGCTATCCGGACGCTGATCCGCTGGGCGGGCGACGATCCGGACCGTGAGGGCCTGCTCGATACGCCGCGGCGCGTGGCCAAGGCGTGGCGGGAATATGCCAAGGGCTATGCCGAGGACCCGGCGGTCCACCTCAGCCGGACTTTCGAGGAAGTCGGCGGCTATGATGAGATCGTGCTTCTGAAGGACATCCCGTTCCAGTCGCACTGCGAGCATCACATGGCGCCGATCATCGGGAAGGCGGCGATCGCTTATTTGCCGGGCGATAAAGTCGTTGGAATCAGCAAGTTAGCGCGTGTGCTGCATGGTTACGCCCGGCGGTTGCAGGTGCAGGAACGGCTGACGGCGCAGGTGGCGGACGCGATCTGGGAGCACCTCCAGCCAAAGGGCGTCGCCGTGGTCATCGAGGCGAGCCATGCGTGCATGACCGCTCGCGGAGTGCGGACGCCTGGAGTCATGATGACCACCAGCCGAATGATGGGCACGTTCCGTGCCGACGAAAGGAGCCGGCGCGAGGTGCTCGCGCTAATGGGATACT
>Ga0307415_100000375_pt1 | contig 19088 bp, 15 predicted proteins | sample DK1Cmetagenome_FD_204524 | JGI IMG/M metagenome (GOLD analysis project Ga0307415, IMG submission 204524) | Maize rhizosphere microbial communities from greenhouse at UC Davis, California, United States - DK15-C-2 | ecosystem: Host-associated > Plants > Roots > Rhizosphere > Soil | place: USA...
AATCCCACATCATTCCTCGCGGACGAGCGTGCGCCGATTCACCTATCCCAGAGAAGCAGAGATTGTCGGGCGAGTTGTTGGCTACACCACGCCCTGCGTAGATTCTGAGTTTCAGCCGCAGGATAAGCAGGGGTAGCAACTATGCGGCTAAACAACTCCGGTGAATTCACATGGATCGCCTCTCGGGTCAGACCTTTCTTTCGCCTGCACATCGGGAGTTATTTCTGCATCGTTCTTGCTGGGATTTTCAGCCTTGTCGATCCACTGATAGTGAGATTGCTGATCGATGACGTTATTCCCAACCGCCGCGTGAGCTTGCTGCCTCTTGTCGCCCTGGGATTTTTTCTGACTTACACAGCCAAGCTTGGGTTTGACAGTCTGGCTGCAATGCTGAATTTCCGGGCGGTGCAGAAGATGACCTTTCGCGCAAGGCTTAGTCTGCTTCGTCACCTGCAACGCCTTTCCGCTGAATACCACGACAACCGGCCGCTGGGCGACACGTTACATCGTCTTCAGGTTGACGTTGAACAAATGGGAACTTTAAGCGGCGAGGTGATCCCGAGTGCGTTGCGAATGGTTACTGTTTTCATTTTAGTCATGACGACAATGCTGGTACTGAACTACCGGCTGACCTTGATCGTGCTGCCGTTGATTCCCGCGTTTATCTTCATACGCCAGAGTTTTCAACGGCGTCTGCGCCAGGCCTCCGACCTGGTGCAACAGCAGTCGGGTATGATGATCAATTTTTTGGAGGAACACCTTTCGGCGATCGTCCAGGTACAACTCCTTTCTTGCGAACAAAGAGAAGCACGGCGTTTCGCGCGGATCTCGGGAAGTGCAATGAGGGCGCAGGTCAGGCGTCGTGTCACCGAACTGTTTTTCACTTCATTTCTTTATTTAATCATCGTGTTTGGTATGGCGGCCGTGCTTTGCTATGGCGGGTATCAGGTAATTTCCGGGACACTAACTGCCGGCGGATTGGTGGCATTCTATGGTTACACGTTGCAACTGTTTCTGCCGTTATATGGCGTGGTAGACATCTACGCAAAATTACAGCGAGTCGGCGCGAGCGTACGGCGCTTGATGGAGATTACGCAGGCTGAAGTGGTGCTAAAGGATCGTCCAGGCGCTTTGGCCCTGGATGATGCTTCAGCAGCCGTGGAACTGAAGGACGTTTGCTTCAATTACAATAAGGACCGTCCGGTGCTGGATAGTATCAACTTGCGTGTGAAGGCAGGAGAGCGATTGGCGCTGACCGGAACGAGTGGGAATGGAAAGAGTACTATCGCTAAATTAGTGGCGCGACTTTATGACGTGCATGTTGGCACGGTACTACTCAACGGCAGGGACGTGCGCGAGATCAAACTTAAGAGTTTGCGATCATCTGTAATTTTTGTGCCGCAGGATCCGGTGCTGTTTGATGTGACACTCCGGGAAAACCTGCTGTACGGCAATCCACGCGCTACGCCGGAAGAACTCGACACGATCGCGAAACTGACACAACTAGAGAATCTGATTCAGCGCTTGCCCAACGGCATGGACGAATCGTTGGGCCCTCGCGGGAACCGGCTTTCCGGCGGTGAACGCCAGCGCGTCGCTTTGGCGCGAGCGCTTTTGCAACGTCCGAAAGTCCTGATACTCGACGAGAGTACTTCCGCACTCGATGAGCTCACTGAAAAACATCTCTTCAATGCCATTCATCAACATTTAAAGGGCGTCACAACGATCGTTATCTCACATCGGCCTTATCCTGCTCTTTGGGCCAACCGTATCGTTCACCTGAACTACGGCCAGTTCGCTGACAAAGCACAGAGCGTTGCTTGCAATTCCACGCAAGGTTAAAGGTCCCGCCATTTTCGATTACGCATAAGCCCCAAAAAACACATATCGCGCGGAATTATGAACGCGAAAATACAATTGCTCTCTCATGCGGCGTGACCGGCGTAGAGTCTCTCACGAAACAACGACAACTCAATTGTGGTCCAGCAAGCGGCAGGCTTTCCCCCAAAGTCTTTTCTAACAGACTACAAAAAAAATTAGAGGTCAGAGGTAACCAATGACAGCCTCGGCACTGAATACTCACCCCATCACCGACAAGGTACAGAAGCATAAAGACGGTACTGTGTTGCTTTCGATCGCGGACGACCGCATCTGCAAGCTGAACGGCGTGGGCGCAGTCACGTGGACGATTCTCGAAGACAATCCAGCAGGCGTCGCTGTTGAGGACGTAGTGCGAAAGTTAAGCGCACAATTCGATGCAATTAATGCTGAAGGTCAGTTGCACTACGAAGTGTCGCCCGGGCAGCTTCGAAGTGATACAACGCGCTTCTTAAAGAAGATGGCTGATATGAATCTCGTTGTCGTTGAGGTGGATTCTGCTGGTCAGGAGTTTTACTACATTAACGAGGGTGTTAGTGGCACCACCTCCACGCAAGCCGAACCAATCTCGGCTGAAGAAAAAGTTTTGTCCTTGCCCCTCGACCGTGACGTTTGTCCAGCGAAACGCGAGACATTGGCAGCCCTCATCGGCCTTCTCGCATTTGACTTACTCCTGAAGTTTCGTGGTTTTGAATCACTTATTAAGAAGGTCGAACACTGGCCCACTGCGGCACCAAGCGCTCCCGAACTCGAAACCTGCCGGCGCGTCCGCGCAATGGTTGATCGAGCCCAGATGTACTACCCGAAGAAAGCGATGTGCCTGCAGCACTCCGCTGTCGTGACGTGCCTGCTGCGCCGCCGCGGTGTGCCGGCACAAATGGTCCTGGCTGCGCAACACTTTCCAGCTAAAGCTCACGCATGGGTTGAAGTGGCTGGGACAGTAGTAAATGAGAACCAGAGTGTGCGAACGAAGTACTTCAGGTTGAGAGAAGTCTGAGTCTGGTAAGGCGAAGGTAATCACATGAGTGCAATCGGCGGCGTCTTCAACTTTCATGGCAAACCAGTCAATCCAGATCTGCTCAGTCGTTTATGGATGGGCTTGAGCGATCGCGGGCCTGACGGTGGTGACGTGGTGCTCGACGGCGCTGTGGGTCTGTGTTACCGCGCGTTCCATACGAATCGTGAATCGCGCCTTGAGAATCAGCCGTTCGTTTCGCGCGATGGATGTGTGTTGGTGTTTGACGGAAGAGTCGATAACCGTGCAGAGCTGATTACAAGAATTGGTGATTTGCATCCTGAAGGAAGAATCATCACGGACGTCGAGATCGTGATGGCAGCGTTCAGGAAGTGGGGTGATGATTTCGCAGAGCAGATTGTTGGCGAATTTGCTTTGGCGCTCTGGGATCCTCGCAACAGAAGATTACTTCTGGGGCGCGATCATATCGGCGCACGCACCCTCTACTTTCATACGGACGAACATCATCTCATTTTTTCTTCTGAGCTTGAGCCACTGCTCGAAGTGGCGAACGCGCCTCTGGAAGTTAATGACGAATACGTAGCAGGATACCTGGTTTATGATCCGGAGCCTGGCCTCACACCCTTCAAGAACTTCAGCTCAGTAGGACCATTTCACCTGATTAGCATCGCCAATGACGGCCGGCTTCGAGAGTGGCCGTATTGGAGCCTCAATCGAAAGAGGGAGATTCGCTATCAGAAGGATGAGGATTACGAATCCGATTTCCTCGAACATTTTAAGGCTGCCGTTGGCGCGCCGCTTCGTTCTGATTTGCCAGTATGTGCAGATCTGAGTGGTGGTCTTGATAGCTCCGCCATTGTGTGTGTCGCTAATGATTTAATTGCCGATCGCAAAGTGGCGACCAGGCGCCTTGAAACTGTGTCTCAGGTGTCGGACGGCGCGCCTACTTCCGACGAGAGAAAATTTATTCGTTATGTCGAGGAGTATCGTGGACGTACGGGCCACCACATAAACGAAGATGACTATCCACTTCTGTCCTGTCTTTCTGTCGACAATGCCTCTCGCAGCTTGAATCCGCTTCTCTATTCGGCCGCACAAAATCGGGCAGTTCATGACGTGATGCAAAAGCTTAATTCACGCGTGCTGCTTTCGGGTTTAGGCGGCGACGAGATCACGTGCGGCAACGCTGATCCGTCGCCTGAACTGGCCGATCTGCTGATGGCGGGCCATCTGGTCCAATTGAACGGCAGCATTAAGAAATGGAGCGCTCATCTCAGGAGATCTTATCTCCACTTACTTTGGCGCAATACTTTAGTCCCCATTCTGCCGCCGCGAATGAAATTGAAACTCAGGGGAGTTTCAAAGCTTTCTCCCATCATCCGTCAGGATTTTTCAAGAAGAATGCACCTGACTGAGCGCGTCTTTGCCATTGCGGAGCCATTTGACTGTGATCTGCCGAGCCAGCGTGATCAGGCACGTGGATTTTGGACCGCCATACGCGGGGTCGCTTCGGGTTTTCGCCGCGAATTCAGCAAAGTCGACGTTAGTTATCCATTTCTGGATCGACCGTTTATTGAGTTCATGCAGGCAATTCCGCACACGCAGCGCGTGCGAGCGGGTGAAACAAGATCATTGATGCGACGGTCTTTAAAAGGTCTGTTGCCGGAGAAGATTGCCAAACGCAAGAGTAAGGGAAATCCACAAGAAGCAATCACGCGAGCCATAGCTCGCGAGTGGCGGCGACTCGAGCCACTTTTCCATGACGCTCGGATAGTCGCTCGCGGATACATAGATCAAGCAGCGCTGCAGACAGCGGGCGAAAAATTCCGTTTCGGCTGCGGAACACACTCGCCAACGTTATTGAAAGCGTTGGTGCTCGAAATCTGGCTGTGCGGCCTGGAACGCCAGGCAGTGACAGTCAAACAACCTGCTGCTATCGCCGGAGATCACGTACCTCCGACACTGGCAGCACAACTCCGGGCAACCTCTGCGACATTTCAACTGAGAACTGATGCAGACGAGCTCACCACTACACCACACATGTAAATGCATGTGGCCAGGTGAAATTCAGTAAAGAAAGGAAAGAACCATCATGAACAGCTACGAACCATCTGAAGTATTCAACGTCGCCACCGCACACGAACTCATTCTGGGCGAAAAGGTGATTGAACCAACCAGGGAAGACGACCTTTTCGGACAAGGCTATCAAGATCTGCCGAACGACATCGACGAAAGCGATGAGTAGTTGACAAAGACACTGGATGCCCAGCAGTAACTGCCGGGTAAGGCACTATCGAAGAAGGGAAACTGACATGAAGAACAACTACGAAGTTCCTGACGTCAGCGAACTCGGTCGAGCTCACCGATATATCGAGGGAACCAAGGCCATTTGCCCAGTCTGTTTTGAAGAACTGTTGGGCGCCGGATGGACATGGCTCATAAACGACATCGATGAGAGCGACGAATAGACAGCTTTACAGTGGTTCCGAGATTTTCGGGCACACCGATGAAGCCGGTACACCACAAGATTCAACGAGCTGGAACTCTAGAAAGGAGTGAACGATCATGAGGAACAATTATGAAATGCCAGAAGCTCTGGAACTTGGCGAAGCAAAAACCCTTATCCTCGGTATGAAGGTTTTTGAGCCAGAGGCCTTTGACGACATCCAGGGATTAAACTGGAAGGAACTCCCGGGTGACATCGACGAGAGTGACGAATAGTCACGAAACGCTGGCGTGCCCGGCAGGCTTGTTCCCTGGACTCGATTCTTTTTAAGTAATGAGTTCGCACCGACATCAGCCGGCGCCGGGCATACCTCACCTCGAATGCATACGAGAAAGGAAGACGGAAATGAGAAATAGTTACGAAGCAGGCGATTTAGTCGATCTTGGAAGAGCCGAGCATCTGATCCTGGGAGTGAAGTACATTGCTCCTTTCGATTTCGATTGGATTTTTGGCATGGGTTTTATCTCCTGGTTTTTCGATGATATCGACGAGGGCGATGAATGAGGCGTGCTTAAGTCCCAACTGGTGCTAACAATGGCACGGCAAACCCCACGCTTTACCATCAAGCAGTTCATGGACACCCACAGAATCTCGGGGATGTCTATTTCTCATGATGAGAAATCGATCCTCGTGTCCAGCAATAGAACCGGCGTTTTTAATGTGTTCAGTGTGCCTGTTGCTGGTGGTCCAATGAAGCAACTGACATTTTCGACGGACGACGATATTCGTGCAGTTGCGTATTTTCCAAATGACGCCCGCGTTGTTTATGCACGTGATAAGGGAGGAATTGAAAGTCGTCACCTGTGTGTTCTGGAAGAAGATGGCAGGCATATCGAGCTTACGCATGGCGCAGGCATAAAGGCTGGTTTGCGGAGATGGACCAGTGATGGCAAGCACTTCTATTGCGTAACGAATGAGCGTGATTCCGGCTGCTTTGATGTTTATAAGTTCGATTCCAGGAATTATCAACGAACACTTTTGCGCGAAGGCAACGATGATGTCTTCGTTGATGTTTCAAACGATGAACGCTGGGGATTGTTCATTCGAAAGAACACCACTGTAGACGCGGACATTTACCTGTACGATTTTGCCAAAGACGTAACAAAGAATCTGACGTCACATGACGGGCCAGCCCGATACCACTCGCCGTACTTCGATCTCGAGTCGGAAAATGTTTTCTATGCGCTCGCCGCGGATGAAAAGCACACCTCTGTTTATCGGTATGAACTCGCCACGGGAAGAACATACCTCGTCAGGCAAATTGAAGGTAACAGCGTGAGTGAGCGGCTCTCCTGCAACTGGCGCTATCGAATTGTTTTGCGGCACGAAGGCGTGCGAATGGGTATGGCACTTTACGAATGTTCCAGTGACAAGCAGGTCGCGCTGCCTTCCTTTCCGGCGGGAGATATTAAAATGCCGAGCATTTCGAGAAGTGAGCGCCTGATGGCCTTTTATCTAAACGGAGATCGCGCTCCGAATGATCTTTACGTTTACGAATTCTCGACTGGCCAGTTTCGTAAACTGACGAGTAGCTTGAACCGGGCAATCGATCCGGCGGCTTTAGTTGAGTCTGAAGAGATCAGCTTTAAGTCTTTTGACGGCCTCGAGATTCCGTGTCTGCTGTGGAGGCCACATGATGCAAGTGCAAGCTGCAAGGCGCCGGCACTTGTTTGGGTGCATGGTGGACCAGGCGGTCAGACGAGGAAAGGTTATGCCGGCGCCGTACAGTTTCTCGTTAATCAGGGATATGTCGTACTCGGTGTGAATCATCGCGGCAGCTCGGGCTTCGGCAAGGCATTCGAAGCCGCCGCTGATCGCAAGCAAGGCCGTGAACCTTTGTGGGATTGTGTGGAGGCGCGGCGATTCCTGGCAACGCTCGATTTTGTGGACGAGTCACGGATCGCAATCATCGGCGGCAGCTTCGGAGCGTATATGACGATGGCTGCGCTGGCTTTCCACCCAGATGAGTTTGCTGCAGGAGTTGCGATCGCCGGTGTTTCAAACTGGATCCGGGCATTGAGATGCTTGTCTCCGGGTTCACCTTCACGGCAGCTCTACTATGAGAAAGTCGGGGACCCTGAGAAGGACGAAGAAATGCTTCGGGCCATCTCACCGGTATTTCACGCTCACAAGATCGGCAAGCCTCTTATGGTATTGCAAGGCGCCCGGGATCCTCGGGTCTTGAGGGTTGAATCAGACGACATCGTTGCAGCGGTAAAAAGTAATGGTGGTACTGTCGAGTATTTGCTCTTTGACGACGAGGCGCATGGTTTCAGGAAGACGAAAAATGCGATTCGCGCTTATGAGGCAGTGCTCGATTTTCTTCACCGGCATCTACCGAGCTGAAACCCGATTCTTGTCCCGCGATTCTTTCAACGTGCGCCACCGTTTGTACTGGTCGTTGTTGGCCGAATCGGGAATCTCATTCCCCTGCAGCCAGAATGCAAACCATTCGAGGTTTCGTTGATATATTTCGTAACGGTGTTTCGGCTGACTCTTCACGTGGCCTTCATCCGCATAGACAATCATTTCGATCGGTTTGTTCAACTCCCTAAGCGCGTTATAGAGCATGAGTGATGAGAGTAGCTCACTGTCGGAAATCTGAATGAGTAGCGGAGCGGTGATTCGGTCGGCGTTCAATGCGGCTGACAACTCCCGCCAGCGTGGGGCAGCTTCGCCTTGCGGCCGCCCGCCGAGACCCCAGCGCGATAGGTTTTTTTGCCAGGCCGTTTCCAGAAGATCATAACTAAACGGATCACGGCCTGCGCCCTGGCTGGCGGCTGCCGCCTGGAATAAGTTGGAATGGCTTATTGTGTAAGCGGTAATTTCCGCTCCAAAACTCAATCCGCTCAGGCCTCTTTTGTCTGCCTGTATGATTCCCATGTCGTCCAGCAGCTTCATTGCCGTAGCCAGACTCTCCATCGGTGAATCCCAAATCATCTTAGCTTTTGTAAAGTCGCCATCCTTAACAACGACTCTGGGTGGTTCGTTGAAATCAAGAACCGCAAAGCCATTGGCGGCGAAAACCTGTATGGGATATTCATCTCCGGTCGCACCACGGAGAAAACCACCTGAAGCGTAGGTTGTAACGATTAACGGGTAACGTTTGCCCGGCTCGTAATGCAACGGCTTAACGAGGTGACCCTGTGCACTGATGCCGTATTTGTTCTTCCACTCGAGTCTTGTTACCGGGCTCAATGCGATGTTTTGAAACTCAGGATTTAGATCGACCAGTGTCCTCGGAATTCCCGTCTTTAGATCCAGGACTGCGACTTGATTCGGAAGCATCGGGTTGGTGCGTGTGCAAACTGCCACTGACTCATCTCGATCAAAGGAAAAACCCAAAAGGAGATCCGCACTTTTGCTCACCTCCCGAATTGGTCCACCCTGCGTTGAGACTGCAAAGAGGCCAGTGCGAGAAGATCCGGATTGTTCAAAATAAACCTCGCTTCCGTCTCTGCTCCACCACAGATTCAAAATATAGTCACCGGATGGTGGCTTAATCTGGGTCAAGGTGTTTTTCGCTACGGATTTGAGGAAGATTGAATATCCGCCCTGGTCTGTAACCGACAGGATCTGCGATGCGCGGTCGTTCGATAGTTTTGACTTAAGAATATACTTTCCCGATTCGAGTTGCGGCAGGGCTGGTTTATTTAGCGTTGTTTGCTCTTCCGGCGTCGTACTTCTTTCGCGGCGATTATCGATTTCATAAATCCAGTTTTGTTTCGTCCTGGGTTTCGCCTCCAGGATTAACCGAGGAAAAGTTTCGTGGCCCCAGGTTCTGATTGAGCCATCATAAAGGATGCCGCTCTCCAGCACTTTCTTTGCCGCCTCAGCACTCATTGACCCGGACGTTGTAAAAGAGATTTTCTTCCCGTCAGCGGACCACTCATATTCCTCAATATCTGCAGAGTTATGAGTGAGCTGTTCACCTTTTCCTCCGGCGCGAGGCCAGCGCCATATTTGCCGGAGACCGTTTTGTTTTACCAAACAGGTTATATAGCGGCTATCGGGTGACCAGGCCACGGGATAACTGCTTATCTGGCCCACCTGATCGAAGCTCGGCGGACCAACCGTACCGAGATTCAGCGGCACGCTGCCAGGAACCGAGTCAACAACAAACAGAGAGCTGCGATAACTGTTCGTTTCATAAACGGCTTGCACCACGACGAAAGCTACTTTTTTCCCGTCCGGCGAAATTTGCATCCCTTTCAGGTCGCGCAAGGTCAGGAGGTCCATGCTTGTTATTGGACGAGGTGTAGCAATACGCGTAACTGGCTCAATTTTGACAGGCTCCGGATCGAAACCCGGCATGCTGACTATTCGTTCGCTGGCGAACGATTGCGCCGATATCACTCCAGGCTGGCAGAAGATCGCGAGCAGTATCATTCTTTTTATCATCATTAATCCGTCCGTCGTGTTAGGAACAGCTTAAAAGACCAACTTCAGTGAAAACTGCGTGGAGCGCGGACCACCGACTTGATAAAGCGGATTGAAGCCGTTACTGAGTCCGCCGCTGCCCAGTGCCTTTCCATACATTTTTGTGGCCTGCCCGAACGGGGCGCACTCATTGAAACTGGAGCACACAGAACCGAAATTGGGATGATTGAACAGATTGAAAAAATCCGTCCGGAACTGAAGCTGGACACGATCCGTCAGAGCAATTTCGCGCCGGAAGGTGAGATCTATCTGCCGTAGCGGAAATCCTCTCAGCGAATTCCGACCAAGCGAACCCTGCCGCGTCGGCAGGCCATTCGCCAGTGGAACCTGGATAAACGCGTTACGATTAATTCGGCGACCACCCGGCACGTTCGGATCATCAATGTAAAGGGGCACACCCAGGATCAAATCCGGACGAGCAATCGACGATACTCCAAACAGACTGACGCCGGTTGTGACGTTTACGGGCGGAGCGGAACTAGCTCGCAGGATGGTGTCGATGGACCAATCGTGCAGGATTGCATTACCAAATGCGCCGAGATTCCACATAGGGATCGCGTAGCTGATGGAAGAACTGAATGAGTGGCGAATATCAAAGTCGGACGGACCACGATCCTGAAGCGGGTCAAGTCTTGAGGTCGGAATGAAGCGGCTTGACTCGTTAGAGGCCGTATCAAGGGATTTCGCAAATGTATAACAAGCGAGTACTTGTAACCCTCGAGACAATCGTCTTTGATACTGCACTTGCAGGGAATTAAAGTCAGAAATAGCGGCGTTTCTCATCACCGTCACAGTCTGAAACTGAGGCAAAGCGGGAAAGTTCTCCCGGCGTAGCAACCGACGACCGTTGGCGCCGACATACGTGACAGACAAAGTCTGGCTCATGCCTAACGATTGTTCGATACCGAAGCTGTACTGCAATGTATAAGGCAATTTGAAGTTTGGCTCGAAGGCCACAATGCTGGCTTGCGAAGGAACGGGTCCAGGAGGTGTTGGTGTCGCGTCCGCCACACTTAGAGGCAGCACGGCATTCAGAATAGTTTTCCTCGTACTATACGGGAATGCTCCAGATGCAAACGCAGCGGAAGTTTCGCCATTGCCGACATCGTAGAAGACACCGAAGCCACCGCGCAGCGTTGTTTCGGCGCCGGCGCTCTCTCGTAGTTGATACGCAAAACCAATGCGCGGAGCAAAGTTGTTGTATGTGGTTTTGTAGAGCGGGGTACCAGCGGGGGTTAAAACGATCGTTGTGGGACTGTCAACACCGGTGACGGTGCGAGCGTCGTTTCCATTTCTCTCGTCGACCGTCGGATTAAGTTCCCAACGTAAACCATAAGTGAGTGTCAGACGCCGGTTAAGCTTCCACATATCTTGTCCGAATAAAGATATGTTGTCGTAGATTGGCTCCCGCGCGAACAATTCAGAAGTGATCTGCGATTGGAAAGATCGGCCTGTTAACGTTTGAGCGGCATTGAGGAAAGCATTGCTCTGAAAGTAACCACGAGGAGCAATGATGGGCATCAAACGGCGGAAATCAACGCCGAATTTGAAGCTGTGAGACCTCCGAACCAAAGAGACGCTGTCTACTATATTAATTTGGCGCTGGACATTGTCAGCCAGGTGCCCCGCTATAAGACTTCCGTTCGGGACGCCAGCAAGAAGAAAAGAGAATTGAGCGTTATCTTTGGGAGCAACGGAAGGAAATAAGAGAGAGTCGGAAGGGACCGTTGCGCCACCGAAGTTGTCGAGTTCAAAGAAACTAAAACCCGTCACGCGGCTGTAATTGAACCGCAATTCATTGATTAGTTCAGGTGAAAGGGCAAGAGTGCCGCCGATAGTCAGTGTCTGTGTGGTCGTGGCACTGGAGGTCCGAGTATTCAGACTCGCGCTTCCGCCTCGGAGCACAGATTTTGAGGGCGCGTAGTTATACCGCCCGAACAGGGTTGTAGAATTTCTGATAATTTGATCGAGGCGAATACTGGTTGCATCCAATCTCAGAGGATTTGAATAGCTGGTAGCAAAGGGTGCGAGCCGGGTGACGGGATTTTCAGGACCATTCGGTCTTGGATAAGCATTGAGATAGGGTTGAATGCCGGCCGGCGCCTGTGCGCGAAGTGATAACGACGGAACGGATGAAATCGCTGCCTGCGGCTGGCGCAGACGCAAACCTTCATACGAGAAGAAAAAGTGGGTCTTGTTTCGTCCGTTATAACTCAGCGGCGAACGACCCTCGCCAAACCGGGGCAAGAGAACCGGGCCACCCAGAACTCCACCGAAATCGTGTTGTCGCGTAGCTGGCTTGGTTTGACCGGAGAAGTTATTAAACCAGTCGTTGGCATCGAATAAGTCGTTACGGAAATAATCAAATAGTGTCCCGTGAAAATCGTTGGTCCCGGAACGAGTCGCGATCGAGATCTGGCCGCCCGGCATACGTCCGAATTCGGGAGCATAGGTTGACGTCAGGACCTTGAATTCCTGAAGCGCGTCAATGGAAACAAGATTGTTTGTTCCGCCCGTGGCGGCCAATGCAGGCAAGGAGCCTCCGGTGAGTTCACCGGCTATCAACCCGCCGCCGACGCTAACATTTCCGCTAACGCCATCCACCGTAAAGTAGTTGGCATTCGCACGCTGTCCATTGACGCTGAACTGACCTGGTTCGTTACCTCCTACTTCAGTGGCAGTCAGCACGATACCGGGTGTAAGTGTCAGGAGAGGCTGGAAACTCCTGCCGTTGAGCGGCCCATTCTCGATAATGTGCCGGTCTACGATGGTACCTACCTCAGGAGAGTCCCTGACGATCGACGCATTTTCCACGATATCTACCGTGGCATCGGCGTCCTGGACTTTCAGTTCGATATTAAGGCGGAGCTGAGTATTGACGTTTAAGACTACGTTCGTAATCTCCCTTGTCTGAAACCCCTCATGTTCCGCTTTTACGGTATATGTAGTGGCGGGAAGAGAGGTCAGGATGAAGTTGCCGTCGCTATTACTCTGTGTTCCCCGTTGAAATCCCTGCATTACGTTGATGACGGCGATATTGACTCCGGGAACGAGCGCGCCGTTTTGATCCGTTACCGTGCCGCTGAGTGTGGCGTTGCCGGATTGCGCTTGAACACGGATCAGAAATGAATTGTTAGTGATTAGGAAGACAAAAAAGCACAAGGCATAAGGCAACAGTCGCGCTTGCTTGAAGACTAATAAACCGGAACGTAAAACGTGAGGACAGAGCAGAGTCGCACGGACTCCTGATGTTCTGGGCATTGGGAGTTCTCCTGTTTTTTTGGATACGTCTTCCGGGCGGCAAACGTATCAGTTTGACTGCTCTAACTTTTTGTCACTGCCCTTTGTCCGCCCTTGGACAAAAAGTTCGAGAATTACGGCTGTTACTGCAAACGAAAAGTCGTAAAAGTGAGGGGACTTCAAACAAAACGGATCTTCAAAGGTGGGATTGGGCCACCGGCAAAATCTTCTGACTGGCTACGTTATTCGTGCAACGATGCAGTCATTGGGGCTACATGCAGAAACTGCAAGCTTAAACATGACAAACTTAGCTATCGTATTCTCTAATTCGTGCCGCCAACTTTTCAGCACTCACCAATGAATTCCAGAACTGTCGAGACTTGATCGCACTCGCAGAACTTTGCGCAGAGATGATCAACGCTGCGCGGATGGCAGCATTGTTGGCGAGCGTTAACTTATGTAGTCGCTCGACGGCACGAGCCAACTCCGCATCGTTCTGAATCGAAGCCTCTTCGGCAAAGGCCGTTGTCGAACCCGGAAAAAATACCGGCTGAATCTCCGTACGCAGTTGCGCTGTCTGGCGTTCAACGGCATTGGCATGCTCACGCAGCATCGCAAGCCACTTGGTGCGGGCGTCGGGAGCGACAGCACGCATGTCAACATTCGCAAACCGGCTCATCAACTTCTTCAATTCAATCGCATGGAACAACGCGCTGTATGAATTATTGACCAGGCGCGAGGAGTATTTGCTGATTGAATCATCAGTTGGACCAGAGCCATTCCGCTTCTCAAAGTGTGCCCGCAACTCCTCGTCAACGGCGATCGTGTTCGCTGTCTCTTCGGCTTGCTGTACGGAAACCTGGCCCACGCCAGACAGACGTTGCGTTGCTTCAGCGACTGTTCGGATCTCGATCTTGACTGCCGGGTTATTGCTCACCGGCGCCAGCGCTCTTAAAAACTCGTTCTTGCGCTCCTGAGTGTCCACCACTCCCTCAACGCGCAGTGACCCACCTGCGCTGCGCGTGAGGTTGACCTGCTCATTCCGGTCGGCCTTGGCCCGATTGAGCAAGTATGCGACGTCGACTTCCAGCTCTGCGGAAGCTACGGGTGGTGCCGACGTGCTGGGCGAAGGAGGGACTCGGCTAGCGGTGAGGTCCCGAAACGCCCAGTCTCCGGGCCTGCCAGGTTCCCCGGCCCCTCCGGTCAGGTCCGGTTCAATCTCGAAGACCGTTGGAGCCACATCTTTCAATGGCAGCAGCTCAAAACTCGCTTCGACAAACCGGTATTCGCGTAAAACACCGCCTCGCAACACGAGCAGCGTCTGTTCAATCGGATGCAGATCAGACTTGCTCAAGGTGAGCGTTGCTTTCAATAGTTGACTCGCACCAATCGTCCTGCCTTTTTCGTAATGCAACACATACGTCGCGGAACTCTCCTCTACTTCCGCGAACACCGGTTGCTCGATCAAAGCAGCAAACGATTGAGCCGATGGTTGCAATTGCCAGATGTCTTCAAGGTTGAGCAGCAGTTCGTCCGGACTACCGGCCGCCGGTTGCGATTGCGGCTTCGAGCCATGGTGATAAACCACACGCGCGCCCTCTGCTCTCTGCCACGCACCACCAATCAGCTTGCTCGATTGATCGTAAAGTCTTTGCGCGGCAACTCCGCCGCCACGATTTTCCCAAATCTCGATCTTGTGTTGCGCAACGATCGCTCCCTCGGCACTGCGACGCTCTTCGAGATTGATCAAACGATGTTTCACCTGATCTGCCTGATCGTTGGTGGTTTTCTCGGCGACGTTGGCCCTTTGCAGTAAGTCAGTTGCCGTAACCGTACGCGACAAATTGATCTTGAAGTAAAGGAAACCGGCGATAACAACAGCAGACATCAACACGACCAACCACCCAGGTCTTCGCCAGAGTTGTTTGCGTTCTGCGCCGGCTGATTGACTAAGTATGCGCACGAGTTGAGCTTCATCGTTTGTCTCGTGCAGATCGAGCGAGTGATCCGAAGCAGGTCTCAGTCTGCTAAACAGCCCCTTAAGTAGAGACGGAAGACGGAAAACCACTCCCTGTTTTACCGTCTTCGCCTCCACCCACTCGTCCGGTTCACGGACTACACTAAGGGGTGAGGACAGCATTTTGCTCGCCGTTTCTCCGCTGATGTAAGCGTCTTCCGGTATCGGATCGTTGTACACCACATGGAGACTGGGCCCATTCTCATTACGCAAACAAGCCTCGAGGGCTCTTCCCTCACTAAGCTCGAGCGACGCCCACTGCTCGCCTTCAATGCCCGCAGGATCGACGAGCAAGAAAAGCATCTGCACTCCCTGCTCGCTGCAAACTTCCACAAACTCAATCGGGTCATTCGGCGGGAGGTTGAGGTCCAACTCACTTAATTTAGAACTGACCCTTAATGAACTAACCGGTGAACCATTGATTGAGATTCGCAGCTCCTGTGGCTTGTGTTCGTGTGTTTCCCGCAGGCGATGTGCAAACTTCCTGGTGAGCTCGCCTGACCCCCCGCCGGATGCGCCCCCACCGGTTGCATCGCTCGGTGGTTCCTTGGGCTGGGATGGTTCAGCCTCATAGCGTTGGGCCAACTGCGGTAGACCCAACAAGCTATTGACCGCATCGAGGCAAGCATTGCAGCTGACAATGTGAGCCAGCTTCGTGGTGGTGAGCGCATCCGCGTTGCCGCCGCCGTAAATTTCTTCCAACCTGTTTGCCGGCAAACAGTCGCCGCAACGAGAGTTAAAGATCATCTGCCGCAGTTCCAGTATCACGTTACAGTCTGACTTCAAGTACTTGATCTGTCGTGCGTCTGATGGTTTCGTCTCATTCACGAACCTGAGGCGCCCCGGATCGTCGATAAACAGCTTCGCTTCACGACGCGCCAACCGTTGCCACTGGTCCACGCAGTGTCGCGAGCTGTTCAGAATGCTGGCAATTTCAGTGGGAAAATAATCGTGAAAGAAACGAAGAATGAGAACGCTGCCGGCGCGCGATGATTCTTTTCTAGCGCAGGCATAAGCACATATCTGATGAAGCTCTTCAAACGCCTGCATACGGCGCGGGGGTTCAATTGCCGTCCAGCCGAGCCGACATGAGTCGTAGTCGGCAACTGAAAGCGCCGTTTCATGCAGGTGCTGCGCCGAGCGACTCAACCGTGAAACGTGCATGTAGCGCAACATTCTTCTCAGATACCCATCGATATTTTCAATCTCTTCCAGTCGCGTGCGGCCCAGCACGAATTGCACGAACGCATCCTGCACGAGATCCTCTGCGGCGTCTCGCTGCTGGTTGGTCAAGCGCATTGCCCACGCGAGCAGACTTTCATAACGCTCGGTGAACAACTGTTCACGCTTCTGATCTGGTTGTGCTGCCACTAGGCGCTGATCCAGCATCACGTATCTGGGCTTTCTGGATTAGTCCCGTCGGGGCTTTCTTCTGGAACTTGTCCTGTAAACGGTCGAACCTGGCGCGACCTTCAGGTCAAAACCGCCGCTCCTCTTAAAACGAAAGCAGCGTTTCGGAACTGTTATCTATATGTGTATTTAGCCGACGTGATCTCAAAAGAAAATTTTAGTTAAAGTGAAGAAAATAAATGAGATACAAGTGGAATTAAAAACGGTTTAACCGCCACGCGCTCAACAGAGAGGTCGCGTGTTTGATGAGATTGAGTTCGATTAATGCTGCGGTGATCCGAGTGAGATACTGGGCCTTGCGATCACCGCGAACCTATCATCCTTTGTCCTCCATCATTCGCGACAACGATAGCTGTGCTGAAGACGCGCGACGCACTCAACTCGCTCTACGTTGAACACGAATACGGGCACTGATTCAATCAGTCTATGAACGTAACAATTGATTTTGAACTTGCTGCAGGATTAGATGCGGGGCAATCCAGTCCTCACTAATAAGCTGGTTGCATTCCTGTCCTGCGATGCGGCGGATGTTAATCCTGAGCTAACGGCCTGTCAATGTTTTTTCCGGTCCCGAACCAAACAAAAAACCTCAAACCATCGCATTTGAGAACCCTCTGATGATACAAATACATTATTTCGTATGCGTTTGTCAGAAGTTGAGGTGCGTTCATGGACAACAGGGAATTGACGACAATATTGCGGGATCCGGTCAGCGCGATGCGGACGATTCTCAGCGTCTGGTCCGATGTTCCCGTGCTGTTAATGCTCGACGTCGACTGGGATCGCGGTCCGTTAGTGATGATTGGGATGTCAGACCGCATGATGTGGCCTTTACTGCCGCCGGGCAGCCTGCTCCAGTTGGATAAAACCGTGCGAACGATAGCCGATGGTAGCTGGTCAGAGTTTGACCGTCCTATATATCTGATTGAGTACCGCAGCAAGTTTTATTGTTGTCACGTGCAACGCCGGGACGACACGTTGCGTTTGATCTCACACGCCGAGTCGCAGGAGTCGCCGTCGATTTCCATTCCTTTTAAAGAAGCAAGAGTCCGCGGCCAGGTAACACCCATCTTTAGACCATTGGCAGCAAGAGGCAGTGTTGCGGGGAGACCAAAGCGGCAAACGAACGTAAACTAATAAACCGCTTCCAGCCGGCGCCAGGTTTTGATCGTCGTTAACGAATGAGAAAGGGCAAAACCAAGTCGCTCCGCCTTGATCGCGAGCCCTGCATAACTGAGAGTTGTTCCTGTCTGTCTTTTTAGTTGAATGAGGACCTTCGGCAGACACTGATTCGCGCGTACGCCCATTCGCCGCATGTGCGCAATGAAATCGCGATCGGGAAACAGCAACTCCGCAGCGAAAATCTCCGCGCCGACTTCGATACTCTTATTCAAGTTCGATTGATCGCAATACGAGACGCCGAGATCTCGATCGCGAAAGAAGTGTTTTAGTTCATGGGCCATTGTGAAAACCTTCGGATCCTGCGGCAGGCCCTTAGCCACCATCACCGTTGGGCCGAGCTCGTCGTTGATAAAGGCGCCGCGCAGGTTCCGAAATCTATAAGGCCACTCGTCAACCACGATTCCGTTTCTCGCGTAGATTCGCAGCAGATCACTGACGGAAACGCGAGGTGACGACAGTCCATTTTCGGCGCGCACTTGTCGCGCCAGTTGTCGCAGATCTTCGTAATAACTTTGTGTGTTCACTTCTTTGGTCCCCCTTTGCGACCGGGCTTAGGTCGAGTTTTTCCTTCGTAAATATTGCGCGCCCGGCGAAACTCCGCATACTTCCGCAACTCCTCGACATCGGCAGGATGTAGCTGCCTGGCCGTGCGTAAGAGCGCTTTGAGATTTTCGTCTTCTTCAGCATCGAGTGTGTCTGATGGGAAGAACGAATTGATCGACACACCGAAGAAACGCGAGATGCGTTCCAGATCCTTAACGCTGGGCCGGTATGTTCCTGTTTCCCATCTCGAAATGGTGTTTGGTGCAACTTTCAAGAGAGTTGCCAGTGAGTCTTGTGAGAGTCCTTCGCCGTCGTTGTAGCTGACACGCAGATCCCTGATTCTTGCTGCGATGTGATCGAGCAAATCCATTTGCTATTCCTCTTTTCTCATCCTTTATGAGGACGACATTTAACCAATATCGTTGACAAGGAGGTTGAGGCCACGTATTATACGCCCTCGGCCTAAAAATTCAATGGTGAAGGCGTTACCTCACATGAATAAATTTCTACTTCGCAAACGAATGTTTCTCGCTTCGGTCTCGAGTGGTACGACTTCTTACATTTTGGCGGAAGTCGAATCGAGTCGCGGTGGCGAATACAAATGGGGCCATTACATGTTGACGATCGCTGATTGTCGTCGACGTATTCAACTGGAATTTTTTCTCGGCACGGTGCGAGCGCGGCGCGAGAGTTTGAGAAAACTCGATCTGTTGCTCAAGGTGCTCGGTTCTTTTCGCAACGCGCTGTTAACGGAGGCGCAGGCGATCACTGAATACGAGCGCGCCGGGAAGCACGCCGCGAAACGCAAGCCACAAAAAGGCACAAAAGGCTAAAAAAAATAGAACAAGTCAGGAAGGGTGGCTTGCCCCCGCTGTTGTGAGAGCGCGGGGCAAGCC
>Ga0307415_100000376_pt1 | contig 19053 bp, 15 predicted proteins | sample DK1Cmetagenome_FD_204524 | JGI IMG/M metagenome (GOLD analysis project Ga0307415, IMG submission 204524) | Maize rhizosphere microbial communities from greenhouse at UC Davis, California, United States - DK15-C-2 | ecosystem: Host-associated > Plants > Roots > Rhizosphere > Soil | place: USA...
GGGCCAGCCCCAGTGCCGCCTCCCGTGCCGCCACCGCCCTCCCGTGTTGGTTGCCTGGTCCAGCGTCGGATCCGGGGCCACCGCTGCCAACCCCCTAGTGCTGCACTCCTTCCCAGACGCCGCAGCCGGTCGAAAGGCTCATGGCCGCTGCGGCTGTGCGTCGCTTGCAGACTGCGTGGTGCGCGTTGTAGGGACATCCTCGACGGTCGATGATTCGTCAGTGAAGCGTCAGTGGTCGATCTCTGCTTCGAGCTGCCGCATGAGGTTGCGGCGCTCGTCAATCATTCCCGCGACCAAAGCAATACCGTCCAGAGCGCCGAGTGGTCTTGCAGGGGACGGCCATTGGGGTTTGGGAACCGAGTGGGGACCGCAGCGTCCATCTGACCTATGTCCAGGCCATCTCGGATCTGAACGGCACCTATCTCGGCACCCTTACCCGCGATGCCTAACCGCAAGTCAGCGAAGACGGACAAAGCTTCCGCGATGGCGGCACGCAGATGCACATCACCTTCCGGGATGCTGACAACACCATCGTCAACGAGGCCAACGGCGGGAGTGGTGCGGAAGTGGCGACGCGCCAGGTGCACGTCATCCGCATGCGGGCCGGCAATCTAGGCTTCCTGGAGGCAACACCGGTGACCGGGACGCCAACGACCTAGCACCCACGCAGAAATAGCAGCGGCCCTAAGCATGATGCCCGTGGCCGATTGTGACCGGCTTAGGCGTGTCGGTGACGGCGTCACCGAACCCGTCGCGGAGTCGGCTGTCAGCGCAGCCTCGTGCTGCGGGTCGACTGTGCCCCAGATGATCCAACTGACCGCGGCGGGCCGCGGCGGATGCCGCTCTGGAAAGCGTTTTGCAAAACCGCAAAGACGCGTTGGAGGTGACGCCGCCACCGGCGGCCACCGACGTGTCGCACCAGCATGAACTCGCCTGACGCCACTGCGGCCTCACTCGCAACCACCGTGGCTGTACGACTTTGGTCATAGTCGGGCAGTACGCCTGTCGACCGCGAAATATGCCCTTCGACAGACGCGAACCGCACCCGCCCCATACTGGCTCTGTGGAGGTTTCTGCAGGCCGGGGAGTGTGTGCCCTTCGGCGTATCGTCACGGGGGTAGAGCGCGGATTCCGACGGTCCGCGGTGATCCTCGACTACGACTTTAGTCATAGCCGGGTGCCTGGCTGCCCACCGCGAAATACGACCTTCGATAGACGCGAACCTCGCGCGCCCGGCCCATAGTAACGATCAGGATCCAGACAGGGTCTGGGTCATCCACGCGACGTGTTCCACGCCACCTGAAGGGGTGTTACACACAAGGAGACGCACATATGGATCAAGAGCGATTCGGCCACCTGGCACGCGGCGCCATCTTGCGCTCGCCTTGACATTCCGAGGTCCGGGAGTATGCTTCGCCCAATCGGTTCACAATCCAGCGCTGGCGACTACCCGCCGTTCTGGTCTCCAGCATCCACCGCCGCCGGTCGTCGACGAAGTTGCGCACTGCTGTGACTCACGCGCGTCTTCGGAGGCATGGGCCTTGGGCGCCCCTTGGCCCATTCGCGCAGCGCCTCGCTGCATACCGTCGAGTCACCGGAGGTTGTTGTTTATGAACCAACGTTGGAACAGGTGCGCGATCCTGGCTTTCGTCCTCGTCGCGATCATGGTGGCGCCGTTCGGTCAGCTCGGTCGGGTTGCCGGCGCGCAAGAGGCGACTCCTGCTGGGGTGGAACATGGGACTTCTGTTGAGGGCGCGGCAATGGGGACTCCCGTTCCCGGGGCCCAGACCTGGCACGTGCTGGTCAACAACGTCAGCCCAGAAGGCAAGAACTGGAGCTTTAACACTTTCTACCCCGACTACCTGCAGGCGCACCCCGGGGACACGATCGTCTTCGCCCTAGCGCCGAATCCCCTGGCGTTCCACACGGTCCACATGCTGACCGTGGGCATGACGCCGTTGGAGTGGTACAGCGGCTTTTCCGGCGGGTTCATTCAATCCGACCTGACCCGCCCCGGCGGCTGGCAAAGCCCGTACTTCAGCATCCCGCCGGCCAGCCCGTGTGGGCGCGCCAGCCAGGACCCTTGCCTGTTCAATGCAGATGACATTGGATCACCCGGATTGGAATTTGGTCTCAACTCCGGCGTCCTCGTCAACCCGCCGCCGTCCGGCGGCCAGGGCAACACGTCGTTCACGATCACGCTGGATCCCGGACTTCTCCCCGGCCCCTACTACGTCACGAGCGATGCCGACGGATCGACGATGAGTGGCCGCATCGACGTCGTACCGGCAGACCAGCCCGTGCAGACAGCCGGTGACGTGGAGACTGCCGCCCAACGTCAGTACGAGGCGGATCTCGCCTGGCTCGCCGGTCTCGATCGGGTGAGCAATCCCGCTGAGGCATCGAACCCGGACGGCACCAAGACCTGGCAGGCCGCTGCCGGCGTCAGCGGTGCAAACAAACCGTGGTTGTCCATCGATGCCTTTGCCCCCTCACAGATGGCGATCATCGCTGGCGACACGGTGACGTGGACGAATCAGGGCCCAGGTGCCGTGGCCCACACCGTCAGCGGCTTCGCCAGCACCCCCGACGCCATCCCGCAGGATCTGAGCCCGTATCAGCCGGGGTGCATGACGAGCAGTGGCGAGCTGCAACTGCCACCAGCCGGAAGCTTCCCCCCTGACATCTGGAACACCTGCTCCGGTCTGGACCCGTCAGGTAATCCGAACCAAGTGAACAACCTCACCGAGGCCAGCCAGCCCTCGGCTCCTTCCGGTGATCCATTCACCGATGGCGAGCGAACATCGGGCATCCTGCTCCCCCAGGACTACCTGGACTCGCCGGTCGGTGAGGGACTCCCCTTTGAGAGCAGCTATAGCGTCACCTTCCCCAACCCCGGGACCTACTACTATCACTGCGCGATCCACCCCGACATGATCGGCGTCGTGGTGGTCCTGCCGAAGCCGCGGGCATTCTGATCGCCAATTCGCTCCGCGTCCCAAGCTTGGGTACGCGAACGCACGACACAGAGGAGACAGTGCCATGGACCAGTTGCCACATTCAATCGTCACGACGCATACGGATCGCACCCGGCAGGCCCAGCAGAGGCGACAGGTGATCGGCCGGCGGAGTCTCATGAAGCTCGCGGCCGGGGCCGGGGTGGCCACCATGGGCTTTGCCGGCCGGGGATTGATCCTCCCCTGGGTCGACTTCGGCCGGGCAGCCGCGGCCGCCGAGCTCGTCGAGCCGGAGGTCCGCGCCAGCCGCGATGGTCTGCTCGACACCACCCTCACCTGCACTGTCCAGTCAGTGCCGCTCGCCGGTGGCACAGCGATCATGAATGTCTATGAGGGGTCCGCCCCCGCCCCGACGCTCCGCGTTCGCCCGGGCGACCGGCTCCGGATCAACCTGGTCAACAAACTCGATGACCTCCCGCCGGGGCTGCCGGACACCAGTCCGTTCCTCTGCTCCCCCATGAGCATGGGCGGTGTCGCAGAGGGGGGGATGTGCGACACGAACCTCCATGTCCACGGCTTGCACGTCTCGCCTTCCGACAATTCGGACAACATCTTTCTCACCGTCAAGGCGGGCGAAAGCTTCCAGTACGAGTACCAGATCCCGGAGAACCATCCGACCGGTCTCTTCTGGTACCACCCGCACCTGCACGGCAGGTCGACCAATCAAGTCTTCGGCGGCATGGCGGGAGCGCTCATTATCGAGGGCGACATCGACGCCCTGCCCGGCATCGCCGGGGTTCCCGAGCGGCTACTCGTGCTCCAGGGGACGAAGCTCTATCCCGACGGCAGCGTGATCAATATCCTGGACACGCCGCCAACCGGCCCGAGCGAGGAGAAGTCCTATATGCGCCTGGTCAACGGCCAGGTCAACCCGACGATGACGATGCGGCCGGGGGAGACGCAGCGTTGGCGGATCCTCAACGCCTCGGCGAACGTCTTCTATCGCCTGCACCTGGATGGTCACCAACTCCATCACATCGGTAAGGATGGCACCCCCCTGAGCGAGACCTGGAGCCGCGATGAGATCATCCTCTCACCGGGCGAGCGGGCCGAGGTGCTCGTCCAGGCCGGCACGGCGGGGACCTACGCGTTGCGCACGCTTTCCATTGCCACCGGCTTCAATACCCAGCCAGACGCGACCCTGGCGACGCTGGTCGTCGATGGCGCCGCCATGACGCCGCAGCCGCTGCCGACGACGCTGCTGCCGCTGGAGGACCTCTCGACCGCCGCGATCGACAAGAGCCGCCAGATTACCTTCCAGTTTGGCCCGCCGATCAATCCGCCGCAGACCATCTTCTGGATCGACCACCAGATCTTTGATGGCAATCGGGATGACCAGACGGTCCAGCTCAATACGACCGAGGAGTGGGTGATCCGTAACGCCACGAGCGTCTGGCACCCGTTCCACATCCACATCAACCACTACCAGGTCGTCGCCGTCAACGGGAAGCCGGTCCCGGTACGCTACAGAGAGGACACGACGGCCGTGCCGCCGCTCGGCGAGATCACCTTGCGGACGCGGTTTCTCGATTTTCCCGGCCGCTGGGTCTACCACTGCCACATCCTGCTGCATGAGGATAAAGGCATGATGGGTACGGTCAAGGCTCTTGCCTGAAGCGACAACACAGCCGAACGTGTTCGCACGCTCGGTGAACACGTTTGACGAACAGGCCACGCGCTATGACGCGCGGGTGGGGCTTCCCGCGTCGGTTGGCCCTGCCGTGGCCGCGGAGATCCTGGCTTGTGTCAGACTGCAGACCGACGATCTCGTGCTGGAGCTGGGCGCGGGCACCGGCGAGATCGGTCTGCATCTGGCGCGCCTGCCGGCTCGCTATCTGGGCATCGATAATTCGGCTGAGATGCTCCAGCAGTTTCGGGACAAGCTCGGCCCAGACGCGGCATCACTGCTCCTGGCCGACGCTAGCCAGAGCTGGCCACTTGACGATCAGGCGGCGTCGGTCGTGTTTGCCTCGCGCGTGATCCATCTGCTGGATGCCGAACACGTCGCCCGCGAGACGCTGCGGGTCGGCCGTCCGGGTGGGTGGCTGCTACTGGGGAGCGTGCTGCGCGACGGTGATGGCGTGAAGGAGCGATTGCGCCGGCGCCGCCTCGAGCTGCTGCAGCAGGCCGGCGTCGGCCCGTTGCGGGGCAGAGAGCGATCACGGCGCGTCGTCGCGCACTGTCGGGCGGCGGGCGGTGCATCAATGGGCCGCCGTGTGGTGGCTGAATGGAGTGGAGTGACCACGCCGGCGGAAGTGATCGCCGGCTGGGCCACGCTTTCCCGCATGGGTTCCGTCGCCGTCGATCCGGTCAGGCGGCAGGAGATCCTTGGCGAGCTGCGGGATTGGGCTCGCGCGGAGCTGGGCGATCTCGATCAGCCGGAAACGTACCAGGAACGCTACGCCATCGATTGTATTCGCCTCCCGCGGTGAGCGGTCGTTGGCGATAGTATTGGAAGACGAGTGCAAGATCAGGTATTAACCGAGCTGGGCGCCGCGCTCGTTGCCGGCTCGCTTACCGACGAGGCGCTACTGGCGGAGACGGCGGCGCACCCGGTCCTGCCGATCCTGCCGCAGGCCAACGTCATCAAGATCGGGGGCCAGAGCCTCATCGACCGCGGCCGCGTGGCGGTCTTTCCCCTGCTCGAGGAGTTGGTGGCCAACCTGGCGCACCACCAGATGATCATCGGCACCGGGGCCGGCACCCGCGCCCGGCACGCCTACAGTGTGGGGCTCGATCTCGGCATGCCGACCGGGGTGCTCAGCATCCTGGGCACCTTCGTCAGCATGCAAAACGCCCGCATGCTGCATTATCTGCTAGCCAAGCACGGCATCCCCTTTATCGAACCGGTCCAATTCGCCCAGCTGCCGTTCTACCTAGAAGAGCGCCGCGGCGTGATCTTCTTCGGCATGCCCCCCTATATCTACTGGCAGCCCAACCCGGCCGTCGGGCGCCTCCCGCCGCACCGGACCGACACCGGCACCTTTCTCGTCAGCGAGGTCTTCGGTGCCCGGTCGATGATCTACGTCAAGGACGAGGATGGCCTCTACACCGCCGATCCGAAAAAAGAGCCCGCGGCCAGGTTCATCCCCACCATCACGGTGGAGGAACTGCTGGCCCTGGATCTGGACGACGTCGTCGTCGAGCGCAGCGTTCTCGACATGATGACCCATGCCCAGCACCGGCGCTCGATTCAAGTAATCAATGGGCTGGTGCCAGGCAATCTGACCCGCGCCCTCAACGGCGAACCGGTCGGCACCATCATCACCGCGTGAACACCGTAACGAGAGGCAAGACGTAATGGAGAATTCACGGGAACCGGTGGCCGATCGCCGCCACCACGTGCGGTCGCTACTGATGCGCGAGAGCCTGCTCGACAAGCAGGTGATGGCCGCGACCGAGACCCCGGTGGTGCGCATGCTCCCGGACTGCCATGTCATCAAGGTCGGAGGCCGCTCGATCCTCGACGATGGTAAGGCCAGCACCTACCCGCTGGTGGAGGCAATCGGGGCGGCACTCACCGAGACGAAGCTCATTATCGGCACCGGCGGTGGCGCGCGCAGCCGGCACGTCTTCTCGATTGGCATCGATCTCGGTCTGCCCACCGGCGTGCTGGCTCAATTGGCGATCGCCGACGCGCTGGGGAACGCGCACATGCTCGGCACGCTGCTTGCCCCCTACGGCGTGGTGGCCATTCCACCGGAGATCTTCGGGCACCTGTTGCCGCTGTTCCTCCAGGCCGCGCCCGGCGTCATCTTCAACGGCGACCCGCCGTTCTCGCTGTGGGAGCATCCGGCGTCCAAGGGCCGCATCCCACCGCACCGCTCCGATGCTGGCACCTATCTCCTGGCGGAGTGCTTCGGTTGCGCGACGATCACGTTGATCAAGGATGTTGATGGCCTCTACGATCGGGATCCGAAGGAGCACCCAGACGCGCGTTTTATCGACGAGATTACCGTGGGCGAGTTGCGGGAGCGGAAGCTGCCAACCCTCCCGTTCGATCGCGCCTTGCTTGACCTGCTCGAGCACGCGCGGCTGGTGAGGCGCGTCCAGGTCATCAACGGGCGTGATCCCGGGCGTCTTGCCGGTGCCCTGCGTGGCGAGCGAGTCGGCACGATCATCCGCCAGGATGACCCGGCGTGATGTTCCTGACCGTGTGGTATCCCGGAATCGGGCATCGGTCATTGACTCGTGAGCCGGGAGGGTCAGTGATGGCGTGGCCACACACCTCGCGGGTGGATCGGTCGATCAGGTGGAGCCTGGTCATCCGAGCGTTGGTCCTCGTCATCCTTGTGGGCGTCCAGCAGGGGAATCTGGTCAACGTAAGCGCCCAAGGAGCTGGCTGGGACTGTTCGTCGCCTGCCTCCGCCGATGCCACACCGTACGCCATGCCCATCGCCGCGGAAGAAGTCGAAGCTGCCTTTCCCGCTGAGGGTGGAGAGCTGACGGTCTTCGCCGCCGCCTCCTTGACCGACGCCTTTGCGGCGATCGAGCAAGAATTGGAAGCAGCGAACCCGAATCTCTCGATCACCTATAACTTCGGCGGATCCCAAGCACTCATGACGCAACTGGAGGAAGGCGCCCAAGCCGATGTTTTCGCATCCGCGAACGTCGCTCAGATGGACGCAGCCATTGCGGCCGGGCTCGTGGCCGGCGCGCCGCTGCCATTCACTCACAACCGCCTGGCGGTTGTGACGCCCGCCGACAACCCAGCCGATATCCAGAGCGCGGCCGATCTCGGCAAGGACGGAGTCTTGCTTGTCCTGGCCCAACCGGAGGTTCCCGCGGGGCGGTATGCGCGAGAATCTGTCTGTCTCATGGCAACCGACACTGCAACCTACGGCGCGGGATTCATCGAGCGGGTCGCGGCAAACGTCGTCTCTGAGGAAGAGGACGTGCGGGACGTGCTGGCCAAGGTGGCGCTGGGAGAAGCCGACGCCGGCATCGTCTATGTTTCTGACGCGGTGGCGGCCGGCGATCAGGTGCACGTGGTCGACATACCGGACGAGGTGAACGTCATCGCTACCTATCCGGTGGCGATTCTTGCCGGAGGTGACGAGGCGCTTGGACCTGCGTTCGTGTCCTATCTTCTCGGCGACGAAGGTCAGGCAACGCTCGAGCGCTACGGGTTCCAGCCGGTAAAGTAGCAACGGCGTGAGAAGCAGATCGCTGATGGTTGAGTCGACACACGAACCCACGATCCGGACTTCGGCGCGCGAGTTGCGGTCTGGCGATATTCCGGGCAACGTGACCGGAGTCGTGACGACTCGCCCTGCTGCCACTGCCATCGTCGGTACGACCACAACTGGCTTACGCAATCGCGCGAGCGAGATAACCGTCTGGGCACTTGCCCTCTGTCTTCTCCTGTTCCTGGCCATCCCGGTCGGTGCGCTGGTGATCCGCGCGCTTGGCACAGGAGCTGCCTGGGACGCGCGGACGTACGAAACACTGCGTCAAGCACTCGGACTCAGCGTGGCAACGACGACGATGACCATGGTCATCGTCGTCGCCTTGGGGACGCCTCTGGCCTACCTGCTGGCGCGGCGTCGCTTCCCCGGAGCCGCCGCCATCGAAGCCCTTGTCGATCTGCCGATTGTCTTGCCGCCGGCGGTAGCGGGCATAGCCTTGCTGGTTGCCTTTGGTCGAAATGGATTGGTCGGGCGCTGGCTTGCCGAGGGTGGAGTTACGGTTGGGTTCACCACCGTCGCCGTCGTCATGGCCCAGATCTTCGTGTCGGCTCCGTTCTACGTCATCGCCGCCCGCGGCGGTTTTACGCGGGTCGATCGCGATGTCGAAGCCGCCGCGGCCGATCTCGGAGCGACTCCGGGCCAAGTATTTCGGACTGTCACTCTGCCTTTGATCGCCCCCAGCCTCATCGCCGGCGCGGTCCTCGCCTGGGCGCGAGCCCTCGGGGAATTCGGAGCCACGATCATGTTTGCCGGCAATTTTCCCGGGGTGACCCAGACCATGCCCCTGGCCATCTACGGCCAGTTCGGCGCGGGAGATTTGTCGACGGCGCTGCTCCTGTCCGTCGTCCTGCTCATCGCGTCACTGATCGTGCTTCTCGGCGTGCGTATCACCGGAGGACGCGTACGGGGCGGGGTCTGACGAGTGGTTGGCTGTCGGACCGAGCCCCGGTAAACGGAGTCTGATCATGCGGCTCGCGACGCTGCCCCGATATCACTTGGCGACGCTGCCCACGCCGCTGCAGCGGGCGCGCAACCTGGAAGTAGCACTCGGTCCTCGGTGCCCGCGCATCTACCTCAAGCGCGACGATCTCACCGGCCTCGCCTTTGGCGGCAACAAGGCGCGTAAGCTGGAATATCTCCTGGCCGATGCGCTGGCTAACCAGGCGACCATTTTGGTCAGCGAAGGCGCGGCGCAGTCGAATCACGCGCGGATTACTGCGGCCGCGGCGGTAGTCGCCGGGTTGCGCAGCGTGCTGGTGCTCGACGCGCGCCATGGATCAGCGATTGCCGGAAACCTGCTGCTCGATCACCTCCTGGGAGCGGAGATCCGCATCGTCCCGGACAAGGCGGCACGATCCCAGCTCATGGCCTCGATTGGAGACGAGTTGCGCGCGGCCGGCGAGCGGCCCTATGTGATCCCCACCGGCGGTAGCGTGCCGATCGGGGCCGCCGGCTACGTGGCGATGGTCGCCGAGCTGCTGGAGCAATTGGTGAGTGCCGGCGAGGCGCCGAGCCGGCTCTATTTCCCGACGGGGTCGTTGGGGACGCAAGCCGGACTCGTGGTCGGGGCGCGGGCGTTCTCGGCGCCGTTCGCCGTCTACGGTGTCGCCGTCGAGCATCCGGTCGACCAGCTCATCGCCGACGGAGTGACATTGGCCAATGGCACCGCTGAGCTGCTCGGGACCGGCCGGCACGTCACCACCGCCAATATCACGATCGATGGTGCGTTCATCGGTGCCGACTACGGCGTCCCGACCGAGGAAGGCAGAGAGGCGATCCGACTCCTGGCGCGAACCGAGGCCGTCTTCCTCGATCCGGTCTACTCCGGCAAAGCCATGGCCGCCCTGATCAGCCACGTCCGGTCCGGAGAACTCGACCCCAACGAGGCCGTCATCTTTCTCCACACCGGCGGTGGGCCGTCCCTATTTGCGACTGGAACGACGCTGGTGTAGCGAGGACGCCTAGCCGTCACGGCGCGTGCGGAAGCGAGGTGAACCACTCCGCTCCGGGCGGTCTGACCGCTCGTAGCGGCGAGGCGGGCGATTATCGCCGTCGCGGTTGACACGGCCCCCTCCGACGAACGGTGGACGTCCCGAGGGACCCGGCCCCCGGCCTCCCCGATCGCGCGGACCTGGAGCGCCATCCATACGCGCGACCTCGGCGTTGACTGGGCGACCCTTGATCCTGGCGCCACGCATCGCCGCCAGGACGCGGTCGACGAACTCGCGCGGGATATCGACGAACGTGTAGTCGTCGAAGATATCGATGGCACCGATGGCGCGCCCCGGGATCCCGGCCTCATTCGCGATGGCGCCGACGAAATCCTGCGGCCGCGCGCCCTGGTTGCGACCCACGTTGAGGAACAGGCGGACCATGCCCGCCTCACTGCGGGGACCGCGAGCGGGAGGTGCGACCGCGGCGAACGTCGCGATGTCGTCTTCCTGCTGCTCAGGCGTCGTCGTGCGACCGGTCTCTTCCGCGTAGAGCTTGAGGATTGCGGCAGCAATCTCGGCGGCATCATGTTCGTCGGCGAGATCGTTGATGGTATCCAGATAACCGGCGTAACCGTCGTCTTGTGTATCAAGCACGGCGCGGATCTGTTGCTTCAGCGCATCACGGCGGCGCTCCGCCACGTCGGCCAGTGTCGGCAGGCGGCGCGGCTCAATGCGGGCACGCGTGACGCGTTCGATCTGGCGCAGCCAGCGCACCTCGCGTGGCGTGATCAGGGTGATGGCCTCGCCAGCCCGACCCGCGCGTCCGGTGCGGCCAATGCGGTGGACGTAGGCCTCGGCGCTCTCGGGGATGTCGTAATTGATCACGTGCGAGACATCGGGAATATCGAGCCCCCGCGCCGCGACGTCGGTGGCGATCAGCACCTCCGCCTGACCGCTGCGGAAGCGACGCATGACCCGGTCGCGTTGGGCCTGCGAGAGATCACCGTGGATCGTCTCGACCGCGTAACCACGGGCCATGAGCGCTTCACCAAGCTCATCCACTCCCGCCTTGGTCCGGCAAAAAATCATCGCCGACTGCGGGGTCTCGGCGTCCAGAATCCGAGTGAGGGCATCGACGCGGCGGGCGCGCGGCACCTCATACGACGACTGCCGGACTTGCGGTACCGTCATCTCTTTGCCGGCGATCGTGATCCGCTGCGGTTCCCGCATATAGCGGGAGGCCAGATGGGCGATGCGCGGTGGTATAGTGGCCGAGAAGAGCGCCATCTGGCGTTCAGTTGGAGCCTGCTCCAGGATCCACTCGATGTCCTCGATGAATCCCATATCGAGCATCTCGTCCGCCTCATCGAGAACGAAGAAGCGAATCTCATCCAGTTTCAGCGTGCCCCGGCGCATGTGGTCCATGACCCGCCCTGGTGTGCCGACCACGATCTGCACACCGCGCTGCAAACCGCGGAATTGCCGCTCGTACGGTTGACCGCCATAGATGGGGAGCGTTTCGACGTCCTTGTGGCGGCCGTATTTGTGCAGCGCTTCGGCGACCTGAATAGCGAGCTCCCGGGTCGGCGCCAGGATCAGCGCCTGAACTGAGCGCTGCTTGGGATCGATCACCTCGATGATGGGCAGCCCGAATGCGGCCGTCTTGCCGGACCCGGTTTGCGCCTGGGCAATCACGTCCCGGCCGGCGAGCAGGGCAGGGATGACCTCGATCTGAATTGGCGTGGGGGCTTCGTATCCGACGTCCTTGATCGATTTCAGCAGTGCGGCGTTGAGGCCGAGCTGCTCGAAGGTTGGTCCGTCGTCGGTCTCGCCGTCGTGAAAACGCGCACCGTCTGGTTCCGTATCCGCATCCGCGATGGGATCGGTCGCTGTAATGTCAGTCACGAAGGGCTCCTGATCACGAACGCGCGAGGCGTGGAAACGACCACCCTGGGACGCTGGCATGCCACGGCGGTCTCGGTTTCTCAACTCTACTCCGAATGCGAATCCCGCCGCAGCGCGCACTCGTGGCTGTCAGCTCACTCGCCGGCGCGAACGCCATCTCGCCAAGCCAACAGCTGGTGCACAGGCGTAAAGTCGAAGTCGGGAGCACTCAGCTCGACGATCAGGTGGGTGATGCCGTTGCGCAGGTATTCGTCGCCGAGCGCGGCGCGGCTCGTTTCGCGGAACAGGATCGACCGTTCGATCGCAGCCGGGTCGCGCCCGACCTTGCCGCACCAGTCATCGAGGACGCGACTCAGACGACCGGCCTCCTCGGGTAGTCCGAAGCCATTCCAGATGTCCGCGTGTTGAGCTACCAATCGCAACGTGACTTTCTCACCGCTGCCGCCAATCAGGATCGGGAGGTGGCCATTCACCGGCCCTGGATTGAGTTTGCCGAGCCGATCGGTGATGACCGGAAGTGCGGCGGCCAGGTCTCGTAAGCGCGCGGGTGCGTCCTTGAAGTCATAGCTGTACTCCTCGTAATCGCGTTCATTCCAGCCGCTGCCGATGCCAAGGATGAAACGGCCGCCGGAGATGTGGTCGATAGTGCGGGCCATATCCGCCGTCAAATTCGGATTGCGATAGGAGTTGCAGCTGACCAACGGTCCAATCGTGGCGCGCGCCGTCGATTCGGCCATCGCGGCGAGGAGTGTCCACCCCTCGAAGTGGGTTCCTTCGGGATCACCGTAGAGCGGGAAGAAGTGGTCCCACGTCCAAATGGAGTCGACGCCGAGGTCGTCGGCACGGCGCCAGGCCTCGCGTAGTTGGGACAGCGACGCGTGTTGCGGTGGGATCTGAACCCCGACTTTCACGTTCGACACAACGTGATCCTTTCGATAACCCTCTTGGCAGAGAAAATCAGCCCAGCGGGTTCGTGTTCGCGTTGGCCTTCTTCCGCGCCTCCCATCGCCATTTCCAGACGAGCAGCGCGGCTTCGACGACGATCCGACGCGACAGTTTTGATGCCCCGGCGACCCGATCCGTAAAGATGATGGGAACCTCGACGACGCGGGCGCCGTGCTTGAGCGCGCGCCAGGTGGCCTCGATCGTGAAGGCGTAGCCGTCGGAGCGCAGGCTTTCGATGGCTATGCTCCTCAGCGTAGAGGGCCGCCAGACCTTGAAGCCACTAGTCAGATCGCTCACCGGGGCACCCAGCACGGCGCTGGCATAGCGTCCGCCCATGCGACTCATGAGACGTCGCCAGAACGGCCAACCCCTGGTCGCCCCCCCCGGAATGTAGCGAGAGCCGACGACGAGATCGGCCTCGCGGGTCGCCGCCACGAGGCGCGGCAACACCGCCGGATCGTGGGACAGGTCGGCATCCATCTGGGCGATGAGATCGGGAGCCAGCTGCAACGCCCGGCGAAATCCAGCGATATAGGCCGGCCCAAGACCGCTCTTCGCCGCGCGGTGAATGACCTCGACCCGATCGGGATGGGTGACCGCGAGCGCGTCCGCCAGAACACCGGTACCGTCGGGCGAGCCATCGTCAACAACCACGACGCGGTAGCGCGGTCCCAGTTCGAGCACACCGAGGATCAAGGCCTCGATGTTCGGGCGCTCGTTAAAGGTTGGGACGACGACGACAACCGAGGGCTGATTCGCGGGCGGTTCGATCACGAGCCTTTTTCATGGGTCGTACGGGATCGCTCGTTCGTCGTTACGAACTGGACCCGCGGCGCTGCGGCGAAGTCGAACTCGCCCACGCGCTCGGGTCCCAGCTCGCGCAGGCGGTCGAGTGCCGCCTGGCTCTCGGCGGCCAAGCGGCCGGTATCGATGCCGAGGCAGACCGGTGCAAACTCGGCCGTCTTGTCGATGCCGTCGGCCAGCAGCAGGAGCGCCCCGGTGTGGTTGCCACGCTGTGCGTGGAGGAGCCCGACGCCGATCTGCAAGATGCCCTGGTAGAGACGGCGAATGGGCCGGGTCTCGGCATGCCATTCGTGCTCGATGGCCTCATGGCACTCGTAGTATTCACCCTCGTTGAAGAGGCGGATGCCTTCCAGCAGCCCGGCCGGGGGGTTGGCCTCACACGGAGAGCGGCTCTCCTCGAGAATGTCCCGCAGCATCGGATCGAGGAGACGGCGCGTCGCCTCGATCCGCGTCAGGTCGTCGCCAACCACCCCCTCAAGCATCAGCGGACCGGAATAAACCCCGGAGACCGCCCGCAGCAAGGCCGGCCAGGGGAGATCCCCCTCACCGGGCGGCAGATGCCGGATTTCGGGAGCCGCATCGCGACGATCGCTGAGATGGACGTCGAAGACGCGATCTTCCATCGCGGACAGCAGCATGAACGGGTTGGCGTCGGCCTCCATGGCCTGGAACGGGTCGAAGGCAAAACCGACCCGCTCGGCGCGGGGGTCGAGCTCCTTCATGCTCGCGGAGAAGGCGAGGACATCGCGCACCGTAGCCAGAGCGCACCAGGAGACATTCTCGATGGCGAGGCGTAGTCCGGCCGCCGCGCAGGCGCCTCCACGCTCCGTGGCCGCGTCAACGAAATGGGGGTAGGCCGCCGGCGTCCTCATCTCGGTCCGCTTTGGGCCATGCCAGATGATCACTTTTGCCCCGAGCTCGACCGCCCCGTCGATCGCCCGCGCGAACAGGGTTCGGCCCTCGCGCGCCCGCCGCGCGTATGGCGAGAGCAAGGGATGAAGCTGTTGCCAGAGATGGACCGCATGCACGCGCGACCCGGCGTTTCGGCAGCGCGCCGAGAGCTCCCGGATGAAGCCGGTGCCGTATTCACCCGGCGTCTGGAGCATGATCTCCAGGTCGAACAGCCCGGCGCGGGCAGCCTCGTCCGGAACATCTTCCGTGGGTGTGGGGTAGAGTGCGCCGGTGGAAAGCCCAAGTCGCAACCTCGGCGGCTGGAGCACCCGCAGGGTGCCACGCCGGCCGCCACGGCTTGCGGTGCGGGTCTCGGTCACTCGCGCGCCTCCTCCACGTTGGGTCGGCCGGTTCGTTGTCCGGTCCCGGCCGGCGATGGTACCATCCGACCTGTGCCGGACAGGCACATCCAGTGCCAACACCGTATCGTTCCCAGGGACTCCGCCGCGATGACCGACGATGAGACCCTTTTTCGCGCTCCCCGTTTGACCCGCCTCGAAATCCAGGGGTTCAAGAGTTTCCTCAATCGCACCGTCTTCGCGTTCGAGCCGGGAATCACCGGGATCGTGGGTCCGAACGGGAGCGGCAAGTCGAACGTGGCCGACGCCGTGCGCTGGGTCCTGGGCGAGCAGGGGCAGCACGCGCTGCGCGCCAAGAAAACCGAAGACGTCATCTTCAGTGGCGGCCACGGCCGGGCCCCTGCTGGCATGGCCGAGGCGACCCTCACGTTTGACAATGCCGATGGTTGGCTGCCGATCGAGTTCGCCGAAGTCTCGGTCACCCGCCGCGCGTTCCGTTCCGGTGAGAATCAGTACCTCATCAACGGACGCCGGGTGCGCTTGAAAGATGTTGCCCTGCTCACTGCCGGTCTTGGCCAGAGCCACGTGGTCGTTGGCCAGGGTCTGGTCGATGCCGCGCTGAGCCTGCGCGCCGAAGAGCGCCGTGGTCTCTTCGAGCATGCCGCGGACTTGTCCGGTCTGCGACTCAAGGTCGCCGAGACGGAGCGCAACCTCGCCGAGACGGACGCCAATACCGCCCGGTTGAGCGACTTGCTCATCGAGTTAGAGCCGCGCCTGAAATCGCTCGAACGCGCCGCGCGGCAGGCGACCGAGTGGCAACGTATTCGCGACCGCCTCCGCGAGGTGCAGGGAGCGCACTACCGTGAGGCGCTCGAGACGGCCGCGGCAGCGCTCACCGCCGCGGAGATCGAGGTGGAAAAGGCCGCGTGCGCTGTGGATAGCGCCCATGCGGACGTTGCCAAGCTGGTTGCCGCCGGTGAACGGGCGACGACCCGGCTGACCACCGCCCGCGCACGGCTGGCCGAACACGACGAGCATCGCGCGGCGCTGGAAGACCGGCTACGGCGTCAGACGCACGAACGCGACCTGGCCGCGGCCAGGATCGAGGCCCTCAGCAAGCGACGCGCCGACATGGACGACGCCCGGGAGGGACTCGATGAACGGGTGGCCAGCGTGTCAGCGGAGTTGTCCAGACTCCAGTCCGACTTGCGTGATCTCGAGCGGGCGACGACGGAGTCCCGCGAGGCGGCGGCGCGGCATAGCCGCGACGTGACCGCTCGCCGTGAGGCTCGGGGGTCGATCGAGGCGCGGCTCGCCGGGGCGTCGCGGGAGTTAACCGAGATCGCGCGGCTGGAAGCGGAACTGGCCCGCGAGCGAGCGGTTCTCGTCGAGCGCGGCACATCACTTACCGGCGAGCATGAACGCTTGCACGGCGCCATTGCGGAACGCGAAACCCGGATCGCGGCACTCCAGGCAGACACCGCGCTCGCGGACGCCGCCTCCTCCGCTGACGACGAGCGAAGTGCCGCGCTCGCGGTACAAATCACCGCACTATCGAATGATGTAGAAATCGCGACGAAGCACGCGACCTCGATGCGAGCTGAAGTCGACCGTATGCATCGCGCACTCGGCGAAGCATCAACCCGCCTGGAAGTCCTGCGGCGGATGCACGAGAGCGGTGCTGGTCTGCACGCCGGCGTGCGGGATGCGCTCGCGGCCGAGCGCGACGGGCGGCTCGAGGGTATCCGGGGCAGCGTGGCGGAACTGCTCGTGGTGCCGAAGTCCCTCGAGGTCGCCATCGAGGTCGCACTCGGGAACCGCCTTCAGGACGTGGTGGTGGCCACATGGTCGGACGCCGAGGCGGCCATCGCTCATCTGAGGCGATCGGGTGCAGGCCGTGCCACCTTTCAGCCGATGGATTCCCTTTCTTCTAACCGTCTGGAAGTGGGCGCTACCGCCAACGCAGAAAGCATATCTGGAGTTCTGGGCGTGGCCGCGGACTTGGTTTCCGCGCCGGCGGATATTGCCCCGGTCGTTGCCTCCCTGTTGGGCCGGACGCTCGTGACCGACGATCTGCTCACTGCGCGAGCGGCACTGGAGAGCCTCCCAGCGCGATGGAGCGCCGTCACCATCACCGGGGAAGTCGCCCACGCCGGTGGCGCGGTGACTGGTGGCTCGGCCACGAGCGAGGGCGGGGCACTGAGCCGGGAGCGCGAGCTGAGGGAGCTGCCCGAGGCGATTTCGCTACTCAAGCGTGACCTCTCTGAAGCACGCGAGCGCCTGGACAAGGCCGACACGGCGGTGCAGGCGATCCTGGAAGCGCGGCGCCAGGCTGAGGATGAGCGTGCGGCGTTGGCCGCCGCGGCGCATGCGCGGCACCAACAGCGGCAGAGGCTGACATCCTGGCTCGCGGAGCAGCGGGGTGAGCAGGAACGGTCTCAGCAACGACTGAAGGCACTGGACATCCAACTCGAGCAGGTGGCGGTGAGCCAGGAAGCGCTCGACCGCGAGAGTACGCGGCTGCAAGCAACCAGGCAGCAGGCGGCGTGTGTCTCTGATGAGGCTGCCGCCGAACTTGCGGCCCTCACTACGGCGACAGCGGATGTGGAGCGCGCGGCGGCCGAGGAGGGACGGCGGCTCGCGGGGTTGGAAGAGCGCCTGCGGGGCGAGCGCCGCCGGGAAGCGGGTTTCAAGTCTCAGGAACGTGCCCTGGCCCAGGAATTAGCGCTGCGTACTGAACGCGGTGTCGCGCTCGATCGCGAACGCGAGGCGCTGACGGCCGAACACGCGCGGCTCTCGAACGATGTGTCGGGTAGCATCGCGGCGCTGTCGACCGCGACCGATGAGCGCGAACCGCTGCGGATGGAGGCGATGGGCGCCGAGATTGCCGCCGGACGTCTCGCCGAGGCACTCACCGCGGCGCGCGCCGGGCTAGTCGAGCGCGACCGGGAGCGCGACCACGCTGGATTCGCCCTGGAGCGGTCGAAACAGGATCTGGATATCCTGCGCGATCGCATCCGCGATGATCTCGATCTGGTAGACCCGGATGAGGTGCTCACGTGGTCGCCCCGCGTGATCACGACCCCGGTCGCGGATCGTGAGGCAGAGATCGCCCGGCTGCGGGAGCGTCTGCGTCGAGTTGGCTACGTTGGCGAGGACGCGGTCGCCGACTACGAACGGGAGAACGCGCAACAGACGTACCTGCGCGAGCAGCTGGCCGACGTCGAGGGAGCCGCCGCGGCATTGCGCGAGCTCCTGGCTGACTTGCGACGGACCATGCGCGCGCGCTTCGACGAGACGTTCGCTATGGTGGCCGCGGCGTTTGCCCAGTCATTTACGACCCTCTTCGGCGGCGGCACGGCGCAACTGGTGCTGACCACCGGCGACAATGGCGCCGAGCCGGGTATCGACATCATCGCCCAGCCGCCGGGCAAGCGGTTGCAAAGTCTGGCTCTCCTCTCCGGCGGCGAACGCGCTCTGACCGCGGCGGCCCTGCTCTTCGCCATCCTGAAAGTGAATCCGGTGCCGTTCTGCCTGCTCGATGAGGTCGATGCGGCTCTCGACGAGGCAAATGTGGTCCGCTTCCGGGAGCGCCTGCAGGAGCTGGCGGCACAGTCGCAGATCATCGTCGTGACCCACAACCGGGGCACGATCGAGATCGCCGACACCCTTTATGGGGTCAGCATGGGCGCGGATGGCGTATCGCAGGTGCTTTCGCTACGGCTGAGCGAGTCGCTGCCGGCCGATTGAACCGTGTTACGAGCGATCGAATCGTGGGCGATCGCCGAAAACAGTGGCGACGTACGCGGCGACGTCCTCTCGCTCCTCGGTGCCGTCGAGGAGCATTGACTCCAGCACGTCCACACTGTCAGGGTGGATGTCGTCCAACGCCTTGACCACGGGGCGCTCGTTACGCGAGGGCCGGGGGTCGGTGACAAACTCCCACATGGCGTCGGTGAGCGCCTCCAGATCGACGTCGAACCGGATGAACGGATTTACACCCATATCT